>OJAG01001255.1_pt1 | contig 16125 bp, 10 predicted proteins | sample 1589021 | NCBI WGS metagenome assembly OJAG01 (sample SAMN03283264) | human gut metagenome | biome: human-associated habitat; material: feces | host: Homo sapiens | place: USA | collected 2013 | reverse complement strand
GTGTTTCTTGCAACCGCCCGCCACTACTCACTTCATATAATTATTTTGATTGTTACATTTTTATTTTGCTGCTGCAGCTTCTTTTGCCCATCCGTCAACGAATGCTGTTGTAACTTTTGCCCAGTTTGCATCTGTCGGATCTGCTGCGTAACTTGTCAGTGCAGAACCCACTCCGTTCTTCCACTCTTCTGATGGCATTGTTGAGAAGTTCCAAGATACAGGAGTCTTTCCGTCTTCTGTATATTTGTTTGCTTCGTTAACAAGTACGTTGTCTGATTTCAGGTTCTTCTTAAATGGAATTGTGAATCCCATGTCTTTGCACATTGCCTTTACACCATCATCAGATGTTACACACCAGTTCATGAAATCAAGTGTTGCCTGAATGTCGTCTTCAGATGCTTTGGAGTTTACACACCAGTAGTTCTCTGTACCTGTACAGATTCCCTGATCTTCTTCGCCTTCTACACCGATGTAGATTGGAAGGATTCCAAGATTGTCATCTCCGACGTCTTTGATGTTGTTATATTCCCATGTACCATTCTGGTAGAAGACTGCATCACCTGTTACGAAATCTGCTGTTGCATCGTCAGCTGTCTTTGTAGAAAGTTCTGTTGGTTTGCAGGTAGCGTTGTTGATGTAGAGATCCCAGATCTGACGGTAGTTATCAAGGTATGTTCCTTTGATAGCATCTGTGTTATCGATTCCTTCATCTTTGTATTCATAGTAGATTGGAAGGTTTGCCAGATGAGTTTTGAATCTCCAGTCAGATGATCCGTCCATACCAGCGGATGTAAATGCTGAGAATCCAAGTTTGTCCTTATTTGCTGTGATATCTTCTACAACTTTCTTGAAGCTGTCAAAGTTAGTGATATCATCAGCTGAGTATCCTGCTTTCTTTAACAGTTCTTTGTTGTAAATGATTCCGTAGCTTTCTATTACGTATGCGATTCCTGACATCTTGTCGCCGTCCATCAGTGCGAAATCATCACTTGTCAGCTGTTTTGCAACATCAGAATCTTTCAGATCGTAGCAATAATCTTTCCAGCTTGCAAGTCCAACCGGTCCGTTTACCTGGAACAGTGTCGGAGCATTGCTCTTAGCCATCTCAGATTTTAATGTCTTTTCGTATTCTCCGGATGCTGCTGTAAGTACTGTTACATCCACTCCTGTTTCTTTTGTATACTCTTTTGCCAGATCCTGCCACTGCTCATCCTGTTCTGGTTTGAAGTTTAAGTAGTATACTTTTCCTTTTGCGTCTTTCTTGTCTGACTTGCTGTCAGAAGAGCTTCCACATCCTGCAACCATTCCTGTTGCCATGGCTGCTACCAGCATTGCTGATACAACTTTACGCATTTTCATAATTCATTTCCCTCGCCTTTCTTTTTTTGAAACCTTCGTTTCTCTTGTTGTCATTATATTAACAGAAATGTGCTCAAACCCTGTATCAATAAAACAACCTGATATACAAAAAAACATATCTATTGTTCTTCTTCAAACTGTCGGATGCTTTCGTCTTCTGCCTGCGTGAATTCCTGCTCCGTTATCTTTCCCTGTACCAGTTCCGCCAGACATTCTCCCAGTACATTCTCCTGCAGCAGTGAATTCCACTTCACCTGATAATTCGGTACGATCTGTGGATTTCCCGTATAAGCCTTTAGATAATCATCCAACAGCGTTCCTTCCTGTCTTGTCCTGCTGTTCAGCAATTCTTCTTTCTGTTCTTTATTCAATTTCGTTCTGAATTTGAGGAACTCAACTGCTCCTTTTTTCACCTTTTCACTATAAGTTGATACAACTGCCCAGCCGAATGTCTCCGGTGAGCCTATCAGTTTATTTTCAGGAAATGTAGAAAAACATACTTTTTTCTGCATTTCCTCCGGAATCTTATCAATCATCCAGTAACCATTAGGTATCATCGCTGCATTTCCTGCCACGAAATTATCATAAGCTACGTCAAAATCATTATGTAATGCATCCTGGGTCGTATATTGGAATAATTTTTTTAATGTACCGGCTATCTCCAGCCCCGGTTCATTCTGATAGGTATCCGGATATAATTGCTTCATGAATGCCGCACCTTCTTCACTTCCTGCTACTTCTGCTGTTGCAAGCAGCATTGCGGCCCATGCCGTCCCTTCCGTATGCAGAGCAAGCGGCGTGATCCCTGCTGCTTTCAGTTTCTCACAACATTTCCAGAACTCTTCCCATGTCTCAGGAAATCTGCTGATTCCTGCCTGTTCAAATAACTCCCGGTTCCAGAAAACCCCTGAACAGGCGAATGCCGCCGTGCTGACCGGACCCAGATAAATCTTTCCATCCTCTTCCCGGACCGATTCCATTACTGACGGTTCGATCATATCTTTCCATTCCTGATCTTCGTTAATGTAAGGTGTCAGGTCCTCAATCCTGCCTTTCTTGATCATCATCTGATAGAAAGACGGAAGCATACGCAGATCAGTGATAATAGCCGGTAATTCATCTGTCACATTCATACGTTTCAGATTCTTCCGGTATTCTTCCTCTGTCTCCATCACCCAGTCCACATCTATATGATACTTCCCTTTGTATGCCCTGTTGAACCGCTCCACCACTTCCTCTTCATTCTTATTACCGGTACTGGAATCTACGGTAAGGATCATTGGGATCTCTACTACTTTATTCTTTTTTCTGGTCTGTGTATCCTCTTTTCCTACACAGCCGGTCAGTGCTGCCAGCATGACGATCACCATCACTGCTGCCATAATCCGTCTACTGTTCACTGTTTTCTTTCCCGTCATCCGGGATCTGGATAACACAGACGGTTCCATTTGTATCCGATTCATAGAAAAATCTCACATCCTCCCCATACTTTAACCGCAGTCGCGTAATAATATTTATCACACCATAACCATGTTTTTTGTCTTCAAAACTGTCTTTCATTTTTGACACCGGTATCTCTGACAGTCCGTTTAACTTCTCCGCCATCTGCTCTTCCATCGGAGTTCCGTTATTATAGACACTGAATGTAAGCTGTCCTGCCTGTTCAGTGACACTGATCCTTATCAGACCGCCTTCGAAGATATCACAAAATCCATATTTGACTGCATTTTCCACAATTGGCTGTAAGATCAGCTTTAATATCCACCTTGTTTTCAGTTCTTCTGCACATTCGATCTCATAACGGAACAGATTCTCATTGCGGATCTGCTGGATCTCCATATAACTTTTTACATTTTCCAGCTCGTCTTCTACTGTCACAATCTCACGTCCTTTGCTCAGTGACAGACGCAGATACTTTGACAGTGCCTGTATCATCTTCATCGTCTTCTCTTCCCCGTTGATCCGCGCCAGCATATAGATGGTATCCAGGGTATTATAGAGAAAATGCGGATTGATCTGGCTGATCAGCGTATTCATCTCACTGATTCTTAGTTCTTTCTGCTGATTCTTGACCTCGTTTTGGAACTCTTCGATATTCTTTAACATCTCGTTATAGGCATGCCCGATCTTATCCAGTTCTGTGTCCGTATGGATCTGAATGGTATGTGTAAAATCATTTCCATCAAAACTTGTCATGGCATCACTGATCTGTCTGATCGGCCGGGTAAATGTCTGTGATGCATAAAGACTTAATACAAACGCCAGCACTGCGATCACCGCATAGATAGTGAGTAATACGATCAATATCTGCGTCATTCCCTGATTCAATACCATATCCGGCACCAGTGTAAAGATCACCATCCCTGTCTCTTCCTGCCGGTATGCCTGTAAAATCCCGCCTTCTATCTTTTTTCCCCGCACGATCACACCGGATTTTTTCGTTCTGGTCAGTTCCGTAATTTTCTTCATTGTCCTTTTTTCGATACTGAGATCTTCCGGTTCCTGCCGGATGCAAGTCTTTCCTTCCGGACTTATGATTCCCACTGCAACATCTTTTGCAATCTTCCTGTCTTTATCCATAACACTTTCCAGAAACTGTTGATTCATCTTCAGATACACGATTCCAGGTTCGTGTGCGTAATCCATACTATTCACATATCTTCCGATAAACAATGCTTCATCTCCCGTACCAAACAGGTAATCCCGGGTCCAGATCCACTGCGTCTTCGCATACTCATCCCCCATTTTCTCACGCAGACCGCTGCTTTGAAAATCCGAATAACCAATCTGGGAATAGGATTTTTCGTAAACATTTCTTTTATTATCAATGTAGCAGTAATCAGCGACATGATTCAGATCTATATATGCAAAATATTTGCTCAGTGCATTCTTCTCTACTTCCTGCAGTTCTTTATTCCTCAGACTCTTCTGCACATCATTTTCCAGGATGATCTCTGCTGTCACGGCATCCGTCTTCCGGTAGAGATTATCCAGGGCTATCCCCATCTTCTCATTCATGAATTCATACTTATCCACAATCACATCTGTCATATTCCGTCTGACATAAGTCCATACACAGATGCTTGAAAGAACCAGTGCCAGTATCAGAAGCGTACACATATACTTCAGATACTTTTTCTGGATTCCTGACATTTTACTTTTTTTCATACTTCATATTCCCTTTTGTAATCTCTCGGAAGCTGTCCTGTATATTCTTTAAACAAATGCGAAAAATAGGATGGATTACTGATTCCGACCTGCTCGCAGATATTACCGATGCTGGTTCTTCCGTCTTCCAGCAGTCTCTTTGCCAGCTCCATTCTACGCTGCAGCAGATATTGTTTGAATGTCATATGAAAGGTATTCTTGAATACCCGTCCAAAATATACCGGATTCAGATATACATGTGTCGCCACTGATACAATCGAAAGATCTTCATTATCCAGATGTTCATCTATATATGCCACAGCCGCTGCAATGTATTCTTTTGATCCCTTATTCTCTTTCTTTTCTGCATTTTCCAGTCTTTTTTCAATAGCAGTTCCCAGAATCTTGTAACAGACATCCACTGCTTTTGCCGCCTTTAAGTTTCTCATATTCGAATAATAATTTTCAAATTGCTGATTCAGTGATTCGTCCATCCCGTAACTGTCTTTTAACATGAATTCTGTCTTTACCATGATCTTGTGCATATACTGGCATTGCAGTTCTTCTCTGTGTGGCAGTTGGTAAATAAAATGTACAAATGCCTGCTTTAACTGTACGGCGTCGTTCTTCCGCACGCTGTTGACCACCATCATCTCTGCCTCCGCCGGATATGGGCTTTCCTCTTTTTCTTCAACAGTCTCCGGGATTGTAAATACTCCCGCTCCGGATGCATTTGTAACAGCGAACAATCTCTGCGCTTCTTCGAAACTTCTTCTGATTCCGCGGATCCCTTTATATGGTTTGGATATTGCTGCAATAACCGGGCTGTTCTCTTCTTTTTTTACCTCTTCCAGCAATTCTTTCAATTCATGTACCGCTGTGTTCTCCTGCGTCTTTATAATAAATGTACGATGTCCTTCTTCACTTTCGAATTTCCAGTATGTGAATCTCTCTGCGATCTTTTCTTCAATCATTCTGACCATGGAAAATCTCGAGGCTTCATATTCCAGTTCATTGGTAATCTTATAGGCCAGATCAAGATCTGCATATACTGTAATAAACCGGTCTCCTTCCTTCATGACATCCTGCAGCGTATGGAAGACTTCATCTACTTTTTCTTCCGGCAGCCGGTTCTGGACATATTTTTGCACGACAACCTGCAAAAATCCATCTCCGTCCTTTTTCAGAAGTCTCTCCCAGCGGTCATACTTTTCCTCATTTCTGATCTGATCTTCACAGATTTTACCGACATCTGTCATCGTCGCCTGTAATTTTTCATCTTCAATCGGCTTCAGAAGATATGCGAATGCCCCCAGATCACATGCCTTCTTCGCATATTCAAAATCCCTGTATGCACTTAATACCACGAACTGACATTCCGGGTTCTCTTTCTTGATTTCTTCCATTACCATAAGTCCGGAAATCTGTTTCATCCTGATGTCTGTCAGCACTACGTGTGGTTTTTTTTCACGTATTACCTTTAACGCCTGCTCTCCGCTCTGCGCAAAACCAACCACCTCATATCCCATACCGTTCCAGTCATACGTCTTTACCAGACCCTCCAGCAGGATCGGCTCATCATCTACGATCACCAGTTTTAACAACCCCATAGTACACCTCATACCTTTTATTAATACCATCTTAACATATTACAGTCTCATTCTATAATTTTTTATACTTTTTCTTTACCAAAAATCATATCTGTTATGCAAAAAATCATACATTTTATGTCAAAAATTATACTTTTATGAAAAATCAGAAGTTTTGGCATATACAAAACAAAAAGAAAAACACAATATCCAAAACGTTTCCATTCCCTTCTCAGTGAATCCTTCGTTTGAATATTGTGTTTTCTTTTTGTTTCCTGTTATGTTTATCTTGCGCAGACTTCTGTCGTTTTTCTGATCTTCTTGATCAGTTCATCTGTAAATGCGCCTTTTTTCATTCTCCACATCCAGTTACCGCCGAGTGTAGACGGCATATTAATTCTTGCCTTATTGCCAAGTCCCAGATAATCCTGCACCGGAATGATACACGTATCTGCCACACTTCTCATCGCCAGACTTATGAAATCCCAGTGCACTTCTTCATCCGGAGTGTATGGATTATTCAGATATTCCTTTGTCATCTCTTTATCTTCTTCGGAAAGTGTCTGATACCATCCCTGAAGGGTATCGTTATCGTGGGTTCCTGTATAGACTACACAGTTTTTATCATAATTATGTGGAAGATAATCACTGTCCTCTCCTGCCACAAATGCGAATTCCAGTACTTTCATTCCCGGATAACCACTGTCTTTTAACAATTGTCTCACCGTATCCGTCAGGAATCCCAGATCTTCCGCAATGATCGGAAGGTCACCTAATGTTTCCTTCATCTTAAGGAACAGATCCATGCCCGGTCCCGGCATCCATTCACCATTCTCTGCCGTCTCATCTCCATACGGAATTGCATAATATTCATCAAACCCACGGAAATGATCGATACGGATGATGTCATATAATTTAAAGCAGCAGGCCACCCGCTTCATCCACCAGTCATAGCCTGTCTTCTTATGGTAATCCCATGCATACAATGGATTCCCCCACAGCTGCCCGGTTGCCGAAAATGCATCCGGCGGACATCCCGCTACCGCAACCGGCAGATTCTCTTCATCTAACTGGAACAGCTTCGGATTCGCCCAGGTATCTGCACTGTCAAATGCTACATAGATCGGGATATCCCCGATAATCTCAATGCCTTGTTCATTGGCATATGCTTTCAGCCCGGCCCACTGCCCGGCGAACAGATACTGCAGAAATTCATAAAAATCAATCTCTGCACTTAATTGTTCCTGATATGCCGCAATTGCTTCTGGCTTACGCAGCCTGATGTCTTCCTCCCACTGATCCCAGCTTTTTCCGTCAAATGAATCTTTCACTGCCATATACAATGCATAATCCGCAAGCCATGCTTTTTCTTCTTCCAGATAAGTACGGTATGCCTTACTTTCCATCAATCCGTTCTTTTTGGCTCTTTTATATGCATGCTTTAATACTTTAAATCTTGCATTATATATTTTCTCATAATCGATTTCTTCTTCATTCTCTCCGAAATCTGCCTGGTCACACTCTTCTTTCGTCAGAAGTTCATCCTCGATCAGCGTCTCCAGATCGATAAAATACGGGTTTCCCGCAAATGTTGAAAAAGACTGATACGGTGAATCACCGTATCCTGTCTGTCCAAGCGGCAGGATCTGCCACAATTTCTGTCCTGCTTCTTTTAATATATCTACAAATTCATACGCTTCTTTTGAAAAACATCCGATTCCATATGCCCCCGGAAGTGCAGAGACCGGCATTAACATTCCACTCTTTCTCATTAACTTTCGTTCCTTCCTCGTTATGATACTTATAATTAAGTATAGCAGTGTTCTTTGGATGCTTCAACTAAAAAGTATACCCTGTATATATGAAATCATAGATTATTCCACAGATGTCACCGTATAATCCTTGTCTTCTACTGTCTTCTTCAGCACATCATCTGCGATCTCTGCATTTAATGTCAGCTCTGCTGTTCCTGCCTCATGGCTTACAACCGCTTCATCTACCTGTGGAAGTGCTTCCAGTGCTTTCTTTACAGCTGCCTCACAGTGTCCACACATCATTCCCTCAATATGCATTATTTTTTTCATTGTCTTGTCCTCCTTCTTGGATCTCTTTTTTTCTTTTTTGGCTTTTAATTTTTTATCTTTTGATGCATCATACATCTTAAAAAGATTCAATCTCAATGCGTTCGATACTACGCAGAAGCTTGATAAACTCATGGCTGCCGCACCGAACATCGGATTTAATTTCCATCCGAACAGCGGATACCACACACCAGCCGCAAGCGGGATTCCGATAATATTATAGAAGAATGCCCAGAACAGATTCTCGTGAATATTACGGAGTGTCGCACGGCTCATACGGATTGCTGCCGGTACATCGCTTAACCGGCTCTTCATCAGCACAACATCTGCCGCATCGATCGCAACATCCGTTCCGGCTCCGATCGCAATACCCATATCGGCTCTTGTAAGTGCCGGCGCATCGTTGATACCGTCTCCGACCATCGCAACTTTTCCTTTTTCTTTCAGCTTACGGATCACCTGCTCTTTTCCTTCCGGAAGTACGCCTGCAATCACTTCATCAACTCCGGCCTGCTGTCCGATGGCTTTTGCAGTACGTTCGTTATCTCCGGTCAGCATGACTACATGGATTCCCATGTTCTGTAATTCTTTGATCGCCTGCGGGCTATCTTCTTTGATGACATCCGCCACTGCAATTACACCTAATAAACGGTCTTCATTTCCAAAGAATAATGGTGTCTTACCTGCTTCGGCAAGTTTCTCTGCCTTCTTCTGGATATCTCCATCAACGGATACCTTACTGCTGATAAATGTATGATTCCCTCCATATAATGTATGACCATCCAGTATGGCTGTCAAGCCGTTACCCGGAAGGGCCTGGAATCCGGTAACTTCTTCGATTCCGGCATTTTCCTCTTTTGCATTTTCAAGGATTGCTCTTGCCAGTGGATGTTCACTCTTATTCTCCAGTGCATACGCACATTTTAATAAAGTATCTTCTGTCACTCCCGCTGCCGGAATGATATCTGTCACTTTCGGTTCTCCACTTGTGATCGTACCAGTCTTATCCAGCGCAACAATCTGCATCTTTCCAGTCTCTTCCAGCGAAACTGCTGTCTTGAACATAATACCATTTCTGGCGCCCATTCCATTTCCGACCATAATTGCTACCGGTGTTGCAAGTCCGAGCGCACATGGACAGCTGATCACCAGCACCGCAATTCCTCTGGATAATGCAAAGCCAATACTCTGTCCTGCGATCAGCCATACAATAATTGTGATCACTGCAATCGTGATAACCGTTGGCACAAATACTCCGGATACACGGTCCGCAATCTTTGCGATCGGTGCTTTCGTTGCAGCCGCATCACTTACCATCTGAATAATCTGCGAAAGTGTCGTATCCTCGCCGACTCTGGTCGCACGGCACTTCAGATATCCGGACTGATTTACGGTTGCGGCTGATACCTTATCACCGACAGCCTTATCTACCGGAATACTTTCACCTGTAAGAGCAGATTCATTGACCGCACTGTTTCCTTCTATGACTTCTCCGTCAACCGGAATATTCTCTCCCGGCTTTACAACAAAGCAATCTCCCTTTTGTACCTGTTCGATCGATACCTGAACTTCTTTTTCTCCACGGATCACAACCGCTGTCTTTGGCGCAAGCTTCATCAGTCCTTTTAATGCATCGGTCGTCTTTCCTTTGGATCTTGCCTCCAGCATCTTTCCGACGGTGATCAGTGCAAGGATCATAGCTGCTGATTCAAAATAAAAATCATGCATATAAGACATTACTGCATCCATATCCCCACGCATCTGCGCATCTGTCATTGCAAACAGTGCATACGTACTGTATACAAAAGACGCTCCGGATCCAAGTGCCACCAGGGTATCCATATTCGGTGCTCTGTGGATCATTCCTTTGAATCCACTGATGAAAAACTTCTGGTTGATCACCATGACTGCAATCGTCAGAAGCATCTGCAGCAGCCCCATCATTACATGATTATCTTTCATAAATCCCGGAACCGGCCATCCCCACATCATATGACCCATGGAGAAATACATCAGGACGATCAGGAATCCAAGTGATGCAATCAGACGCTTCTTTAATGCCGGTGTCGTTCTGTCTTTTAACATATCTTCTCCGGCAGATGCTGATGACGACTGTGTCTTTGCCGCTCCTTCTCCTTTTTTCGATGCTCCGTATCCGGCATCTGCGACTGCCTTAATGATCTCCTGTTCACTTGCAGTTCCCTCTACTCCCATAGAGTTGGTAAGCAGACTTACCGAGCAGGATGTTACACCCGGCACTTTCGAAACTGCTTTTTCGACTCTGCTGCTACAGGCTGCACAGCTCATCCCGGTTACTATATATTGTTCCATTGTTGTCTGTTCCCTCCTGTCATTATTATTTTTCTTATTCCTTTATAGTAAACTCAGAAAATGCTTTCCGAGCAGACTATACATCTATAAACTTTACTTACCTCATCAGCTTCTGTAACACCTTTACCAGTTCATCAACCGTCTCATCTTTTCCGTCCCGGATGTCATCTGCCACACAGGTACGGATGTGATTCGCCAGCAATACTTTATTAAAGCTGTTCAGTGCCGCATTCACCGCTGATACCTGTACCAGAATCTCCGGACAATAAGCGTCCTTCTCCAGCATACCCTTGATTCCGCGTACCTGACCCTCAATCCGGCTCAGACGATTCATCAGATCCTTGTATTCTTTATCCGAACGATGCTTGGACGAGTGACAACAGCATTCTTTTTCTGATTTGTTTTCCATATTATCTGTATTCTTGTCTTCCATAAGCATACTCCTTTCATATTCATACCCTTACGGGGTATATGTATTTTATCTCTTATTATCACATAAGTCAAGGAATATATGCGTTCTTGATATATGTTTTCATTTATTGGTAGTTCCAATACAATTTTTAAAAAATGTCTATTTTATTTGACTTTCAAAATTTATAAGGAATATAATTCTTGCTGAAGGAAATAATGACAGCAGAACTGGAGGTTATATTATGCTGGAAGAACAGGCTATGATAACATTCTTAAAAAAATTCGATGAACACCCTTTCCTGGTCAAAATTAATGGACACGAACATCTGATCGGCGAAGGTGCACCTACATTTACCGTAAATTTCAAAAAGGTCATCCCATTAAAGGATCTGGTCACCAGTACTTCTCTTGCACTTGGAGAAGCTTACATGGATGGTGATCTTGATATTGAGGGAAACCTTTATCAGGCACTTGATAACTTTCTTGGTCAGATGGGTAAATTTTCAACTGATGAACATCATTTGAAATCTATCATGTTCCCATCTTCATCAAAGAAAAACCAGAAAAAAGAAGTCAGCAGTCATTACGATATCGGAAATGACTTCTACAAACTCTGGCTCGATGAAACAATGAGTTATTCCTGCGGATATTTCAAACATGAAGATGATACCCTGTATCAGGCGCAGAAGAATAAAGTTGATTACATTCTTGAAAAGTTATATCTGAAAGAAGGTATGACTCTTCTTGATATCGGATGCGGCTGGGGATTCCTTCTGATTGAAGCTGCTAAGAAATATAAAATTAAAGGTACCGGCATCACCTTAAGTGAAGAACAATACAAAGAATGCCAGAAACGTATCAAAGAGGAAGGATTGTCCGACTATCTGGAAGTCAGGCTAATGGACTACCGTGATCTTCCTTCTGACGGCAAGATGTATGACCGCGTTGTCAGCGTCGGTATGCTCGAACATGTCGGCCGTGAGAATTATCAGTTATACTTAGACTGTGTCAGCAAGGTCATGAAAGACGGCGGTCTGTTCCTGCTCCACTTCATCAGTGCATTAAAAGAGCATCCTGGTGATCCATGGATCAAGAAATACATCTTCCCGGGCGGATCTGTTCCCAGTCTTCGTGAAGTCATGAACTGCATGGCAGAAGATAACTTCCATACCCAGGATATCGAGGACTTACGTCTTCACTATAACCGTACGCTTCTCTGCTGGGAGAAAAACTTCAAAGATCATATTGAAGAAGCACATACAATGTTTGATGAACGTTTCTTAAGGATGTGGGATATGTACCTCTCTGCATGTGCCGCCACCTTCCATAACGGAATTATTGATATCCATCAGATTTTAATGACAAAGGGAATTAATAATGATCTTCCTATGACGAGATGGTATTAAAAAATGAATCAGCCGGGGATATGAACAATATTTCCCGGCTTTAATAAAGATGGATACCATGCTGCACTTAACATCTAATACACATGCATAAAAAGGAGCGGAGCCGGAATCCTGTCACTCCTGACAAAATCCCGACTCCGCTCCTTTTCGATATGTATTCATTTCAATCAGAACGTCGTCTAATTTACCATACTATCCCTTATTCATTCTCCGTTCGATACCTACTCTTTGGATTTACTTCTTTCTTTTTTAAATACACGTATCATGAAATAACTAAATCCGCCAATATATCCAACCAGTGTAATCACCATCATAATAATTGCATCTATCGTCATAGTTCATACCTTCTTTCTATTATTTTGCAGCTTTGTTATCTTTCATAGCTCCCCTTGCAGTCTTTGTATTAAAGAACTTGGATAGTGCAAGACCTACAAGGATCACTACTCCGAACTGAAGTAATACAGTTCCTGTGTTATCCTGAATAATAAACGGATTCAGCCAGGTATCCGGGAACCATTCCTTTGTCTGTAATAACCAGTAAACCACCATGATCACTACCAAAACCGGAATCAGATACATACATCCGGTATAATATGCTTTTGGAAGATGTACATCTGCACCTTTTGCATTTACTTCCTGTGTACGTAATTTTTCCACACCATATTTCCATGCCAGGATTGCGATAAAGGCACCACTTATCAGAAGTCCGATTCCCCATACCCAGTCCTGATTATCAATGTTAACCAGTGACCAGCATGAGAAGCATCCTACTAAGAATCCTGCGAAGCAGACACTGACAACTGCTTTCTTCCGCGGCAATCCAAGGTCAACAACACATTTTACTCCAACTTCGATCATAGAGAACAGTGATGTGATTGCTGCAATTGCAAGTAATCCAAAGAAGATAAAGGAAATGAATCTTCCACCCGGGATTGTTGTAAATAACTGATAAATGTAAATAAATGTAAGTCCGAAGTTGCCCTGACTGAGTGCTTCATTCGCTGCCTCCGGTGTAGCTGAAAGTGCACAGATTGCCGGGATAACTACCAGTGCCGAGAGGATTGCTCCAAGGTTATCACCAAGTCCCATGATCAGACAGCTTGTCGGAACATCTTCCTCTTCTCCTACGTAGTTCGCATATGTAATAATGAATCCCCATCCGGCTCCGGTGCTCCATGCTGCCTGGATGAAGGCTTGAATCCATGTATTCGGGCTTAAAATATACTCTTTCTTAACAGTAAAGAGATACTGAAGTCCCTGATTTGCTCCATTTAATGTAACTGCGTAAATTGCTAATCCTACAAGGATGATAAACAGTGCCGGTATCGCTACTTTACAGAATTTTTCAATTCCACCTGCAATTCCCTGATAAACGATGAAACATGCAAGTGCAAATCCGATCGCATGGAATAAAATAACCTGTGCCTGTGAATCTGTAAATGCTGTCCACATTGCCGATGTCGTCTCTGTTGACAGATTCGGTTTAAATGCTGAAGTAACAGAATTAACTGCGTATTTCAAACAATATCCCTGAAGTACACAATAATAACTCATCAGGAAGAAACATACTGCTGCTACAAAGAATCCCATCCATGTATATTTCTTTCCACCTGCATCACGAAAAGTACCGATACATCCAAGTCTCGTCTTTTTACCGAATGCCATCTCTGTGGAAAGGAGCGGTACTGCAAATACCAGCATTGCAATCGTCCATGCTATGATAAATGCTCCACCACCGTTTGCCGCACACACTCGTGGGAATCGCCATACATTACCAGTACCAATACACATACCTAACGCGGCGGCTATGTAACCTATGGTACTAAATTTTTCTTGTTTCTGTTCCATAACTCAAACCTCCATTCGAATATCGAAATTAATTAGAAATGAATACCTTGTAACCATAGTGTAAAAGATGGTTATTAAATTGTCAATATAAAATATTAAGTTTTTTTATACAAATATAAGAAAGTGTAATATTAAACGCATTTTGTTTCATTGTTTGTTAATTTCTGATAATTTGCCAGTAAATAGACTGGTTTTCATACTTTAGTCTAATACATCTACAATTTCGGATGCATATTTCGGTATCTACAGAACCTGCCACCGGCAGCTCCTTTCGAACACATGGTGATACACAAAAACCTGTATCAGACTTTCTATCATCTGATACAGGTTTCCCGCTTTCTCATAACAATTCATTATACTATATATTTTCTTTTTTAATTTTAATTCTTTGTATTCTTTCACATAAGCTTCTTATGCTACAGATCTTCTTCAATATGCTCTCTTCCCTGGTCTACGATCGTACGCACATGATCGTCTGCCAGTGAATAGAACACGGATTTTCCTTCTCTTCTGCTCTTAACCAGTTTGTTCTGTTTCAGGATCCTGAGCTGATGTGAGATTGCAGACTGTGTCATATTCAGTGCCTCTGCCAGATCGCAGACACACACCTCTGCTTCGAACAACACGAACAGGATACGCATTCTGGTCGAATCACCGAATACCTTGAACAATTCTGCAAGATCATACAATTCCGTTTCTTCCGGCATCTTTTCATTTACGATCTTCAGAAGATTCTCATGTACCTCACATGATTCACATACTTCCATTCCTTCTTCTAATTTTGCCATCTGCCCACCAGCCTTTTCTATAAGTTTTTCACAAATAATGCGCGGATTGCATTCAATACAGCAATGACCATAACTCCGACATCAGCGAAGATTGCCATCCACATATTCGCAATTCCGAGTGCTCCCAGGACCAGGCAGATTGCCTTGATTCCAAGGGCAAAGTAAATATTCTCATATACGATGCGCATACATTTTCTGGAAATCTTGATTGCTTTTACGATCTTCTTCGGATCATCGTCCATCAGGACAACGTCTGCTGCCTCGATTGCTGCATCTGATCCGAGTGCACCCATGGCAATTCCGATATCTGCTCTCGACAGTACCGGCGCATCATTGATTCCGTCTCCGACGAACGCAAGCTTTTCTTTCTCTGATTTCTGACTCAGAAGCTGTTCTACCTTCGCAACCTTATCTGCAGGAAGAAGCTCACTGTACACTTCTCCGATTTCCAGTTCTTCTGCAACCTTATCTGCCACACGCTTCATATCACCAGTCAGCATAACTGTCTTGGTGATGCCCGCTTTTTTCAGATCTCTGATTGCTTCTTTTGCATGCAGTTTTAATTTGTCTGAGATCAGAATGTGTCCTGCATATTTTCCGTCTACTGCAACATGGACGATCGTACCGACTTCTTCACATTCACTGTATTCCACATTCAGATATTTCATAAGTTTGGCATTACCTGCCGCTACCGGAATACCGTCAACCTTTGCAGTCACACCTTTACCGCTCAGTTCTTCAATCTCTGTCACACGGTCACGGTTGATCTGTTTGCCATATGCTTTCTGAAGACTCTTACTGATCGGATGAGAAGAAGAACACTCCGCAAGTGCCGCATACTCTAATAACTGTTCTTCCGGCATCGTATTGTGGTGAACTCCACTCACCTCGAATACGCCTTGCGTCATGGTTCCTGTCTTATCGAATACCACATATTTTGTCTGTGCCATCGTCTCCAGATAGTTCGATCCTTTTACCAGAACACCTTCATGACTTGCTCCGCCGATTCCTGCAAAAAAGCTGAGCGGGATACTGATCACCAGTGCACACGGGCAGCTGATAACCAGGAATGTCAGTGCTCTGTAGATCCAGTCGCCCCATTCCGGCGCAAGCGCAAACGCAAACATTCTGACCAGTGGCGGTAAGATTGCAAGTGCAAGCGCAC
>OJAG01001249.1_pt1 | contig 16179 bp, 9 predicted proteins | sample 1589021 | NCBI WGS metagenome assembly OJAG01 (sample SAMN03283264) | human gut metagenome | biome: human-associated habitat; material: feces | host: Homo sapiens | place: USA | collected 2013 | reverse complement strand
ACGCTGGAGAAGTACATTGTACGGTTCATAGCACCTTCATCCGGGCTGATTACCATTAAATGTTCGTTATCAATCTCAAGATCGCTTGTAGAGCGAAGTAAAGCTTTGATGAACTGGTAAGTAGGCATGATATTGTCAAAACCTTTCAGTGGGATCGCGTTCTGCACACGAGGGTCATGTGCATCAAATGTAAGAACGTTATCAACACCGATTGCTGTAAGTTCCTGCAATGCGTAAGCACAGTCTAAAGACTCTCTGGAGCTTCTCTTATGCTGACGGCTCTCATAAAGGAACGGCATGATAACAGTAATGCTCTTTGGCTTACCTGAAGCAGCGCCGATGATACGCTTAACATCTGCGTAAATATCATCAGGAGACATATGGTTTTCATGGCCACATACTTTATATTTTAAACTATAATTAAGAACATCTGCAAGGATATAAAGATCTACGCCACGAACGGAATCGGAGATGAGTGCCTTTGCTTCACCGGTTCCGAAACGGGAACAGGTTGCATCGATAATATAAGTATCCTGCTCGTAATCTTTAAATACAACATTCTCTTTGTGTTCATGTTCACGCTCTTTACGCCAGTTTACAATATACTGGTCGATTCTCTTTCCAAGCTCTGCACAGCTAGGATGAACAATAATTCCAAGCTTACCTACAGGAACGGTTGCAAATTTGCTATCATCTGGTCTCATGTGTTTTACTCCTTTAATCATATAATTATTATTATGTGAGATAAATCATATTACAATTCCTTTATAACATCCCTTCTCTTATTCGTCAAGGGAGGAGAAAGCCTTTTTAATGCGAATGTCTTCTCCGTAAATATGTAAAAGGGTGTAGGACTGTATGATTCTTGAAAAAACTCTTTCTGTGTAAGAACGGTTAATCTGTTCTAAAGAAAGATTTGTACTTATAATAGTAGATTTTTTATTGAGAATTCTTTCATTAATACATAAAAAAAGCTGAGAATTAATGAAAGAATTATTAAGTTCTGTGCCGAGATCATCAATAATGAGAAGGTCACAATGCAGGAAAGCAGGCAATGTCTGTGCATTATTTGCTCCCCGGCGAAATGTATAGTCAGCCAGCTGGTCAAAAAACTGATAGGCAGTCAGGTAAATAACACCTTTTCCACGATTCAGAAGTTCTCCCGCGATACAATTTGAAAGGAATGTCTTGCCAACACCTGCATTTCCATAAATCAAGAGATTCTGCCCCGGTTTTGAGTCAAAACTTTCAATAAAAGAATGGCTTGCCGATAAGACATTTTCTATATTCTCACGAGGGGAAAGCTTCTCTCTGCCGCTTCTTTGTGTAGAATAATACTCTCTGCGAAAAGCAGAAAAACTTTCTGTACCAGCCACATCCTCTATATTAGACTGGCTGTAAAGAATATGGCGAATCTTCTGCTGAAAACAGCGGCATTTTTTATCGCCTATATAGCCAGTGTCTTTACATTCCGGACAATCGTAAATCGGGTCAAGATAATCTGCCGGGTAATCATGGATCGCCAGCAGGTTGACTTTTTCCATAGAAAGATCATAAATCGTGTCCTGCAAAGACTTCTTTGCCTCAGCATTAGATACCTGCTTAAGAAGGAGTGCCTTTGCCTTTTCCACAGAAATATGAGCAATCTGTTCGTCAATCTGACGAATTTCAGGAATCAGAGCATAAACACGCTCTTTGCGTTCCTGTTCCGCCATATAATTGCGGCGGCGTACTGCATCATATTCATTCATAATATCCTGGTATTGTCTTGTGGAAATGCCCATAGCTTACCTCCTGGTCTTATCAAGAAGACGAGATTCCAAATCATTAAAGTCATACGTTCTCTGTTCAAAGTTGTGGAACTGGTTCGCAGCAGTATTTTTTCTGGCAGCTGCCCCAGTACTTCCTTTACGAGGCTGTCCCTGTGTATATCCGGCAGCAGAACCTGAAGAAGACGAAGCAGTAGAACGATGCTTATCATCTAAATGCTTAATATCTGAAGTATTTCGGACACCGAGCCGTTTCCAATCTTCAAGAATTTTGTTTGCATACGGAAAACTTGCCTGATGCGTTGCCAGAAGTGTCCGGCTGCACGCCTCGATAATAATATCCGTACCAAGTCCAAGAGAATTCCACTTCTTTATGTAGTCAAGCTCGGCAGACCCCGGATCACGATTCGAAATGCCAAATGCCTTCATAATAGGAAAAACATTCTGTGAATACAGCGTACTTTGTTCCTTTGCCTCCTGAACACTTGTGATGCCCTGCTGATACCAGTTAATCGCAACACTCTCGATATAGCGGACACTCTTCTTTCCACGAGTAACACAGTACTCAATTAAATATTCCAGCAAATCAGAAGAGAAATGCAGCTGGTCATTAATATAGCAAAAACTATTCAGTTCCGTTGTAGAAAATGGCCGTCCAATATAAGTCTCCGCCATATAAATCGTCCGCTCTAAATCCTTATTCGTCATTGAAGCCTGTACTTCCGTAGGACTTAATGTATTCTTATCTGGTACAGGAGTGATTGTTGGTGAAAGAGAAGTCCCAGTTTGTCCTGTAGATTCAGAGGGCATAGTATTTCCAGCAGAACCAGAAGTTCCAGAGGTTATAATATTTCCAGCAGAACCAGAAGTTCCGGCAGTCATAGCATTTCCGTCAGTGCCAGTAACTCCAGTAGCCATAACTTTTTCAGAAGTTCCAACAGCTTGAGTAGTTCCTGTATCACCAGAGATTCCATTTGCCATAGATTCAGAGCCAGTCACCGTAGCAGCCGTCTCAGAAGCAGCTCCTGTCTGTAGAATACCAGCTTTCTCCCAATAAGAAAGTGCTCTCAAAACGTCTTTTCGTGTCAGTTCTAAATGATCTGCAATACGTTCCACATCAACAGGCAATCCCATACCCTGCAGACGAAGAATCAGAAGATAAATCTTAACATATTCTCCATCCGCCTTTATCATATATTCATCAATAAATTTGTTTGGCAGAACAGTAACTTCATTCTGTACGTTGTAAAGTAAAGTAATCTTATCGCTCATTATACCCCTTATTTCTATCATCTGTAGTTTATCGGTTATCATCATGCGTTTTAATAAATTGTAAATGTAAATTCTATAGAATAAATAGTTATCCAAATATCAAATGCCAGAAAACAGCATCGGTATATTCTGAATAATTCATAATATAGAATAGCACACCCTCAAAAAAAAATACAGTTTCGAATCTGGGGAGAATGTGGATAGAATTGGGGATAACTCCTGTATAAAACCTTGATGGATAATGTGGATACTTTTGTGGATAATGTGGATAACTTTGTGGATAGGTGGGTAAAATTCGATATTTTGGGGAGAAAACTGGTCAAAAAGGGTGATAAGTTCCAAGATATAGGTGTGAACGAATAAAAATACAATGTGGACAAAATGTAAACAACATGGGGAAAGACTCAGAATACCCCCAAAAAATTTTTTAAAATTGTGGATAATGTGGATAACTTTCTGGGTTACTGCAGAGACAGATATGCTCTCTTTGGCTGATGAAGCAAAATCAGAAGTTGGTATCCACAATTTTTGTTCGCCCTGCGGGATGCTTATAGGAGTGTTATAAAATTGTAAAAAAAGAACCGTCTATTCAACGGTTCAAAGAGAGGAAAGTATGAAAAAATCTATCAAAAAGATAATTCGTTGTTTTTTTGATGGCTTTATCATACTGAAAATTTGTGAACAGTTTCTTTTATTTAATGAGGGCATCTTTTGTCTGTGGCAACCCAGAACTTATTTTTCAGCCAGAAGTTCTTCTCCAATCTCCACAACATTACCTGCGCCCATCGTAATCAGGAGGTCATGTCCTTTTACGTGAGCCTTTACGAAATCTTTGATTTCTTCGAAGCTTGGGAAATAATGTACATCCTGTCCATCTTCCTGTAAAAGTTTCATTACATCTTTAGAAGAAACTTCTCCGGTATCTACCTCACGGGCAGCGTAAATATCAGCCAGAACAATGTGGTCTGCCTGTTCTAATGCTTTCGCAAACTCAGGGAGAAACGCCTTTGTACGGGTGTATGTATGAGGCTGGAAGATAACCCAGAGTTCATCATGCGGATAATCCTTTGCAGCAGATAAAGTAGCGCGGATTTCTGTTGGATGATGAGCGTAGTCATCAATGACAGTTACATCACCGAGAGAACCCTTGTACTCAAAACGGCGGTGTGTTCCACCAAAAGATAAAAGTCCTTTACGGATTGCATCTAAAGGAAGTCCAATTGCTTCTGTACAAGCAATAGCTGCCAGAGAATTCATAACATTGTGGCAGCCTTTTACATTTAATGCGATACGACCCTTTGGCTCGCCATGTGCAACAAGGTTATAGGAAGCATTTCCTTCTTTATCAAATGCAATATCCGTTGCAGTGTAATCATTTTCCGGATTCAGGCCGAAAGTAACGTGCTTCTGAGCAAGACCATTCAAAATAAAGTCAGTATGCTCCATATCGCCATTAATAATGATAAGACCATCATCAGCAGTCTGAGAAGCAAACTTGTGGAAAGAATTCTTAATATCCTCAATATCCTTAAAGAAATCCATATGGTCTTCTTCTACATTTAAGATAATAGAATATAAAGGATAGAATTCTAAGAAACTGTTCGTATATTCACATGCTTCTGTAAGGAAGAGGTCAGAATGGCCGACACGAATATTTCCGCCGATACGGTCTAACATACCTCCGACACTGACCGTAGGATCGGTATCTGCCTGAAGAAGAATGTGAGTAAGCATAGAAGTTGTTGTTGTCTTTCCATGTGTTCCGGCAACGGCGATAGACTTCGCAAAGTTTGCCATGATCTGTCCGAGAAGAGCTGCGCGGGTCATCATAGGGACTCCTTTATTCTTTGCAGCAGCAAATTCTTCGTTAGATTCGTGAATGGCAGCAGTATAAACAACAAGATCGATATCATCGGTAATATTCTCTGCTTTCTGTCCAATAACAACCTTTGCACCTGTTTCTTCAAGATGCTTTGTCATGTCGGAAGACTGCATATCAGAACCGGTCACTGTGAAATGTCTGTTTAATAAAATTTCGGCAAGACCGCTCATGCTGATGCCGCCAATACCGATAAAATGAACATGAATCGGCTTTTGAAAATCAATTGTATACATATTTCCCTCCAGTGCCACAAGATGTGTCTCAGAAAATCCGTCATATGGGACTTAGTGAGTACATATAAATAAATATGGCGAAAAAAATCAGTTTAATTATTAAAAAGTCGTTTATAGTATAGCGCACAGATAAACGAGATTCAAGAAAGAATTGCGATACTTAAGGTCTCTTCTGTACACATCTTATAGTAAGGGTGCCAGGGTACCTTGAAAAATTCCTAAAACAGCCAGTAATAGGGCACTTTTCATTATAATGTCCTATTGTTTTCGTGGGATTTCTACATTTAAATGTAAAAGATAACCATATGGACGATGCAAAATATATAAAAAAATAAAAAATATATTTTGTTTTTTGTGCTAAACTGCTTTCCATTTGGGAATTTCAGTGCTATAATAAGTATTATGTGACAAAGGGGTGATTATTATGATAAAAAAAGAAATGATAGCAATGCTCTTAGCTGGTGGACAAGGAAGCCGTCTTGGCGTACTAACCTCAAAATTAGCGAAACCGGCAGTAGCATTCGGCGGAAAGTACAAAATCATTGATTTTCCGTTAAGTAACTGTATTAACTCTGGAATCGACACAGTAGGTGTTCTTACCCAGTATCAGCCATTAAGACTGAACCAGCACATCGGTATCGGTATTCCTTGGGATTTGGATCGTAATATAGGTGGTGTTTCTATTCTGCCTCCATACGAGAAGAGCCAGAATACTGACTGGTACACAGGAACAGCGAACGCGATTTATCAGAACATGGAATTCATGGAGTATTATCATCCAGATTATGTAATTATTCTTGGTGGTGACCATATTTATAAGATGGACTATGAACTGATGCTTGAGTTCCATAAGAAGAACAACGCCCAGATCACACTGGCTACATATGAAGTACCATGGGAAGATGCCAGCCGTTTTGGTCTGGTAATCACAGATGAGAATAATCAGATTCTCGAATTCGAAGAGAAACCAGCGAACCCAAGAAGTAATAAAGCATCCATGGGTATTTACATCTTTAACTGGGAAGTATTAAAGGAAGCTCTGGAAACTTTATCCGAACAGCCTGGCTGTGACTTCGGTATGCATGTAATTCCTTACTGCCACCAGCGCGGTGATAAGATTATGGCTTACAACTACCAGGGTTACTGGAAGGACGTAGGAACACTTTCCGCATATTGGGAAGCGAACATGGAATTAATCGATATTATCCCAGAATTTAACCTTTACGAAGAGTTCTGGAGAATATATACAAAGACAGACGTTATTCCACCACAGTATTTCTCAGCAGACTCTAAGGTAAATGCCTGCATCGTCGGAGACGGAACAGAAGTTTACGGTGAGATTTCCAACTCTGTAATCGGAGCTGGTGTTGTCATTGAGGAAGGTGCTGTAGTTACGAACTCTATTATTATGAATAATACCGTGATCAAGAAGGGTGCTAAGATTGAGAAGTCTATCATTGCAGAGAGCGTAGAAGTCGGAGAGAACGCAGAGCTTGGTGTATTTGAAGAAGCAGAGAACAAGTATAAACCTAAGGTTTATAGTGGCGGCTTAGTTACTATAGGTGAAGGTTCTGTTATCCCGGCCAACGTTAAGATCGGTAAGAATGTCGCAATCGTAGGAAAGACAACAGCAGAAGATTATCCAGACGGAATTCTGGCAAGCGGCGAATCCATTATCAGATAGTAGAGGGCAGGTGACATAAATGAAGTCTATAGGTATTATTTTAGCAGGTGGTAATAATAACAGAATTGGAAGATTATCCGATAAACGTGCGATTGCAGCCCTGCCAGTAGCAGGAAGCTATCGTGCAATTGATTTTACATTAAGTAATATGAGTAATTCCCGCGTATCTAAAGTAGCGGTATTACCTCAGTTTAATGCTCGTTCTTTAAATGAACATTTAAGCTCAAGTAAATGGTGGGATTTCGGAAGAAAGCAGGGAGGACTCTATGTCTTCACTCCTACTGTTACAAAGAACAATAACTCATGGTATCAGGGAACAGCAGATGCTCTTTATCAGAACATTGATTTCCTTAAGAAGAGCCATGAGCCTTATGTAATCATCGCAACAGGTGATGGTGTATACAAGATGGATTACGGCAAGGTTCTTGAAGCTCATATCGCTAAGAATGCAGATATCACGGTAGTTTACACAACATTAAAAGATACAGATGACGATTTAACACGTTTTGGTGTTCTTAAGTTAGATGAGAACGAAAGAATCGTAGAATTTGAAGAGAAGCCACTCGTTGCTTCCTCTAATAACGTATCTATCGGTGTTTATGTAATCAGAAGACGCCATTTAATTGAGATTCTTGAGCGTTGTGCAAGAGAAGACAGACATGACTTTGTACAGGATGTACTTGTTCGTTACAGAAATGTTCGTAAGATTTACGGTTACAAACTCGATACATACTGGAGAAATATTGCAACAGTAGATTCCTATTTTAAGACAAACATGGACTTCCTTAAGAAAGACGTAAGAGATTACTTCTTCAAACAGTATCCAGACGTATACTCTAAAGTAGATGACCTTCCGCCGGCAAAATACAATACAGGAGCAGAAGTAAAGAACAGTATTATTTCCTCTGGATGTATTGTTAACGGTAAGGTTGAAAACTCTATTATCTTTAAAGATGTATACATTGGAAACAACTGTACTATCAAGAACTCCATCATTTTGAATGATGTATATATTGGAGATGACTCCTATATTGAGAACTGTATCGTAGAGAGCAGAGATACTCTCCGTCCAGGAACGAACTACGTCGGAACCGATGATGAGGTTAAGATAGTAATTGAGAAGAATGTACGGTACATTCTGTAATTAGTAACAACATTATTGGGAGGACAGGTCATGCAGATTACCGATATAAGAATCAGAAAAATAGCAAAAGAAGGAAAGATGAAAGCGGTCGTATCCGTAACTTTTGATAATGCATTTGTTGTGCACGATATCAAAGTAATTGACGGAGAAAAAGGTTTATTTATCGCAATGCCAAGCCGCAAAGCATCCGATGGCGAGTATCGTGATATCGCACATCCGATTAACTCTGATACTCGTGACATCATCCAGAAAAGTATTCTTCAGGAATACGAAGCAATCATGGCCTCGGGGGAAGAGGAAACAGTCGGAGAAGCAGAGGTAGCGTTATAAATATAACTGTAGCAAAACTTAGAAGATAAAGGGGCTGACGTAAAACAGCTCTTAACCTTATAGCAGGAATTTCTGTATAATATATGGAATTCCTGCTATATTTTTATGAAGATTTTTGAAGATTGCAAGAGTCATTTTGCTATTCGAAAATTTTTCTTTTTAGAAAATGCATAATCTATGATATACTAAAAAACATATGTTGTTTATGCTGTTATGGAAAAATATCAAGTAGAACTTCGAGAATTGATTTTTAACAATATCTTACAGAACGGCACAAAAAGATTCCGAGAGTACATTAGATGTACAGTGGAGGTTAGATACATTGAATACAAATAAAATATTCGCAGGGTGCTTTAATTTCTTTCGCAAATGGAAAGTGAAAAAGAATCAGATTACCCTGATAGAGAAATTAAATACCGGGGGTACAGGAAGCCTGTTTGAGATAAAAAACGAATGTGAAAAAAGAGGGTTACCTTTTCATTTTAATATCATTACGCATGCAGATTATGAAGTGAGTCTACGTAATCTGGGAGGCTTGCTAAAGCTTTTTACTATAAAGGCTTTTCGAATGGCGACTTCATCCCATATTTTTTTGAATGACAATTTTTTGCCGCTTGGATATATGAAGCTGTCGGATGAGACAAAGGTAGTTCAGCTTTGGCATGGGATGGGATCTTTTAAGAAGTTTGGCGGTTCATCGGAGACGAACCCGGAAGTTTTAAAGGAGCTTAAAGCGGCAACGAAAAATACAGACCACATACTGGCAAGTTCAGAAAATATCAGGGACAACTATGCAGAGGCTTTTATAGCACCGAAAGAAAAGGTGATCTGTATCGGATGTCCACAGGTGGACTATTTTTTCAGAGATCATGATATTGCTGCGTGGAAGGAAGAGCTTAGTGAACAATATCCGGAAATGAAAGGAAAGAAGCTTGTTCTTTATGCGCCGACTTTTCGTGGGGAGGAAGAACATGATAAAAAGCTTTTAGAAGCGTTTGATTTTGATGCATTTCAGAAAGAACTTGGGAAAGACTATTTCTTAATGGTACGTCTTCATCCGCAGATTCAGTCTGCAAAAGTGCCGGATACCGTAGCAAATATGACCGATTATCCGAATGTCCGCAAACTTCTTTGCATGACGGACATTTTAATTGCGGATTATTCTTCGATTGCAGTAGAATATTCTCTTTTAAACCGTCAGATCATCCTTTATGCATTTGACAAAGAATGGTATTTAAGTAAAGACCGAGGTTTTTATTTTGATTATGAAAAGACGGCACCCGGTCCGATCGTAGAAAATATGCAGGATTTGATTGACTGTATTAAAAATAAACAGTGGGATATTGCGAAAGTAGAGAAATTTGCACATCTTCACAACGATTATTTTGATGACAAATCTGCGGAGAGAGTGGTAGACTATTATTTCGGCAATGGCAAAAAGCTGCCGAATTCTGCGTCAGAACCGGAACCATTCTATGAAGAGTGGAATCAATATCGCCCAAAACACCGCAGAAAGAGAAATCCTGACAGCATCAGCCAGAATATTTTTGATAATGCTTCCGGCAAAAGCCAGAACGGAAAACTCCCCGAAAAATGGGCAACACAGGATGCCGAAGAAGCCGTAAACTCCTGGGAGTCTGAGCGCAAAAAGCAAAGAAAAAGACAGCAGCAAAAGGCGAGAATGCAGGAAAAGTTAAAACAGCAGACAGCAAACGTAACTAAGCAAAAGAATAAGAAAAATAACAATTTTATATCGGGTATAGATAAGTTAACATCAAAAAAAGAAAAAGATATAAATAAACAAAAACAATTAAAGTTACAAAATCAAGAAGAAAAAAGTACAAAAGAAACCTCAGAAGAAATAAAATCACGAAAGGAACATAGAATGAAAGTAATCGTAGGATTGGGTAATCCAACAGACCAGTATAAAGGAACAAGACACAATGTAGGATATATGGCGATTGACCGTATCGCAGAGGCAAATCGAATCAATATTAATCAGCATAAGTTCAAGGCAATGGTAGGAAGTGGTATCATCGGTGGCAGCAAAGTTCTTCTCGTAAAACCATTAACTTATATGAACTTAAGCGGCGAAAGCATTAGGCCAATCATGGATTTCTATAAGCTGGATTTAAGCGACATCCTCGTAATTTATGATGATATCAGTTTAGAGCCTGGAGTGCTTCGTCTTCGCACGAAAGGAAGTGCCGGCGGACATAATGGAATGAAGAGCATTATCAAACATTTAGGAGGAGACACTTTTCCACGAATCCGTGTCGGTATCGGCGGCGAAAAACATCCGGGACAGGATCTCGCAGATTATGTTCTTGGACATTTCAAAGACGACGAAAAAGAACTGCTCTCCGATGCATTAGACAAAGCTGAAAAAGCAGCAGAACTTTTTGCACAGGATGAATTTTCAGAAGCTATGAACAAATATAGCGTAGGAAAGAAGAAGAGAAAAACTTTGGAATAGGAGAAAATATTTTTCCGTTGCGCTATAAATAATAGTAAAAGCAAGCATGCAACAGAAAAGTGCAACAACCAAAATAAAAGGAGGTATCATGAAAACTTTATCAAACCCTCTTTTAAAATTCGATACTTATATTGATATAAAAACCGCAATGAGCCAACAGGCTTATCCCATCGTCCTGAATGGTTGTGTTGATTCTCAAAAAGCACACTTTATTCCAAATTTGGGGGAGGATTTTCCTTGTCGGTTTGTATTGACGTATAAAGAAGAGAAGGCGAAGGAGCTGTATCAGGATTTGAGTTTTTTTGATCCGAATACGGTGCTGTATCCTTCGAGAGATGTGCTGTTTTACAGTGCAGATGTGCATAGTAATCACATTGAGCGGCAGCGAATGGACATTTTAAAAAAGATTGTGGAGGGAAAGCCTCTCACGATTGTTGCCTGTCTTGATGTGTTTATGGAGAAAATGATTCCGTTTGAGGAGTTTAAGGAGCATTGCCTGACGATTGATTTTGAATCAATTATTGATACAGATGCATTAAAACTCAAGCTTTCAGAGCTTGGATATGAAAACAGTGGCCTGGTGGAAGCGCCAGGGCAGTTCGGTATCCGAGGGGGAATCATTGACATTTTCCCGTTGACGGAGGAACTTCCGGTTCGAATTGAGCTGTGGGGGGATGAAGTGGATTCCATCCGTTCTTTTGATACGGAAACGCAGCGAAGTGTGGAAAAGCTGGACGAGGTTCAGGTATACCCTGCGACAGAAATAATTCTTTCAAGAAATAAGATTGGTGAGGCAGTTCGCCGAATGAAGGAAGAGTATAAGAAGCAGGAAGAAGCATTTAAGAAGAGAAAGCGTCTTGCGGAAAAAGAACGTCTTCGGAAGATGACGGTAAGGACAGAGGAGGAACTTCTTTCTTTTGGAACAGCAGAGGGAAGTGAGGCATTATTGTCCTATTTTTATGAGAAAACGGTTTCATTTCTTGAATATTTACCAGAAAATACACTCTTTTTCATTGATGAACCGCATCGTGTTCTGGAAAAAGGAAAGACATATGAGGAAGAATTTTTCCTTTGTATGCAGAGTCGATTAGAAGGTGGATATGTGCTGCCGGGACAGGCGGATTTGCTGTTTGGATATGAGGAGATTCTGTCAAAAGTGATGGAGGAACCGCTTATTTTGCTCCGTTCTGTTATTCAAGATTACGCTTTTTACAAGCCGAAAACCATTTGTGATATCGAGGCAAAGTCCATTTTTTCATATAATAATAGTTTTGACCAGCTTATCAAGGATTTAGAACACTGGAAAAAGCAAAATTACAGGATTTTGCTGCTTTCTTCTTCAACAACAAGGGCGAAGCGTCTTGCAGAAAATATCAGGGATTATGGTCTGCTTGCGTATTTTGCAGCTGATTTTGACCGCACGATTGCACCGGGGGAGATTATGGTGGCGAGTGGCCGACTTGGAAATGGTTTTGAGTACCCGACGCTTAAATTTGTCGTTTTATCCGAAAAAGACATTTTCAAGGAAAGAAAGGCCAAAAAGCCGAAGAAGAAAAGCCAGTACAGTGGCCAGAAAATCAATTCTCTTTCGGAGATTTCAGTCGGTGATTATGTTGTCCATGAAAAATATGGACTCGGTATTTACCGTGGCATGGAAAAAATTGAGTCCGATGGAATTACGAAAGATTACATCAATATTGAATACAAAGATGCGAGTAATCTTTTTGTTCCGGCATCACAGCTTGAACTCATTCAGAAATATTCGAATTTAAGTGCAAGAAAGCCAAAACTGAATAAGCTTGGCGGCACAGAATGGGAAAAGACGAAAAGCCGGGTTCGCTCACAGGTGCAGATTGCGGCACAGGATCTGGTAAAACTTTATGCCGAGAGGCAGGCAAAAGAAGGCTACGCTTACGGCAAAGATACCGTCTGGCAAAAAGAATTTGAAGAATTATTTCCATATGAGGAAACAGAAGATCAGTTAAGTGCGATTGAAGATACCAAGCGTGATATGGAAAGTCATCGAATTATGGACCGTCTTATCTGCGGAGACGTTGGATATGGAAAGACCGAGGTTGCAATCCGAGCGGCATTTAAGGCAGTTATGGACAGCAAACAGGTAGTTTATCTTGTACCGACAACCATTTTAGCACAGCAGCATTACAATTCATTTAAAGAAAGAATGGAACATTATCCAGTCGAGATTGCCATGCTTTCTCGTTTTTGCACGCCAAAAGAACAAAAACGTATTTTTGATGGACTGAAAAACGGAACGATTGACATTGTCATCGGCACACATAAAGTTCTTTCAAAAAATATCAAATACAAGAATCTCGGACTCCTTATTATTGATGAGGAACAGCGTTTTGGCGTAAAACAGAAAGAAAAAATCAAGCAGCTGAAGAAAGATGTTGACGTTCTGGCATTGTCCGCAACCCCAATTCCAAGAACCCTGCACATGAGTCTTGCCGGAATCCGTGACATGAGTGTTCTTGAAGTTCCACCAGTGGACCGCCGGGCAATTCAGACCTACGTTATGGAGTACAACGAGGAACTTGTCCGCGAAGCAATCGAACGAGAACTTGGCAGAGGCGGACAGGTATACTATGTATACAATCGAGTCAACAATATCGATGAAGTAGCAGCAGGCTTACAACGGCTTTTACCAAATGCCACAGTAGAGTATGCACACGGGCAAATGGGCGAGCGCCAGCTTGAAACGATTATGTCCGGCTTTATCAATAAAGAAATAGATGTTTTAGTCTCCACGACCATCATCGAAACTGGACTCGACATCCCAAATGTTAACACGATGATTATTCAGGATGCACAGTTATTTGGCCTTTCTCAGCTTTATCAGCTAAGAGGCCGTGTCGGCCGTTCCAACCGAACTGCATACGCATTCTTAATGTATAGAAGAAACTCTATCTTAAAAGAAGAAGCCGAAAAACGATTAAAAGCTATCCGTGAATTCACTGACTTAGGAAGTGGTTTCAAAATCGCTATGCGTGACCTCGAAATCCGTGGGGCCGGGAATCTTCTTGGTGCAGAACAATCCGGTCATATGGAATCCGTCGGATACGATCTTTACTGCAAAATGCTCAACGAGGCCGTATTAACAATGAAAGGCGAACAGCAGGAAGTCGATACATTTACCACATCCATCGACCTGTCCATCGATGCTTACATTCCGGAAACCTACATCAAGAGCGAATCCGAAAAACTCTCCTGGTATAAACGAATCGCAACTATCGAGACGCAGGAAGAATCCGAGGACATGATCGAAGAAATGACCGACCGTTACGGTGATACACCAGCACCACTTATCCGCCTCATGGACGTTGCACTCCTTAGAGAAGAAGCCCATCAGGCATGGCTTCTTTCCATCGAGCAGAAAGGAAGCAAAATCCTGTTTACCATGAACCCACGGGCGAAAGTTCGCGTTGAAGAAATTGACGGTTTCCTCAAACAGTACCGCAACAAGATGAAAATAAAACCAGAAGCGAATCCGGTGTTTGTGTTCGAATCTACAGGGATACCGAAAAAAGATTTGCTGGCAAAAGTCAGGGAAATCATTGGGGGAATCCAAAAACTACAGGATAAATCCTGATTGCCGCAGGCAAGGAGACGCACCCAAAGAGAGCCGATACCCTATATTTGTGACTTTAGTCGCAGCAGGTTGAATGTTCGCTTAAAGCGCTCGCATCCAACCTTTGCTCCCAGGCCACAAATATAGGGTATCGGCTCTCTTTGGGTACTGTTCGTTGGCTGTAGAAGCAAAATCAGAACTTATCTTAGAGGATTTGGGGATTCTCTAATAGGTTGTGGCTTCCCGTAAAATGAGATATTAAAGATTAACATTCAAACTATGGTTACAATATCTCAACAATTTTACGATAATAATCCGGATCATAAATAACTAATATCAAAATCTGTATGGTAATGTAGCTAAAAATTAGCATTTTCCTGTTAATTCAAAGGAATTACTAAGTTGCTTCAAGTGTCAATCCCTCTGAAAAATAATTTACCAGAGTTCCTGTTTCTTTCTCTAACCCTACAAACCAGAATTTACTTGTTGTATTCTTCCTTTTGTACTATAATAGAAAAATGTAGTGTAAAATTATAGGAGGTTCAAATGAAAGCGAAATTAACAAAAGTTCTTTCCCTCGTTCTTGTAGTAATCATGGCCCTGAGTCTCATGACCGGCTGTTCTACATCAAGCAGTGGAAAAGGAACAAAAACACAGGATGGAAATAAAGTTTTATTCAGCTATGACGGAACAGATGTCACATTAAAAGAAGCATGGTTGTATGCTAAGATGCTTAGCGCACAGTATGAGCAGACTTATAGCAGTTACTATGGAAGTGACTTCTGGAGTATGTCCATGGGTAAAGACGATGATGGGAATGACCAGACATTTGAAGAGTATGTAAAAAAGCAAGTTATTTCCCAGATGAAACAGAACATCATCCTTATCAAAAAGGCAGATAAGTATGACTGTAAGTTAACTCATTCAGAAAAACAGCAGTGCAGTGATTCTGCACTTTCCTATTATCAGGATAAGACTGGTAAAAAGGTTATGAAAGAATGTGGTGCTACTCGTGAAGATGTAGAAAAAATCTATGAAGACAGTACACTTGCTTCTAAGGTTCAGAAGAAGATTGAAAGCAAAGAAAAAGTTACAGTAACAGACGATGAAGCAAGAAAGTCCACAATCTACAGAGTTGTATTTGCCACAACAAAGACAGGTGATAACGGCCAGACAACAGAAATGAGTAAAAAAGAGAAAAAGGCCGTGAAAGCAAAAGCAGAAAAAGCTCTCAAAGAAATCCAGAGCGGCAAGAAGACAATTAAGAAAGTTGCCAAAGAACAGAATTACTCCAACACAGATGAATCCTATGCAGCAGGCGAATCCGAAGAGGGAGAAGCTTTCGAAAAAGTAATGAAGAGCATGAAAGATGGCGATATTGCAGATAAAGTCTTAGAATGTGACAACGGATACGTTATCGCTAAACTTGTTGCTTACACAGATAAAGAAGAAACAGCAAGCAATAAGAAAACTTTAAAAGAAAAGAAACAGTCCGAAGCTTTCCAGAAGAAATATGACAACTGGACTAAGAAACTTGAGAAGAAATGGGACTATAATAAAGATGTAGACCAGAAACTCTGGGCACAGGTATCTTTAAAGAGTGCGGATTCCACAGCTACAGAGACATCAACAGAGACAACAGCAGCTTCCAGTGAAGCTTCTACAACAGAAGCCTCTAGTGAAGCTACAACAGCAGCTAAATCTAAATAGGAATTTGCCGCAGGCAAAGGAGACACCCTCTGTAAGATAAATAAAGCATATTTGTGACTTTAGTCGCTGCAGGTTGAATGTTCGCGTAAA
>OJAG01001239.1_pt1 | contig 16294 bp, 12 predicted proteins | sample 1589021 | NCBI WGS metagenome assembly OJAG01 (sample SAMN03283264) | human gut metagenome | biome: human-associated habitat; material: feces | host: Homo sapiens | place: USA | collected 2013 | reverse complement strand
TTTTCCTATTTTATTCCTTTGAGGTTAGGGTGTCAAGTTTTATTATACTACATCACACCTACGACCGCACAGCTGCCAAGGACAGCGAAGGACACCGAAACTCCCACAAGATCAAGCCGGATCCCATAGAGATCCCGGACGGGATGCCGGCGATCATCGAGCCGGCACTCTTCGACAAAGTCCAGGAGAAGCTGGCACAGAACCGCCGGCGGACAGCCAGCCGAACCGGCAAGAACTACTACGCCCTCAACGGTTTCACACGCTGTCCGAAGTGCGGCAAGCCGTTCTCCGGCAACGTCAACCACAGCAACGGGCACAGGTACCTGCAGTACCGAAGGAGCTGTGACTGCGGCATCCCCAGCGTGCGGGCAGACCAGCTGGCACCGTTTGTGTTTCACGCAGTGAAGAACTGCATCTTTCAGCCAGCCAACCAGCCAAAGATCATCGAGGCAGTCAACCAGAAGCTTTCTCTCCGAAAACTGATGCAGAGCGGAGAGACCAACACCATACAAAATCGGATCAACGGACTGGAAAAGGCAAACGCCAATCTGATGGCATACCTGGAACAGGGACGTGCTACCGAAACCATCCTGCGTTCCGTTGAGAAAAACGAACAGGAACTCCAGCAGCTGAAACAGCAGCTGGATGCTTTGGACAATCCGATCTCTGCGGTGGATGACGCAGCATACCGAGAGATCGTTCAAAAGTTTACAAACTACATGTGTACTGAAAAATCGCCGGAGGCAGCCGCACTGAAAGAGGCTGTGCTCCGGGACATTCAGATCGGCAAAGAAACCATCACCGTGAACTTTCAGCACGGCGTTTTCATAGATGAAGAAACAAAAGCATATTTCGACGACAACAGAAAGGAATTGGCATCATGACATATCAATTTGAAAATCCCATTGCGTGTACCGAAGCACTGGTAACTGCAATTGAGAAATTGAACGACTTTGAACAATATACGCTGACGATTCTGGGAATTAACCAGAATGGCTGTTACACCAACAAGGGAACCGTGACGATCAACGAAGAAGAGCTGCAGCCGCTTCTGCAGGAGAAAGAACTTTCCTTCCCGAAAGGCATCATCGGACAAAGAGTCAAGATCATCTCTCATGAGAAGCTGCGGCAGGAACAGGCGAAAGCAGCACTTTTCCAGAAGATTGCAGAAGACGGCGAAGAAATCAACGTGGAATTTTGAAAGGGGCTATTTTTATGAAGCAGATTTTCGTACTTACTTACAATTACGCCAACAAGAAGCTGGCACAGATGGCAATTGCTTGTGTCATCCGATGCAGAAGCACTCATGGAAAGCAGCTGCGTGTCCGGGACATCATTGAAATGAACCGTTCCGGACTATACCAGCAGCTATCTCGTGGAGATAAGTGCAGAGTGGGCAGAGCCGTCAGCAAGCTGTACAATCAGGGAATGCTGCCGCATCTGACCAGAGGAAAGAAGAAGGGTTCAACCAATACGTACTTCTGCTAAGTAGCAGAAAGAACATGTCACAATGAGAAAGCTCCGGATCGTCCTAAGTGGCGGGGAAATCCGGAGCTTTTTGTGTATGAAAAAGTTGCTTTTTCCCCTCTGCTGTGGTATAATAAAGGGAAAGAAATTGAAAACACAGCAAGGAGGGAAATGCAATGGGTGTTTACTTGAATCCGGGAAATGTCGATTTCCAAGAGGTGCTGAATTCCAAGATCTATGTGGATAAGTCAGAATTGATTCAGTATACAAACAGCGTTTTACGGACTACACAAAAATATATCTGCGTCAGCCGTCCACGAAGATTCGGAAAGTCTATGGCAGCGAATATGCTGACGGCTTACTACAGTCGTGGCTGTGATTCCAGAGAAATGTTTCAAGGACTGAAAATTGCAAAGCATACGGGATTTGAAGAGCATCTGAATCAATACAATGTGGTTCACTTGAATATGCAAAACTTTCTGAGTAAAACACAAACCATTGAACAGATGATTTCGCTGGTTACAAAAGCAGTAGGGCGTGATCTGCTGCGGGCATATCCGGATGTGGATTATTTGGATAAGACTATTTTAACATTTATGTTAGATGACATTTATGAGGACAGTCAGGTTCCATTTATCTTTATTATCGATGAATGGGACTGCATTTTCCGTTCTCGAAAAAACCAGCTGGAAGAACAGACAAAATATCTGGATTTTTTGAGAGATTTATTAAAGGACAAGAGCTACATTGCCCTTGCCTACATGACGGGAATTTTACCCATCAAAAAATACGGAGAGCACTCTGCCATCAATGCTTTTTACGAATACTCCATGACAGATGCCTCTCCCATTGAAGAGTTTACCGGCTTTACAGAACAGGAAGTTCGCCGACTGTGTGAGCAATACCAGATGCCGTTTACAGAAACCAAGAAATGGTATGACGGTTACTGCGTAGACGGTGTTTCGATCTACAATCCCAAGTCTGTGGTAGAAGCTATGCTGCGTGGAAAATTCAGCAACTACTGGACAAAGACAGAAACCTACGAAGCACTGAAAGTGTACATTGACCTGAATCAAGACGGACTGCGGGACAAGATCGTACAGATGATCGCAGGCGAGAAAGTCCCTGTGAATCCGGATAAGTTCCAGAATGATATGACCACATTCCACAGTGCAGATGATGTTCTTACGCTGCTGGTGCATCTGGGATACCTGACCTATGATGAACAGAACCGTGTGGTATGGATCCCGAACGGAGAAGTGCGGCAGGAGTTCATCAATTCCATTGAAGACGGCGGTTGGGAGCCAGTTGTACAGGCAATTCGTTCTTCGGAGCGGCTGCTGCAAGCAACCCTTTCCGGCGATGCGGAAACGGTTGCAGAACTGATCGAACAGGCACATCAGGCAAACGCCTCCATCTTGAAATACAATGATGAAAACGCCTTGTCCTGCGTGATCTCTCTGGCATACTACTCTGCCCAGAAGAACTACACTCTGCATCGGGAAATGCCGGCTGGAAAAGGTTTTGCAGATATTGTGTTTGAGCCGAATCGGAACTGCTACCTGCCTGCTCTGATCGTTGAGCTGAAGTGGGGACATTCCGCAGAAGAGGCTGTGGAACAGATCAAACAAAAGGACTATCTGGATTGCCTGAAGAATTATACTGGTGAAGTTCTTTTAGTTGGCGTGAATTATGATAAGGAGAAACGGCATACTTGCCGGATTGAACGGGTGAAGATGTAAAAACTAAAAAGGAGGAATAGCTATGAAATCATATAAAAGAATATCTGTAGGAATCGTTTGCCTACTTACTTTATTACAGTCTGTACCTTTATCAACGTTTGCGATAAATGTAAGTTCTTCCGCAAAACAAAGTACTGAAATTCAAATAGCTACGCCTGAAACTGCAACTAGACAAAAACACCAAAGTGAGAGATCTATTGACGTTGCCAGTACATTTTCATCTAAACCAAAATCAGTGGACTATATATTAGAACAAAGCAAGTTTACTGCATCTCAAGGGCACGGATTTGCAGCTGAAGTAGGTAACAACTTTATTGATAACGTGAAAGGAACAAATGCCGAAGTCATAGGTAATAATAATGCCAAAAATGGAGCAGACAGATATATATTAAATCGAGATGGTACCTCAATACTGATTCAAGATAAGTATTATAAGGACGCAAAGTCGGGAATTGATGCTTGTTTTGAAACGAATGAAGCTGGAGAAAAAGTATTCAGATATGTTGATGCTGATGGGAACCCAATGATTATAGAAGTCCCTAAAGATCAGTATGACGATGCTGTTACTCGAATGGCGGAAAAAATAAAAGAAGGAAAAATCCCAAATGTTACTGATCCTGAAGAAGCTGAAAAACTTGTACGGAAAGGAGCGTTGACTTATAAACAAGCCGAAAATCTGGCGAAAGCAGGTACAATAGATTCTTTAACATATGATTCTGTAACAGGTGCAATATCTGCAAGCAGTGCGTTTGGAATCAGTACATTAATAAATTATGCAGTTTGCAGAATAAACGGTGAAGACCGAGTCAATGCTATCAAATATTCTGCGATAGAAGGTGCTAAAACCGGTGGAGTTATATTTGGAACACATATTTTAATAGCACAGTTGTCTAAAACAGGTTTAAAGGGTACTTTTAAACCTGCATCAGAAGCTGTAGTTAAGGCATTTGGCAATGATTTTGCGGAATTGATATTAAAATCAGTAGGAAGAAATACTGCTGAGATGGCTACAAAGCAAATCGTATCAGAAGCGGCTAAGGTTTTTAGAATTAATATTGCTACAGATGTTGTCATTGCTCTAGCTTTTACTGTGCCAGATGCTATTGACTTGTTTCATGGAAGAATTTCAAAGGAACAATTTATAAAGAATTTTACAGTTGCAGCCGCCACTATGATCACAACTACTGCAGGCGGCGTTGCTGGAGGTGCAATTGGCAGCAGTATAGCACCTGGTGCCGGAACAGCGGTAGGTGCTATTGTTGGATCAACAGTTGGTGGTTTAGCTGGAGGTTTTGGTGCGGAATATATCGCTGATCAAGTAGTTGAGGATGATGCAGAAAAAATGTATAAAATCCTTTCAGAAAAATTCTCAAATACTTGTGAAGATTATCTTGTGTCACAAGAAGAAGCAAATGATATTGCATCTGCGTTAAGCAAAGAGTTAGATGACGAAGTTTTCAAGGATATGTATGAATCAAAGGATTATGAAACCTTTGCTGATAATCTGCTAAATCCACTATTTGAAGAAGAAATAGCAAAAAGAGAAAAGGTGGAATCTCCAACTGTTGAAGAACTTCGTCTTTCTTTATTAGAACAACTTGATAATACTGTTTTTCTTCATTAAAAGAGGTTTTTATGGTGACGCTTCAAGAATTAAAAAATGAAATGACCGTTTTCAATTCGGTACAACTTGATAAAATTAAAACCTATCAATTCAAGCAAAAAAATCTGACAAATATGCGGATTAGAGATATGTTATTTCGCACAGGAAATATACTTGTAGAAGATCTAGATAGAAGTCTATATATAGCCAGTGTGAGAGGTGGATTTTTGAAAATGAATACAGCCATTGTGGGTTTTAACTTGTCAAAAAACAATTTGAACATTGCTGTCTTTGCAAAAGAAGGATTGCTGAAACAGAATACTTGTGAGGGAATAGTAAATGAAATTAAAAATGAGCTTAAGGCATATATTGTCTAAGTACAAGTGGGTTGCAGTTGCTTTACTAGTATTGATGTTCCTTGCTTTTACCATTGCCATTTTACAGTACAACAAAAGCCAAAACAAGAAAGAGTATTCAGAATTGATAAGTGAGTATAATGAATTGGTACATGATTACAACGCAAAAGTTGATATGTTAAATACCTTTTTGGATAAAACATCATCGTACGATTTGCTGGAATATTCAGAGGACTTTGTGCATAAGGATGAGCTTGACGAATCAGAAATGAAGGTTAGCAATGATGATCTTTCAACATTGAAGGAGCGTATCGAAAATATTAAAACTGACAATTCTACTATAAAGCAGCAATATCAAGAGGCTTGTCAGATCTCATATGATTCGATAGTTGATGAATATAATAATGTAGTGAAACGATATAACGATTTTGTAAAGACAACTTCTGTTGATTTAATTCAGGATATGCCTAAAAAATTAAATACCATAGATACGCACAGTATAAACGTAGAAAATGATTTCACCGAAGAAGATTTTATCAAAGAACTTGATGAAATACAAAATAAATTGAATGAAACAGTAGAATATTATAGAATTGTTGACCAGATAACATCACCCACCGAAGAATGGACCATTGAGAGATTGTCTCAAATAAAGAATGTAGCTGAAACAAAAGCGGTGACTTCAAATAATGATCCAAATGGATTATTGAATAAAGACGGCGGTTATAGCAGCTGTATATACTTTAACGTCAATAGTGATAATATAAAAAAGGTTACAGGTGATGATATAATCAATGAAGGTGTAGATTGTGGAGGTGCCGTTGAAATTTATCCTACATTACAATCTGCATTAAATCGTTGTGATTATTTATCCCAGTTTGATGGCACATTACTGTATTCAGGATCGTATGCCATAATTGGAACCTGTGTGATCAGAACATCATACAAATTAAATGATCAGGAGCAAGTCGATTTAACAAATGATATTGTTAAGGCTCTTACGGCTATAAAAATTGATAAAGAAGCAAACTCCTAAGGAGAGTAGGCATTTTTCAAAATCAAGGTAAAGCAGTTTCTATCTCTGTTTTAACACTTGAAATTTCGCTGAAATCATGGTATAATAAAGATACAAAGAAACCATGTCAAGAGGTACAAATGAAATGGGAAATGATAATCGAATCATCAAACTAAAACTCGACGTGATCTTCAAAGCCATGTTTGGAAGAGAAGGCAGTGAAAGTGTTCTTTCTGACTTTTTATCCAGACTGCTTGAGATACCGAGAGAATCTATACAGCGTATCATCATGGATAACGTTGAACTGATGCCGGACAATTATGCTGATAAGTTTTGCCGTGTAGATTTGAAAATGCAGGTAGATGAACGTCTCATCAATATCGAGCTGCAGATCAATAATGAGGAAAGCTTTCGGGAAAGAACTCTTTATTACTGGTCTAGAATTTACGGAAGTGAACTCAAAAGCGGTGAAGATTACAGCAATCTGAAAGAGACAATTTGCATTAACATTGTGAATTTCAACTTATTTGATTGTGATACATTCCATTCCCATTTTAAGATCATGGAAAAAAGTCGTCATGAGGTTCTTACTGATAAGTTTGGTATACATTTCTTTGAACTGAAGAAAATAGGTAAACGCCCTAATAAGGATAATCCGATGGAACTTTGGCTGCAGCTTATCAATGCTGAAACGGAGGAGGAATTGGTTATGCTGGAAAATACAAATGTAAAAGAGATCAATAATGCGATTTTCATTTTGCGGGAATTAAATGCCGATGAAAACATGAGACGCATTGCTGAAATGCGTGAAAAAGCTCTTCATGATGAAGCAACAGCAATGAATGCTGCAGAAAAAAGAGGAATGGAGAAAGGTCTGGAAAAAGGCAGAGCAGAAGTAGTGGAACAAATGCGTGAAAGTGGTATGACAGAAGAACAAATCAAATCCATTCTCAAGCTATAATGAATTGATTAGAACACCTATTTAACAAATCCAATAATACAAACTCAGCTATAGGCACAGTCTGAAAATCAGGCTGTGCTTTTTTGTTCTAACTTGTAAGGATAAAAGAAGTTCAGCAGCTATATTTATGATAATCAGTTTCACACTGCGACTCAAACAAAGTATAAAGCAATTGAAAATGTTTCGTACAAGAACTATACTGCAAAATGTTTTAAAAGCAAAACTGCGAAAATATTAGAATTTCTACGATTAATATATAGAAAGCAAATTTGCAATTTTATGATAAGGGGGAAATCAAATGGGCAACGATGCGGATCGCTACCGCCGTTACCTTGATGGCGATGACAATGGACTTATAGAAATCATTGAAATATACCATGAGGGGTTAACATTATACCTTAACAGCATTGTAAATAACATCTGCCTTGCAGAAGAGCTAATGCAGGATACTTTTGTGCGATTGGCTGTAAAAAAGCCTCGGTTCAATGGAAGGCAATATTTCAAAACGTGGCTGTATAGTATTGCAAAGCATTGTGCAATCGACTATATGCGAAAAAACTCTAAAATATCATATTTTCCAATAGATGAAGCTTTTCAAATGTCAGATGAAGAGGATATTGAGCGAAATTATTTGAGAGAAGAACAGAAAATTGAACTGCATAAAGCAATAAAACAGCTAAAGCCGGAGTATGCACAAGTATTATACTTGAAACATTTTGAGGATTTTGATACTGCTGAAATTGCAAGCATTATGAAAAAATCGAAAAAACAAGTGGGTGATTTATTATACCGAGCGAAAAACGCACTAAAAGCAGAACTTGAAAAGGAGGGCATCGTCTATGAAAAACTCTAAGCAAATTGCGGAGGCTGTGTTAAAAGAACGGGACAAGGCACAAGAGAAAAACAAGGCTCGGAATCGACGCATAAAAAGAGTGAGTAGCTGTATGTCTGTCGCTTTTGTGTTTTTGGCGGTCGTATTGGGAGCAAAGCATTTTGATTCATCACAGATAAAGACGCCCTCAATGATTGAAGATTCTTTCATTTATACAGAGCCGGCATCTTCTGCAAATGATGTCATTTTACATGAGGGAACCGATGCGGTTTCAGAGGAAGATCATGTTCAGCGAGAATCGTCGACAAAAGCTAGTACTGCGAAAGATCGTACCAATACTACTGTTGTAACGAAAGCAAATCAAGCCGGAGAATTATCAACATTTACAGCGAATCAACATCAAACGAAATGCACATTGCAGAACAGCAGTTTAGCTGCATCAAATACAACCGTTTCTTCAAAAGAAGAAATTCGTGATGTTACAAATACAAAAGCGACAAAGGAGACAGATACTGCTGAGACGATTACCGTTCCGAAATGGGATGAGCGTACCCTTAGCGAACGATTTATGGAATTTGCGTGGAATGGTATTACCTATGGCACAAGAGATTGTATCATTGACCGTGGTTCGATTGGCAGTAAGCTTGGATTGGTAACGATGACCGGAAAAGACATTTATCAAAATGAGGAGTACAGCATTCGTGCTGAGGTGTTCTGTATCAATGCAATCTCCGATCACTGTGCAGTAGCGATTCAGTTTGAGGGTTATGACAGCTATTATGTTTATACGAACCGAAATTATTGTCCGGGTACGCTTGGTGAATTGGTGGATGATCTTGACTTGAATCATACACTTACTTTTGGCAGCCTTAAACTAGGTGAAAGTGAAGCGGCGACATCGAATTATGATGCTGCAATAATTATGAATCAAATCAACGCCTCACGAACCAGTAAAAATCTATCCAATAGCATACCAGGGACAAAATTGTTTTGTGTTTCAGTGAATGTTGAATTGCTTGGCATTCAGAATAAATACCTTGCTGTAACAAAAGAGGGGGATATTGAAACCAATCTCATGGAATGGTGCTTTACATTTTACATTGGAGCTGATAAGGCACAAGAAATCGCCGATGAATTTGACATGGAACAGATAAACGAAACAACAACAGAGCTTGAACCTATACAGGAGGATATCTATGAAGAATAAGCGTTTGATTCAAACCATCATTGCCGTGTGCAGTTCGGTATGGATTGGTGCGTTTTCAATAACTGCAAATGCGTCAGAAGGATATGACATCAATAAAGATATATGGAAATTTCGGAATAGTTCCCATTCATTTGGCGACACATATATGATTACCGAAAATGATGGTGCAGCATTGAAAAGCAACCTCTCAAAAATTGACAGACGTCTGGCTCATGATCTGATCGGAAAAAACTTTCTTGGTTCTTGCTATGGAATGGCAGTCACATCTATGCTCTCCAGTTACGATTTGATCGACTATCCTTCCTATACGGAGAATGCGGAAGATCTGGTCAGTATGTCAGGCGTATCAGAAGCAGATGACAAACCTTCTGATGAAATCCTATCCCTCATCAATTACTATGCCTGTTTGCAGTTTACAGAGGAAGTACGGCAGTATGTCGCTTACTCTATGTTGGAACAAACTGAAACAGACAGACTCCAGCAGATAATTACAAATGCTGAGGCAGGCATTCCAACGTTAGTGGGCTATTTTGGAAGTGTAAGTAATACAGAAGAACGGTATGGTCATGCAGTTGTGGCATACGATGTGGAATACGGTCCGTTTCAGGTGAATTATATAGAAGAAGTTGATCAAATGGCTATGATCAAAACAGCGAGTTATGATGGCAGAATTTCAGTATATGACTGTAATCATTATACAAACGAGAATTCGTATATCTATTTTAATTACGACGGTTCTTGGAGAGCAGATAGATGTGCGTCGGAAAACGGCGGAAATATCAACATTGTGATATCGGATATTGATCTCTTAAATAACAAGGGATTGCTGAAAGGCACAGAATCTTATATAGATGACAGGGATTTCATGGCTTTGCTTACTGTGAAATCATTGCAGTCAGATAAAACTGTTCAAAGAATCAAATTTGATAATGGCTCATGGTCAGAAGTTAGCAGTGCCAATGGACAAATCAATGAGTTTTACACATTTCTCGGAGACACGCCTCAGATCAATTCTAATATGTATGTGCTAAAAGATGCCGACAGCGGCTATGTTGTGTCAACAAAGGAAATGGGTACAATTTCAGCTCAAATGAACTATCAGAATCGTCTGCTGACAGCTGATGTAAATGCAGGAAACCAAATCGTATTTGATCCGTCAGGGTATATTGAGGCAAAAGGAGAGAGTTCCCCTTTTACCCTTGAGCTGACATTGAATGATGGATACCATAGCGGCAATTGGTATGACTTGGTGGTTACAGGAACTGCGGATGATGTTTCCCTGATGCAGACGAATGCGGGATATGTTCTAAAATCGGATACCCTGTCAGAGTTTCAGGTCACTGCAAATGATGGTGAAAGGGTTAGGGAACGAAACTATGATCTTGCATCTCTCGGCTCTGTACTTATATTTGAAAATGACGACAAATCAATTGGATTAGCTGCTGATCTTGACCAGAATGGAACTTATGAAACGGTTTTACATGATTCTGCAAGTGGCGATGTGAATAACGACGGCGTGTTAAATATATCTGATGTTGTGCTTTTCCAGAAATGGCTTCTCGCTGTACCAGATGTACAGCTTTCAAATTGGGAAGCAGCTGATATGAATGCTGATAGCCAGCTTAATGTGTTTGATTTGTGTTTGCTGAAGAAAACACTGTTGCTTATGAAAAATGCTGCACCGCCTGTTTTTGAGGAAGAGAAAGAAGTCCTCCACAAGGTGCTTCACATTGATGTAGATGAGAAATATGACAACATTGCTGCAGCTGCTTTGCAAGAAAGCTATTCTTCTGAGACAAGTGAGATCGCCTGCGAATTGAAAAACCAAAATGTTGGCAAGGGATTCTACTACTTTCCCATTCCGTTTCTCGAAAAATATGAAGATGGAAATTGGATAGAAATATACAACGGAGATTCTGCTGCAAAGTATCAGTATGGCGATGGATATGCACTTTGCGGCTATGCAGATCATGTGGCAGATGACAAGGGATTTAGCACACAATTAAAAATAGAAACAAAAAATCTTTCTCCGGATCTCCATGCTGGGCGCTATAGATTTAAGATCTATACAGCGAAAAGTATCGTGTATGCCGAGTTTGATGTGATAGACTCTGAGCAATAATGTGCAGGTTGGCAGTGAGTGTTGGTTGACTTGCTGAGAACCCCTTTCGGTTTTATAGGACGAGAAAAATTAAAATTTACTTCTGACCGTAACTAAGTGAAACCCATTAACATCATAACCCAGTTAAAGCGATTAAGTAGAAAGCACAAGAAATCCACGCAGTTTCGGACTTTTCCCATTTTGAAAGGTTGCAAATAAGTGATTTTACCACTGTAAGCATCGCCTCCACCACATAAAAACACGTAATCGGAAAGGTTACGAAAACCACGTAATCACGTTATATAGCGTGGTTACGTGGTTTTTCTTTTACAAATTTTGCCTGATTTTTCGGGAGTTCAAAGCGGATTTGACCGTGACCTGGTTAAAGTGCGTAGCATTTTTGGGGTACCCCTCTCTTGCGAGAAAAATGGGAAAATGGGAAAAATGAGTGTGTTTTTCTGAGAAAACGGGCGTGTTGTACAAAATATAGAGAAAGAATTTGTGCAATATGATTTGCTTTCCGAAAAAGTCGGTACAAGAATAATCAGCTTAAATGCGGCGACAATCAAAAGACTTCATAAGCAAAAGTGACAGCAGACGTCTATGAGATCATTGGTAGGCATCTGCTGTTTTACGATTTATATTTCTAAAAAGACTTGAAAATATTAGTGAAATGTGTTAAAATAGAAATGGCTTACAAAAAAGTATAACTTTGTTTACTGAAAATAGTAAGCAATGATTTGAATGAAATTACTATATAAATAGGGGGAGATTATTTGCTAAGTAAAATTGATATAGAAAAATATATAGGCAAGGGTATATACATCGTGCCTTTTACAAGAGATAATATAAAAGAAAACTCAATAAATCTTAAGCTTAGCGATAAAGCTTGGACATTAAACCCCTCCAAAAATGGAACGAGACAATACAATCATGCTTCACTCGCTTGTAATAAAAATATTATTACCTTAGTGCCACATACAACAACAGTTGTATATACAGAGGAGGTGATTGCTTTAAATAGTAAATTTGGAGGAACACTTCATGCAAAAGTAGGAGTTGTTGCAAAAGGAATTGTTTTTTCTTCAACAATGATAGGACCTCTGTACTGTGGACATTTAATGGTATTACTTCAAAATCCAACAGATAATCCAATTTCTTTAAATGTCGGTGATACATTTATATCCTTGGCATTATATAAACTCCGAACGAAATTACGACATGAAACAGTCAATTCAAACTCTGGTGGTCATGTAGAAAAATTAGCTGATTTAGGAATAAGACCCGGAAATGGAATTATGAAATGGCTAGATGAAGATTGGAAAAAGGATATTGTAAAGATAAAAGAAAAATTTGCACAAGAATCTGAATACCAAGAAATTAAAAGAAAACAGAATCAAAAGAAACTAATAATTGCAATTGCAATTGCAATTGTAATGGCATTAGCGATTGGTTTCTTAGTTTATATTATAATGTGCAAATTTTATTCACGTCAAAATATTATCGCAAAGCTAGTCTCTTTTACGAGCTCAATTGTAGCTTTTGTATCAACCATCTTATTTGAAAAAATATTCGATCAGATTTTTTCTAGACTTTTTAACAAATAGTATCTAAACGACCTTTGTAAACATATCAGCACTGAAGACTGGCGACAATCAAAAGACTTCATGAGCAAAAGCAACAGCAGATGTCTACAGAATCAGTGTTAGGCATCTGCTGTTTTGCGATTTACATTTCTAAAAAGGACTTGAAAATATTAGTGAAATATGCTAAAATAAATATAGTTTATGCGGAAGAAAGGCACAACTATGAATATTACAGAAAAACAGCAGAAGAAAGCTGCAAAGGAATTTGCGGAGTACTGGAAAGATAAAGGTTACGAAAAGGGGCAGTCGCAGAAGTTTTGGATTGACTTGCTGCAAAATGTCTACGGAGTCGAAAACGCCACGCACTTCATCAGCTTTGAAGATCAGGTACATATTGATAAAAGCACTGGTTTCATTGATGGCTATATCGAGAGTACAAAGGTGATGATCGAGCAGAAGAGCCTTGGCAAAGATTTACGCAAAGCAATCAAACAGTCGGATGGTACGTTTTTGAATCCGTTTCAGCAGGCAAAACGATACATCGTTGAACTGCCTGTGGACAAGCACCCTCGTTGGGTTATCACCTGCAACTTCTCGGAGTTCCTGATTTATGACATGAACAAGCCGAATGGCGAACCGGAACAGATCCTCTTGAAGGATTTGCCGAAAGAATACTATCGCTTGCAGTTTCTTGTGGACACAGGCAACGAGAATCTGAAAAAAGAGATGGAGATTTCTCTCAAAGCCGGCGATTTGGTGGGCAAGCTGTACGATGCGATTCTGAAACAGTACAAGAATCCGGAGTCTGAGGAAACGCTGAAAAGCTTGAATATGCTTTGCGTTCGGCTGGTGTTCTGTCTGTACGCAGAAGATGCAGGGATTTTTGGACAGCATGAAATGTTCGGAGATTATCTCAAACAGTTTCAGCCAAAACAGGTAAGAGAGGAAATCATAAAGCTTTTTCGAGTACTGGACACAAAGCCGGAGAATCGTGACCCTTACATGGAAGACGATCTTGCTGCATTCCCCTACGTCAACGGCGGACTGTTTGCAGACGAGAACATTGAGATTCCTCGTTTTACGGAAGAAATCGTGGATTTGCTGGTCAATAAGGCAAGTGCTGGATTCGACTGGTCGGAGATCTCACCAACCATTTTTGGTGCAGTGTTTGAATCGACTTTGAATCCGGAAACACGCCGCAGCGGCGGAATGCACTACACCAGTCTTGAAAACATCCACAAGGTTATCGATCCGCTTTTCCTCGATGAATTAAAGGCAGAACTGGAAGAAATCAAGGCTTTGAAAGTGGCAAAAACCAGAGCACAGAGATTGCAGGAATATCGAAAAAAGTTGTCCAAGCTTACGTTTTTGGATCCTGCGGCAGGTAGCGGAAACTTCCTGACAGAAACCTACATTTCTCTCCGCCGTTTGGAAAATGATGCACTATACGAGGAGCACCGTGGTCAAATGATGCTGGGCGGCGAGGGCGAATATAACCCGATTCAGGTTTCCATTGGACAGTTTTACGGCATCGAGATCAATGATTTTGCGGTGACAGTTGCCAAAACCGCCCTGTGGATCGCAGAAAGCCAGATGATGCAGGAAACGGAGAAGCTGATGCAGATCAATCTGAATTTCCTGCCGCTGAAATCCTATGCAAATATCGTGGAGGGCAATGCTCTGCGGATTGACTGGGAAAGCGTTGTGCCGAAAGAAAAGCTGAATTATATCATGGGAAATCCGCCGTTTGTGGGTGCAAGATTGATGAATACCGTACAAAAGGATGATGTTTTATCGATATTTGATGGTGTTAAAAATAATGGAAATCTGGATTATGTTTCCTGCTGGTATAAAAAAGCAGCGGATATGATGACAGGAACAGAAATTAGAACGGCTCTTGTTTCTACGAATTCCATTACTCAGGGAGAACAAGTTGCAATCCTTTGGAAAAACCTGTTTGAGCATGGGGTTCATATTGATTTTGCATATCGTACTTTCCGTTGGGATAGTGAAGCAAGTTTGAAAGCTCATGTGCATTGTGTTATTGTTGGATTTAGCAAAGCATCAAATCAAAAACCAAAGCGAATTTTTGATGGTGGCTCTGTAAAGATTGCGAAAAATATAAATGGTTATCTTATTGAAGCAGATAATATTGTTATTGAAAGTAGAACTAATCCTATATGTAAAGTAAATACAATTAGAATGGGCAATCAGCCTATTGACGATGGAAATTATATCTTCACAGAAGAAGAAATGGCAGAATTCATTAGAATAGAGCCTAAATCAAAACCGTATTTTCATCTTTTCTATGGGTCGAGAGAATTTATTAACTGTATTCCTCGATACTGCTTATGGCTTGGAGATTGTTCGCCAAAAGAACTGCATTCTATGCCAGAATGTATGAAAAGAATTGAAAATGTCCGTCAATTTCGCTTATCAAGTAAAAGAGCAAGCACGCTTAGACTCGCTGATACACCAACAAGATTTCAAACTGAAAATATGCCCACCACAAATTACATTGTAATTCCAGAAGTATCCTCACAGAATCGTCGATATGTGCCAATGGGCTTTATGACACCGGATATTATGTGCAGCAATAAAGTGAGACTTATACCTAATGCGACTTTATATCATTTCGGTGTCCTGACATCTAATGTTCATATGGCGTGGATGAGAACAGTGTGTGGAAGATTGAAAAGCGACTATGATTATTCTATCAAAATTGTCTACAACAACTTCCCCTGGTGCAATCCAACACCCGAACAAAAAGCAAAAATCGAGAAAACCGCTCAGGCAATCCTGGACGCAAGAGCACTTTACCCTGACTGTTCCCTTGCCGATCTCTACGATGAAACCACCATGCCGCCGGAACTCCGCAAGGCACATCAGGCAAACGATTTTGCTGTGATGGCTGCCTACGGCTTTGACCGGAAAATCACAGAGAGCGAGTGCGTGGCGGAGTTGATGAAACGGTATCAGGAGTTGGTGGAGAAAGCTTGATCTGTGCACGCATCAGCACTGACGTGCAGTCCGATTGCATCGAGCAATGTCCCTGTTCCTCATCCAAGATTCGTCACAGAGCCACTCTCTAACGAGAGAAATCAAAAATAAAATCTCATCCATATATATTTAAATTTATATAAATACTATCTAATATATATAGTCATGAGATTATCGAAAAAATCAACTCCAATTTCTCCGGAGAAAGCAAAGAAGTCTTTCCCGTATCAACCCCCAACCTCAAATATATATTATAATTCCGGTAAGGTGAATCTTTCAGCCTTACCGGAATTTTTGTTTTTGGAGGAACTTGAAATGGAAGAAGTAAGAATTTGCGACTACTGCGGAAGAGTGCTTGCAGAGGAAGAAGGCACACCGGTAGACGATGAGCTGCTCTGCGATGACTGTGTCGAGGAACACTGCG
>OJAG01001234.1_pt1 | contig 16319 bp, 11 predicted proteins | sample 1589021 | NCBI WGS metagenome assembly OJAG01 (sample SAMN03283264) | human gut metagenome | biome: human-associated habitat; material: feces | host: Homo sapiens | place: USA | collected 2013 | reverse complement strand
ATCTACCGAAATATGGTAAAAGGTACTTATGAGCATTCTGACACGTTCATTCAAAGAGATGTAAATCCGGTCGGCATTTATGGAAGCGTCAGCCTGAAAATACAAAAGGGAGCTGGCTTTGCAGAAAACCCGGAATTTTCTTATCAGCTGGATGATACGCTGGAGAATGCCAGTCTGCATTTGAAAGTTAAGATAAAGAATCTGGAAACTGCGTCTTTGAAGTGGAGTATTACAGACTGCTTTACCGGAGCAGTAGTCTTTTTAAAGAATGAGGATCTGGTCGGCACACAGTCATGCAATGACCCTGAACCGACCGTTGCCAGCCTGGATGGAATACTCTCTCATGTCCGTCTCTGGAATACATGGGATAAAGGAACGCCTTTTGTCTACCGGGTAAAAGTTGCTCTCTGTGCAAAAGATGGCTCAGTAATGGAATCTTACGAGGAGACAACTGGTTTCCGGAAAATTGAGATGCATCGCACACCGGAAATGACAAAATTTATTTTTAATGGAAAAGATTTCTACATGAGAGGAACAGCCTATTTTCCAGATGCATATGTTTCTGCAATGAACGAAGAACGTTATCGCAGAGACTTGCTGCAAATAAAAAACAGCGGCTTTAATATGCTTCGTGTACACGTACACGTAGACCTTCCAGTTTTCTATGAGCTATGTGATGAACTTGGCCTTGGAATTATGCATGATTCTGAATATAACTGGATGCATCCGGTGGACGAAGCATTTGCAGACCGTTTTATCCATATTTACCTGGAAACTGTCGATATGCTAAAAAAACATCCTTCTCTGTTTTGCTGGATTTGCATGAATGAACCAGGTAATCTTACATTAAATCCAACTCCGGATATGGATCGGGCTGACTGTGATGCAATGAAGGTAAGCCCAGGTCCAAAGCTGTTTGCAGCAGTATGCGAGCATGATCCAAGTCGTCCGGTCATTAAAGGTTCCTTCTGCGTAAATGATCCAGACAGCGGAGACAGTCATAACTATACCGGTTCACTGGACGGTGCAGAGGGGCATTACAGTGATATCTATGGAACAACAGAAAAAATGAATACAGAGTTCGGCTTTGATGCACCGCCATGTATCGATAACCTGAAAAAAATGCCACCCGTTTACCGCCGTTTACAGCCAATACTGGAAAATTTGGATTCAATCGGACAGTATCAATATTATTTACTGAAATATTTTATTGAACATTACCGTATGCAGAAGTATAAACCAAACGCAGGCTATGTACAGTTCTTATTTAATGATATGTGTCCGCAAACATTTTACGGAATTTATGATTACTGGGGGCTTCCGAAAAAGGGTCTGCAGGCTGTGCTGGAAAGCAATATGCCAATTGGAATATTTTTAAAATTTAAAGACAAGCTGGATGCAATTTATGCAGTAAACGATTACAGTTATCCGCTTGGAACCTGCCAGGTAGGCTACAGCATTACTGACGAAACAGGCAAAGTAGTAGCTGAGGATGTGAAAAGCATTGTCATAGCAGAGGATTCTCTCACAAAGCTCTGGGATTTTGACGGAACGATTCACAGTGGAAACGTCTATAATGTTGCACTGTGGATAGAGCAGGATGGAAAGCTTCTGGCCAGAAACGAATACCATGATGTATTTTATATGCCAGAGCATACACCTGGCCATCCGGTTCATATGAGCCATGAAACTGGATGCAGAATTTACTGGGCGTAATGATGGAACGTAACGTGGTATAGGGAAAAAGGGGATGTGAAAAAACTCGATTGAGTTTTTTCGCATCTCCCTTTTTGTACCTGTTGTGTATAAATGACTGAAATCATGCGCAAAGAAAGCGCACTTTCCCTACCCCATAGAAATTCTTTTTTTTAATCTATGCGGCAGTTCTGTTTCTCATCTTTTTTTCTGATATTTATATAGATTATGGCCTATCGCCACGAGTAAAACTTCCAGTTTGACTGAATGAATACCTCTTCGGACAATTCTCTTGTACCAACGGTCGTTTTTCATAATTCCGAAAGTGCCTTCTGTTTGTATCGAACGGTTCATTCGTAATAACGCACCGTGGATACTTTCTAGGTTTTCGATCACTTCCTGATGCATGGAAGTTAATTCCTGATTGATCCGAACGGTTCGATTCTTATCTGTCTTCTTACATTTCTCTGCATATGAACATCCACTACAGTCTTCGCATTCATACAATTCTTCCTTACGTCCGTATTGATTTCCCCCCACATTTTTTCTGTATAAAAAATGGAATGCTTTATCGTTAGGACATCTCATGACACCTTGCTCATCAATTCTGAAGTTAACTGCACGAAATGGATCTTCATGATATTTCTGATCCTTAGTTTCCTTTTTAAACATTGGAAATTTCATATACTTTTCAATTCCGTTCTGTTCACAGAAAATATAATTGTTGTATGAGCCATATCCAGCATCTGCCACAGGATATTTGGGATAGAATCCATAAGTTTGTTTGAAGTGCTCCATCAAAGGAACGAAACAATCCATATCCGAACGATAATGGTTCACGTCAACAACTGCAATATATTCATCTGCTACACCAATCTGTACATTATATGCTGGCAGAAGTTGATCATTGCCCATGTAATCCGTTTTGATACGCATAAAGGTAGCTGAGTTATCTGTTTTAGAGTAACTGTTTCGATTAGGACCACAGATTTCAATTTTTTGTATGTATTCTTGAAGTTTCTGGCAGAAAGTAGTCAAGTGTTCATAATGACGCTGTTCTTTGGATTTTCGCTTTCCACTTCCGTAAACAAATGTACTTGTATCCAGTTCCCATAAAAGTACTAGCTGCTCAACGATTTCATTCAGATAATCCGGTACATACTCCGGATTTGTTGTGATCTGCACCCCGCTCCATGAGATTTCTGCATTAATCTCCTCAATCTCCGCAGTGATTTTTTCATAAAGCTTGTAACGGAACTTTTCGGTAGCCTTCTTCCATACCCAGGTATACTTGTTTGCGTTTGCTTCAAACTTGGAGCCGTCGATGTAGAGATGTTGCAGATCTACATGCTCATCGTTAAAGATAGCATGATTGATGTCGTTGAAAATGTTTTCAATCTTATCTTGAAGTATTTCATTGATGAAATATCCAAAGGTTCTGTATGACGGAGTCTGATGATCCATGAGATACATGAACCTGATATTAACTTTGCAGTTGTCTTCCAGTTCTCTGAGAGAGCAGTAGCCGCTAGTCATAAATCCGAAAAGTACTGTTTTTAACATGTTGACTGGATTATATCTGAGTCGTCCGGTTGTGTACTCCGGAATATCCGTCAGATACTTGTTTAAATCGATTCCTCCCATCAATCTGTCAAATGTTAAAACAGGATCCAGCAGATCCAAACAATCTGAAAGAAACAGTGGTAAATATCCTTGTTTTGAATTACAATAATTATTGTGTAAAGTTTTCATCGCAAGTTAATTTTACCACAAAAATAGGACCTTTCGCATGAACGAATGGTCCTATTTCTTTTAGGGACTTATTTCACATCCCCACTGCTTTTCTGACAATCTTACGATTGCACAGTTCTCGCTCTGTCATCTAATTATCCGTAGTTTCACTCATATACAAATACCCTCGTATCCTCTCTTCTTTCATCCCTTCTCCGATCACGATCACCACTTCCTGTCCCACGGAGATGGATTTCAGAGAAAATTCACGGCGGGTGGCGTTTAATTCCAGCCAGCTGTCCTGTTGTTTCACAAAGCCCTTGATTCGGAACACATCACCACACTCCGGATCCTCCAGTATCTCATGAGCTGCTTTTTCCAGCTTTTCCCTGGAAATCTCCAGATTCATAAAGTAAAGAGACTGAAAACCCTCCTTCTCGTCAAAGCACTGTTTTTCAAAATCCTCCATCATGTAACCACTGGAAAAAATACTCTGGAAATCCTCGTCAGTAAAGCTTTCCCAGTCCTTACAAAGCACTTCCTTTTCACTAAAACGCCGTTTGCACTTCACACCCTCCAGTGCACGATTCATATGCGACACAGTTTCTGAAATCTCTTCTGTAGAAGCCTCCTGGCTCTTACTAAGAACCACACATCCTGCATCAGCTGCCTCAGATGCCAGCAGATATTCCGCCTGAGGAGAAAGCTTCTCCTCCAGCCTGGCATCCAAAATTGTAATCACATTTCCTATCTGATACCATTTATCCAAGGGTTCCTCATAAAGTGCATCAAAAAATTCATCCACATCGAAAATTCCAGATGGCTCAATGAGAACCCTGTCATATCCACACATTCCCATTGCGATCAGCTTGGTTTTAAACCGCCTTCTGTGACAATCCTTATCACATCCGCCAGCAACCATTTCCAGCTCACAATTCTCGCCTTCCAGATCATGAAGCAGCATCATATCCACATTCACAGCTCCAAAATCATTCTCCAAAATTCCAATATTTAGTCCCTGTTCCATCATCCAGGCCGCATATTTCTTTATAAATGTAGTCTTTCCTGAACCAAGAAAACCAGTTATCAAATCAACCTTTATCATTATCAGTCACTCCCAATCTGCCAAAATATCACCATATGTGAAGCACTTCACTTTAAGCTTGGCACATGAACCAGCACGCAAAGCAAACTTATAATCATTGCTTCCACAATATTCCCCATGTCCTGCGCCTTCTTATCTGTTGTCAGCCTACTCCTGTTCCATTCGTTTCAGTTCTGGCAATACCGTCATTAACATTGTCACGAAGCAAAGTCCTCCACCAATTACATTAGAAACAGGCTCTGCCACAAACACTCCGTCCGTACCCATTTTAAATGCATACGGAAGCAGATAAGCAAGTGGAACAACAATAAAAACTTTCCTTAATAAAGAGAAAAAAATGGCCTGTTTCTTTTTATTAAGAGATTTAAATACGGTCTGTCCTATATACTGTAAATCCATAAAAATAAAAGCCGCAAAATATGTTTTCAGAGCAGGAACTGCGTCCTTTAAAAGGAGCTTATCTGAGCTGAAAATTGCAATCAGATAGTCTGGCACAAAGATAATTACACTCCACATAACAGCCGTATAAACCAGGATCATCATTGCCATTGTCACCATTGCTTTTCGCACAAGTGCAGGTCTGTGTGCCCCATAATTGTAACTTAAAATGGGAGAAGTTCCCTCATTAATAGCGTAAATTAGTGTCTCTACCATCTGCCGCACACTGGATACAATGGTCATTACGGATATGTATACGTCCCCACCAGTAACCCCCAAAACATTGTTGCAGCAGATCGTTACCAGGCTGTTTGTCAACTGCATAATAAACCCTGCAGTTCCCAGACTGACAATGTTCTGCGCATATTTTTTACAGCTATGCAATTCCTTTTTCTTAAGAAGTCGGGCTTTCATTTCCGCTTTCTTCTCAAGGAAAATCAACACATAAGCAGCGGATAAGCACTGGGAAAGTACCGTTGCGATGGCAGCACCGCAGACTCCAAATCCCAGCACAAAGATAAACAGCGGATCCAGAATCAGATTGGAAACCGCTCCAATTGCAACGGAAAGCATTCCTGTAGTAGCATATCCCTGTGCATTGATAAATGGATTCATTCCTGTTGCAATCATGGAGGGTACCGTTCCTATCAGATAAATCATCATATACGGATACGCACAGACAAGTGCATCCTCAGAAGCACCAAATAGCAACAATAACGGTCTAGCAAAGGTAAGGCCAATGGCCATAAGGATCACACCGCTTGCACACACCATGGTAAAGGAAGTGTTCATCACAATCTGTGCTTTCTCGTTCTCTTTCATACCTCTGTTGATGGAAAAAGAGGCGCTCCTCCACTTCCGAAAAGATTGGCAAATGCAGTGATGATCATGATCAGCGGAAAGCAGATTCCCACTGCGCCAAGAGCCGTTGTCCCTATTTCCGGAATTCTGGCAATGTAGATTCTGTCTACTATATTATACAGAAGATTCAGGACCTGAGCCACTAGCATGGGAATAGCTGCACTGAAAATATTTTTGGTTACTGTTCCGTTTTCAAAGTCGATTTGCTTCATATTTCTCTTTCACAGCTTTCTGATTTTTAATATTTTCCCTGTCTTTATTTTGCACATCCACCAAAAAAATGTCAAGATAAAAGCGAATTTGACTTTAAATTCCACGTTTTTCACTTTTTCCGCCAAAAGAAGGGACTGTCTATTTCCCGACAGACAATCATGAGAAAATCTCACCACAATAAATGAAAACTGGATACTAGCTATACGTTATGTAGTGGTATACTTAAGGTGCCGAATAAGATCGGAAGGGGATTGGTGCTTACAAGCCCGTCCGACAGACTGATTTTCAGCTCCTTAGGTGTACCACTTTTTGTTTCCATCGGGTTTTGATGAGGACGCAGGACAGCCAACAATTAAGCAAGGAGCTGCATCGGCTTATGCGAAGGAGGTTTGCTTTATGGAAGTATTGTATAAGCGGTGTTGTGGGATTGACATTCATAAAAATATGATGGTAGCCTGTATTTTTACGAGTGTCAGAAAAAAAGAAATCCGTCAGTTTTCAACAATAACGGAAGATATTCTCCAATTAGTTTCGTGGCTGAAAGAAACAGATTGTGAGATGGCTGCCATGGAAAGTACGGGCTCTTATTGGAAACCTGTATATAATATATTTGAAGAAGAACAGATACCGATCATGGTTGTGAATGCGCAGCATATCAAAGGAGTTCCCGGACGTAAGACGGATGTCAAAGATGCAGAGTGGATTGCCGATCTGGTACGCCATGGATTAGTAAAAGCAAGTTACATACCAAATAGGGATCAAAGAGAACTGCGAGAAATAACCCGTTACCGCCAGGAGGTAATTGAAGAACGTGCTCGTGAATTAAATCGAATCCAGGCTGTGTTAGAAGGCTGCAATGTTAAATTGAGCAGTGTAATTACCGATATCAGCGGAAAAAGCGGTATGACAATTTTAAAGGCAATTGTATCTGGAGAAACAGATCCGGTTGTTTTAAGTGAACTTGCCGAAGGAAGAGCCAGAGATAAAATTCCAGAAATGCAGAAATCCCTACAAGGACGGATATCAGAACATCAGCAAAAAATGTTGAAACATCAACTTGGGCATATTGAAAGCCTGACCGCTTTAATTATGGATTTAGATGCAGATATTAAAAAAAAACAGAATCCATAAATTGGGCAATCGAAGCTTTGGATGATATGCCTGGGATTGGAAGAAAAAGTGCAGAACGAATTTTAGCGGAAACTGGTGTGGAAATGGAGCACTTTCAAAATGAATCCCGTTTCAGCTCATGGGCGGGGCTTGTGCCTGAGTGTAAGGAAAGCGCCGGAAAAAAGATGAGTACACGAATACGGAAAGGAAATAAATATTTGAAAGCAACGTTGGTGGAATGTGCTCGTGCTGGAATACGAAACAAGCAAAGTTATCTCTACTCCCGTTATCAAAGAATTGCCGCGCGCAGAGGCGGGAAAAGGGCTTTAATTGCAGTAGCCCATACCATGTTAATCGCGATTTATCATATACTAAAAGAGAAAGTTCCTTATCATGACCTTGGAGCGGACTACTACTCCGTTATCAATCAAGAAAAGATAATCAATAGGAATATTCGTACATTAGAAAAGTTAGGGGTAAATGTAATGATTCAGCCGAAATGAATCTCTTTAACTGCATAATTAAGAGAAGGAAATAAGCCCGCCAAAAGGCGAGCTTATTTAGAATGCTTGTTTATAGGTTATCGCTGAACTACGTTTTCAGGACAGTCCCTGCATACTTGATTTGATTAAATTCTCTTATTTCTCAGTAAGAAAATCCAGAAGATTCTTTACCAGTGTATTATAATGCTTCCACTCGCAGAATTCCGGCGGAGCCCAATGTGGGGAACAATCGGTGCTTACCACAGCGCTCTTTCCCTCTCCATACCTTCCAACAGCAATGAACGGATCCCCACAAATTGTTGCAACTACTTCTGCATCCTTCTTTGCTTTGCTGTAGTTATATCCCAATACAAATGGAAATTCCTCATCAATACCTTCCAAAACCTCATGTCCGGGAGCTGTCACTACCGGATAAACACCCTCGCAGTGTTCTCTACGGTCATCATAAGGCACCAGTTCTACCGGAAGAACCTCCTCTACAGGATTATTTGCCCATTTTCCCTGACCACCAATACCAGAAAATGTCATATATCCACCGTACATCAGAAGTGCGCCACCCTGAAGAACGTAATCTCTTAACAGATTGCAGCGGTTAGGCATTCTCTGACTTTTGGTCCATGTTTCTACAGGAAGAAGAAGCGTATCTGCCCCAATATCGGAAAGCACAACTACATCATATTTCTTTAATTCTTCCATCGTATACGGAAACTTATCGGCTGCCACATGACTTGGCATGAATTCAAAAGCATAGCCAGCAGCTTCAATGGCTTTGTCAATATATCCAAGTCCAGTTTCATACCTTGAAGCAAAAAAGTTGTTAAATCCTTTAATTTCCATAGTCATTGCTGACCAGGACTCTCCTGCAAATAATACTCTTTTCATTTTTTCCTCCTTTTCATAATAATTCCGGATAGTATTTCCGCACAAATTCGTCAATTTCATTTTTATATGGAGTTGCTGTTGCAGTTCCATTTTTTGTTACTGCCAATGCAGCTGTTACGTTTCCAAACTTCACTGCATCAAATAACGATTTTCCATCCGCATATGCAGCTGAAAATCCACCAATAAATGCGTCTCCAGCTCCTGTTGTATCAATAGCTTCCACTTTCAGGCTATCAAAAAGCACACTGTTTTCACCATCATTAGCATAAACGCCTTTAGACCCCATTGTAATTACAACGTTTTTTACTCCGCAGTCAAAAAATATTTTAGCCGCCTGCTCTGCTGTTTCTTTATCTTTTACCTGAATTCCAGTCAGCACATAGGCCTCTGTCTCATTTGGAATAATTGTATTTATTTTTTCCAGTATTTCCTTCTTTATGGGCGCTGCAGGTGCCGGATTTAAGATTACAGGAGTGCCATGTTTATATGCCAGATTAATAGCATACTCCTGAGCATCCTTATTAATTTCATGCTGGAAAACTACAAAAGCAGCCTGACTTATAATCTCCTCACACTTATCAACTTCTTCCTTTGTAATACTGTTGCAGGCTCCTGGTATTACAATAATAGTATTCTGCACAGTCCTGTCTTCCACAGAAATTAACGCAATTCCCGTTTGTTCTTCCTCATCCATAAATACATACTCCTGAGACATTCCTTCTTTTTTATAGAAGTCTGTTGCAATTGTTCCCATCATATCTTTTCCCAGCTTTGTTACAAGAGTAACGTCTGCTCCTGCACGATGAGCTGCCACTGCCTGATTAGAACCCTTCCCGCCAGGCCCCATTCTGAAATCATGCCCCATAACCGTCTGCCCAGGAAGAGGCAGAACCTCTGTTTTCCCAGCCAGATCTACTACAAAACTCCCAAATACAACAATCTTTTTCTCCATATCTTCTCCTTACTGCTTACTTAAAAAATATGCATATCTTGCAATTGCATCCAGATAAGAATCAATCGGAACGTGCTCATTTACACCGTGAACACCATATTCATTAGCTCCGGGTCCCATAGTAATAGTAGCAATGCCGTGATCCTGTAAATAATTTGCATCAGAAGTACTCAGGCAGGACTCAAAACGTGGGTCTTTTCCCATAGCTCGGGTCGCTTCTGCCAGCTGTTTGCAAAGAGGATGTTCAATATCTACATTAACAGGAGGTTTTGTAGAAAGCAGGTATGGAAGTTCTACTACTGGAGGATGCTCCTTTAACCAGAAATCTCTTTCCACTACTCGGTTAATAGCATCCTTAAAATACTTAATTGCCTGCTCCTGAGTAATGCTCGGATCGTATAACATACTACCTGTAATTTTTGCCTTCTCTGCACCGGCTGAAAAAATTCCCTTAGACTCAAATCCGGACCAGTTAATATTGGTGGATCCATACTCTGTCAACGGATGATTCACATACTGTCCCAGTTCTTTTTCCAGTTTCTGTAATTCCTGAATAATTTCAATTCCCAGCTCAATCGCATTCTTTCCAGGTGCTGTTTTCACGGTATAGCCATGTGGATAAATGGTATGATGTCTGGAAGCAAGGTGATAGCTAAGTCCCTGTACGGTAATAGTAAAATAAAACTCTCCCTGAATTGCCGGAACAATCGCACAATTATTAGATGGCTCCATAACAATGCATTCTTTTGCCTTATAGCCTCTGTTAATAATGCTGTCTACACCAAATTCTCTGCCGCCGTTTTCTTCTGACATAACATAGGAAAAGTAGAGTGGTCTTTTGGGCTTGATTCCAAGTGTATGAAGTACATGCATTGCCATCAGTGGAGCTGCATCCCCAGCTTTCATATCAGAAGCACCACGGCCATAAATATTTCCGTCAATCACTGCCCCAGACCATGGACCTGCATCTTTTCTCCATTCCTCCTTCTGAATATCAGTAACAGGCACCGTGTCTGTATGTCCGGCAAAGAGAAGAGGTTCTCCTTCTCCTTCTACAACAGCAACTACATCGGAAAAGTTATTTCCAGATTCCCAGAAGTCAACTTTATCAAAAATATTATAGGATTCCAGTTTTTTCTTCAACCACAAATGGCAGGCATATGGATCTTTATTTTCTCCAAGAGCTGGATTCGTGGAGTCTTTCTGAATATAACTACTTAAAAAATTAACGTATTCTTCTTTATTTTTCTCAATACATTCTTTTATTCTGTCAACTATATATTCCATGGCTATTCCCCCTTTTTTAATCATTTCTATAATATATATTTCTTTTATAAAGAGCGCCTCACACCCTCCGGTGCAGAATGTGAGGCGCTCTTTTCAGATTGGCATTGATCTTATTTTATTAAAAGCTATTCAGCATCCTTTCCAAGGGGATACAGAACCTTTTCAATGTCAGGATCATTCATGTTGTCCTTTGTAACAACAACTACATCAGTTGCTACATCTTTTTCAACTTCTTCTCCAGCAATTGTCTTATTGATTGTCTCAACTGCCATTCTTCCCATTTCATATGGCTGCTGTACGATTAAGGCGTCAATTGTACCGCTTTCCAAATAAGAAATCTCATCTGAGCTTGCATCAAACGCAACTACTTTAACCTGATCCTGAAGACCTGCATTTTCCAGTGCCTGGCTTGCACCGATAGCACCTCTGTCATATGCTGCAAAAATGCCATTAACATCTGGATTTGCCGTCAGCATATTCTCTGTATTCTGAAGCGCAGACGCCTGATCAGATCCTCTTAATGTCTCAAGAAGCTCAATACCACCATTTTCTTCTGCTGATTTTTCAGCACCGATTCCACGATTATCATTGGATGGAATACCAGCAAGTGCATTGACAACAACCGCTTTTCCTTCTCCTCCCATAAGATCGATCAGGGTATCCATTGCAAGTTTTCCACCAGCTTCATTATCTGTTGCAATGAAAGATGTATAATTATCCGTATTCACTCCACCATCTACCAAAACTACCGGAATGCCTGCGTCCATAGCAGACTCTACAGAAGGAGCCAGACCATCTGCATCAACCGGAATCAGAATAATTCCATCTACGCCACTGGAAATTGCATTCTCCATAAGGTCTACCTGACCCTGGATATCACCGTCAAGTGATGGACCTGTATAGATCAGCTCGCCGCCAACCTTTTCCAATTCAGCCTCGGCTCCAGCTTTTACGTTCAACCAATATTCGCTGTTAATGGACATTACGATCATCTGAATTGTAGGGCCGTCTGCTGCCATTGCTGTTGTTGCGGTTGCTGCCATCATGCTTGCTCCAAATACACATCCTGCAAGTACCATACCGAGTTTTTTCATTTCATTTCCTCCTTTGATAAGATAAGATTGGGTTGTTAAGGGCTGTAATTTTACCCTTTTCCTGCTGCCTGCGAAACACACTTATTTTCCTCAGGCATTTAAAATAGTTTTATGGTAGATAAAAGGTTTAATTCACCTTAGATCTCTGTAAAATATCTGCAAATACTGCGAAAATAACAACTAAGCCGATTGCAATCTGCTGTACAAATGAGTTCAGGCCAAGAATTGTAAATCCATTATTCAAAACACTAATAACAAGACCACCAATTACAGCTCCGATAACAGTTCCACGGCCGCCGGAGAAGGATGCTCCACCGATAACTGCCGCTGCGATAGCATTTGACTCATAACCAGTTGCTGCATTTGGCTGGGCTACTGCCAGACGTCCAAGAAGAACGACTCCAGCGATAGAAGCAATACAGCCTTCAATCGTATATGTAATCATAGAATTTCTTTTTACTGCCACACCGGAAAGTCTTGTTGCCTCATAATTGCTTCCAAGTGCATATAAACTTCTTCCATAAGAGGTATAGGTGAGGAGAACGTGAACAACAATGGCTACGATTACCATGATCACGATAGGATTAGGAATTTTTAGAAATGTTCCCTGACCGATTCCTCTGATTCCCTCTGGAAGCTGTGATACCGGAAGTCCTTCTGTGATCAGTAACGCTGTTCCTCTGAATACACCTGTAGTTCCCAAAGTTGCTACGAAAGGTGGAAGTTTCATAAAAGTTACTACAAATCCATTGATGGCTCCAAGTGCCGCTCCTACGATACAGGAAACAATCAGTGCAACCGGAATCGGGACTCCAGCTTTCATCATGTAGGCTGCCACAATTCCAGATAATGCAAGAATTGCACCAATAGAAAGGTCAATACCACCAATGATAATTACCATTAACATACCAAATGATAAAATAATATTTACAGATGACTGGATTCCAATATTCTTTAAATTGCTCAATGTAAAGAATTTATTGGAAAGAATTTCCATACAGACCATTAATATTAACAGGATCAACAAGGAACCAAATTTTCTAAATATTGTCTTCGCATCCATTTTCATTTCAGGCCACCTCCATATAACCTTTTATAGCAAGCTCCATAATTCTCTCCTGGCTAAAATCTTTCCGCTCAAGAGAACCTGTCAAAGTTCCGTTACTCATTACAATAATGCGGTCGCTGATTCCCATAAGCTCCATCATATCTGAAGAAATCATGATTACTGTTTTTCCATCCAGCACAAGTTTATCAATTAGCTCATACATTTCTGTTTTTGCACCTACGTCAATGCCTCTTGTAGGCTCATCAAACATGATAATATCAGAATCGCTAAACAGCCATCTTGCGAAAATTACTTTCTGCTGATTACCTCCTGAAAGACTTTCCACATAGCTTTGTGGGGATGCCATTTTAATATTCAATAATTTTTTGTATTGTTCTGCAAATTGAATGCCGTTTTTCTCTTTCACAAATCCATATTTTCCAAGCTTTGGATATTTGCTGATTACAATATTTGACCATATCGTCTGATCCAGCAAAAGGCCTGAGTTCTTTCTATCTTCTGTTAAAAACGCTATTTTATTCTGAACTGCAATTTTCGGATTCGAGATTTTTACCTCTTTTCCGTTAATATAAATTGTTCCGGAAGATATTTTGGTTGCCCCGAAAATAGCTTCCATTAATTCTGTTCTTCCTGCTCCTACAAGGCCTCCGATTCCAAGCACCTCGCCTTTGTGAGCCTGAAAGCTTACGTCATGTACCAGCTTTGGAAGACTGAGATTTTTTACTTCCATGGAAACCTCGCCCATATGGTGTTCTGATTTTGGATAATATTGTGTTACTTCTCTACCAACCATCAGATGAATTACTTCATCCAGGTTAATATTGTCTGTAACCATTCGCTCTCCTACATAGGCTCCGTCTCGCATAACTACGATTCTGTCACCAATACGTTTGATTTCTTCCAGTCGATGTGAAATATAAATAATTGCTACACCCTGTTGCTTTAATTTATGGATATATTCAAACAATTTATCCGTTTCCTGGCTTGTAATAGAAGCTGTTGGCTCGTCCATAATAATAATTTTTGTATTTTTCTCACTGACAGCCTTGGCAATTTCCATCATCTGCTGATTTGCGACACTCATATTCTCGATTTTTTCATGAAGATCATAATCAAGATCCAGTGTTTTTAAAATTCCAGAAGCCATTTCATCAGCCTTTTTCCAGTCAATGAATTTCCCCATTTTTTTCGGGAAGCCTTTTGAAAGAAGAAGATTTTCTGTGACATTTAAATCCGGAATCATGTTCAGTTCCTGATGAATAATATGAATCCCGTTTGCTGCTGCATCATTAACGTTCTTGGGATTATAGGGCTGCCCGTTTAATTCCAGCGAGCCACCTTCATCCGCAGTATAAATTCCAGAAAGAATCTTTACCAAAGTAGATTTTCCAGCTCCATTTTCACCTACAAGTACCAGAACCTCTCCTTTTCTAAGTTCAAGATTAATGTCATTCAGCGCTTTCACACCTGGAAATGTTTTCGATATGTTTTTCACACGTAATACAACTTCTCCAGCCATGTAATCTCTCCTTTCTTCGTGCTGGAGCCTGTTAAGAAATCTATTCCTGCAATCTGTATTCCCATTTTGCAGAAAATAGTTTCCAAACAGCTCTAGTTTATCTTCGCTATTGAATTTCTCCTTACAAGTTCAACATCCAGAACTAATTTGTTCTTTGCTATTTCCTCTCTCTTTTCTCTTATCAGTGATAGAAGGATTTTTGCCCCCTCTTCTCCCATCTGATTGGTTGCTCGTTTAATACAGGTAATTCCATTTCCCATATATTTCGCCATTGTGGAATCATCGAATCCTGCCAGCGAAATATCTTTTCCAATCCTGTAACCGTTATCATAGAGGCATTCTGCACTACCAATACAGATAAGGTTGTTGGTTGCAAGAATTGCGGTTGGTGGATCCGAAAGCTTCAAAAGCTTACTTGTCAGATTATAACCATCTTCCTCAAACCAGTCTTTGGTGCAAATATACTCCTCCCGCAGTGGAATATTATGCTTTCTCATAATATTCTGATAAGCGTTCATACGGTCATAACCAATGTTAAAATCCTGAGGTCCGGAAAGAATTGCTATTTTGGTATGTCCATTTTTTATTAATTCTTCTGTCAAGATTGCAACACCATTATAGTTATCTACCGTTACAGAACAAAAATTGCTGTCTGGAAGATCACGGTCAATAAATACCACTGGTTTCCCATACTTTTTGTACTGCCTACAGTCCTTTTGTGCCGGAATCAGGATAATTCCATCTACCATCTGACCAACAGGTCCCTCGAAAACTGTCTCTTCATTTTCGATTACTTCTTTTGTAGTATAAACAAGTGTGTAATACCCCTCCTTACTTAAAATCGACTCCACGCCTCTTATTACAGCCGTGTAAAACTCATTTCGGATATCCGGAACTACTACTGCAACGAAATGAGATTTATCAGATTTAATCGACGCTGCCAGATTATTTTTGATATAACCCAGCTCTTTAATGGCATCATTTACTTTTTTCTCAGTATCTGCACTAACTCTATTTTTTCCATTTATCACACGAGATACAGTGGAAACTGCAACTCCTGCCTTACTTGCTACATCTTTAATAGTTGCCTTCATAGGTATCCTTCTCGTTGTAAAAACGTTTCGACAATACATTTAAGAAAAGGAACGTCTTGCCGTTCTTCTTTGATGTCTAAGCACGAAATCGTTCACTGTCTACTATTCTTATTCATTTCAGGAATACGATCCAACTATCTTTGTTACCATTTTTCAAATTATTTGCACAATCATGGTAATATTGCACATCTTTTATATTTGTCGAACCGTTTCGATATGTGCACTATAACATTACTTTTTGTGTTTGTCAATAGGTATCTTTTATTTTTGTGACAATGCAAAGTAAAAACAGAAAATAGTTGTGCAATTCTTACAATTTCTTTATCGCAGATCAAAATACTGATAAACAAACAAAGGCGCTGTAGAAATTTCCACAGCGCCTTTGCTTGTAGGCTATAATACACTCACCTTAATTGTTTGTCAACATCTTTTTTATCAGCTTCATTCCCTGCTGCATCTCATTGTTACTGTTCACTCTTTGACCAGTAACATCTCATTCACACTTTGCTTGCTTACAAAAGGCAAACAATGGAGTAGAAAACGGTTTAAAAAAAGCCCTAACAGACATTTTTCATATCTATCAGAGCTCTTCTTTTATTTGCATCTTTTGAAAAATGTATTTGAAAAATCATTCCTGTAATCTGCAAATCTATATTCTATGATACCAGTGTCAAAAGGTCAAAAATCCGTTCGTGCTTGCACGATAAGGCGTTTGAACTTGGGACACGCCAAATATGAGAAAGTAGCGATTTACGCAGTAAATCAG
>OJAG01001231.1_pt1 | contig 16392 bp, 16 predicted proteins | sample 1589021 | NCBI WGS metagenome assembly OJAG01 (sample SAMN03283264) | human gut metagenome | biome: human-associated habitat; material: feces | host: Homo sapiens | place: USA | collected 2013 | reverse complement strand
ACGCAAGCAGGTGTTTCATGGATTGTTTCTAATATCCTTTTGTTGGGGAAACTCCGGTTTCCCATTTCGACACGGTGCGGTTGCTTATATTCAACTCCTTTGCAAGCTCTGTTTGCGACAAGCCTGCGTTTTTTCTCATTTCTGCTATAAATTTGCCTATTTTGGCGTTGTCCATATATTTAACCTCGCATTGTCGGTGTTTCGTTATTCAAATTATATCATATCGCCGTCAAAACTGCAAAGCACGCACAGCGGAAACATTCCACTCTGCGTGGATTTTTATTGAGTGCCGCCGATTTTGCCTTGATTTCCTCCTTGGTGGTTTCAGGCATTGCAGGTGTTGCCGCCGCACCCAAAATTGTCATAAGTGTTCCGGTGCTCCTTAAAATTTGTTGTGATTTCTTTGATTTTACCCTTTAAATCAGCCATATGCTTCTCCTTTTGTCTGCAATGTGCCGCAACAACTATACTATAACATTATTATGAAAAATCCACAATAATTGCAAAACATATCTGTAATTTTTATACAAATTGATATTTGAATCGACGATGTATAATGTTTTTTGAAGATTTGCGCGTTTTGTGATATTATATTGTCAGTATTTTGTATCATCTGAAAATAATAAAAAAAGGAGAAAAATTATGCTTAATTGTATTTTTGTAGGACTCGGCGGCTTTGTCGGCTCAATTCTCAGGTATTTGGTCGGTCTTATCCCAATAAAAAATCCCTCGGGCTTTCCTATAAATACTTTTTTGATTAATGTTTTCGGCTCGCTTGCAATCGGCGTCATCGCTTGTCTCGCGGCGAAAAATTCAAACCTCGATTCACGGCTGATTTTGTTTTTAAAGGTCGGCATCTGCGGCGGCTTCACCACATTTTCAACATTCTCGCTCGAAACCGCCGAGCTTGTCAAAAACGGCAGTATCGCCCTCGCCGTTCTCTACATCGTCATCAGTGTATCCTTCGGCGCCCTCTTCGCCTTTCTTCCTCAACTTGTGATTAAGTAAGTGTTACAAGCTAAATATTAACCGGTATGATAATTTTATATAAACGATTTAAAGAATTATATGAAAGGTAATGATTATGTCAACAACCATTAATTATTTGTAGGAATATATTAAATCAAAAGACAATCACCCCGAACTTGTCAAAGACTATTTTCTCAAATCCGAGTAGAATTGGATAAGATATAAAGTAGATGACAAAATGTTTGCAGCGATTTGCTTTGATATAGCTTTGCACATTTGATTGAATTGTAAAAATTTTTCAGTTTTAAAAGTGAATGCGCGGCGCAAAATAAACTTGCAAGACGAAAATGATGTTATGCAAAGGCGTATGACGCAATTTGCAAAATATCATATCGCCTTTGCAGATTATGAAAAGAGAGGTGTATTCACAATGGCAAGCACAGTACCTGAGGCTAAGGAAGCACTTAACCGTTTCAAGATGGAAGCAGCTTCAGAGGTTGGTGTAAATCTTAAACAGGGCTACAACGGCGACCTTACTGCAAAGCAGGCAGGCTCAGTCGGTGGTCAAATGGTTAAGAAAATGATTAAGGCTTACGAAGAGTCTATGAAATAATTATATTGACCTAAAGCATGCGAGCGGGGCGACCTGCTCGCGTTTTTTGTTTGTGATATTGAGCGGATTGTACTATGAGCTAAGCTTTGTGTCACTAATCATCGGTCAAAAATTTATGCCAAAAAATAGAATTAAATTTGTAGTATTAAACTTATGTATCTGAGCAAAATATTACAGAAGAAAATATTTTACCGTAAAGGGAGATTAAAATGAAAGCAACGGGTATTGTTCGCAGGATTGACGATTTGGGCAGAATCGTTATTCCTAAAGAAATAAGAAGATCGTTTAGAATAAAAGAGGGTGACCCACTTGAAATTTATACTGATGCGGAGGGTGAAGTTATTTTTAAAAAGTATTCGCCCATCGGCGAGCTTTCCTCCTTTGCGTCGCAGTATGCTGAAGTTTTGCATAAGAACGGCGGCTTGCCTATTGCAATTATGGATAATGACCATGTTATTGCTGCTTCGGGCATCAGCAAGCGAGAGGTGCTTGAGCGACGAGTAACGAAAAGCCTTGAGGAATTGATGGAAAACAGACAAATTCATATCAAAACCGACACCGTTCCGTCGATGAACGCAATTGAGGGCTATGACCGAAAGGCAGAGGTCGTTTATCCGATTATGTACGGCGGTGATGTCAGCGGCGCTATAGCTCTTTTAGAGGACGAAAACCACACTATGCCTACGGAATCGGACATTAAGCTTGTTCAGGTTGCGGCGGCATTTCTCGGAAAGCAGATGGAATAATATTGGTAATATTGCACAAAATTATGCAATGAATGTTGTGCAATATGTTACATAGATAGAAAGTAGAAAAAAACACTTGCATTTTAAAACGAGGTGTATATAATAGTGGGCAAAGAGAGGAAATATGGTGAGCGGATGTAGTGCTCATCGGGTAATGAGGAAATTACTTATGAAGAAATTTCAAAACGAGGCTTACGGCTACATAAAAGATATGTTTGTTCAGCACAATATGGTAAAGCGTTGCGTTTTATCGTTGCTTTCAATCATTATTATGGGTTTTGGAATTGCTTTGTTTTCAGTTTCCGGATTTGGTGTTGACCCCTTTACATCAATGAATATGAATGTTTCCTCAACCATAGGAATTAGCTTCGGAACATACCAGATGATCATCAACGCAGTCATAATTGTATTTGTTGTGGCTGTTGCCCACAGAGGACTTGTCGGAGTGGGCACACTGTTCAATATGGTTGGTGTCGGATATTCGTGCGAATTTTTTGAAGGTTTGATCAGACCTCTCCTTACTGATCACGGTGATAGCATTGCGGTTCGCATTTGTCTGCTTGCGGCGGGCATAGTTGTTCTGTGCTTTTCCTGTTCTCTCTTTTTTGTTTCAAATGTCGGCGTAGGTCCATACGATGCGCTTGGATTTATGCTTAACCAAACAACAAAAATTCCTTACAAATGGACTCGTGTAATCACGGATGTCCTTGTAGTTTTGATAGGCCTTGTGGTCAGCGGCGGCTTAGCCTCACTGATTAAGGGCGATATTTCGGGAGTTAAAAATATCGGCATCGGCACAATCATCACAGCTTTTATGATGGGTCCGCTTGTTGATTTCTTTTCAAAGCATGTCAGCTCAAAAATACTCAATGTTGACTATGCAGGCCTCAGTAAAGACATTGCATTCTTTATGATTAAAGGCGCAATGGCAAAGAATAAGGTTCCCGAAAACCCTGCCGAATTGAATATGCATTCTTCAGCGTATGAAGTTTTTAATAAAATTTAATCGGCAACTAAGGTTGCGTAAATTTATTTTGCCAACCTTTTTATATATAGCTTTTTAGTTTTTACATAAATTTTACCCAAAGAGAAAGGGCGCAACCGTTTTGGCCGCGCCTTTTTTCTTTGCATTTTTATTATGTTGTGATTATATATCAATATTGTAATTAATTACTAATATATTCTATAGAGCTTTGCGCCGTGAGGCTCAACCTCTGCGGTTATGCTGTTTTTGCATTTGCCGACATCGCTTTTTTGCCAAATATCATAAAGCGAATATTGCTCGTCCGGCATTAAAATTTCCGTCAGGTCGGCTTTAATTTTTCTCGTTTTCGTGTCGGTGTTGAATATTGCAATGTATTTGCATTTCTTTCCGTTTGCAGACCAAATGACTGTTCCTTTGCCGTTTTTCTCATTGCGGAATATCTCTTTTGCTCCGTATGATTCGCGGTGCATCGTCATATAATCCTCGTTGGTTAAAAGGGAGAGGGTGAAATCGTCATTCTCCGGCATATTGCCGCCTATCATAAGCGGACTTTTGAAAATTCCCCAAAGGCTCATCAGCGTGTAATGCTCGGGCTTGGTGAATTGCGACATTCTGTTGTTCGGTCCGTGGTACCTGCTGTGTTTGCAAAGCCTGCCTATCGGCAACATATCGCAGTCGGGATAATTTCCGGGCGAGGTCACACCCTCCCAGGTCTTGCACTTGTCAAACATATCGTGCAGTTTGTCCCAAATATCCCAAAAATCGCCTGTCAGTCGCCACATATTTGCGTTTTTGCAAAGATGGTCTGCCTTTTCACGCATTGCCGGTCCGGGCGAAAGCGACAAAATAATTTCTCTGCCGCAGTTGTCAATCGCCTTGCGCAGCATTTCGATTTCATAATCGGCACTGTACGGATTGTCCCACTGTCTGAACTCCGTCACACAAATATCGTCGCACTTTATAAAATCGACATCCCAACTTGCGTACATATTTACAATTGAATTGTAATATTCCTGTGATGCGGCACAGTTTTTAACACCGTACATATCGGTGTTCCATGAGCAAACCGAAAAATGGTGCGCAATGTCACGGCAGGTTTTGTCGCTTCCTAAGATTTTGCAATTTTGAGCTACTGCCTGACGCGGAACGCCGCGCATTATATGTATTCCGAACTTAAGACCGAGAGAGTGAATATAGTCGGCAATGGGCTTAAAGCCTTTTTTGCCCTCACTGCTTGGGAAACGGTTTGGCGCAGGGATAAGCCTGCCGTATTCATCCATGCAAAGCTCGGTAAAATTGTTGTAATCGTTGTCCTTTGCCTTTGGCTCATACCATTGAATGTCGCAAACTATGTATTCCCATCCGTATTTTTTCAAGTTTTTTGCCATATAGCAGGCATTTTCGCGCAATTCCGACTCCGTAACAGCGGCGCCGAAGCAGTCCCAGCTGTTCCAGCCGAGCGGTGCGGTTTTTGCCCATTTTTTGAAATTCGTCATATTGCCGTACCTCGTTAAAACAGTATGTTTAGTGTGACTTTATTATAAAATAATGCCAAATATAAGTCAATTTATTTTTTCGTTTTGTATGCTTTCGTTAAAATGCAAAAAAATTGAAAAAATTTTCTTGACAAATATTTGAACGAGGCGTAATATATAAATGGTTAGCGAGGACTAACCTTTATTTTGACGCAACGGTTAGCAAAAACTAACCTGCATATATGAACGTGATATGACGGTTGACCCGTCGGGAGGTAGCAATATGATGCCGTTAACATTAGCCTCATCGGGTGAGGACGCAATAGTAAAAAAAATCGGCGGCAAGCCCGAGGTTAAAAAACATCTTGAAAATCTTGGTTTTGTTGTCGGCAGTGAGATTAACGTAATCACAGAACAAAACGGAAACATTATCGTCAAGGTTAAAGAGGCGAGAGTTGCTATAAGCAAGGAAATGGCTAATAAAATATTTATTTAATATAGTTTATTAACAACAATCAAAGGAGGAAAAGGATGAAAACTTTGAAACAAGCAAAGGTCGGCGAAACCGTTAAAGTTGTAAAACTTCACGGTGAAGGCGCTCTTAAACGCAGAATTATGGATATGGGCATCACAAAGGGTGTTGAAGTCTATGTAAGAAAAGTAGCCCCCCTCGGTGATCCGATTGAAATCAAAGTTCGCGGATACGAGCTTTCATTGCGTAAAAATGACGCAGAACTTATTGAGGTTGAATAATTAATCACTCAAAATAGTTTGAATTTCTTCGGCTTAAGGGTTAGCGATAACTAATTAGCTGTGACTAATTACATTTTTGAAAGGAAATTTACATATGAGTATTAAAATTGCTCTTGCCGGCAACCCGAACTGCGGTAAAACAACATTGTTTAACGCACTCACAGGTTCAAACCAGTTTGTAGGTAACTGGCCGGGTGTTACGGTTGAGAAAAAAGAAGGCAAGCTTAAAAAACACAGTGATGTAATCATCACTGACTTGCCGGGCATTTATTCACTTTCTCCATACACTTTGGAGGAGGTTGTTGCAAGAAACTATCTTATTAACGAACATCCGGACGCTGTTCTTAATATCGTTGACGGCACAAATCTTGAGAGAAACCTTTATCTCACAACTCAAGTTGTGGAACTTGGTATTCCGGTTGTTGTTGCCGTAAACATGATGGATATTGTTAGGAAAAACGGTGACAAAATCAATATTGAAGAGCTTTCGCGCCAGCTCGCTTGTCCTGTCGTTGAAATTTCGGCACTTAAGGGCACAGGTATCAAAGAGGCTGCGGATTTGGCAGTTAAGGCAGCAAGCGATGCTCCGACAATTCCGCAACACAAATTCAGCGGCGTAGTTGAACACGCACTTGCTCATATTGAAGAGGCTGTTCTTCATGATATGCCGGAAAATCAACAGCGTTGGTACGCTATCAAGATTTTTGAGGGCGATGACAAAGTTCTTTCACAGCTTAACATTCAAAGCGATGTTCTTTCACACATTCAGAAGGATATTAAGGCTGCAGAGGACGAACTTGACGATGACGCAGAATCAATCATCACAAACGAAAGATATGTTTATATCGCATCTATCATTCACAGCGTTTATAAGAAAAAGAGTCACGATAAGCTCTCAACTTCAGATAAAATCGATAAGGTTGTAACAAACAGATGGCTCGGTCTTCCGATTTTCGCTGTTATTATGTTCCTTGTTTATTACATTTCAATGGTAACAGTCGGTGCAGCAGCAACAGACTGGACAAATGACGGCTTGTTCGGCGACGGCTATCACCTCTTCGGCAACGGCACTGCCGCATATGAAGAGGCATCGAAGGAATACGGCGATACAGACCAAATTCTCGACGCATTTATTTCCGAATACGGCACAGATGAAATGGCAGACGCCATTGACCTTGAAAACGAAGATTACAACGACGCAACCGCAAAATCAGCACTTGGTCAACTTGTTGCGGCTACTCCTTCGGACGCAAAGGTAACATACGAAACAGAGGATGAGGAAACCCTCGAAACAACTCAACATCCGGGTACAACAAAGGCAGATCTTGAAAATGCCGTTAAGCAGTATGAGGATACATCGTATAAAGAGGGCTACGGTGCTCCGGATACAACAACATACGGTGTTTGGGTTGACGGTATTCCTGTTCTTTTGGGCAATCTTCTTGAAAAAGCAAATGCTCCGGAATGGCTTTCGGGACTTCTTCTTGACGGTATCGTTGCCGGTGTCGGCGCAGTTCTTGGTTTCGTTCCTCAAATGCTCGTATTGTTCTTCCTTCTTGCATTCCTTGAGGCTTGCGGTTATATGTCAAGAATCGCATTCGTTCTCGACCGTATTTTCAGAAAGTTCGGCCTTTCGGGTAAATCGTTCATTCCTATGCTTATCGGTACAGGTTGCGGTATCCCCGGCGTTATGGCATCCCGTACAATCGAAAATGAGCGCGACCGTCGTATGACGATTATGACAACAACATTCATTCCGTGCGGCGCTAAAGTTCCGTTCATCGCAATGATCGCAGGCGCTATTTTCGGCGGCTCGGCAATCGTTTCAACATCGGCATACTTCATCGGTATGGCAGCAATCATTATTTCAGGTGTCATTCTTAAAAAGACAAAGAGATTTGCAGGCGATCCTGCACCGTTTGTTATGGAGCTTCCTGCATATCACCTTCCGACACTCGGCAATGTTCTTCGTTCAACTTGGGAGCGCGGATGGTCATTTATTAAAAAAGCAGGTACAATCATCACACTTTCAACAATCCTTGTTTGGTTCACAACATACTTCGGTGTTGTTGACGGTCAGTTCAGAATGCTCAGCGAGGAAGAAATTTCCTCATCAATTCTTGCCGCTGTCGGCGGAGCAATCGCTTGGATCTTTAAGCCGCTCGGATGGGGCAACTGGCAGGCAGTTGTTGCGTCTGTAACCGGTCTTGTTGCAAAGGAGAATATCGTAGGTACCATGGGTATCCTCTACGGCGGCGGTGACGCAGATGTTTATACAAACATAGGCCATGTATTCAACGGCGTAACAGGCTATTCATTCCTTATCTTCAACCTCCTCTGTGCACCTTGCTTTGCTGCTATCGGCGCTATCAAGAGAGAGATGAACAATGCAAAGTGGACTTGGTTTGCAGTTGGTTATCAGTGCGGATTTGCTTATGTAATTGCTCTTATTGTTAACCAAATCGGTTCAATGTTCATGGGCAACGGCAGCATCATCGGTCTTATCGTTGCAATCGCAGCAATCGGTGCTCTTTGCTACCTGCTCTTCAGAAAGAACAAGTATGATGACAACAAACTTACAATAAGCGCAACAGCATCAAAATCAAAGTCAACAAAATAATCTTCTCAAATCGGCTATAGATTAGAAGGTGGCTTAAATGCTTGAATTCTTACAACAATATTATTTAACAATCATCATTATTGCGGTGCTTGTCCTTATGGTGGCATTGATTATCCGCTCGATTGTTAAAGACAAAAAAGCAGGCAAAAATACCTGCGGGGCAAATTGCGCGCATTGCGCAAATGCCGGATATTGCCATAAAAAGGAAAAGAAAGGGTGACACTTTACGATTAAAACAACATTATCAATTGACGGAATGGCGTGCGGAATGTGCGAGGCACATATTTGCGACACAATTCGCAAGGATTTTGATGTAAAAAAGGTCAAAGCGTCACACACCAAAAAAATGGCAGAAATAGTATCTAAAGAACCCTTGGATGAGCAGAAATTGCGCAGTGCCATTGGTGCCACGGGCTACACCGTAACCGATGTCCGCAGCGAAGAATATGTCAAAAAAGGACTCTTTAAATAAATAGTTTTCCAAATTCCATTTACTCCTAATGGGCAGGACCCGTGCGTTAATTCGCGCGGGTCCTGTTCTTTGTATGGAAAAACCGCAGTCGGTGTGCCTGACTGCGGCTTTTTGAATATGCATTATTTGCTTTTCTTAATTTTGTTGTATATGATTAATGCGATTGCGGCACCGCCGACATTCAGCAAAAGGTCATCAATATCGCACGATCTGCCGATAAAATATTGCACTGCCTCAATCCCTGCGGTAAATGCCGCAATAATAATTATGCAAGTTATGTTTTTTGTTTTCGGGGATAAGTTTTTTATCAACAATGCAAACGGCATCATAATCACCGCGTTTACGGCTAAGTTTGCCAGATCCCGTATGCTGTGTGATGAAAGTTGCGCAAAGATTGTTTTGAACGGCACAAGATTCAGCAATCTGAGCTCTTTTATTCCCAAAATCCGCACTGCTCCGCCTGCGCCGGTTGTTATTTGCAACCCATAGGTGATAAGCGCCGCAATCAACAGCCCTATGTAAAGCGAGAGCATCAGTTGCGCAACAAACTGCCTTTTGTCGAGCCTTTTAGTTATAATAAACTTTATTGCATTGACAATTAAACACCCGGCGACCGCCAAGCACGGCGTCAATAATATACTGATCATAAAAATTTCCTCCCACAATAAAATATTGTATGTTTGATGATTATTCGTTATATCGAGTTTCGATATAAAAGTCAATGAATTTGATGAATTTTAAGAAACTTTAAGAAATTATTGTCACTGATAAGTCACCAATAATATGTTGCTTATTTCCTATATTTATGATATGATTTAAAGTGAATGAAAAGGTTCGGATTCGGTGGGAAATTAAGCATCAAACGACAAAAGGGGTACAGATTATGGGTATCAAAAAAGCTTTTAACAAAATGATGGCAAACATAGTCAACAATTTATCGCAGGGCGAAATTGACAGAACGGGCGTTGAGCACATTGTCACGGACGGTATGCCGCAGATTTTGCGACAGAGTGCCGCAGACGGTGCAGTACTTTTGAAAAATGACGGCGTTTTGCCGTTTGCCGACGGCACTTGTGTTTCGCTTTTCGGCAGATGCAGCGACGATTATTTTTTTGTCGGCTACGGCTCAGGCGGTGATGTCAACTATCCCTATAGTGTCAGCCTAACCGAAGGCGTTCGCAACTGTGCGCATTTGAGACTTAATGAGGCGCTTGCGGATGCTTACACCGAATTTTCAAATGAAAATCCGATAAACCACGGCTTTTGGGGCAAGTGGCCGTTTCATTATGACGAAATGCCGCTCAGCGACGCAACCGTTGTTTCCGCCGCACGCAGCAGTGACGCCGCCGTTGTTACAATCGGCAGGTCGTCGGGTGAGGACAGAGATTGTAAATACGAAAATGGCAGTTATCTTTTGACTGACGACGAAATCGCAATGCTCGACAAGGTTTGCACGCATTTTGACAAGGTTGTTGTCCTTTTGAATGTCGGCAACATTATTGATATGAGCTGGGTTGCGCATTACGGCGACAAAATCGGCGCAATAATGTATGTTTGGCAGGGCGGTATGGAAAGCGGCAACGCAGTTGCGGATTTGCTTTGCGGCACAACATCCCCGAGTGGCAGGCTGACCGACACAATCATTAAGGATTATTCCGACAACCCGACCTCCGTTAATTTCGGCGGAAAAGCCTTTAACAATTATGAAGAGGATATTTTTGTCGGCTATAGATATTTTGAAACATTCGACCCCGATGCAGTTCTTTATCCGTTCGGCTTTGGCTTGAGTTATACCGATTTTGAAATCACACATAACAAAACCACTGCCGACGAAAACGGCTTTAATGTTGAATTTACCGTTAAAAACACGGGCAAACGCGCAGGCAGAGAAGTTGCGCAGGTTTATGTGCAAAAACCGTGCGGCAGGCTCGGCAATCCAAAGCTTTGCCTTGTCGGTTTTGCGAAAACAAAGGAACTTCAGCCCGACGAGTCGCAGGATTTGAGTATTTATGTCGATTTATATTCGCTCACTTCGTTTGACGATTGCGGCTCTACAAACCACGCGGGCGCATATGTCACCGAGAGAGGCGAATTTTCGCTCTTCCTCGGAAAGAATGTCAGAGAAAACGAAAAAATATTCACATACTATCAGGAGGAAACCGCCGTTTATGCACAGCACAAACAGGCTTGCGCACCGGTTGATGATTTCCAAATTTTCCACGCCGATGAAATCGACGGCAAGGTTCAGCTCCGTATAAAAAATGTGCCAAAGCAAAAGTTTGATTTGGCAACAAGGATTTTAAACAATTTGCCCGAGCCGATTGCGCAAACTGGTTACAGGGGAATTACATTCGTCGATGTCAAAGACGGCAAAAAAACGCTCGACGAATTTGTGGCACAGCTTAATATAGGCGAACTTGAGGCAATCACAAGAGGCGACTACGAAATGAATTCTCCGCTTTGTGCCGTCGGCAACGCCGGCGCATACGGCGGCGTGCTCGGCTCACTCCGCGACAAGGGTGTTGACGCAATTTGCACAACCGACGGACCGTCGGGTATTCGACTTCGTGCAAGTGCATCGCTTTTGCCTATCGGCACGCTTTTGGCGTCTACATTCGACACCGAGCTTGTGGAAAAAATGTATTCCGTTTTAGCCACAGAAATGAAGGACCGCGGCAGTGATGTCCTGCTTGCTCCCGGAATGAATATACACAGAAACGCGCTTTGCGGCAGAAATTTTGAGTATTTCAGCGAGGACCCGTTCCTCAGCGGAAAAATGGGCGCTGCCGCAGTTCGCGGTATTCAAAGCCTCGGCGCATCTGCCTGTCCGAAACATTTTGCCTGCAACAATCAGGAATTTATGCGCAATATGACCGATTCGCGCGTGTCGGAAAGAGCACTTCGTGAAATCTATCTCAAAGGCTTTGAAATTTGCGTGAAAGAGGCGCACCCGAAAAATATTATGACCTCATACAACAAGGTCAACAGCGTTTACAGCCACTATAATTATGACCTTTGCACAACGATTTTGCGCGAGGAGTGGGGATATACCGGCAATGTTATGACCGATTGGTGGATGAAACCGTCAAAAAGCCCCGAGTTCCCGAATTTGCGCGACCAGGCATACAGAATCCGTGCCCAAGTTGACCTTCTTATGCCGGGCGGTGAGCGCATTACCAACCGTAAACCCGACGGCACACTTCTCAAAACATACGGTCTGCCGGGCGGCATAACACTCGGCGAAATTCAGCGCAGTGCAGAAAATGTGCTCACAAGCGTTTTGAACATTGAAAAAAGCGAAAAATAAAGCATTTTTTGTTTGACAAATACATCGTGCGAAACTATAATAATAATTTAGTTAATAATGCATATTAAAATAATAGGAATTAGTCGAAAGGCATTAAATTATGAAAATAAGCAAAATTTTAAAGGATAATAAGGTAACCGTTTCGTTCGAAGTTTTCCCTCCGAAACAGTGGGATAAAATCGAGCACACAAAAGATATTGTCAAAGAGATGAGCGAGTATGCGCCCTCATTTATGAGCGTGACATACGGCGCGGCAGGCACAAAATCGGGCTTTACGCAGGAGATTGCAACTCAAATCAAAAACAGTGGCGTAACTCCGCTTTCTCATCTCACCTGTATCACCTCGACAAGAGATAAAATTCACACCGTTGTAAACGATTTGCAGGAAAACGGAATTGAAAATATCCTTGCCCTTCGCGGCGATATTCCGGAGGGATTTGAGTTCCCCGACGACCAATATTTTACCCACGCATATCAGCTTGTAAACGAAATTAAAGCTATCGACCCGACAATCTGCGTCGGCGGTGCGTGCTATCCCGAAATTCACCCCGAAAGTGCAAATCGCGTTGAGGATATTGAATACCTTAAGCAAAAGGTTGATTGCGGCGTTGAATTTTTGACCTCGCAAATGTTTTTTGATAACGACAAATTTCTCAATTTCTACGAGATGTGTCGCATTAAGGGCATAACCGTGCCGATTATCGCAGGTATTATGCCGATTACAAACGCAAAGCAAATCAAACGCTCAATCGAACTTTCAAATTCAAGCGTTCCCAAAAAGTTCTACAAAATCATGGAGCGTTTCGGTGATGATGAAAGGTCAATGAAACAAGCGGGCATTGTTTACGCCACCGAACAGATTATCGACCTTATGGCAAACGGAATAAACAATATCCATATTTACACAATGAACAAGCCTGAAGTTGCAGGCGCAATTATGAACGGTTTGTCGGATATTATTAATGAATAAGGCAGAAATTCTCCGCTATATGCGGACAAACAGCAAAACAACGGACGAAAAAATCCTTGCGCTTGTTGACAAGGCGATGGATACAATTGAGCAAACAGCCGTGCCGAAAACGCTATACCGCATTTTTGACTGCACGGTTACCGACGATTGCCTGATTATCGGCGATTTTAGGTTTGAAAGCACTCGCCTTGCTCAAAATCTTAAAGGTTGTAGCAGGGTTGTTGTTTTCGGTGCGACTCTCGGCGTTGCGGTCGACAGAGTTATAAAAGTTTCGGCGTCAACCGATATTGCCGACGCTATGGCGCTCCAAGCCGCCGCCGCGTCAAAAGTCGAAGAGGTGTGCGACGGTTTAGAGGAGCAAATTAAGGCGGAACATTCCGTTTCTTTGCGTCAACGCTATTCACCGGGATATTTCGACCTTGACATTTCAAACCAAAAAAAAGTTTTTTCACTGCTTGAGCTTACTAAAAGAATAGGCTTGATGCTTACCGACACCTGCGAAATGGTGCCGACAAAAAGCGTTACGGCGTTTATAGGAATTGATTGATTATGATTAAATATTTTGACGGCGGCATGGGCAGTATGCTCAATTTAAGACCCGGCGAGCTTCCCGAAAAACTTAATATCAGCGACCCCGACAGGGTTTATCGCGTTCATAAGGCGTATGCCGACGCAGGTGCCGATATTATCACCGCCAACACATTCGGCGCAAACAGACTTAAATATGACAATTGCGACGAGCTTGTCAAAGCAGGCGTTGCGCTTGCAAAAAAGACAGGCAAAAAAGTTGCGCTCGATTTGGGACCGACCGGCAAATTGCTCAAACCTATGGGCGATCTTGATTTTGAGGAGTGCGTCAGCATTTATGCCGATGTTGTCAACGCCGGCAAGGATGATGCAGACATTGTTTTGATTGAAACAATGGGCGATACCTACGAAATCAAAGCCGCAATGCTTGCCGCAAAGGAAAATTGCGACCTCCCCATTTTTGTTTCAATGATTTTTGACGAAAAGGGCAGGCTTTTGACAGGCGCGGATGTTAAAACTGCGTGCGCTGTTGTTGAAGGGCTCGGCGCCGATGTCATCGGTTTTAACTGCGGTCTCGGACCGAAGCAGATGATTCCGCTTGTTGAGGAACTTGAAAAATACACCTCAACTCCGATTATGGTAAACCCGAACGCAGGCTTGCCCGAATCGGTAAACGGCGAAACAGTGTATAATGTCGATCCCGACGAGTTTTCGGATTTGATGGCGCAAATCGCCGATTTGGGTGTTTCGTATCTCGGCGGTTGTTGCGGTACAACGCCGGCACATATCAAGGCACTTATTGAAAAGACAAAAAATATTCCCGATGTTCCACCGTCAAAAAAGAATTTCACATTTGTAACGAGCTATTCCCAAAGCGTTGAACTTGGCGAAAAAAGCGCCGTTATCGGCGAAAGAATCAACCCTACGGGTAAAAAACTGCTTAAACAGGCACTTCGCGACAGGGATATGGATTATATTCTGCGCGAGGGTATTTCTCAAAAGGACTGCGGCGCACATATTCTCGATGTCAATGTCGGCTTGCCCGAAATCGACGAGGTTGAAATGCTTAAATCCGCCGTTTATGAACTTCAGTCGGTTTTGCCGACTCCGCTTCAGCTCGACTCTTCCGATGCTGTCGCAATGGAGCAGGCTCTCAGAATTTACAACGGCAAGCCGCTTATCAACTCAACAAACGGCAAGGAAAAATCAATGCACGAGATTTTTCCGCTTGCAAAAAAATACGGCGGCGTTGTTGTTTGCCTTTGTCTTGACGAAAACGGAATTCCCGAAACCGCTGACGGCAGAATTAAGGTTGCCCAAAAAATAATTAACACAGCGGCTGAATACGGTATCGACAAAAAGGATTTGATTGTTGACGCCCTTGCAATGACTATCAGCACCGACACCAAAAACGCAATTGAAACGCTCAAGGCGGTTGATTATATAAAGCACACACTCGGCGTCAATACAGTTTTGGGCGTGTCAAATATCAGCTTCGGTCTCCCAAACAGAGAGGCTGTTAATACCGCGTTTTATACTCTTTGCCTCAAAGCGGGACTTTCTGCCGGCATCATAAATCCAAAGTCGCAAAGTATGATGAATGCATATTATTCATACAACGCGCTTGCAGGGCTTGATGAAAATTGCACCGAGTATATTGAGTCTGCCGTTGTGATTGATGCAGTCGCAGATGCATCGAATATCACACTTCTTGACGCAATCGTCAAGGGTATGAAGGAAGAAAGCGCCAAATGTGCAAAGGAACTTTTAAAAACACAAAATTCGCTTGATATTATCAATGAATATATCATTCCGGCGCTCGATAAGGTCGGCGATGGGTTTGAGAAAAATAAAATATTCCTGCCACAGCTTTTGATGTCCGCAGACAGTGCAAAGGCGGCTTTTGACGAAATCAAAGCGCATATGATAGTCAACGGAAACTCACAGGTTAAGGGCGAAAAAATTATTATCGCAACCGTTGAGGGAGACATTCACGATATAGGCAAAAATATCGTCAAGGTTCTCCTTGCGAATTACGGTTTCGATGTTGTCGATCTCGGCAAGGATGTCAAGTGCGAAACGGTGCTTGATGAAACGATAAAGAACGATGCCAAGCTCGTCGGACTTTCGGCTCTTATGACAACAACGGTGCCGAATATGGAAAAAACAATCAAGCTTATTCACGAAAATACCGATGCAAAAGTTTTTGTCGGCGGCGCCGTTCTCACAAAGGATTACGCAAAAATGATTAATGCCGATTGGTACGCAAAGGACGCTATGGAGAGCGTTCGCATAGCGCAGGAATTTTTCACCGAGGGAAGTAATTAATTATGATGATTTCAACAAAGGGCAGATATGCGTTGAGTATTATGCTCGATCTTGCCCAGCATAACGACGGCAGTTTTGTTTCGCTCAAAGATATTTCCGACCGTCAGGATATAAGTATGAAATATCTCGAGGCGATTATTGCAAAGCTTTCAAAGGGCGGACTCGTTGACAGCGCAAGGGGAAAAACCGGAGGCTATCGACTCAATCGCCCGGTTGATAAATACACCGTCGGCGAAATTCTGATTTTGACGGAAAAAACGCTCGCCCCCGTTTCATGCGTCGAATGTGAAAATCATTGCCCGAAGGAGGGCAGCAACCTCGCGCGCCCAATGTGGAACGAACTTAACGAAATTATTATGGATTTTTTAAACTCCAAAACCCTTGCCGACTTGATTTAAAACAAATTTCTAAAAAATTTCACTTTTTTTGATTTTTTACTTGATAATTTCAAAATTTGTGATATAATACTTGTGTTAACAAATCGTTAGCATATATAGAGGTATAGTGTAACGGTAACACTCCGGACTCTGACTCCGTCATTTAAGGTTCGAATCCTTATACCTCTGCCATCACCTCGGAACATTCGTGTTCCGAGGCTTTTTTATGCCCGAATACTGCTTTTTACG
>OJAG01001212.1_pt1 | contig 16607 bp, 13 predicted proteins | sample 1589021 | NCBI WGS metagenome assembly OJAG01 (sample SAMN03283264) | human gut metagenome | biome: human-associated habitat; material: feces | host: Homo sapiens | place: USA | collected 2013 | reverse complement strand
GCCGCTCCCCGCGCCACCGAGCCCGGAAAATGCCGCCGGCTGAATACCGTCCAAACGGAGCCTTATCCCGCCCTTTCGGAGCGGATAAGGCTCCGCCTGTCTGGTATACTGAGATCATGAAATCCGGAAATTGCCCTGCGGCAATTCTTTTTAACCCCTTTAGTTAGTATTAACTAACCAAATGAAAGGAGCTGACCGAATGAGTGTCGTAATCGTCGGCGGAAACGAATGCATGACCCGCCGCTACAAGGAGCTTTGCGCGGAATACAACTGTAAGGCAAAAATTTATCCGAAGCAGGTGAGCGGCCTGAAAAACGTCGGTTCCCCCGACCTGCTCGTGCTGTTCACAAGCACCATGTCCCACAAAATGCTGCGCTCTGTGCTCTGCGCAACGAAGGGACAGGATATTCCCATCGCGCGCAGCCACACCAGCTCGATGGCCGCGCTGAAGAACATTCTGGAAAGCCATGTGAAGGGAGCGCCGTGCCGTGTCTGAGGAGCTTCTCATCGCGCACTGCTCGCCGACCATGGCCGGCCTGAAAACCGGCAGCCTCTTCACCTGCCCGATGCAGAGCCGGGCGGAAATCCTCGCGCGCGCCCGCAGCCTGAACCGCCGGTTCGCGCGCCGCGGCATGCGGGTCTTGCCGCTGAAATTCTACGCGGACCGCGCGCTGATCTACATCTACCGCCCGGCGCATCTGCGGCGCGACCTTTCCGGCGCGCTCGCCGCACGCATTCTGAAAGAGCGCGGCTACCCGGTCGAGAACGCCGAGCGGTGCATCCGGACGCTGATCGCCCGCCTGCACGAAAACGCGGATTTCCCGCATGAAATCGGCCTGTTTCTCGGCTATCCGCCCGAGGACGTCGACGGGTTTATCCGAAACGGGGCCAGATGCGCCAAATGCGTCGGCCCCTGGAAGGTCTACGGGGATGAGCAGGCCGCCCGGTGCAAATTCGCGCAGTACCGCAAGTGCACGAACGTATACCGCGACTGCCTCAAAAAATACAATTCGTTCGATCGGCTCGTCGTAGCTGTATCATAAATCTCACAAAATGCAGAAAGGTTGGTAACAACAATGCGTAAAGTAGCCGTTGTATATTGGAGCGGAACAGGCAACACGGAAGCGATGGCGGCCGCCGTCGCGGAGGGCATCCGGGAAAAGGGCGCGGAAGCCGCCCTCTTCACCGCCACGGAATTCGACGCTTCCATGGTGGACGATTTCGACGCGATCGCCTTCGGCTGCCCGTCTATGGGCGCCGAGCAGCTCGAGGAAAGCGAGTTCGAGCCGATGTTCTCCGCCTGCGAGCCGAAGCTTCAGGGCAAAAAGATCGCGCTGTTCGGCTCCTACGGCTGGGGAGACGGCGAGTGGATGCGCAACTGGGAAGAGACCTGCGCCGCAGACGGCGCCGTGCTCGCCTGCGAAAGCGTGATCTGCAACGACGCGCCGGATGACGACGCCGAAGCCGCCTGCAGATCGCTCGGCGCAGCACTCGCAGAATAAGCCGCAAACCGCGTCCGTTTGTGTTTACCGCCCGGCCCCGTACGCTGCCCTGCGCAGCCTTCGGGGCCGGGCGCGCTTTTGCCCTCGCCTTCGCGCAAGCGGCGCGCGCCGCCTTTCGCCGCTTCCCCGCAAAACAAAGGAAGGACCCGCCGAATAGACAGGTCCCGTATTGGTTTGGTGCGGGATGATAAAACATTATACAGATTGCGGCCAAATTTTGAATTTACTCGTTTTGATGTTTCAAAAACACTCATATATTCCAGTATGGTGATTACCAGAGTCGAGCTAACCACAGATGGAGCAAAATCCAGTACACTTCCAGCAAGAAGCAAATAAACATGCTGTCCGGAAAGACTTGAAATGTAGGTCCTTCCGGACAGCAATCATTTGAGAACAAATTTCTGTTTAAAATATGCTTACTTAAAATATGCTTACGTTTAGAATATTTGTGAACTACCCAGAATAAATGAAATACAGGAGCTAATTCCAAGTGCTGTGCCAGTCGTCAATAAAAGGGCCCTTAAAAGCAATCATAGCCGGCTAGTCGGAAAGGACGGTTGTATGAAAATTTGGATCTATGGACACGATGAGCGGGAAATCTTCGCCATGTTGGCATACTGCGTGGGCAATTCAGATACAATCATTGGCTTTTCCGTACAGAAAGGCGTTATGAGTTTTTTCCCTCAAGGAGGATTGACACAACCAATGCAGGCTGCGATCCGTGGAGATCTCGACCAACTGCTGCTGTCTGATCTCGCGCTGCTCGGAGACAGCACAGAGGAGATCCGTAAGCAGGAAACCGTATTTTGTTCTTATCACGTTTCGATTAAGTCTGCCTGCAGCTGGGGCAACAGCAGCTCCTGATATCCATCACAGCCGTTACGTCCGACCGCCTCGGCTGCAGGAGCAAGAACAGTGTCTACACAGTTTTTGAGAAGTGCGCGGCTTTTTTCACTCAGCCGGACCTCTGAGCAGCACTGCGCATAATCTGCCGCCGTCATATGCCACAGATGCAGGCAATCCGGGTAGCGCGCCAGAAGCTGCAGGGCAATGGACAGACCTTTCCCATCAAAGTCTCCCGAATAGAACAGGTCTGTTCCGCTGGAAACAAGCAGATCCAGCAGACGGATCACAGCGATCGTCAGCTGTCCGGAGGTACAGATCAGCGGGGAATGAAAATGAGCAGCCTGATCGCACAGCTGGGTGAACACCATCTGATTTTCCACCAGATAGGCTTTTCCAGAGGGGCTGTCTCCCGCTGTTAAGCCAGCCAGATTGGTGAGCGTGAGGGTGCCGGCCTCATTCCGCAGGCGGAACGCACGATAAGCCGGATGTTCTTCTGCGTCCGTATACAAACGGACCCCCACTTGCGTGACGAGACTCGATATGCTGTCGCACAGAATTCCACAGTTATAGTAGAGGGCGGCCCGTTCCTCAGCTCCAGCGGGAAGCTCGGTGCCCGCCCGCATGGACAGGAGATGCAGAAACAGCTTTCCGCCCAGGGTGTTGATATCCAGCGCATGTGGATCTGACGTTGCGTAAGCGCTGAGAACGGCCAGACGGATCCTCTCATCCGGGTGGCGTTCCAGCCAGTCTATGCTTTTACACGCCTGAAGGACGGACCGCCGTACCGCATCTTCATTTTCTGCCAAGGCCTTCCGGATCATCCCATATCCTTCTCCGTGCCCATTGGACAACTCATCCAGCCACCGGCGGCACAGCCGGCTCTGCACAGCGGCGGCGGCCTCATCGGTCACTCGCAGGATGCAGGCATCTATCTGGTCCCGGACTTCACGCTTGGTTTGGATCGTGGTGCCAAAATAACACTCTAGTACATCTTTCAAAACCGCGCCGCGATAGGGCGTACCCTGGAGCGCGGCCTCAAAGTCCGCGGTTTTGATGAGAAGCGGCGGGGAGAAGGAGCGGCCAAACAGACCGCGGACAGCATCGCATTCCTCCGGCGTCGCGTCGGGCAGGCAGATCGTCCCCGCCGGACGGCCGTAGCTGCGGTACTTTCGGAGAAGCAGCTCCAGAATCCGACGGTATGCGGGACGTTCGTGAAAAAAGGATGCGCAGTCGGCTGTCACTTGATTCATCGGCCATCCCCCTCCAATACCCGCTGAGCACCATTCCAGTGGTAATGCAGGATCGTGACCACCGAGGCGTTGCCAGGGCGGTGCAGCTCTGCAATATCCAGGCTTTTGACGTTGGCATAGCAGCCCCAAAGCGCCTGAGAATTCATGATGTAGTCAAAGTCCAAAACTCCAACCAGCTCAAACATGGCGCTGATATTCCGCTCATCCACGCCCGCGAAAGCCTCATCCAGGGCCAGAAGCATAGGACATCGGGGGCCGCCCTTTTGGTATTGGGCGGAAACCGCCGCGAAGAGGGGGACATACATGGCCATGGCCTTTTCTCCACCGCTGAATTTATTGAAGGCACGGTCCGTCAGCTCCTTTCTCGGCTCACCATCCCGTTCATACAGCAGATGGAATTCATACCAGACCCGATAATCCAGCACCTCCCGGATCAGATCCGCGTAACTGACCACTTGGCCCTCAAGCGCTGCATCCTGCCTGGCCTGCTTGACCTTCGCGCGAAAATGCATGGATACGCGCTGGCTATCCTCCCGGGTCAGAAGCGCCCTGTCCTTATTCAGCAGCCGAACTAGCTGCTCTGTGTCCAGTTGTGACTCCCCTTCTGCTTTTTTGGCCTTCCAGTCCAGACGGAAGGTCAATCCCATCGAAGTTTTCAGAGTCCCCATCAGGTCGGTCATATTCTTGGTCCACTGCTGGCTCTCCTCAATACGGGCCCGCAGTTTATGGCTAATGGTCTCCGCCAGAATGTTTTCAAACAGCTCCCGGTCTTTTTCTTCCAGCAGCGCAGCCGTCAGTTCGATCTTTGTGTGTAGCTCCTGAATAAAGCCGTAGAGTGAGAGTTCCTTTCCCTCCCACTGCAGGCTGATACACAGGCGCTGACGGAGCATTCCGGGCCTGGCCGCGTCGTTAAACGTCAGCTCGATCTTAGGCTGATACTTCAAAAGCGTATTATTGTGCTGCTGATAGTTGTTGCGGAGCGCCTCGCCCATGCGTTCAAGTGTGCGTTCCCGATCCTCCGGGCGGACTTTTCTATACGCTTCTTCGGCCTGCTGTTCCAGGGGCCCATCTGATACGGAACACAGTCCTAGGCGTAGATCCTCCCGGAAATACTTCTCGAGGTCATCCTCTTCTATCACCGCGCCGCGCAGAAGTTCGTTGCGCTGCTGAAGCTGCTCCCGCTTGCCGCGCTGTTCTGCCTCCAGGGCGGCGCACCGCTTGCCCGCGTCGCTCATGCGCTCCTGCTGGTCCTCCATCTCCTGGTTCAGCTCAGCGCGCCACTGCGCCCTGGCTCTGTTTTCCGGCCGGTCCAGAAACTCCTGAATCACCCGGACCCGCGCCTGAGAGACCTCCATCTGTTTCCGCGTCTGGGCATTGGTCCTGTTCTGCGCATCTGCCTGGTCACGGAGTTCGGCAATGCGGTCTTCCGTCCACACAACCGCGTCGGCCGCATGGACCAAATCGCTGTAGCTGACCCCCAGTGAGCTCAGCAACAGCTGATAAGATTCTGCGGCGTCCAGCGCCTCCTCATAGGCCTCCTCTGTCCGCATGTAGGGAAGTCCGCAGCTTAGTTCACGGCTCTGCTGTTCGATGCGGGCAGCGGCCTGCTTAGCTGACCGCTCCTGATCCATGCACCGCTCTTTTTGGGCTTCCGCTTCAGACAATCCCTCCTGCGCCTGTGCCAACATTTCCAGCGCGTGGTCCATATCCACCGCCACAGGCAGCTGTTTCCGCTCCTCCGTCAGCCTCGCCAGGCGGCGCTCCAACGCTTCCACTTCGGCTCTTTTCTCCCGCACTAGCGCCTCAGCCCGCTCCAAACGCTCCTCACACTCCCGAAGCTGGCGCTCCCGGTTGGCGCGGCGTGCCGCGGCTCCAACAAAACCGGCAGGCCCTTCCGCACAGCTGTATCCATGGACGGTACCGCAGCGGAATCTCCCATCCGGCAGCAGGGCGGTCCCCGCCCGCAGATCGGACCGAGAGATACCGCGCAGGCAGGCAAGGACAGTTTCCCGGAAGCGCGGATCCCCATCCGGGAACAGACTGGTAACGGGATCGCCTACCGGCGGTTCCGGAGACAGAAAACGGTCCGGATATTCTTGGAGCAGTTCTCGAATCTCCTCCAGGTGTTCCTGCGGAACCACCAGCGCGTCCAAGATCCCGGCGTCGGCAAGCTGCGCTTCCAGGAGATCCCGCTCCTGCTGTCCCAGTTCCGGCGCAAAGTCCACGACCTCATAGAATGCCGCATGCGGGATACCCCGCATCACCAGCTGAATGCGAGTCGCTTGGATCTGATCCCTGCGGGGCGGTACAGGTTCCGGCAGCTTCCGAAGCCGCGCCAAATCTCTCTGTACCTCGTCCCGTGCTTGACACAGGTTCTTTAGTTCTAGGTCTCCCCTGTTTTTTTCATCCTGAAGCTGGCTGAGCCGGTCTAGATAACAGGAGCTGATCAAGTGGTTGACCGCTGTCCAGTCTGCGGGGGAGCGGTACTGCGCAAGTATCCTTTTTAAGCGCATCATGTCTTCCTGGGAAAAGTGGAGCTCCTGATTGCTCTCCTGCCGGCGCGAGAACGCTTCCAGAAGCTGATCCCGCTCCTGTTGTTCCTGCTGCTGCGCGTCGCGCAGCGCGCCCTTTGCCTGGACTTCCGCCGTATATGCCAGATCCAACGCCTGGCAGGCGGCGTCATATGTATCTTTGGCCTGGGACAGCTCCCGAAAACACGTCAGCATTTGTCCGATCTGCTTTTTCCTCTGCAGGAGGGCAGCGGACAGGGTCCGGCTGTCGGCCTTTGGGTCCTTTACCCGCAGTGCCTGTACATATTGATCGTGCTCCTCTCCCAACGACAGGAGCTCATTCTGCTCGTTGAGATCTCGGATCCCATCGTCCACCTGGTCCCGTGCATCGGACATCCGGCGCTCCTTCTGCCGCAAGTCCACCTCATTTCGGGAAATGCTGTGCTGGAGGTTCTCTATCTGACGCTCTCCCTCGGCCAGTTGTTCTGCAAACTGCCGACAGACAGCCTCTTCCTCCTCCATCCGTCTCCGCTGGGCCTCCAGATCGTCTTCGCCCAGGGCCGCATACTGGGCCTTCGCTTGCCGGAACCGGGATTCTGCGTCTTCCTGCTTCTGGAGCTGGTCACGAAGCTCCTGTTCCAGTTTTTCCAGCTCCATTTTTGCATCCTGAAGCTGGTTTTGAAACTGCAGCGTTCTGACATGCGCTTTCAGGTAGGCCCGACCCTTCATGCCCAGGATATACTGATTATAGCGGCTGTACTCATTGCGGATGATCGCAGCATCCCGCATGGCCGCCTGAAAATCCCGAAGCGTGTCCTCCAGAGCATCCATGCGCTCCATGGTACTGACCATAGCGGATAGGTCCTCATCTGTCAGCACCTGAAGCGATTCGTTCAAGATTTTCTTCACTTCAGAGGGACGGAAAGCCTCTTTGGACAGCTTTGGCGTGCGCACCTTGATGAGAAGCTGGATCAGCTGCTCATATTGGCGGATGTCCCGGAACTGAAACACCCGGTCATTGACCAGCTGCTTGTAGACGCCGGGCGCTTCTGCCCAGTTGTTTTCATCACCAATCAGATTGCGGAGCTTCTGCTTGCTCAAGGGAAGCATCTGGCCCCCGATTTTTTCGTAGAGCGAAACGCCGCCTGTCCCAATGCGGCGCCCATCACACAGGCAGAATCCCCAGAAATCGATCCCTTTCCCCTTTTGCGCCCGCATCCCAACGCCGACGGTGAGATATTCTTCCGTATCGGCTTTTTTGAACTCCAAATAGAGGTAGCCAGTGGATTCTTCCCGCTCCCCGTCTCCCAGGAGATAGAACTCCATTTTACGGTCTCTGGAGCCAAAGGGATCCAGGCGTTCCGGGCTTTTATTGCCATCCAGGAGGAATGGGATAAAACTCTGGGTCGTGATGGACTTTCCGGAGGCGTTATCGCCGCGCAGCAGGATATGTCCATCCTTGATTTGGAATTCCTCGTGGTCATACAGCCAAAAATTCACAAATCCCAGTTTATGCATCTTCCAACGTTTCATCCCCATCCTCCTCTCCAGGCCCACCCTGATACCGGGCGGGATAATGTCCTGTCCATTTTCCCACAGCGGGGCACAGCACAACACCTTCATCCCGCTCCTCCAGAAGCATCCAGCCCGCCATGTAGTCGGTTAGCTCCTGGGCCAGCTTTTCCAGCGGAAGTTCCCGCAGGCGGCGGCCCCACCCGTCTCCATACTGCCCGCGGCATTGGACAAGTTCGCGCTGAAACTCCCGCCGAGTCAGGAAAACGGTATCATCTTCCTCGCGGGGATAGACGCCCGCCGTGATCTGATCCCGTAACTGCGCGCACAGCAGCAGCGCCGCGTCCGGAATGGCCGCATCACGCGGATGGACCAGTCCAAATCGGTTTCCCTCATCCAGCACAAAAAACGCGCCGTTTTTGTGGATCTGAAGTTCTCCGCCCAGTGCTTCTCCCAGATACCGGTTCAGCCATGCGCGCTGGTTTTTCACATAGTCATAATCACTGCGGTTTTCTTCGGACCAATAGAGCGCCGGCGCCAGCGTTAACTGTCGGTATACACGCTGAATCCGCTGACGTCCGCGTTCCGCTTCCTCTCCCTCCCACGAGAAGGCCTCGAAATCCTCAATGGATCTGCACTTCATGATATCACGGCCAAAATGGACGATAAAGTAACGGGATAATCCCGTGTTTTCATAGAGGACCTCCTGTGTCTGATCATTTCCAAAGCCCTCGCTGACACCATCATAGGCCAAAAGCATCCCGGTTCGCTGAGCATATTGGAGCACTCGCACCAGGGCCTTTCTATGGGGGAAACGTGTCCAATCCACCGGCTGTACCCCCGCAAGGATCGCTTCCAACGCTTCGGTCAAAGTGGAAAGCAGGAACTGCTCTCCATCATCCAGATCAGACAAGAAAAGCAGCATCCCGCACAACAGGCAGTAATCCAGCTTTTCCTGAAATTCCTGTATCCCCATCCAGGCCATCGCCTTCGGCGGCACCTTTTCCAGTTTTATCACCGATTCATTGACGATCAGATTCCAGCCTAGCTGTTCGTTCACAAGGCGGCGGTAGCTGGGCAGCGCCCGCTTGACCGAAAAATACAATTCCTTGTGATCCGCGCGTGTGACCCAGAACCGGTCCAGCAAATGCCGAAACTCATACATACCTATTTCCCTCAAACACCAGCACACAGTCCGGCATGGTCAGTGTGCCGTCTGTACAGATCAGGTCACATGTGCCCCTCGTGCGCTTTTGCAGCGAAAAACGCTGTCCGTACTGCGTGTGCGCGCAACCATCCGGCGCGAGATTCGCCATAGCCACCCAAGAGAGAAATACCGTCCGCACTTCAGGCGGGACAGGATCGGACAAGGCAGAAAAGTCCAACCTTCCATCCTGAATATACCCCATAACCTTTTCCCGGAGTTGACGCTCTTCCTCCAGGATCTTTTGCCGCTGTGCCGCCTTTTCCGCGCTTTTATCCGCGAATCCGCTGCGGTCCATGCGGGGCTTATAGGTCCGCACTCTTGGCAGCAAGGCGTAGTCCATTGGCGGTTCTTCATAGGTGCTCAAGTCGATACGCTCTGTCTCGCGCTCTGCGTTTACGGTAAAGTGCCTGCACTGCTGCGCGCCGAACACCAAAGCCGAAAGCCTGTGTGCGTCCTCGATGGATGCGGCACCCGCAAACAGCGTCATCAGATGGCGCAGCTCCGCTTTATTGCTGACACCCATGTTCTGCATTTGGACTAGGATCGCTGCATTTTGAACCACTCTGCGGATCACTTCATTCGTGACATCCATGACCTGTCTGGCTGTAGAATCTTTTCCGGTGAACCAGCCCATCAGCGACTGCCATACGCCCTGCTCCTTCTGCCAGAGTTCTTCCTGCCAGAGAGGGGTCTGCTCAGAGTGCGGGCGGGGGATTTCCAGCGCGCTTTGATGGACGAGCGCGAGAATGCGGCTGACCTGACCCTCTGTAAACGATTCCAGCAGCGCACCGATCTGCGCCGCACTGCTTTGAAGGTCCTGGATAAAATCCTCCAGGTAACGGATCAGATGCTGCTTATAGGCAATGAACTCCGCCGATTTCATCTGTTTTTCCGCGTTAGGACCGTAAAATTCCCGCAGATAATCCTGATGATTCTGGCGAAGACGGCGAAAATCCTCCTGCAGCTCCTGCCACCATTCCCCGATCTCTTTCAGGGACATTCCTTCCAGATGTTCAGCCGTATGCAGAGCCGCCTGAAGGCGGCGGAACGCGCTGGAGGAAAGGCCTGTCGTCCGCGTATACAAGTTTTCCAACGTGATCGTCATACGTTCCACTTCCAACGCAGCTTCCGTCATCATGTACTGAAACTGTCGGTTTTTAAAATCCGCGATCGTGTATGCCTTATGGGGGTCCTGAAGTGGAGTCAGGTTTTTCCATTTAACCAGTTGGTCCAGATCGGATATGAGCTGCTCCGCAGTATATTCGACGAAAAGTGGATCTTTGCGCAGCAGGGTCAACATGGTGTCCTTATCCAGCTGATAGTGCATTTTTTGATATTCAAGATAGAATATACGCATGATGGCCCGGTAGGAAATGTAACTCTCCGCGGACAAATATCTTGTCTGCGGGATACTCTCCAACAAATCTGCCTGCAATGCCATCTGCATCCCCCCATCGTGATACTCATCATGTGAAACGACGCTTATCATAAATGTCAAATATAGTATAATATATGGCTCGCCTGCATTTCGCAATCGTGATCGCTCCTAAATGGTATCCCGCATGAAGAAAACCTGCAGCAACACGGCGATGTCCAACCAGCATCTGCGTCTACCTCACCAAAGCACTTTCCCTTGATATGTGTTCAATTTTAAGGGGAATACTTGAAAACTGAGGAAATCATTTTAATCTGTAATAGCAAATGTTCTTTCCGGCACCCTCCCGTTTCAGTTCGCCGGATGCCACCAATTTCCGCAGCGCCCCTTCAATGGAGCTGATGCTGAGCGAAGGGCACAATTCTCGAATGTCCTGCTTCGTAAACCGGCCGATCTTCTCCATGGTCGCTCGGCGTACAGTCTCCAGGGCAGGGAGCTTGGTCTCTACCAGAGCAAAGCGAGCTTCAAAATCCTTGTAGGCGGAAAGAATGGTCCCCAGCAGATACTTGATGAACGGAACCACATCTTCGGTGCCTTCGTGCCACCCGATCTGCGCCTGGCCCAGGACATCATAATAGAGATCCTTATTTTTTGCGATTTTGGCCTCCAGCGAGATATATTTGCCCACATAAAACCCGCTGCGGTAGAGCAGCAGCGTGGTCAGCAGACGGCTCATTCTGCCGTTTCCGTCGTTGAAAGGGTGAATACAGAGAAAGTCGTGGATGAACACAGGAATGACAATCAGCGGCTCCACTTCCATGTTCCCAATGACCCGGTTGTACTCCTCGCAGATCCTGTCCAGGGCTTCCGGCGTTTCATAGGGAGCCAGTGGCGTAAACAAGGTCTCCACATGGCCGTCGGGATAGGTGGCGCTGATGTAGTTCTGCACGCTTTTTGTCCTGCCCGCCATGGGGTTGTTCATGTGGCTGTAGAGGATTTTGTGGAGCTGCAGGATGTAGTTTTGTGTAATAGAGATGGCATCGAAGTTCTCGTGGATGAGATTCAGCACATCTCGGTAACCTGCGATCTCCTGCTCGTCCCGGTTTCTCGGCGTCGTTTTCTCCTCCACAAGCTGTCGGATACGGGTGTTTGTGGTCACGATGCCCTCAATGGCATTGGATGCCTCGGTGCTCTGCACCTTTGCGATCTCCACCAGTTTCTCCAATTCCTCTGGCCGCTGTTTCAGGTACAGTTCCTGCTTTCCGGCCTCTTTATAGATCGCCGCGACCAGACCCAGGATTTCCGAGTCCCACTTCTGCTTACGGATCGCAGAGTAATTGAATGTACGCATACCCTTACGCCCCCTTTTATTCCCTCAAATTTTACCATAAAATAATGGAAAATTCAACTTTTGGAGAAAACTCACCCATATCATTATATTATATTAATTTTCAGAGATATCATACATCTATTAACAGCACCCTCTTCTTCCTCATATTCATCGCTGTTTTAATATAATTTTGCGCCTGCCGGGATGCGGTCGTCCACCATCAGCAGGTTCAGGCCTTCGCGGCCGTTTTCCTCGTGGACTGCGGAGATCAGCATACCTTCGGAATCGATGCCCATCATCTTTCTGGGCGGCAGGTTCACGATCGCGATCGCGGTCTTGCCGACCAGCTCTTCCGGCTCGTAATACTCGTGGATGCCGCTCAGGATCGTGCGTCTGCGCGCCGTTCCGTCGTTCAGGATGAACTTCAGCAGCTTCTTGCTCTTCGGCACCGCCTCGCACGCTTCGATCTTGACCGCGCGGAAATCGGATTTCGAGAAGGTCTCAAAGTCCACCATCTCCTCAAACAGCGGCTCGATCTTCACATTCGAGAAGTCGATCTTCTCCGCGGGCTTCGTCTCCGCCTTTTCGGCCGGCTGCGTCGCTTCCGCTCTGGCCGCCGCTTCGCCGCCGAGCGGTTTCATTGTGGGGAACAACAGCACGTCGCGGATCGAGGCGGAATCCGTCAGCAGCATGACGAGACGGTCGACGCCGAAGCCGAGGCCGCCCGTCGGCGGCAGGCCGTATTCCAGCGCCGTGATGTAGTCGTAGTCGACCTGCGCCTTGCAGGACGGATCCAGCGCCTTGCGCTCGGCCACCTGACGCTCGAAGCGACCCTTCTGGTCGATCGGGTCATTCAGCTCGGAGAACGCGTTGCCGAATTCCATCGCATTGATGAAATACTCGAAGCGCTCCGTAAAGGCGGGGTCGTCCACCTTGCGCTTGGCAAGCGGGCTGTTCTCCACCGGGTAGTCGTAGATGAACGTCGGCTGGATCAGGTTCTCTTCGACGAACGCGTCGAAGAACTCGGCGAGGATCGCGCCCTTCGTCGGGATCTCCGGCAGCGCGACGTTGTGCGCCTTCGCCGCTTCGACTGCCTCTTCGTCGGATGCGATCGCCGCGAAGTCGACGCCGCTGTACTTCTTGACGGCCTCGACCATCGTCATGCGCTCCCAGTGGCTCAGGTCGATCTCCTTGCCCTGGTAGGTGATCTGCAGCGTGCCGCAGACGTTCTGCGCCACGGTCTTCATCATTTCCTCGACGAGGTCCATCATGCCGTGGTAGTCCGTGTACGCCTGGTACAGCTCGATCGTCGTGAACTCGGGGTTGTGCTTCGTGTCCATGCCCTCGTTGCGGAAGATGCGGCCTACCTCGTAGACGCGGTCCATGCCGCCGACGATGAGGCGCTTCAGGTACAGCTCCGTTTCGATGCGCAGGACCATGTCCATATCCAACGTGTTGTGGTGCGTCAGGAACGGGCGCGCCGCCGCGCCGATCTCAAACGGCGTGAGGATCGGCGTATCGACCTCGAGGAAGCTCTTGCCGTCCAGGTAGCTGCGCAGCTCGCGCAGAATCTGGCTGCGCTTTTTGAAGGTGTCCTTCACCTCGGGGTTGACGATCAGGTCCGCGTAGCGCTGGCGGTAGCGCATGTCCGTATTCGTCAGGCCGTGGTACTTCTCAGGCAGCACCTGCAGGCTCTTCGAAAGCAGCGTGACCGACACGGCCTTCACGGAGATCTCGCCGGTCTTCGTGCGGAACACCTCGCCGCGGACGCCGACGATGTCGCCGATGTCGTACTTCTTGAACGCCTTATACGGCTCTTCGCCGACCATATCGCGCGCGACATAGCACTGGATGCTGCCGCCGAAATCCTGCACGTTGCAGAACGAGGCCTTGCCCATGATGCGCTTGGCCATCATGCGGCCGGCAATCGAGACCTCCTGCCCTTCGAGCGCGTCGAAGTCGGCCTTGATCGCGTCGCTGTGGTGCGTGACGTCGTATTTTGTAATCGTAAACGGGTCGTTGCCGTCCTGCACGAGCTGCGCGAGCTTTTCGCGGCGCAGGCGCAGAATCTCGTTGATTTCCTCCTGCGACTGCTGCGCAGGCACTTCGGGCATGTTCTTCTCTGCCATTTGCTCTTTTCCTTTCATTTCCTGGATAAAAAAGGGCGGACGGAGCCGCTCCGACCGCCCTGAGTTGATTAAGATACGGAGAGGATCGTATAGACCACGATGCCGCCGGGCGTTTCAACCTCGACGCTGTCGCCGAGCTTCGCGCCGACCAGCGCCTTGCCTACAGCGGATTCATCGGAAATCTTGCCGAGCCGCGGGTTCGCCTCGTTCGAGCCGACGATGCTGAATTCACGCGTCGCTTCCGAACCGTCGGCGCGCTTGAACGAAACCGAGACATTCGAGCCGATATGCACTTTGTCCGCTTCCTGCTCGTTCTTCTCGATCACCTTTGCGTTGTTGAGCATGACCTCGAGGTCCGCGATGCGGGCTTCCAGAATCGCCTGGTCGTTTTTCGCTTCATCATATTCACTGTTTTCGGAAAGGTCGCCGAAGGAGAGCGCCACCTTGATTTTTTCCGCCACTTCCTTGCGGCGGACGACCTTCAGGTAATCGAGTTCTTTTTCGAGCGCCTCACGGCCTTCTTCCGTGACATAATATGCCTTTTCTGCCATTCTATAGCAACCACCTTTATCTGATATTCTGTAAAGCGGGTTTTTCTCACCAATGCATTCTATTATAGTGATTCCGCGCGGAAATGTCAATGTTTTTTCGGCTTTGCACCGCGGTTTTCGGGCAAAAAACGGGGCGCGCCGCGCCGCCCTGCGTGCGGCCGGAAAACGGCGCGGAAAAACCGGATTTTTTGCGCGCGGGAATTGTATTTCAGCGAAAACTGTGCTACAATTTTCCCGTATTGTATTGTATCTCCTGCGGGAGAATAATAACAAGGAGGAAAACTGAATATGAAATCGAAGTTCAACGTAAAGCAGCTCACCCTGCTGGCCATGCTGGTCGCGGTGCTGCTGCTGATGGCCTTCACGCCGCTCGGGTACCTCAACATCGGGCTGCTGGCAATCACGTTCAACGTCATTCCCGTCGCCATCGGCGCGATCGCGCTCGGACCTGCAGGTGGTCTCATCGCAGGATCCGTTTTCGGGCTGACCAGCTTTCTGCAGTGCATCGGCATCGGCGGCCTGAGTCTGCTCGGCTCGACGCTGTTCAGCATCAACCCGTTTTTCACGATCGTGCTGTGCTTTGTCCCCCGCATGCTGGACGGCTTCCTGCTCGGCTATATTTTCCGCATCGTCGGCCGCTTTAACCGCACCGCCGCCTGCTTTGTGACGGGCTTCTTCGCGGCGTTTCTGAACACGGCGTTCTACATGAGCGCGCTCGTGCTGCTCTTCGGCCGGACGGAGTACATGCAGGGCCTCATAAACGGCCGGAACATTCTGGTTTTCATCTGCGCCTTTGTCGGCCCCAACGCCATTTGCGAAATGCTCTCCTCAACGATCATCACGGGCGCGGTGGGCACGGTGCTGTGCAAGGCAAGGCTTGTGCCCGAAGCGCCGAAATCTGCAAAAAATTCCGGAAAATAAGGAAGATCAAACATTATGGTTCTCGCCATTGATATTGGAAATACGAATATTGTGCTCGGCTGCTGCCGCGGCGAGGAGGTCCTCTTCCGCGAGCGCGTCTCGACGGTCCACACCTCCACCGTTCTGGAGTACGCAGCGATCCTGCGCACCGCGTTCGAGATGAACCGCATCGACCCCGCCGACATCCACGGCGCGATCATTTCGTCCGTCGTGCCGCCTGTGACCGGCACGATGAAGGCCGCCGTTCAGAAATACCTGCACGTCGCGCCGCTCGTCGTCGGCCCCGGCATCAAGACGGGCCTGCGCATCCAGATCGACAACCCCGCCCAGCTCGGCAGCGACCTCGTCGTCGACGCCGTGGCGGGCATACACAACTACCCCCTGCCGCAGATCATCATCGATATGGGCACGGCGACGACGGTCTCCGTCATCGACCGCGAGGGCAACTACCGCGGCGGCATGATCCTGCCGGGCGTCGTCGTCTCCAGCGACTCGCTCATCAGCCGCACCGCGCAGCTGCAGAAGGTCGCGTTCGAGGTGCCGAAGAACCTGATCGGCCGCAATACGATCGACTGCATGAAGAGCGGCATCCTGTACGGGAACGCCGGCGCGCTCGACGGCCTGATCGACCGCATCAATGCGGAGCTCGACGAGCCGTGCACGGTCATCGCGACCGGCGGCCTCGCCGGTGTGATCACGCCGCTCTGCCGCAATAAGATTCTGCTGGACGACGACCTGCTGCTCAAGGGGCTCCTGCTCCTCTACAACAAAAACACGCCTACGGATTAAGGCAATACAATACACAGGGCCGGCGCAAAAAACGCCGGCCCTTTTTTATGTCCACAGAAGCCGCGTTCTCAATTGTCCCCTCCAAATCTCACGCCTCGTCCTTGCGGTGCGCCGCCTTCCACGCTTCGATCTGCCGCAGGCGCTCCCGGACGCGGGCCTCGCTGCCCTCGCCGGTCGGCCTGTAGTACTTTCTGTCCTTCAGCGAATCCGGCAGGCACTGCATGGCTGTCAGCCGCTCTTCGTAATCGTGCGCATACTGATAGCCTTCCCCATAATGCAGATCTTTCATAAGCTTGGTGGGCGCATTTCGGATATGCAGCGGAACCGGCTCCGCAAGCATTTCGAGAGCATCCTTTTTTGCGCTTAAATACGCCACATCAAGGGCATTGGATTTTGGCGTCACAGAAAAATAGACAACTGCTTCCGTCAGATTGACGCTGCATTCTGGCATGCCAATAAAGTGGCACGCTTGATATGCTGCAACCGCGAGCCCAAGAGCGCTCGTATCTGCAAGACCAATATCTTCACTGGCAAACCGAATGAGCCTGCGCGCGATATAGAGAGGATCTTCCCCTGCTTCCAGCATTCTTGCCAGCCAATAGACGGCTGCATCCGGATCGCTGTTGCGCATGGATTTATGGAGCGCCGAAATGAGATTATAGTGCTCTTCCCCGCTCTTATCATA
>OJAG01001207.1_pt1 | contig 16626 bp, 11 predicted proteins | sample 1589021 | NCBI WGS metagenome assembly OJAG01 (sample SAMN03283264) | human gut metagenome | biome: human-associated habitat; material: feces | host: Homo sapiens | place: USA | collected 2013 | reverse complement strand
TGCCGCGTGTCGTGCGCGAGCCGAAACAGCGCGGCGTCATCATTCAGGGACTTTTTCGCAGCAACTACGTCATATTCGGCGTGAGTCTCGTCACGAACGTGTTCGGCGCGGAGGAGGCTGCCGCGGCCTCCATCTTGAGCGCCGTGCTCGTGCCGATGTACAACGTTTTGGCCGTCATTGCGCTGACGGTATTTACGGGCGGAGGTAAGGTCTCGCTGAAAAAGACGCTCAAATCCATCGCGACAAACCCGCTCATTATCGCGGCACTGCTCGGTGTTTTTGCGTCCATCATTAAATTGCGTTTCCCGGCATTTCTGGAAACGAGCCTGCGCGATGTTTCGCGCCTTGCCACACCGCTTGCACTTATCGTGCTCGGCGGTGATTTCAGCTTCCGCAAGCTAAAAGGCAACATGCGTATTGCGGGCGTGACGGTGTTTATAAAGCTCGTCGTCATTCCGCTTGTTTTTCTGCCGATCGCGGTTCTGGCGGGCAGCAGAGGGCCGAGTCTTCTGGCGCTTGCACTTGCGTGGGAAACGCCGGTCGCGGTATCAAGCTACATCATGGCGCAGCAGGCGGGCGCAGATGGCGAACTTGCCGGTCAGCTTGTTGTTTTGAGCGCTGTGTGCTGCATCCCGACTGTATTTTTGATGATCTTTATTTTGCAGAGCATGGCGTTGCTGTAAAAGTAAAAACCCGTTTCCGGTAAAAGCTTCGGAAACGGGTTTTGTGCTGTTTAAGTTCATTAAAGATGCTCGTTCATTTCGCGGACATGCGCGCGGATTTTTTCAAAGCTCTCCTGGCTGATGACGTGCTCAATGCGGCAGGCGTCCTCTGTTGCAATGTCCTTCGGCACGCCGAGATAGGTGAGCCAATCGGAAAGCAACTTGTGGCGCTCATACATGCGGTTGGCGATAGCAAGGCCGTCCTCCGTCAAGTGAATGTAGCCGTCGCCGTCTACGGTGATCAAATTGTTCTCGCGCAGCTTTTTCATGGCTACGCTGACACTGGGTTTTGTAAAATTGAGCTCGTTGGCAATATCAATAGAACGCACATAGGTGCTGCGCTCGGATAAGATCAAAATGGTCTCAAGATAGTTTTCTGCGGATTCCTGAATTTTCACGGCTGTCTCCTCTCACAATCGGGGTGGATAAATTCTTATAACAGTATAACACAAATCCAAAAAGAGTTCAATTCCCATTTTGTGCAAAATCGAAAATAAGTTGCAGGAGAAAATGACAGAAAAAGTCAAGACCCGCCGGGGGGAACCGGCAGGTCTCGGCTTTTCTTATTTCAGGAGCGTAGTACGCGTCGTACTCAATTTAAATGGGAAGATTTATTATTCTACATCCTGCAGGGCGTCGTAGCCTTCTTCGCCTGTACGGACTTTGATGACATTCTCCACGTCGTAAACGAAGATTTTGCCGTCACCGATGTGACCGGTGTAAAGCGCTTTCTTCGCCGTTTCGATGACCGTGCGGACAGGAACCTTAGAGATGACGACCTCCACCTGTACCTTAGGCAGCAGGTTTGCTTCTACGAGCGTGCCGCGGTAGTATTCCGGCTTGCCCTTCTGAATGCCGCAGCCGAGTACGTTCGTCACCGTCATACCGGTAATACCGACGCTCATCAGTGCGTTCTTCAAGGTATCGAAAGCTGCCTGCTTGCACACAATCTCGACCTTCGTCATCTTCATGCCGGTGCTTTCCGCTTTTTCGGTCTTCACGGGGGCGTGATGCACAACGACCGGCACTGCTTCGTCTACCGCAGCTGGGCCGAACGGGGCAGGGGCAACGCTGAGGTCTGCGCTTTCGAGCGAGGTGTTGATGGCCGGAACGAAGTCTGCATACGCATTTGCAAGGCCATGCTCGGGCAGGTCAAGGCCCATAATCTCTTCTTCTCTCGTCACACGCAGGCCGACCGTCGCGCGGATGAGCAGGAACACAATGGTAATCGTCACGGCTGTCCAAGCGCAGACCGTAAGCACACCAAGCAATTGTTTTGCAAGCAGTGCAATGCCGCCGCCGTAGAACAGGCCGGTGAAGCTATCGTTGCCGGGGGCTGTGGTCGTTGCAAAAAGACCGACTGCAATGGTGCCCCAAATGCCGTTGCAGAAGTGGACGGCAACCGCGCCGACCGGGTCATCGACATGGAGCTTATAGTCGAGCAGCCAAACGCCGAACGGGCAAAGGAGACCGGCTACAATGCCGATGATTGCTGCGCCGAGGCAGTCCGTTACGTCACAGCCGGCGGTGATGGCGACCAGACCGGCGAGAGAAGCGTTGAGACACATGGAAACATCCGGCTTGCCGTACTCTACCCATGTGAAAATCATGCAGGTGACGGTCGCTATGGCAGGTGAGACGGTGGTGGTGAGGAAGATGGAGCCGAGCTGCTCAACGCTTGTTGCCGCAGCACCGTTGAAGCCGTACCAGCCGAACCAAAGAATGAACACGCCAAGGCAGCCGAGCGGAATGTTGTGGCCCGGGAAGGCATTGACCTTTACGATCTTGCCGCTTGCATCCTTTTCGAACTTGCCGATGCGCGGGCCGAGCAGCTTTGCGCCGATGAGCGCGGAAAGACCGCCTACCATGTGGATGGCGCAGGAGCCTGCAAAATCATGGAAGCCGAGCTGCGAAAGCCAGCCACCGCCCCAGATCCAGTGTGCTTCGATGGGGTATACCAAAGCGGAGATAACACCGGAGTAAATGCAGTAGGAAAGGAACTTTGTGCGTTCTGCCATTGCGCCGGAAACGATGGTCGCGGTCGTGGCGCAGAACACAAGGTTGAATACGAAATTCGACCAGTCAAAGTTTGCGTAGTTTGTGAAAATATCAAAGCCCGGCTTACCGATGAAGCCCAGTAAGTCTTCGCCCAGCAAAAAGCTGAAGCCGATGAGAATGAATACGCCGGTACCGATGCAGAAGTCCATCAGGTTCTTCATCAAAATGTTGCCGGCATTTTTTGCACGGGTGAAACCCGTTTCTACCATGGCGAAGCCGGCCTGCATCCAGAAGACCAGCGCCGCGCCCATCAAAAACCAGACGCTGAAGATCTCGCTTGTCATATGTTCGTCCTCCTAAGTTTAAGCCCTAGTGATTTGAAAATAGAAAAGGGTGTGCACGTTTGGTTCCTGAAACGGAACCCCGTGCACACCCTTGTGCCTATATTGAATTTTCATCCCTTGTCCGTTTGAAACGGTATGTTCAAGCCCTTTATACTCTGAACATCAGATCGCCGTAGCTCGGGTACGGCCAGTAATCGGAAGAGACCAGCGTTTCCATCTCGTCCACAACGGCTCTCAGCTCGGTCATGGCGGTGATGACGGAATCCTTATAATAGGTCGCAACCTCAATCGGATCTTCGCCGACTTCCTTCACGCCGATGATGGCGTTATCGAGCGCAGCAAGCTTCTTATATGCGCAGTCCTGCAGGCCGGAAAGACGCTTGATGATATCAAGCTCCGCTTCGCACGGAATGTCATCGCTGATGGCCTTCTTCGTGGCAACACCGCTTGCAAGCTCCGCAACATAAGAGGAAACAGCGGGGAGAATATCGCGCTTGACCATATCACTTGCGGTGAGCGCTTCGATGTTGATGGTCTTCGCGTACGTTTCGAGGATGATGTCCTGTCTGGACTGCATCTCGACTTCGGTGTAGATCTTATGCTTTGCAAAGAGCTTCACGTTCTTTTCGTCGGTGTAGTGCGGCAGTGCGTCTACCGTGGTCGGCAGGTTCGTCAGGCCGCGTCTTGCAGCTTCGACCTTCCAAGCGTCCGCATAGCCGTCGCCGTTAAAGATGATACGCTTGTGCTCTTTGATGACACGCTTGATGAGTGCGTTCAGTGCCGACATGAAATCATCGCTCTTGCCCTCAAGCTCGTCTGCGAACTGCTCGAGCTCATCGGCGATAATCGTGTTCAGCATGATGTTCGGGCAGGCGATGTTGAGCTGCGAGCCGAGGCTTCTGAACTCGAACTTGTTGCCGGTGAAAGCGAACGGGGAGGTTCTGTTTCTGTCCGTTGTATCCTTTGTGAAGGACGGCAGAACGTTTACGCCAATCTCCATGTTGACGCGGAGTGTGCCGCCGTAGACCGTGCCGGTCTCAATGGCGTGCAGGATAGCTGTAAGCTCGTCGCCGAGGAAGATGGAGATGATGGCCGGCGGCGCTTCGTTTGCGCCGAGGCGATGATCGTTGCCTGCGGAAGCGACGGAGACACGCAGCAGATCCTGATACTCGTCAACACCCTTGATAACAGCGGCGAGGAACAGGAGAAACTGTGCATTTTCCTGCGGCAGCTTGCCCGGCTCAAACAGATTCTTGCCGGTATCGGTGGAAAGTGACCAGTTGTTGTGCTTGCCGGAGCCGTTTACGCCTGCAAACGGCTTTTCATGCAGCAGGCAGACAAGGCCGTGGCGGAGCGCAACGTTCTTCATTGTCTCCATGGTCAGCTGGTTGTGGTCGGTCGCAACGTTCGTGGTGGAGAAGATCGGCGCCAACTCGTGCTGTGCCGGGGCGACCTCGTTGTGCTTTGTCTTAGCAAGCACGCCGAGCTTCCACAGCTCTTCGTCGAGCTCCTGCATGAACGCGGCAATTCTCGGTTTGATTGCGCCGAAGTAATGATCTTCAAGCTCCTGGCCCTTCGGTGCGCGTGCACCGAACAGCGTGCGGCCCGTGTAAATGAGGTCCGGGCGCTCATCGTAGAGCTTTTTATCGACAAGGAAATATTCCTGCTCCGGGCCGACGGTCGTGATGACACGCTTTGTTGTGGAGTCGCCGAAAAGGCGGAGAATACGAACGGCCTGTGCGCTCAACGCTTCCATGGAGCGCAGCAGTGGGGTTTTCTTATCCAGCACCTCGCCGCCGTAGGAACAGAACGCCGTAGGAATGAACAGGGAGTGATCTTTAATGAATGCGTAGGAGGTCGGGTCCCATGCGGTGTAGCCGCGGGCTTCAAACGTTGCGCGCAGACCGCCGGAAGGGAAGGAGGAAGCATCCGGCTCGCCCTTGATGAGCTCTTTGCCGGAGAATTCCATGATGATGCGGCCGTCTGCCGTCGGAGAAATGAAGCTGTCGTGCTTCTCGGCGGTGATGCCGGTCATCGGCTGGAACCAGTGCGTGTAGTGCGTTGCACCTTTTTCAATCGCCCAGTCCTTCATGGCATTTGCCACAGCATTGGCAACCGTGATGTCGAGGTCCTTGCCGTTGTCGATGGTCTTTCTCAAAGACTTGTAAACGTCCTTCGGCAGTCTCTCACGCATGACGTCGTCGTTAAACACCATGCTGGCGAAAATGTCCGGCACATTGATCTTTGTCGTGCTGCTCATGTAAACCACTCTTTCCTTCAATAAGATTCGCATAATAGGAGGGGCGAACGCTGCGATATAATTTGTATATCTTCCCGTGCGTTTCGTCCTTCGGCTTCGCTTTACGAAACCGCTGCACAGCTGTTCGTAATTCATTCAAACAAAAAAGCGCTGGGGATGGCAACAAACCAACCACAGCGCCTTTGCTATGCTATGTGATGAATTTTACAACGTCTCGGGCCGTTTGTCAACACCTTTTTTGAGAAAATTTGAAGATTTGCAGGATACATAATTTGAACCTGCGTTTATAAATTCGTTTTATGAAGTTTTTAAAGTCAGGCGAACATAAAATGAAATTACTACAACTCAAAAATTCAAAAATCGCGAAATTTTTCTTGACATATAAGAAGGGCCGCTATATAATGGTAGGCAGACAATGGAGTCTGATCATACATGTTGCTTTTAAAAGCTGCCGAATGTGGGGCTTTTAGATTGCGCCGGGGGAACGGCGCGCGTGCATTGCACGCAGCATGTATGGTCAGACTTTCTCTTTTTTTCGGAAAAGCCGGGAAAAAGACGTATATCTTATTTGTTTTCAGAAGGGAGCAGTCTTCATGCTTAGAGAAGGCAAAAGCACAGCGGGCGATTTCCGAATTCCTTCGGGGTGCGCCGTATCCTCCGTTTTTTCCCGCAGCGGAAAGCGGCTGGACGGCTCCGATATCATCCGCTCCATTGAGATCATGCACGACCGTTCAAACGGCCTTGGCGGCGGCTTCGCCGGCTACGGCATTTACCCGGAATATGCGGAACAGTATGCGTTCCACGTTTTCTATAATAATGTAAAAGCAAAAGAGGAATGTGAGAAGTTCATCAACGAGCATTTCGATGTCGTGAACCTTTCCAAAATTCCGATCCGCAAGATTCCGCAGATCACGGACGAGCCGCTTATCTGGCGGTACTTCGTCACACCGCTGCACACAAAGCTTGCGGAAAGCCAGCTCGATGAAGACGAGTTCACCGCCCGCTGCGTCAACCGCGTCAATACCTTTATCGATGGCGCGTATATTTTCTCCAGCGGCAAAAACATGGGCGTGTTTAAGGCCGTCGGCTACCCGGAGGATGTCGGTCGGTTCTATCGTCTCGATGAATACGCCGGCTACTGTTGGACGGCGCACGGCCGCTACCCGACGAATACCCCCGGCTGGTGGGGCGGTGCGCACCCGTTTGCGCTGCTCGACCTTTCCGTTGTCCATAACGGCGAAATCTCGTCCTACGATGCGAACCGCCGCTGCATTGAGATGTACGGCTACAACTGCAACCTTTTGACCGATACCGAGGTCATCACCTATATTTTCGATTATCTTGTACGCCGTCAGGGCCTCACCCTGCAGGAGGTCGCAAACGTCATCGCGGCACCGTTCTGGACGACCATTCAGAACAAAGACCCGGAGGAGCGCGAGCGTCTGACGTATTTGCGCAATGTGTATTCCGGCCTGCTTGTCACCGGCCCGTTCTCCATTCTGGTCGGCTTTACGGGTGGCCTTATGGCACTCAACGACCGCTTAAAGCTGCGTTCTATGGTCGTCGGCGAAAAGGGCGATATGGTCTACATCGCCAGTGAAGAATCCGCCATCCGCGTCATTCAGCCCACGCTCGATAAGGTCTGGGCGCCCGCAGGCGGCGAGCCTGTCATCTTCACGCTGGACAAAAAGTAAGAGTTTGTGTTCTCTGAGAAATGAGGTTACTATAAATGGCTATCGATTTTTTATATCCGCAGTACGAGGTCGTCCGCAACCCCGCGCGCTGCATTGCCTGCCGTGCCTGTGAACGACAGTGCTCCAACGAAGTACATGCTTACGACGATGAGCTGAAAATGATGATCTCCGACGAAAGCCGCTGTGTGAACTGCCACCGCTGCGTTTCCATCTGTCCCACGCGCGCTTTGAAGATCGTCAAGACCGACCACACCTTTAAGGAAAATGCCAACTGGTCCGGCGAGACCATCATGGAGGTCTACCGTCAGGCGAGCAGCGGCGGTGTGCTGCTGTCTTCCATGGGCAACCCGAAGCCTCTGCCGGTCTACTGGGATAAAATCCTCATCAACGCGTCGCAGGTCACGAACCCGTCCATCGACCCGCTCCGTGAGCCGATGGAAACGAAGACGTTTTTAGGTCAGAAGCCGTCTAAAATCGAGCGCGACGAGAACGGTAAGATTAAGACGAATATCACCCCGCAGCTTGAGCTTTCCGTGCCGATCATGTTCTCTGCCATGTCCTACGGCTCCATCAGCTACAATGCGCACGAAAGCCTTGCCCGCGCCGCAGAAGCGCTCGGCATCTACTACAACACCGGCGAGGGCGGTCTGCATCAGGATTTCTACAAGTACGGCGCAAATACCATCGTGCAGGTCGCGTCCGGCCGCTTCGGCGTGCATAAGGATTACCTCAGCGCCGGTGCCGCCATCGAGATCAAAATGGGGCAGGGCGCAAAGCCGGGCATCGGCGGCCATCTGCCGGGTGCAAAAATTGTCGGCGACGTTTCCCGCACGCGTATGATCCCGGAGGGCTCGGACGCTATTTCGCCCGCACCGCACCACGATATTTACTCTATTGAAGACCTGCGTCAGCTTGTTTTCTCCTTAAAAGAAGCCTCAAACTACAAAAAGCCCGTCATCGTCAAGATTGCGGCGGTGCACAACGTTGCAGCCATTGCGTCCGGCATTGCACGCAGCGGCGCGGACATCATCGCCATCGACGGTTTCCGCGGCGGCACGGGCGCAGCGCCTACGCGCATCCGCGATAACGTCGGCATCCCGATTGAGCTTGCTCTGGCAGCGGTCGATCAGCGCCTGCGCGATGAAGGCATCCGCAACAAGGTTTCGCTCGTCGTCGGCGGCTCCATTCGCTCCAGCGCCGATGTTGTCAAGGCCATCGCGCTCGGTGCAGATGCGTGCTACATCGGCACGGCGGCACTTTTGGCGCTCGGCTGCCATCTGTGCAGAAGCTGCCAGACCGGCAAGTGCAACTGGGGCATCGCAACCCAGCGCCCCGACCTTGTGAAGCGCCTCAACCCGGACATCGGCTATAAGCGCCTTGTGAACCTTGTCACCGCGTGGGAGCACGAGATTAAGGAAATGATGGGCGGCATGGGCATCAATTCCATCGAGGCGCTGCGCGGCAACCGCCTTATGCTGCGCGGCGTGGGTCTGAACGAAAAAGAGCTTCAGATTCTCGGCATCAAGCACGCGGGCGAATAAGCAGAAAAGGGAGCGTAACCATGAAAAGAGTATATGTTGATGAAAAATGGTGCCTCGGCTGCCATCTTTGCGAATATTACTGCGCCTTTGCAAACTCCGGAAAATCCAGCATGATCAAGGCGCTGAAGGACAGGACCATTCACCCCCGCATCCGCATTGAGGGGGACAATCAGGTCAGCTTTGCGGTTTCCTGCCGCCACTGCACAGACCCGCTGTGCGTGAAAAGCTGCATTGCGGGCGCACTTTCCAAAAAGGACGGCGTGGTCTGTATCGACCAGAATAAGTGCGTCGGCTGCCACACCTGCGTGCTGGTATGTCCCTACGGCGCGCTGATGCCCTCGGAATCCGGCGTCATGCAGAAGTGCGAGCTGTGCATCGAAAACGCCGGCGGTAAGCCCGCCTGTGTGCAGGGCTGTCCGAACAAAGCCATCATCTTTGAGGAAAGGGACTGAGCACCATGGCAAAATATGTAATCATCGGCAACTCCACTGCGGCCATCGGCTGTGTGGAAGGCATCCGCAGTAAAGATAAAGACGGAGAGATCGTGCTGATTGCTTCCGAAAACCACCACACCTACGCGCGCCCGCTCATTTCCTATTTATTGCAGGGCAAAACGGATGAGGAGCGCATGAAATACCGCCCGGACAGCTTTTACGAAGAAAATCACGTCACCGCAAAGCTCGGTGAGACCGTCACAAAGCTCGACCCGGAAAAGAAAACCGTAACGTTAAAGAGCGGGGAAGCGATACCCTATGAAAAGCTCCTTGTCGCAACAGGCTCCACGCCGTTCGTACCGCCCATGGAGGGGCTTGATACCGTTTCCGAAAAGTTCACGTTCATGTCGCTCGATGACGCACACGCGCTTGAAAGCGTCCTTACAAAAGACAGCCGTGTTTTGATTATCGGCGCGGGCCTCATCGGTTTAAAGTGCGCAGAGGGCATCAAGGAGCGCGTGAAATCCATCACGGTCGTCGACCTTGCCGACCGCGTGCTGCCGAGCATCCTCGATGAGACCGGCTCCGCTATCGTCAAAGATTTTCTTGAAAAGCAGGGCATCGAGTTCCACCTCGGCGATACCGCCGCAAAGTTTGCGGGCACGACTGCCACACTCAAAAGCGGTCTTACGGTCGATTTTGACGTGCTCGTCATTGCGGTCGGCGTGCGCCCGAATACTTCGCTCGTCAAAGATGCAGGCGGCGAGGTGCGCCGCGGCATTGCAGCGGATGATACCGGCAAAACAACACTGCCCGATGTCTATGCTGCAGGCGACTGCGCGGAGAGCTTCGATATTTCCGCCGGCGTGAACCGTGTGCTGGCGCTGTTGCCGAACGCCTATATGCAGGGCAACACCGCCGGCATCAACATGGCGGGCGGCAAAGCGAGCTTTGATCAGGCGATCCCGATGAATGCCATCGGCTTCTTGGGGCTGCACATCATCACCGCAGGCACGTATGACGGCGAGACCTACGTCCGCCGTGACGGCGAAAACTACAAGATTCTTTTCTATAAAGAGGATGTTTTAAAGGGCTATATCCTGATTGGCGACGTGGCGCGTGCCGGTATCTACACGGCGCTTATCCGTAATCGCACGCCGTTAAGCTCAATCGATTTTAAGCTGATCTGCGAAAAGCCGCAGCTCATGGCATTCACGGCCCGTACGCGCCGCGACCTGCTCTCAAAGCAGCAGTAAGGGGGAGAAACATGGAACAGAAAACATATGCACTCGGCCAGCGCTATATCGGCGCAGGGCAAAGTGAGGGTACGATTATATTGAACGAAGTGCCGGGCAATGCGCTTGGCGCGTATCTGGACGGCGCAAATATTATTGTAAATTGCAGCGCACAGGACGCGACCGGCGACACAATGAACGCGGGCGAGATCACCATTCACGGCAGCACGGGCGACGCGGCAGGTTACGCCATGCGCGGCGGTGCCATCTACGTGCAGGGCGATGCCGGTTACCGCGCAGGTATCCACATGAAGGAGTATAAAGAGAAAGTACCCGTGCTCGTCATCGGAGGCAGAACAGGCAGCTTCCTCGGCGAATATCAGGCGGGCGGCATCATCGTCGTACTCGGCACCGGCAGTGAAGATCGCCAGCCGGTCGGCAATTTCTGCGGCACGGGCATGCACGGCGGACGCATTTATCTGCGCACCGCGCACCTGCCGAAGGATTTGCCGGAGCAGGTCGTGGCGCATAAGGCGACCGAAGAAGACATGCAGATTGCGGCGCCGCTCGTTCAAAACTACGCGGAAAAGTTCGGTGCAGATGCCGAAAGTCTTCTGCGCGACGAATACTACGTGCTGCGCCCGAACACGCAGAATCCGTATAAGCAGCTCTATGTGACGAACTGATTTTGTCCCTGTAATTCTCTGCAAATTAAGGTTTCTTTTCTTGCATAAATCGACGGTGTATTTTGGCGATAAACATTGTGCGTTCTGTCTTATTGCAAAATACACCGATCTTGTGTTATAATATTTAAAAGCGGTCAGCATACGCTGTATTTTGGCAGAATAACTCAAAATGCGGCAGAAAAGAAGAACAGGTACAGCGTGAAAGACGGCAACACCGGATTTCACGCGTATTTGTATGTTTGAAACGCGCTTTTAAAAAAGAAAGGAAGGGTTCGGCATGCAGTATACGGAGTCCGAGGTTACAGAGTTTATCACAGATAACGACGTTAAGTTCATCAAAATGGCGTTCTGCGATATTTTCGGCAGACAGAAGATCATTGCCATTCAGCCGAGCCTTTTGGCTTCTGCGTTCGAGGGCGGCATTCCCATTGATGCTTCGCGCATCATGGGCTTTGAAAAAGAGGCGGACAGCGAGCTCTTTTTGGTGCCGGATACCTCCACCATGTCGCTTCTGCCGTGGCGGCCCGCACACGGGCGCGTCGTGCGCTTTTTCTGCGACATTCGCCGTTCGGACGGCACCGGCTTCGACATCGACTGCCGCGGCATCCTGAAAAAAGCGGTTGACATTGCAAAACTTCATGGTATAATATTTGAATTTGGGGCAAGAAACGAATTCTACCTTTTCAAGAACGATGAAAACGGCAATGCAACGGCTATTCCCTTTGACAACGCGGGCTTTATGGATGCCGCGCCGGAGGATAAGGGCGAGGACGTACGCCGCGAGATCTGCCTGACACTCGAGGATATGGGTGTCACACCGGAAAGCTCGCACCACAGCGGCGGCCCGGGGCAGAACATCATCGATTTTCAGCACAGCTCTGCCATTCGGTCCGCAGACGATGTCGTTACGTATAAGTCTGTTGTGAAGACCATGGCGTCGAGAAACGGCCTTACGGCGTCGTTTGCGCCGAACCCCATTCCGGGTAAGGACGGCAACGGCTTCCACATCACGCTAACGCCGCGCATGCAGATGGGCGACTGTTCCGAGTATTTCCTTGCAGGTATTCTGGAGCACGCTGCAGAGATTACCGCCATTTTGAACCCCACGGCGGATTCCTATAAACGCCTCGGTGCGTTCGGTGCGCCGGAGTTCATCTCTTGGTCGGAGAAGAGCCGCTGGTGCTTTGCGTATAAAAAGGAAGGCAGCAGCACAATAGAGGTGCGCTCACCCGATTCCACTGCGAATCCGTACCTTGCGTACGCGGCGCTCATTTATGCGGGGCTTGACGGCTACCTCAAAAAGACGAAGCTGCCAAAGCCCGATCTTGCGCGCGAGACCTGCGGCAAGCTGCCGAAGTCTGCCGAAGAAGCGCTGCAAATTTTCGCAAAGAGCAGCTTTGTCCGCAACGTGTTCCCGGAGTATTTCGTAAAGACGTATATCCGCACGTTCGGCAACGGGCCCGCAGATGTGTAAAACAAGGGGGCACAGGGCATGAATGCGATCATTCAGTACAGCGTCCTCATCGTGTCCGGCACGCAAAAAGGTGCGGCATATATCACAGAGCTGCTTTCCCCGCGCGAGTTTGCGCCCATGACAACGGCGCTCAGCGGCGGAGACGCCCGGCGGTTGCTTTTGCGGCGCAGCTACGACCTTGTGGTTATCAACACACCGCTCCCGGATGAATTCGGGCACGAGCTGGCAGAGTATATCACAGAAAAATTCGTTTCCGGTGTCATGGTCATTGCAAAAGCGGAGATTTTCGATCAGGTGAACGACAAAATGGAGCCGTTTGGCATATTGACGGTGCAAAAGCCGCTTTCGCGCCCGCTGTTTTATCAGGCGCTTCACCTGCTCATCGCCACGCAGAACCGCTGGCAGCACTTTGACAGGGAAAACCAGAAGCTCAGAACCAAAATGGAAGAAGTGCGCATTGTGGCGCGTGCAAAGTGTATCCTTGTGGAATATCTGCGCATGAGCGAGCAGCAGGCGCACCGCTATATTGAAAAACAGGCGATGGATATGCGCACATCGAAAAAGGATGTTGCGGAAAATATCCTGAAAACCTATACGTAGATGAATGCGTACAGGGCTGCACCGCAGCTTTGACATAGATTGCATACAGCAGAAAAGAGTAATTATTTCAGGGAAAGAGGAACGTACGTTATGGGCAACAAAGCATATTTGGTACTCGAAAACGGAAAGGTCTTCTGCGGCGAATCCTTCGGCGCGGCGGGCGAAGTAACGGCTGAAGTCGTTTTCACGACCGGCATGACAGGTTATCTCGAAACGCTCACCGATAAGAGCTATTTCGGGCAGATTGTCGTCCAGACATTTCCGCTCATCGGCAATTACGGCGTGATCCCCTCCGATTTTGAGGGAAAGATCATCGGTCCCTGTGGTTATATCGTAAAAGAATGGTGTCAGTCGCCCTCCAATTTCCGTTCGGAGGGTGATCTTGACACCTTTTTTAAAGAAAGAGGCGTCATCGGCCTTTGCGGCATCGATACACGTGCCCTCACAAAGGTCATCCGCGAAAGCGGCGTCATGAACGGTATGATCACAACAGAGCTTACGCATGTCGATATGGATAAGATTCACAGCTACCGCGTGACAAACGCGGTGGAAAGCACCTCCGTCACCGAGATGACGCGCCGTGAGAACCCGGAGAAAACATGCACCGTGGCGCTCATGGATTACGGCTACAAGGAGAACATCCGCCGCGAGCTCGAAAAGCGCGGGGCAGAGGTCATTGTATGCCCGTACAACACGACGGCAGACGAGTTAAAGGCTCTCAACATTGACGGCGTGATGCTTTCAAACGGCCCCGGCGACCCGGCAGATAACATCGAGGTCATTGAAAACCTCAAGAAGATTATGAACATGGGCAAACCGCTCTTCGGCATCTGCCTCGGTCACCAGCTGCTGGCGCTTGCAAACGGCTTTAAGACCGAAAAGCTCAAGTACGGCCACCGCGGCACAAACCAGCCGGTGCAAAATCTTGAGACCGGCCGCGTCTACATCTCCAGCCAGAACCATGGCTACGCGGTCGTGTCCTCCACAATCGACCCCGAGATCGCCGACGAATATTTCAACAACGTAAACGACAGAACGTGCGAGGGCGTGCGCTATAAAAAAATCCCCGCTTTTTCCGTGCAGTTCCACCCGGAAGCCTGCGGCGGCCCGCTGGATACGATGTTCCTGTTTGAGAAGTTTATGACACGGATGGAGGAGGAAAAAACATGCCGCTGAACAAAAAGCTGAAAAAGGTAATGGTAATCGGCTCCGGCCCGATCGTAATCGGCCAGGCCGCTGAATTCGACTATGCCGGAACCCAGGCATGCCGCGCCCTGCGGGAGGAAGGCCTGGAGGTTGTGCTGGTGAATTCCAACCCCGCCACCATTATGACCGACAACGCCATGGCGGATAAAATTTACATTGAGCCGCTGACCCTGGAAACCGTCAAAAGGATCATCAAAAAAGAAAAGCCGGACAGCCTGCTTTCCACTCTGGGCGGCCAGACCGGCCTGACCCTTTCCATGCAGCTGGCCAAGGAAGGCTTTTTAGAGGAAAACGGCGTGACCCTGCTGGGCGCTAATCCGGAGACCATCGACAAGGCGGAGGACCGCCAGATGTTCAAGGACACCATGGAGAAGCTGGGCGAGCCGGTTATCCCCTCCAAGGTGGTGGAGAGCCTGTCCGACGCGCTTGCGTTCGCGGGCGAGATCGGTTACCCGGTCATCGTGCGCCCGGCGTTCACCATGGGCGGCACGGGCGGCGGCATCTGTGAGACCGTGGAGGAGCTGCACGAGATCGGCACCAACGGTCTGCGCCTTTCGCCCATCCATCAGGTGCTCATTGAAAAATGCATCTCCGGCTGGAAGGAGATTGAATACGAGGTCATGCGCGACGGAAAGGGCAACGTCATTACCGTCTGCAATATGGAAAACTTTGACCCCGTGGGCGTTCACACCGGCGATTCCATCGTCGTGGCGCCCAGCCAGACGCTCTCCGACAAGGAATACCAGATGCTGCGCACCTCGGCGCTGAATATCATCACCGAGCTTGGCATTGAGGGCGGCTGCAACGTACAGTTTGCTCTAAATCCCGAGAGCTTCGAGTACGCTGTTATTGAGGTAAACCCCAGGGTTTCCCGTTCCTCCGCCCTCGCCAGCAAAGCGACCGGCTATCCGATCGCCAGAGTCGCTGCCAAAATCGCCATCGGCTACCGGATGGACGAAATCAAAAACGAAATCACCGGCAAAACGAAAGCATGCTTCGAACCGGCATTGGACTATGTTGTCGTCAAATTTCCGAAATGGCCCTTTGACAAATTCGTGTATGCGACAAGAAAGCTCGGAACCCAGATGAAAGCCACCGGTGAAGTCATGGCTATTGGCAGAAACTTCGAGCAGGCGCTGATGAAAGCCGTTCGCGGAGCAGAAATCTCCCATGACTGCCTGGCAGACGTGCATATGCGCGCACTCGACGACGAAGCCCTAACCGCCAAAATCCTGGCGCAGGACGACGAACGCATCTTCGCTGTTTACGAAGCGCTCTTCCGCGGTTTTTCCATCGAAAAAATCCATCAGCTGACTTTGATCGACGAATGGTTTTTAGCAAAGCTTTTGCATCTGTGCGACCTCGAAAAACGGCTGGAGACAGAGCCGCTCACACATGATTTTCTGCGGGAATTAAAGAGAAACGGTTTTCCTGATAAAACGATTGCACGCCTGTCCGGCAACTCTGCTTTCCCCCACCTTCCGTATTCCTATAAGATGGTCGATACCTGCGGAGCGGAGTTTGCGGCAGAAACCCCCTACTTCTACTCCACCACTGACGAGGAGGACGAGGCTTCCGCTTTTATCGCGGAACACAGCTCCAAAAAGCCCGTCGTCATCGTCTTTGGCTCCGGTCCGATCCGGATCGGTCAGGGTATCGAATTTGACTACTGCTGTGTGCAGGGCGTATGGGCTATCAAGGATCTTGGATATGAAGCTATTATCATGAACAACAACCCGGAAACCGTAAGTACCGACTTTGATACATCTGATAAGCTGTACTTTGAGTCTCTCAACATCGATGACGTTATGAACGTTATCAAAAGAGAGCGTCCTTACGGCGTGATCCTGCAGTTCGGAGGACAGACTTCACTGAATCTGGCAGAAAAGCTCAACAGCCGGAGCATCAATATTTTAGGAACTGCATATCATAATATCGACCTGGCAGAAGACCGTGAAAAGTTCTGCGAATTACTGGAATCTCTTCACATCGCAGTGCCGGAAGGCCTTGCCGTTACCAACGAAGAAGAAGCTTTTGAAGCAGTAAGACGACTGGGTTATCCTCTGGTAGTGCGTCCTTCCTATGTTATTGGCGGACGTGCGATGCAGGTCGTGTATAACGATACAGAACTGACACGTTATCTGAAGGAGGCAGTATCGCTTTCTACGGAGCATCCGGTGCTCATCGACCAGTACATCCAGGGTAAGGAAATCGAAGTCGATGCAGTATGCGACGGCGAGGATATCCTGATTCCTGGTATCATGGAGCATATTGAACGTGCTGGTATCCATTCCGGAGACAGTATTTCCGTATATCCGGCACAGACGATCAGCCAGAGAGCAAAAGATACAATTGCTGAGTATACACGTCGTCTTGCAAAAGCACTTCATGTAGTTGGTATGATCAATATTCAGTTTATTGTATGTGGCGAA
>OJAG01001185.1_pt1 | contig 16789 bp, 19 predicted proteins | sample 1589021 | NCBI WGS metagenome assembly OJAG01 (sample SAMN03283264) | human gut metagenome | biome: human-associated habitat; material: feces | host: Homo sapiens | place: USA | collected 2013 | reverse complement strand
ATGCAGCATAGTTTAATCCTTTCGGTTCCAGTTTTTGAAAATTTCCTTTGTGGAGCGGACCATTTCCTTTGCGAATGCGGAAACGTATTTCCGGTTGTAGAGCGCTTTCGTGCGGTCGTTCGGCATCATGCCGAGCAGCTCCTCCTCGGTCAGCTCGCGGTATCGGTTTTCGAAAACGACGCAGCGCTTCGGAAAGCGCGTGGTCTGCGGCCGTTCGCGCTGCTGTGCGGTCGGATAGCCGAACACAAGCATGCAGACCGGCGCGGTCTGCGGCGGCAGGCCGAGCAGCGCCCGGTGCGTCTCGAAGTTTTCGATGATGTCGCCGATGTAGCACGAGCCGACGCCGAAGCTCTCCGCGGCCGTGCAGGCGGCGTGCGCGGCGATCACCGCGTCGTTTGTCGCGAGGATCAGGTCGCTCAGCTGCGGGGGCGGCACGTCGCCCGCGTCGCAGCCGGCGAGCTTGAATTTCCGGTACCAGCGGTGGTAATCCGCGCAGAAAATCAGCACCATTTTGGCCGAGGCGATGAACGGCTGGTCGTCGCAGGTGACGGCCAGCTGGTCCTTGACCGCCTGGTCGGTGATGTCGAGTATCGAATACAGCATCATATTGCCCGCGGTCGGCGCGCGCATCGCGGCGTTGAGGATGGCTTCCCGGATTTCGGCCGGGATCTCCCGGTCCTCAAAAACGCGCACGGATTTGCGCGCGTTGAGCAGGCGGATGGTTTCATTCATGGCAGGCGCAGCCCCCTTCTGCAGTTTTCTTTCAGTCTACCACAAAGGCCGTGAAAAGTAAATTGCGTTTTACAGGCTTTGTGTTGACAAAAATAACAGCCGCGTTATAATAATATCAAAAGGACATTGAGGGGGAAGGCAGTATGGAGCTGTATCAGATTACAGGCAGACTGCATAAGCTGGAACTCGTGCGCATGCTGGCGCAAAGGAATGAGATCTGTAAGGACGGGCTGTATGCGGGGCAGATGCCCGTGCTCAACTATCTTGCGGAGCATCCGGGCTGCACGCAGGTGGAAATGGCGGATTTCCTGCAGGTGAGCCCGGCGTCTATCGCGCTCTCCACAAAGCGGCTGCAAAAGGCCGGCTATTTGACGAAGGAGGTCGACGAGGACAACCTGCGCTGCAAGCGGCTGTACCTTTCCGAGCAGGGCGCGCAGGTGCGCGAGCTCTGCCGGGAAAAGATGGACCTTCTCGACCGGAAGGCGTTCGAGGGCTTTTCGGAGGAGGAGCTGTGCACGCTGGTGCAGCTGATCGACCGCATCACGATCAACCTGACCGGCGAGGCGGAGAACGTCGTCAACGGCGAGACCTTCGGCACGCTCCACCGGCAGCTTGAGAGCATGGCGTGTGGGGGAAAGGACGATTGAGCCGCAAACCCGATGCCTTTTATCACAGCGCTTTATAAAAATATCAAATACAAGGGTGTGTTCTTTCACTATAATTAGGGTGCATCCATATCGAGGAAACATGCAATGCCGATGAACCGCGCAAAATTTCACTTTGACAATACCTACGCCAGCATGGACATGCTGTACGGGCCGTATATCCTCTACCAGATCGGCGACCTCAGCTGCGAGCCGGGCTATCAGACGTTCGAGCACGAGCAGTCGGTCTATGAGATCACTTATGTGCTTTCCGGAAGCGGGTCGTTTCGCGTGGATTCGCACACGTACGGCATGGAGAAAGGCGATCTGCTCATCACGCGCAAGGGGGAGATGCACAACATCGTCTCCTCGGAGAGCGACCCGCTGCGGTATTTTTATCTCGGCTTCGACTTTTCCGAGCCGGTGCGCAGCGAGCATGTCTTTCAGCTCAAGCGCTTTTTCGACCAGAGCGGCGAGGTCAAGGTTTCGAACAGCCGTGGCGTGCAGGAGCCGTTTATGAAGATCCTCTCCGAATTCATTTCGGACGACGTCCTTTCAAATCTTCTGATCGAGGCGTACATGCACGAGATCATCTGCGGCGTGTACCGGATTTTCAGCCGGCGCTACTACAGAAGCTACCTGCTGAGCGGCAGCAACAACGCCGACGAAAAGCTGGTTTACGACGTGATCAATTACATCGACGTAAACCTCGAATCGATGGAAAATCTGAGCGCGCTCAGCAGCGCGTTCGGGTACAGCTACACCCACATCGCGCAGAAGTTTTCTGCGCTGACCGGGGAAAGCCTCAAGGCCTACCACACGAAGCGGCGGTTTGAAAAGGCGAATGAATATCTCCGCGAGGGCTATTCGGTCACCAAGGTCGCCGAGCTGATGGGTTTCAAGTCTATTCACGCGTTCAGCCGTGCCTACAAAAAGTATGTGGGCATCGCGCCGCGAGAATATAAAAAACGGGAGGAGCAGAGCCGCAAGGCGTCGGGCTCGCTCACGGAAAACAGTTAAAGGAGTTATTATCATGAAAGTTGCCGTCATCGGATGCGGTACGATTGCAAATGCAGCGCACATCCCATCCTACATGAACAACCCGGAAGCGGAAATCAAGTATTTCTGCGACATCATCCCCGAGCGCGCGGAAGCCGCCGTGGAAAAGTACGGCTGCGGCAAGGCCGTCGTCGATTACCACGACGTGCTCGCCGACCCGGAAGTGGAAGCGGTCTCGGTCTGCACGCCGAACAACGTGCACCCGACGATCACGATCGACGCGCTGCGCGCAGGCAAGAACGTCCTGTGCGAGAAGCCGGCTGCAAGAACGTACAAGGAAGCGCTCGAGATGCAGAAGGTGCAGCATGAGACGGGCAAGGTGCTCAACATCGGCGTTGTCAACCGCTTCAACGACAGCGTCAACCTGATCAAGAAGTACATCGACGACGGCAAGCTCGGCGACGTCTACCACGTCTACGCGAGCTTCCGCGCACACCGCTCGATCCCGGGCCTCGGCGGCGCCTTCACGACGAAGGAAATCGCCGGCGGCGGCGCGCTGATCGACTGGGGCGTCCACTACCTCGACATCGTCATGTACTGCTGCGGCGACCCGAAGGTCAAAACCGTCACGGGCGAAGTGTTCAGCAAGCTCGGCGTCGACATGAAGGGCTACGCCTACAAGGACATGTGGGCAGGCCCGCCGAAGTACGACGGCGTTTACGACGTCGACGATTCCGTCGTCGGCATGATCCGCACGGACGGCCCGGTCATCTCCCTGCACGGCGCGTGGGCACAGAACATCGGCGTCGCGGAGCAGTACATCGACTTCATCGGCGACAAGGCCGGCATCCGCCTGCAGTACGGCAAGGACTTCACGGTTTACACCGCGGAGCACGGCGCGCTCGTCGAGTATAAGCCGGAGTTCAAGATGCGCGACCATTTCCAGAATGAGATCGACGCGTTCATCAACTGCATCAAGACCGGCGAAAAGCTGCCGTCGCACATCGACACGGTCATTATCACCGCGCAGATGATGCAGGCGATCTACGATTCCTCCGCACAGCACAGGGAGATCGTCCTCGGCGAATAAGCCGCGGCAGACCATCTCAAATTTCAAGGAAAGGACTGTTTTCTATGTATCCTTTTTCCATCGGCGTTCTGATGGACGGCTTCCGCACCGATACGCTGACCGCGCTCGATAAGGCGGCGGCTGTCGGCGCAAAGGGCATTCAGGTTTATGCGACGAAGGGCGAGCTTTCGCCGGAGAACATGAATGCCGAGGCGCGCCGCGAGTTTCTGAAGCGCGTCAAGGACCACGGCCTCGTGATTTCCGCGCTCTGCGGCGACCTCGGCCACGGCTTCAACGACCCGGCGCTGAATCCGGATCTGATCGAGCGCTCGAAGCGCATTGTCGATCTCGCGAAGGATCTGGAGACCGACGTGATCACGACGCACATCGGCGTTGTGCCGGCCGACCCGACGCACCCGCGCTATGCGATCATGCAGGACGCCTGCGGCAAGCTGGCCGCCTATGCGGACTCAATGCAGGCGCATTTTGCGGTAGAGACCGGACCGGAAGTCGCAGCGACGCTCAAGGGCTTCCTCGACGGCCTGCATTCGAAGGGCGTTTCCGTCAACCTCGACCCGGCCAACTTCGTCATGGTCACGGGTGACGACCCGGTGCAGGCAGTCTACACGCTGAAGGATTATATCGTCCACACGCACGCAAAGGACGGCAAGCGCCTCCATTATGTCGATCCGGAAATCCTCTACGGCATGGAAGAATCCGACATGCTGCAGGACCCCTCGTTCATCGAGCTGCCGCTCGGCGAGGGCGACGTCGATTTCCCGGCGTACCTCAAGGCGCTGAACGACATCGGCTACAAGGGCTTCCTGACGATCGAGCGCGAAGTCGGCGAAGATCCGGAAGGCGATATCCGCAAGGCGGTGGATTTCCTCCGCGCGCATATCTGATCGGTTTTTAGCAGTAGAGAAGGACGGTGGACGCCGTCCTTCTTTTGTCTCAATCAAGGGGGAACGAAAATGAAGGAACGCGAAGTCTGGGATGCAGTCGATGCCGAAGGCCGGAAGCTGGGCTTCGATTTGTACCGCGACGCGTGGGACACGCCGCGCCGCCCGGCGGGCGCGTATCACGAGGTCGTACAGATCATCGTTTTCACAAAGCAGCGCGAGGTGCTCGTTACGCAGCGCGACCCGCGCAAGAAATTCGGGCGCAAGTGGGAGGTCACCGGCGGCTCCGTGCTGAAAGGGGAGACGTGCCTTGCGGGCGCGGCGCGCGAATTGCGCGAGGAAACGGGCATCGCGGTCTCCGAAGCGGCGCTGACGCTGATCGACCGGCAGGTCCGCACGGACCCGCCGTGCATCTATTACGTCTACGCCGTGACTGTGCCGGACAAAAACGTGCAGATCACGCTGCAGCCCGGCGAGACCGTCGACAGCAAGTTCATCCCGTTCGAAGCGTTTCTGCAGGCGGCGCACAGCGAGGAATACGTGCTCTGGTGCGTCGAGTCGTGCGAAATGCAGCTTCGCGGTTACGCGGATGCAATCAGATGACGGCGCGAAAAAAACTTATGCATTTTCCCGTTTCCTGTTGAATTCCGCCGGCCGCTGTGCTAGAATCTCAACGGTTAAAATATAACGGGTGCATACCCGAAAAACGGGAGCGTTACGGCAATGAAGAACCCAGTAAAGCAGATCGGCCAGGCGGAAATCAAGAATTTTCTTCTGATTACACTCGGCACGGTCCTCACGGCAGTCGGCATCTATTTTTTCAAGTTTCCGAACAACTTCTCCACCGGCGGCGTCAGCGGTATTTCCATCCTGCTCGGCAAGCTCGTGCCGTTCCTTTCGCCGGCGGTTTCGATGTGGGTGATCAACCTGATCCTGCTTTTGATCGGCTTCCTGTTTTTCGGGCGCGGCTTCGGTTTGATGACGGCGTACTGCAGCATGCTGTATTCCTTCCTGACCTGGCTTTTTGAAGTGATCTACCCGATGACGGCGCCGTTTACAGACCAGCCGTTTCTGGAGCTCTGCTTCGCGATGATGCTCCCGGCGGTGGGCTCTGCGATCCTGTTCAACTGCAACGCCTCCACCGGCGGAACAGACATCGTCGCCATGATCCTCAAAAAGTATACGAGCCTCGATATCGGCAAGGCGCTGCTGGTCAGCGATGCGCTGATCGCTTTCTCCGCCTGCTTCGTCTTCGATATCCGCACCGGCCTGTTTTCGCTGCTCGGCCTGATCATCAAGGCGTTTGTCGTGGATTCCGTGATCGAGAGCATCAACCTGTGCAAATACTTTTCGATCGTCACCTCCTGCCCCGATGCAATCTGCGATTACATCATCCGGGAGATGAACCGGAGCTCCACCGTGATCGATGCGATCGGCGCCTATTCGCACGAGGACAGAAAGGTGATCCTCGTGGCCTGCCGCCGCAGCGAGGCGGTCAGACTGCGCCAGTACATCAAAACGGTCGACCCAAAAGCGTTCATGTTTATCACGAACACGAGCGAAATCATCGGCAAAGGCTTTCGGACGGTATGAATTCCGAACAGTATAAAGAAGAAAAGGGCTTCCGGCGGAAGCTCTTTTTTTGAAAAAATTTTTTATTTAAGTATTGACTTAATTTCTGGTTGACAAAACAAAAAGTACAGATGTTCAAAAAATGGCTTAAAATCTAGCTTTTTCGGCGATTCCTGTAAAAATAACGCTTCTATCAACTTCACATAACTCTTTATAAATTAGTACAGTTTACGCAAAATTGGAACAGTAATTGGAACAGTAAATCGATTAGTTTTCAGATGATTTTACATTGATTATTGGAGCCAGAGCCGTGTTGTCCATTATTTTATTTCTGAAGAGCTCAAGTGCCGGAGTGTCAACAAAAACAAGGGTATTGTCGTAAAATACTCAGTATCTTTGTTTTTGTTGATATGGTCCGATTATAATAAAACAGCTGCCACATCGATAGAGTGGCAGCTGTTTTTTCAAAATATTTTAGAGGTGGTGAGATGAAGAGTGAAGGTTACAACGATTGCAGTTACGAGTTTTTAAGAGATGTTTCCATACACATCACACGTCATTTGCAAGGACAGAGTGCGATTCCTTCCGGCGTAATACACAGTTCCAGAACCATATACAGATGCACCGGATCGTGACGAGCTTTTTGTAACATACGAAGCAGAGTCACTGTACACTGTAACAGAAGCGCTTTGACTTGTAGCTTTGACGCTTACCCCGCTGGTATAAGTGAAGTTTCCTGTAAGACTTACTGAAAAAATAGCGGAACCACTAGATGAATAGTATGTAGAAGTTTTCGTTTTCGATGAAACAGATCTAGTTGCCGTAGGCGCTGTTTCCCATTCTGTAATAATATAACTGCCATCATCAAGATATTCAATAGTTGATTTTGTGTCAGATACAACAGTATTTGCGCTTACGCCAAATGTAAAAAATGTCCCCAAAATGAGCAGGCAGAGAACAGATATACAAAATCGCTTCATAATTTACACTCCAATCAATATACTTTAGCGTCTGGTGGTGGTGGCGGTGGTGTCCCGTCTACAGTTTCGTAAGATCTTTCGACGATATAGCCGTCATAGAATTGTTGTTGCAGCCAATGGTCATATGCGATATATGCGGCAACACCAGCGACAATTATTACGCAGGTTGCAATAATCGCAATAATCGCAATTCTTTTTGTTTTCCAAGCCTTTTTTACTTCGACATAATTCTCAGTGGCCAAAAAGTTTTCCGCAATGTCTTTCGGCGCACCGAAGTGGTCAACAATCGCCTGCTTGTCCAGATCTTCGCTACCGTTATCGGCAAATTCCTCAATATCCGCGCATAGGCGCTGTAGAAGTTCCTTTTTCCGCTTGGGGGAGCAGGTCATTTCCTTTTCTACCTCATGTAGGTATTGAGAAATCGCAGGGTTAACAGCATCCATTTACTCATCCACCTCTCCGAAATTTAAGATATTCTGAATCCCTCTATGAACCGCTTCGTATTCTTCGCGCAGTACGCGGAGCCGCTCCCGGCCGGCAGGCTCAAGATGATACATGATCCGCATGCGGGAGCGTCCGGATTTCATCTTCACAAAGGTCTCCTTGCCTGTGATGAAGCCGTCGTCGGCTAGTCGATAGAGCAGGGGATAGAAAGACCCTTCTTGTACAGATAAAATACCACCGCTTCGCTCTTTGATAAGCTGAGCCAATTGATAGCCATGTGCATCACCTTCGCCGAGTAAAAACAGCACAAGCATCTCAATGGACCCTTTTTTCATGGTGTCGATTGCCACGATTCAGCTTCACCTCCTATACAAACTTTACTCAATTATCGATTATAAGTCAATACCTATAAAAAATAAATAAAACTTTTTCGTAAATATACATTGACAATTGATTGAAAGAATGGTAATCTTTTAACAAAGAAGAGGAACAAAACCAAGAGTTCCTAAAGAAAGAGGTAATTCCGGTGCAGTATTATTGATCGTTTTGGCAGCTGTTTAAACCAAACAAAGAATTGCATTTTGGAAAGGAGTTCATCATGAAAAAACATTATCCTTTATTTTGACCTTTGCACTTATGCTGATGGTGGTCAGTGGCGCAGTAAGTGCCAATACGGTTGAAACTTTGGAAGACGGAACTATTCTGTATCAGGCAGAGGAAATTACCGATATCGATGCATTGTTGCAGCGTGCACAGGCTGAAGTTGACGATCTTAGCGCAAACACAGACTATAAGATTACAATCCCCGAACAATCCAATTTTGCACGATCTGCTGCTGTCCCTATGGAAGAACCGTATGTAACATCTCAGCTGCTTCGGAGCGAAGTAGTAGATGGCGACGTTGTTGACTTTTATGTTGTTGTTGTTTTAAGAGCAGTGTACAATAATTATCAGTCTAAAACTGATGGGTATTTGGTTTCTCGGTTGTATTTTAACTACAACTCCAGTAAACCAAATGGGGCTGTTCAGCTTACCAGTAGCAGTGCCACAGTGAATACGAGTAATGCCGCCAGTCTTGTTATGGTAAATGGCGCTCAGAAAGATTTTTCGAGTGGTCGTATTACCACCGGCAAGCAGTATGGGTATCCCTCCCAAGGAACATACACATTAGGTGCAGCCACGTCTATGTGGGTTGAAGATACTACAGGCTATCTTTACCTCAACAGCCGACTCACAATGAATAATGGCACAACTTACAATGTGGAATCTTTCTTGGATACATATGGCCATTTTGTATAAGTATCCGTTTGCAATATATCCTTTGAAAATTTGCGAGTGAAAGGACTGTGTCGCATGAAAAAGCAAATCCTTCTTTTATTGTGCTTGTTGCTCTGTATACTTCCTTTTTCTGGTTGTTCCTCTACAGAAGCAGAAAAAAGCATCGAGGATCGAGTTGCGTTCTCTCTCGACCAGTTCGGGAAACCCTTGAGTGAAGCATATAAGGATATGGGACTGCCAGGTGATCCAGCTGACGCACTCACCACTCATTATTTGATTGCTGAAGATAGTGCGAAAATTCTCGGAAGATCTTTCGCGACGTATATTGTTCACTGGGGAGACCGCGAAGGACAAGATCATCTATCCTTAGAAACCAATTGTGTTGGATACACGACAAAATTAGATGGCGATTTTGATTATGCATTTCGCTTACGAGATGAGCTAACTAATGTATATGGTAAGCCAGAAGCTCCAGAGCTTGATGAGCGCACTTTAGATCTGGCGCAGGCAACGGCTGACGATATTATCACCTTACCTAAAGATGGAGCTGCATATAGCACATGGATATACGAAGATAATGAAATTATTTTGCGTGTATCTGCAGATGGTACAATATCACTGGAAATCCAACTTCCGTATGAACCAGAACCTCTCCCAGTTTCGTAATTTATCGTTAGAAGTTTTAATTATGTTCGTTTGTAAGTTAATCGCGTTATAGTCTGATACTCAAAATGAAGCTAATTGCCTGTGAACATTGACACTAGCAGGGGATTAGCTTCTATTTTTGGGGAAGTTCAATGTAAAAAAACATAAATATGCGTCGTCTGCACCCTGAAACAAAAACAAAGGAGTGCAAGAAATGACAGAACAAGAGCTTTACATTGAATATTTAAAGTGGGAAAAAGGCAAAGTCAAGAAAACACCAGAAGAATTATTTGAGGTGTCTTTTGCGGAATATGATGTTTATGAAGATCCGTGGATTATCATCAATTGCAGATTCTTTCTGGTGCCTCAGTTCTATCATCAACAGTGGAACTTTTTCATTTTTTATGAAGTAAATACATTTGTCAAAGAATCATCTGACGGTGATCTGGTACTAATCCATTCCACATTAAAAGTTTGGAAACCCAATTGTGATTTATGGATGAATGATACATAAGATCGAACACAGTTATTGAGAGACGATTGGTGAAAGAGTTACAGGGGGCGACGACTATCGTTGTACGTCGATCTCTCAAAAAAATCGTAAAAATAGGGGAAGGGAGACCTGTAAAGATCTCGCTTCCCCTTGTTTAAATACAATCAGACAAATTAAGCCATCTGAATACCATCGATGGATTTACCATAAATGCCAGCATAACCGTTGGCGCCGCTCTGATACTTGTTCTTGAACTCAACCCAGTCGAGCCAATCGCCACCTTTGATATGTACGCGGCAGTCGACATAGCCCTGCGGCACGCGGATCTGGATGCCGTCGATGTCCTGCCCGTAGATACCGGCGTAGCCGTCGGCGCCGGAACCGCTGTTCTTGACCTCCGGCAGCCATCCGCTCTGTGGCGTGTGCACGCGGTAGTAGACGTCGCAGTTCTTCGCGTCGATCTTGAGGCCCTGTATGGAACTGCCGTAGATTCCTGCGTATCCGTTGGAGCCTTCTCCATAATTGACAATAGAAGACAGCCATTTGCCATTAACGTACGCTCTATAGGTGATGTCTCCGGTATAACCTGTGGTTGATCCAGAAGCGCTATTTGACGTTGAATCCTTTGGTAAGTCAGCATTCAAATATGGCTCCGGGTTCACGCGCGCGTCGGACTTGTCCCGCACCTCGAAATGCAGGTGCGCGCCGTAGGAATTGCCGGTGTTGCCCATGTAGCCGAGCTTCTGGCCTTGCTTGACCGTCTGCCCGTTCTCCACGGAAATATAGTCCATGTGGGCGTACAGCGTGCACCAGCCATTCGCGTGGCGCAGCTTTACGGCGTTGCCGTAGGAGCGGTTGCCGCTGCTGCCCTGATCGTTCGGGATGCCGGACTGGCACCAGACGACCGTGCCGTCGGAATGCGCGGTGATCGCGTCGAGCTGGTTCGTCTTCTTGACGAGGTCGCACCCGCCGTGCCCCGCGTTGCCGTAGTGCTGCGTGATCTGGTTGCTGCCGGTCGCGAGCACCCGGCTGTTTTTGTTTGCCATAGTTTCACCCCCTTACAATCCCATATTATTCCTTTTTGCCGCTTTTGGCTCCGTCCTCGAGCGTGCCGCGCAGCCGGCTGAGGAGCTTCGTGAGGACGGGCATGCCGGGCACGCCGATCTCGGCGAGGTTCTCGAGAATCGAGATCAGCTCGTTCACGATGAGCCAGATCGCGACGAGCATGCCGCAGAACATCTCGATGTGCAGGTCGATGCCGGCCTGCGCGAGCGCGCCGGTCAGCAGGTAGTCGAGCGCCGCGCCGACGGCGACCATCGCCATGTAGCACAGCTTTTTGAGAATGCCCCGCAGCCCGATGCGGGAGCTGAGCTGCGACGCCATGTAGGCCTTGACGAGGCCGGTCACGTAGTCGATGAGCATGACGCACAGCAGCACGAGCAGCGGCGCAGCCAGCGCGCCGAGATACGAGACGACCGCAGCGCCCGCCGCCGCAATGCCCGCCTTCCATAAATTCTCTTTCATAAATTCCTCCGTTTCAGCTTTTGTCATAGATCCATGTGCAATCGCCTGCGATCCGGCTTTCCGGCCGGATATGCGCATAGTTCCCTGCAAATGGGGGCGCGCGGGATGCGGATGCGGTCGCACGCGGGTGAACGATGCTTGTTGCATAAATGCGGAAATCCGGGTAAAAAATAAAACCGCATGCCGCGGCGCAGCAATACGGCGGCCCGGATCTTTTGCCCGGGCAGTATCGTTTGAACTTTTTCAAAACAAGACCTCCTTATATTGAATTCGCAGTATTGCGAATCTCTACTTTTAATGGTAGCAGATGCGGCGGAAGCTGTCAAGCGGATTTCGCGTTTTTGAAAAAAATTGCATTTATGAGAATTTTGTGGTAGAATGCGGACAGAACAGACGACGGGAAAGGGGACGACAGCGATGACGACGGGCGCGCGCATGAAGCAGAGGCGAAAGGAATTGGGGATCTCCGTCGAGGCGGTGGCCGCGGCGCTCGGCGTTTCGGTCGCCACGGTCTACCGCTACGAGAAGGGGGACATCGAGAAGGTGCCCGGCGCGCTTTTGGAGCCGCTCGCGCGGGTGCTGCACACGACGCCGGCCTACCTGATGGGCTGGGCCGCGTCGCCCGCCGCCGGCACGGTGCCGCCCGGCTTTGACCCGCTGCCGGAAACGACGATGGTGCCGCGCGTCGGCGAAATCGCGTGCGGCGAGCCGATCCTCGCCGAGCAGAACATCGAGACGTACGACTGCGTGCCGAAGCTGTGGCGCGCCGATTTCACGCTGGCCTGCCACGGCGACAGCATGGAGCCGCGCATTAAGGACGGCGACGTGGTAGCGGTGCGCCGGACGCCGAACGTGGAGAACGGCGAGATCGCGGCGGTGCGCATCGACGACGAAGCGACGCTGAAGCACGTCTACCGCTACCCGGACCGGCTGGTGCTGCAGCCGGAAAACCCGGCGTTCCCGCCGATCGTGCTCATCGGCGAGGAGATCAACCGCGTCATGATCGAGGGCAAAGCCGTCGGCCTGTGCCGCAGCCTGTGAGCGCGGCCGTTCACATTTTGCGTCTTGACACGGCGGCAAAGCGCCGGATACAATAAGAAGTGGAAAGTCCGGAAAGCGATTCGTTTTCCGTGCCGAAGCGATCGGAGAAAAGGACGGTGACAGCGATGTACAACCCGCAGCTCGATACCTTTCTGTGCGTGGCGGACGCCGGCAGCTTCAATAAGGCGGCGGAGCGGCTGTATATTTCCCCGCCGGCCGTCATCAAGCAGATCAACCTGCTCGAGGAAAGTTTGCAGGTGCAGCTTTTCACCCGCACGCACCGCGGCCTCGTGCTGACCGAGGCCGGGAAATCCCTGTATCAGGATGCGAAATACATCATCCAGTACTGCCGGGATTCCGTGGCGCGCGCCCGAAACGCCATGCGCGAGAGCGCGGACGTCATCCGCATCGGCACCTCGGCGATGACGCCGGCGCAGGTGCTCGTGGACCTGTGGCCGCGGCTGCAGGCGGACTGCCCGAATGTGAAGTTCCAGCTCGTGCCGTTTGAGAATACGCCGGAAAACGCCCGGGAGATTCTGGCGAACCTCGGGCAGAACATCGACGTGGTGGCCGGCATTTTTGACGAGACCATGCTGAACCTGCGCCAGTGCGCGGGGCTCGAGCTTTCGCGCGAGCCGATCTGCTGCGCCGTGTCGATCCACCACCGGCTGGCCGCCAAGAGCCGTCTCACCGTGCAGGACCTGTACGGCGAAAACCTGATGCTCATCCATCGGGACTGGAGCCACTACGTGGACCTGCTGCGGGACGACATCTGGAAGAACCACCCGGAGATCCATATCGTCGATTTCGACTTTTACGACGTGGAGGCGTTCAACCAGTGCGAGAACAACAACTGCGTCCTGATGGCGGTCGAAAACTGGAAATACGTCCATCCGCTTCTGAAAATCCTGCCGGTGGACTGGGGCTATACGATCCCGTTCGGCCTGCTCCATGCGCCGGAGCCTTCTCCGACGGTCGAGCGTTTTCTGCGCGCGGTGGAGAAGGCGGTCAAAACGTGAGGGTTTGACCGGCCGCAAAACTATTAACCTTTTGGTTTAAACAATGTAACGAAACGAGACTTCTGCGGAGGTCTCGTTTTTTTTATAATGGATACAGATCAAAAAGAAAGCTGGTGAGAGCGGATGAAACAGAAAAAGCTGCTTGCCGCGGGGCTCTGCATTCTGCTCGGCCTTACGGGCTGTCAGACGGCGGCCTCGGCGGGGGAATCGACCCCGGCACCGGCACCGTGGCGGAGGGTTGGATCGACGAGGCGATCGACTTCTGGCAGGCGCAGGTGTAGCAGAAAACCGCGGTCGGCGGGGCAGGGGCTGGCAAAAAAAATCCTTGACATGCACCTAACTGGAACTTGTATAGTCAAGTTGGCAGCCCATGCCCCTTGCACAGGCCGCGGGAGAGAAAAATCCCGCTTTCACAGATTCACTTTATGCAAGGAGAGAGGAATATGAACAACTTTATTTTTCAGAATGCGACGAAGGTCTACTTCGGCAAGGGCTGCGTAAAGGAATACCTCAGCTGCCTGACGAGCGCCGCCCGCACGGTGATGCTGGCCTACGGCGGCGGTTCCATCAAGCGCAACGGCATTTACGACGAGGTCACGAAGATCCTTCGGGACGCCGGGAAAACCATTGTGGAATTCCCGGGCATCATGGCGAACCCCACCTACGCGAAGGTGCAGGCGGGCGCGAAGCTGGCCCGTGAAGCGGGCGTGGACATGATCCTCGGCGTCGGCGGCGGTTCCGTCATGGACTGCTGCAAGGCCATCTCTCTGGCGGCCCGGTATCCGGGCGACGTCTGGGAGGACTTCTGGGCGAAGCTCGGCGTTATCGACGTGGAGCCGCTGCCGCTCGGCGTCATCGTCACGGTGGCGGGCACCGGCAGCGAATGCAACGGCGGCGCCGTCATCACGAACGAGGAAAAGAAGGTCAAGACCGGCCGGGATTACCCGAAGCTGAATCCCCGCTTTGCGCTGATGGACCCCACGTATACGTACAGCGTCCCGGTGAAGCAGATGGTCTCCGGCGGCTTCGACATCCTGAGCCACATCATGGAAACGTATTTCAGCGGACCCGACGCGGACAACGTCTCCGACGACATCTTGGAGGCGCTGATGCGCAGCGTCATCCGCAATCTGCGCGCCGCCATCCGGGACCCGGAGGATTACACGGCCCGCAGCAACCTGATGTGGGATTCCACGATGGCGGAGAACCGGATCATCAAGATGGGCAAGAAGTGCGACTTCCAGTGCCACAACATGGAGCACCAGCTCGGCGCCTACACCGACTGCAACCACGGCTGCGGCCTGGCGGTTCTGCACCCGGTCTACTACCGGCACATCTGCAAAGACGGGCTTTCCAAGTTCGTCCGGTTCGCCGAAAACGTCTGGGGGATCGAGCGCGGCGGCAGAAGCGACGAAGCGCTCGCCGAAGCCGGAATCGACGCGCTGGCGTCGTTTATCCGCGAGATCGGCCTGCCGACCACCCTGCGCGAGCTCGGCGTCACAGATCAGGCGCAGCTGAAGGAAATTGCAGATTCCTGCGCGATCTCGGCGGGAAGCTATAGGAAAATGACACATGAAGAGATTTATACAATTTTCATGGAGGGATTTTAAAGCAAGATGACAGGCGGAAACTTTAATCTGGTTGTTCGAACCAAAAGATGGGTCAAATTCTTTCTGAATTATGTAAACGAAAAGCTGCACGGCCTGGATTTCAGCATGGTCTATGTGGGCGACATCCAGCGCAATACCGCAGAGTTTCACGGCTACAGCATGACGGACGCCGGCGACATGAAGCGGATGCTGCAGGCCATACCGGTGAACCCGGCCGACGCGGCCTTCCTCGACATCGGCTGCGGTAAGGGCATGTGCATGAAGTGCGCGGCGGAATCCGGCTACTGGAAGGTTGCCGGGCTCGACCTCGACCGCCACCTGCTCGACATCGCGCGCGAGAACATGCGCCGGCTGAAGATCGACGCCGAGCTGATCTGCGAAAACGCCGTGGATTTTGCCGGCTATGACGATTACGACGTGTTCTATTTCTACAACCCGTTCGGCAGGCCGGCTTTCGAGCAGGTGATTCAGAAAATCAAGGACAGCCAGAAGGCGCGCGACCGCGAGATCTGGGTAACCTTTGGGCTTTAACTGCATAACGAACGGAGACTTCCGCCGCCTATTGGCCACGGGCTATAATAGGAGCGAAAGGAGACGGTAAAAATGCAGAACAGAACACTTGGAAAAAACCTGACGGTTTCGGCGGTCGGCCTCGGGTGCATGGGCTTTTCCCATGCTTACGGCGCGCCGACCGACGAGCGCGAGGCGGTCCGCCTGCTGCGCGAAGCGGTGGAGATGGGCTACACGTTTTTCGACACGGCCGAGGTTTACGGAACGCCGGAGGACCCGCACGTCAACGAGCGTCTGGTGGGCGAGGCGCTGCAGCCGGTTCGGAACCGCGTGGCCATCGCGACGAAATTCGGCCTGCGGTTCGACTTTGAAAGCGGGAAAGTGCCGCTGCCGCTGATTCCGGATTCCCGGCCGGAGACCATCCGCCGGTCCGTCGAAGGCTCGCTGAAGCGGCTGCGCACCGACCATATCGACCTGTATTTCCAGCACCGCGCCGACCCGGCGGTTCCGCCGGAAGAGGTGGCGGGCGTCATGGCCGACCTGATCCGCGAGGGAAAGATCACGCACTGGGGCATTTCTGAGGCGGACGCGGACTATCTGCGCCGCGCGCACGCGGTGTGCCCGGTGACGGCGCTGGAGAACCGCTATTCGATGATGGCCCGGCAGTATGAGGAGATCTTCCCGCTGCTCGAAACGCTGAACGTCGGCCTTGTGGCCTTCTCGCCGATGGCGAACGGCCTTTTGACGGGGCGCTACGGCAAGGGCGAGCGGTTCGACCCGAAGACCGACTACCGCGCGGCGATGCCGCAGTTCACGGACGCGGCGATGGACCAGAACCGGGCGCTTCTGGCGCTGCTGCGCCGCATGGCCGAGGAGAAATCGTCCACGCCGGCGCAGATTTCCCTGGCCTGGATGCTCTGCAAGAAGCCGTGGATCGTGCCGATTCCGGGCACGCTCGGCCCGAGCGGATGCAGGAAAACGCCGGCGCGGCGGAGGTATACCTCACGCCGGACGAAGTGCAGGCGCTGGATGCCGCGCTGGACGGCATGAAAATGTCGGCCGTGTTCGGCGTCGCAAAATAAAGCTGCAGCGCAGCACAGGGAAATTTTACCGAATAATAATACAAAAACCGACAATCCGTCGCTGCTTTCTTGAGAGAAATATGGTATAATTGCTCTTGAAACAAAATGGCAGCCGGATTGGGTCGGCAATTCGCATCAATCGATACAAGATTCTGGAAAGGACGTATGAACGATGGAATTCGCAACTTTGAACAATGGGATCCGGATGCCCATGGCCGGCATCGGCACCTTCCTGCTGACGCCGG
>OJAG01001182.1_pt1 | contig 16814 bp, 13 predicted proteins | sample 1589021 | NCBI WGS metagenome assembly OJAG01 (sample SAMN03283264) | human gut metagenome | biome: human-associated habitat; material: feces | host: Homo sapiens | place: USA | collected 2013 | reverse complement strand
GGGTCGGCCCGGCCCAGACGCAGGCCCTCAGCCAGCTCCTCTATGGTGGCGGCGGCGTCCTCCGGGCAGATATCCGCCGGAATTTCACGCACCAGCAGCGTCCCGGCGCCGAAATCCTCACAGGAGAAGCCAAGCTCCTCCAAAAGGGATAGGCTTGCCAGGGCGGCGGCGTAGGCATCCGCCTCCAAATCCACCGCCAGGGGCTGGAGCAGCAGCTGGCTCATGGGCGGCTCCTGCCGCTCCTTCAGGGCGTTAAAGCGCAGGCGCTCATGGGCGGCGTGCTTATCAATGAGCCAGAGATTCTCGCTTTCATCCTGGCATATGATATAGGTATCCAGTGCCTCACCCACCATCCGCCAGGGGGCGGGCTTTTCCGTGAGGGTCTGCTGGATGGGCAGGTCAATGGTATTGCGCCGGGGGGCAGAGACGGGGACCTCCGCGGGAGCGGGCCTTTCCTCCGCCGGGACAAGGGCCGGGGCGGACGGCTCCGTCCGGGCAATCGTTTCCGCCGGAACGGGGGCTTTCACCGGGGCCGGACGCGCCTCTGCAGGCTGGGGGTCCCGGGTCGGGAGCGGGGCGGGCCGGTGGACGCTGTCCCGGATGGGAAGCTTGGCATCGGGGTCTACAGCCGGGCGGGCAGAGTAGCTGCCCAGGGGACACTTTTCCGCCGGGGGCGGAGTCTGCCGCTCCCTGTACTCCCGGACGGTCATGGATTGGTAAAAGGTCTGCTGGACGGGCTTGGGGGTTTCTCCGGCGGTGAGCAGGTCCTTGACGGTGTAGTGTACCGCGTCAAAGACGGCCCGCTCATTTTGAAATTTCACCACGGTCTTAGCCGGGTGGACATTCACGTCCACGGTATTTTTCGGCAGGGTGATGTGCAGCACACAGCCGGGGAACTTGCCCTTGAGCAGCCGGTTGCGGTATGCCTCCTCCAGGGCGGCAGTGAGGAGCTGGCTCTTCACAAAGCGGCCGTTAACGAAAAACAGCTGCCGGCCACGGGTGCCGCCGCCGTTTAGGGGCTTGGTGACAAAGCCCTCCACGGAAATATCGCCGCCGCAGCCGCTGATAGGCAGCAGGCCCAGAGCAAAATCCCGGCCCAGGGCGGCGTAGACAGCAGAGCGCAGCTGGCCGTCGCCGGGGGTGTGGAGCACCTCTGCCCCGTCCCGGATCAGCTTCACGGACACCTCCGGATGGCTCAGGGCCAGGTGGGTGACAACGCCGGTGACGGCGGCAGCCTCGGCGGTATCCTTCTTCATAAACTTCATGCGGGCGGGGGTGTTATAAAATAAATCCCGGACGCAAAGGGTAGTTCCCTCGGGGCAGCCGGTCTCGGTGACTTCCCCGGGCACGCCGCCCTCTAAGTGGAGAGATGCGCCCTGATCCGCCCCCCGTTCCCGGGAGAAGATGTCCACCCGGGACACGGCGGCAATGGCAGCCAGGGCCTCGCCCCGGAAGCCAAGGGTGCCAATGGCGGCCAGATCCTCCGCCCGGCGGAGCTTGCTGGTGGCATGGCGCAGAAAGGCCGTGGGAAGCTGCGATGGCGCGATGCCGCAGCCGTTATCGGTGATGCGCAGATAGGTGAGACCCCCGTGCTGTATCTCCACAGAAATGGCGGAGGCCCCGGCGTCCAGGGCGTTTTCCAGCAGCTCCTTGGCCACGCTGGCCGGGCGCTCCACCACCTCGCCGGCGGCAATGAGGTCGGCTACGTGAGAGTCTAAGCATTGAATGATGGGCATGGAGACGGCCTCCTTTTTTTGAGGAATATGGGGATTACGGATTGCCACGACCAGCATGTGCGCTGGTCTCGTAATGACATTGTTGTTCACAAGAGGTGAAGTGCAAGGCCGGGCGCGGGCCGTCGGGGACGCCGGCCCCTACGCTCCGTTTACCGATAGAATTTCGTAGGGGGCGATGCCCACATCGCCCCGCCGCTCCACATCGTTTTCACCCCCGTCTTTGTTTTGTAAATACAGCGGAAGATCATCTTCCCTTGAGAAAGGATAGGATTTATGTCAGAACTGGAAAAAGTCATCGCCGTGGATACGGAATATGATGCCTCTGAGATCCAAGTGCTGGAGGGCCTGGAGGCCGTGCGTAAGCGGCCCGGTATGTATATTGGCTCTACCTCCTCCTCTGGCCTGCACCACCTGGTGTACGAGATCGTGGACAACGCCATCGACGAGGCCCTGGCCGGCTACTGCACGGACATCACCGTGACCATCAATCCCGGCGATACCATCACCGTTACCGATAACGGACGCGGCATCCCCGTGGACATCCAGCCCCAGACCGGACGGCCTGCCCTGGAGGTGGTTTACACCGTGCTCCACGCCGGCGGCAAGTTCGGCGGCGGGGGCTATAAGGTCTCCGGCGGCCTTCATGGCGTGGGCGCCTCCGTGGTGAATGCCCTGTCGGAGTGGCTGGAGGTGCAGGTTTACAAAAACGGCCACATTTATGAGATGAAATTCTCCCGGGGCGACATCACTCAGGAGATGAAGATCATCGGCGACACAGACCGCACCGGCACCACCGTCACCTTCAAGCCCGATCCGGAGGTGTTTGACACCCTGGTGTATGACTATGGCATCCTCCACACCCGTATGCGGGAGCAGGCGTTTCTGAATGCGGGGCTGCGCATCACCATCACCGATGCCCGGCCCGGCAGCGAGCAGGGGGAGACCATGTGCTACGAGGGGGGCATACGGGAGTATGTGACCTATCTCAACCGCAACAAGACCCCCCTGCACCAGGAGGTCATCTACCTCTCCGGCGCCAAGGGGGACTCCACGGCGGAGATCGCCCTGCAATATAACGACGGCTACAACGAGACCCTGGTCTCCTTTGCCAACGACATCCACACCCCCGGCGGCGGTATGCACGAAACCGGCTTCAAGGCGGCCCTGACCCGGGTGCTGAACGCCTACGGCACGAAATACGGGATGCTCAAGGACGGAGACGACAAGGTCTCCGGCGAGGATTGCCGGGAGGGCATTGCGGCGGTGATCTCCGTGAAGCTGACGGAGGCCCAGTTCGAGGGACAGACCAAGGACAAGCTGGGTAACGCCTACATCCGCACCCTGGTGGACGGCATCGTATCAGACCAGCTGGCGGTATACATGGAGGAGCATCCGGCAGTGGCCCGGACCATTTTGGACAAGGCCCTCACCGCCAACCGTGCCCGGGAGGCCGCCCGGAAGGCCCGGGAATCCATCCGGCGCAAGACGGCCTTAGGTGGTGCGGCCATGCCCGACAAGCTCCGGGACTGCAATGAAAATAACCCGGAGCTGACAGAGCTTTACATCGTGGAGGGCGACTCCGCAGGAGGCTCCGCCACCCAAGGGCGCGACTCCCGCTTCCAGGCCATCCTTCCCCTGTGGGGTAAGATGCTCAACGTGGAAAAGGCCCGGGCGGACAAGGTCTACGGAAACGACAAGCTCCAGCCGGTCATCACCGCCCTGGGGGCGGGCATCGGCGACGAGTTCGACGCGGACAAGCTGCGCTATCACAAAATCATCATCATGGCCGATGCCGATGTGGACGGCGCGCACATCCGCACACTGCTGCTGACCTTTTTCTTCCGCTTCATGCGGCCGCTCATCGAGAACGGATATGTGTATTCGGCGGTGCCGCCGCTGTATAAGCTGAGCCGGGGCAAGCAGACCCGGGTCGCCTACTCCGACGAGGAGCGGGATGCGGTCTCCGCCCTGCTCCGGGGGGATAATCCCGACGCCAAGGTGGACATCAGCCGCTTCAAGGGCCTGGGCGAGATGAATCCCCACGAGCTGTGGGAGACCACTATGGACCCGGAGAAAAGGACTCTGCGCCGCATTACCCTGGACGACGCCGTGGCCGCCGACGCCACCTTTACGGTGCTTATGGGCGAAAAGGTGGAGCCCCGGAAGGAGTTCATTGAGCAGAAGGCGAAATATGCGGTGAATTTGGATTACTAAAATAAGGCGTAGAATTTTACCCCAAAAAACGGGCGGACAGAGGCGTCCTCCCCTACAAACCGTTTACAGATAGAGGTCCGTAGGGCGGGCTGCCCTCAGCCCGCCGTCTGATAACCACCGCACCTGCGGCGGCGTGAGGGCACGCCGCCCTACGCACGATTAAAAAAAACGGTGCCACCGGGCCGATGTAGGCATCGGCCCCTACACACTGTTTAGCGACAGAAGTCCGTAGGGGGCGGCGTCCCCGACGCCCCGCTTTACCGCACTTTTTGTCACGCATTCGCCCTGCGCAATCCCATAAAATCCGATGAACCAATCCTTTCACAAAGGAGAAACGATATGAGTAAAAAACCCCAATACGATCCGGAGGAGATCCGGTATCCCCAGCAGCACATTGTGGAGTCGCCCCTGGTGCCGGAGATGGAGAAGTCGTACATCGAGTACGCCATGTCCGTTATCGTGGGCCGGGCACTGCCCGACGTGCGGGACGGCCTGAAGCCCGTCCACCGGCGTATTCTCTACGCCATGTACGAGGACAACCTTACCTCCGACCGGCCCTTTAAGAAGTCCGCCACCTGCGTGGGCGATGTGCTGGGCCGGTATCATCCCCACGGCGATGCATCGGTGTACGACGCCCTGGTGCGTCTGGCCCAGGACTTTTCCATGCGCTACATGCTGGTGGACGGCCACGGCAACTTCGGCTCCGTGGACGGCGACCCCGCCGCCGCCTACCGCTACACCGAGGCAAGACTCTCCAAAATCTCCAACGAGATGCTCCGGGACATTGAAAAGGACACCGTGGACTGGGACCCCAACTTCGACGAGAGCCGGAGGGAGCCACGGGTGCTTCCGGCCCGGTTCCCGAACCTGCTGGTGAACGGCTCCTCCGGCATTGCCGTGGGTATGGCCACCAATATTCCGCCCCACAACCTGCGGGAGGTCATCGGCGCGTGCATCTGCGTGCTGGATGACCCGGACGCCACCCTGGCAGACCTCATGGAGCATATCAAGGGCCCTGATTTCCCCACAAAGGGTATTATCATGGGCCGCAGCGGTATCCGGGCCGCTTACGCCACCGGCCGGGGCCGGCTGGTGGTTCGGGCAAGGCACGAGTTTGAGGAGTTCGGCAAGGACCGCACCCGCATCGTTATTACGGAGCTGCCCTACCAGGTGAACAAGCGTATGCTCATTAAGAACATCGCCGAGCAGGTGGAGGACAAGCGCCTGGACGGGATTTCCGACATCCGGGATGAGTCCGACCGCAACGGTATGCGCGTCGTCATTGAGCTGAAGCGGGACGCCAATCCTCAGGTGGTCTTAAACCGCCTGTTTGCCCAGTCTCAGCTGCAGACCACCTTCGCCATCAATATGCTGGCACTGGTGGACAACCAGCGGCAGCCGAAAATCCTGTCCCTGCGGCACATCATCGACGAGTACCTGGCCTTCCAGGAGGAGATTATCATCCGCCGCACGAGGTTTGACCTGAACAAGGCTCTGGAGCGGGCCCACCTGCTGGAGGGTTTGCTCATCGCACAGGATAATATTGACGAGGTCATCAAGATCATCCGGGAGAGCTACGACGATGCCCGGGAAAATTTGATGGCCCGCTTCGGGCTGGACCAGGTCCAGGCCCAGGCCATTCTGGATATGCGCCTGAAGGCCCTGCAGGGCCTCGACCGGGAGAAGCTGCAGAAGGAGTACGACGACCTGGAGGAGAAGATCGCCTACTTCCGCCGGGTGCTGTCCGACGACGCCCTGGTGCGGCAGATCCTCAAGGAGGAGCTGTCCGCCCTGGCCGAAAAATTCGGCGACGAGCGCAAGACAGAGATCCAGGATGTGGAGGACGAGATAGATATCGAGGACCTGATTGAGGAGGAGCAGTGCGTCTTTACCCTCACCAAGGCCGGGTACATTAAGCGCACCCCCGTCAGCGAGTACGCCGCCCAGAGCAAGGGCGGCATGGGCAAGAAGGGTATGTCCACCCGGGAGGAGGACGAGGTGGTGTCGGTGTTCACCGCATCCACCCATGACTATATCCTCTTTTTCACCGACACCGGCAAGGTCTACCGCAAGAAGGGCTATCAGATTCCCGAGAGCGGCAAAACCGCCAAGGGCATCAACATGGTCAATGTCATTCAGGTGGAGACCGGGGAGAAGGTCCAAGCTATGCTCCACTTCCGGGAGATGGAGGATAAGCCCCTGTACCTCTTTATGACCACCCGCAGCGGCACCGTGAAGCGGCTGCCTGTGGACCAGCTGAAGAACATTCGCCAGAGCGGAATCCGCGCCCTGACCCTGGACGAGGGTGACCAGCTCATCAGCGTGCAGGAGACGGACGGGGAGCAGTTTATCCTCATCGCCACCCACGACGGCCAGGCGGTGCGCTTCCACGAGAGCGATGTGCGGCCCATGGGCCGTGCGGCTGTGGGCGTGCGCGGCATCCGGCTAAGGGAGGGCGACTATGTGGTGGGCGCCGCCCGGGCAGAGGAGGGCAAAACCGTCCTCACCATCACCGAGCGGGGCTATGGCAAGCGTACCCCCGTGGAGGACTACCGCATCACCAGCCGCGGCGGCCTGGGCATCCGCAACTACATGGTCACCGATAAGACCGGCCCCATTGTGGGCATCAAGGTGGTGGATGGCACGGAGGATCTGCTGCTAGTCACTGAAAGCGGCATCCTCATCCGCACACCGGTGCAGAACATCCGCACCGCAGGCCGCGCCACCCAGGGCGTCATCGTCATGCGGTTTAAGACCGAGGGCGACCGCGTTATCTCCATGGCCCTGGCTGACCCGGAGGGGCAGACACCGTCTGCGGAGGAGTAAACGATGGGAAGGAAACGGGAGAGAGTGGCGCCCCTGACCCGGCGGCAGTATTTCACCAAGACCCTTTATAGTGACGCCGCCTCCAGGGCGGAGTTTGAATATGACAGAGTCATCTATTTCAAAAGTGAGGAGCTGCAGCGCATTGAGGCAGGTAACCGCCGCATCCATGGGCTGCTGCTGGTGATACTGTGCCTGGTGTTCCTATCGGCTATCAGGTGGCAGAACATCTATTTCGTGGTGGCGTGCATGGCCATCATCGTGGCGGGGGAGGCGGTGCGCCTGCTGCGCCTGCCCAAGGACATCCGCGCCCACCTGACCGATACCGGCCGGAGGAAGTGAGGATGACCGTGAATATCATCGCCCGCATCCGCACAGAGCTGCCTGAAAAATTCGGCGTACCCCGGCAGAGCGGTCTGGTGCCCCAGCTCCGGGGGACTATCGTGTTTGAGCCGGCGTACCGCAATCCGGACGCCCTGCGGGGGCTGGAGGGCTTTTCCCACCTGTGGCTGATCTTTCAGTTTCATCAGGCGGTGCGGGAGGGCTGGTCGCCTACGGTGCGCCCGCCCCGGCTGGGGGGCAACCGGCGCATGGGCGTGTTTGCCACCCGGTCGCCCTTTCGGCCCAATGCCATAGGCCTGTCCTGCGTGAAGCTGGAGGGGGTGCGGCAGGAGGAGAAGCTGGGACCGGTCCTTGACGTCAGCGGCGTCGACCTGGTGGACGGCACGCCGATCCTGGACATCAAGCCCTACCTGCCCTATGCCGATTGCCACCCCGAGGCCACCGGCGGGTTTACTGACCCATTGGACGGACAGACCCTGCAGGTGGCGTGTGAGGAGGCCCTGCTGGCGGGATTGAATGAGGAGCAGCGGGCGGGACTTATGGGCGTGCTGTCCTGCGATCCCCGGCCCCGGTATCAGGAGGACCCGGAGCGGGTCTATGGCCTGGCCTTTGCCGGAAAAAACGTGAGGTTTACTGTGCAGAACGGGGTACTCACCGTCCTGGCGGTGGAGGATTAATACCGTGCGGGGCGATATGGGCACTTTTTGTTTTTGCCTGTAGGGGCCGGCGTCTCGACGGCCCGAACCTGGGCTTGCATAAATTTTCCTACTATCCGTAGGGCGGGCTGCCCTCAGCCCGCCGCCTGTCAGCCACGGAACCCTTCTGGCAGGGCACGCGGGCCCTGCCCTACAGAGGTTTCACTTTATCCGCAGGGCGGGGTGCCTACACCCCGCCTCGTGGGGAACGGATTGCCACGACCAGTCTGCGGACTGGTCTCGCAATGACAAAAGCATTCGCAAGGAGCTATTATGAAAACTGTTACCATTTACACCGACGGGCATAAAAACCGCAATGCGGTTTTATGCGGGATGTCGGTTCTGCTCGCCCCTTCGGGGCAACCGCAGAACATGACAAGCAAGCGCCGTCCAATAGATGCATCATGAGCCGAGGCATGTTAATTACCAAGGAGCTATTATGAAAACTGTAACTATTTACACCGACGGCGCTTGCTCCGGCAATCCCGGTCCCGGGGGCTGGGGGGCCATTTTGGAGTGGAACGGCGTGGAAAAGGAGATTTCCGGCGGTGCGGCGGAGACCACTAACAACCGCATGGAGCTCACCGGTGTCATCGAGGCTCTGTCGCTTTTGAAGGAGCCCTGCGTGGTAGAGCTTTACAGCGACAGCAAGTACGTTATTGATGCCTTGTCCAAGGGCTGGGTCTATGGCTGGCAGAAAAAGGGCTGGATCAAGAGCGATAAAAAGCCCGCCTTGAACGTGGACCTCTGGGAGAAGCTGCTCCCTCTTATCGCCCGGCATGAGGTCCGGTATCACTGGGTCAAGGGTCACGCCTCCAACGCCAAAAATAATCGCTGCGACCAGCTGGCTGTGGCCGAGAGCCGGAAACATTGAGAAATTGTTCACAATTTGTTCACCGGGAATTTATTGTTTTGCCATATTTACAAAGTAGTATATGAGCATACAAAGAACCTTTCCTTAAGTGATTTTCTCTCTCTCCTAACACACAACAGGAAAGCCCCCCAGTTTAAAGCTGGGGGGCTTTCCTGTATTTGACAAAAGCTCCTAATGGACTTTCCTGTAAGCCTTTTTGGCGCGACAATTATGCAGAAAATTTCACAGCCGCTTGCAATTTGCCGTCCGATGCCGTACAATAGCCCCATTAATAGTATAGGGAGGCGCATTTTTATGGATTTTAATCCCCACATGCAGCTGGCTGGCCTACTGGAATGGATGAATGAAATGATGCAAAGCTGCCACGGCAAGACCGCGGTCATCGGCATCTCCGGCGGCAAGGACAGCTCCACCGTGGCGGCCCTGGCTGTGGCGGCCTATGGCCGGGAGAATGTCTATGGTGTGCTCATGCCCAACGGCGTGCAGCCGGATATTGACTTTTCCCAGGCCCTGGTGGAGCACCTGCAGATCCCCCACTGCACCATCAACATTCAGGGCGCGGTGCAGGGCGTCCTGACCGAGATGGAGAAGGCGGGGTTTACGCCCAGCCGCCAGACTACGGTGAATCTGCCCTCCCGCATCCGCATGTCCACCCTCTACGCCGTGGCACAGAGCTTGCCCGGCGGCACGGTGATCAACACCTCCAACCTCTCTGAGGATTGGGTGGGCTACTGCACCATTTATGGCGACAGCGCCGGGGCCTTCTCTCCCCTGGGCATGTATACCACCGAGGAGGTCATTGCCCTGGGCCGGGCCCTGGGGCTGCCGGAGCATTTTCTGCAGAAGCCGCCCTCTGACGGGCTCACCGGTCTCACGGACGAGGATAACCTGGGCTTTACCTACCACGCCGTGAACGAATATGTGCGCCGGGGTGTGTGCGACCCGGAGATCAGGGAGCAGATCGACCGGAAGCACAGGGCCAGCCGTTTTAAGTTCACCACCATCCCCGTGTATCACAACGGTCTGCCTATGGCGCTGGAGGAGGAGACGGACTACTATAAGTAAGTCTGGAAAAATCCGCACCGCCACTGCACCCATACTTGACAGGACGGATATTTCAGCTATCATGCGCAAAGAAAGGGTGCCGCCACAAGCGGTTAGCCCTAACGAAGTGAACTTAAGGTTTTATAGAAACCGCCACCGTGAGGGTGGCGGTTTCTTTTTTGAGGGGGAAGTATAATTTGGCTGGCTATCTGCCGCAGCCGCTCACTGGCCATAATGGCTGGCCACCCAGCGGCGGGTGTGCTCCACAAACCGCCGGGTAGACAGGGAAAGGGCGGTCTTGTCCTTTACTCCGATGCCGATGTTCCGGTAAAACGTTTGGGGCAGGGGGCAGGCCACCAGGGGATAGGGGCAGTGCTCCAGCTCCAGCTCCGGCATGATGCTGATGCCCAAATTGTTGGATACCATGGCCAGGATGGACAGGTCATCCCGCAGGATATACTGGATGTTGGGCCGCACCTGCAGGCGGTCCAGCACGGCCTGCACCTCGTAGTCATCCCCCTCCTGCAGATAGATAAACGGCTCTGTGGACAGAGCCTCCAGGGGGAAGGGGTCCCGCCCGGCCAGTGGATGGCCATAGGAAACAATGACCTGCCACTGGTCCCGGTGCAGCAGCCAGGTGTCCAGGGCTTGGGTTGTGGGCAGGCTGACGAAGCAGCAATCCGCCTGGCCGCTGAGCACCGCCTCCTCCAGCTCCGCATTTTCCACAAAGGGCAGCAGCTCAAACTCAATGTGCGGGTGCTCTGCCCGGAAGGATTTCAGCAGATACGGCAGCCACTGCACGGACACACTGTTGAAGGTGGCCACCCGCACCAGGCCGGTCTCCATGCCCCGGAGGTCGGCGGCCTTTTGCTCCAGCCGGAGGGCGTCATCGCACAGGGTCTGTATATAGGGCAGCAGCGCCCGGCCGTCCGCCGTGAGGGTCACGCCGCTCCGGTTGCGCACGAACAGCGGCACCCCCAGCTCCGATTCCAGGGTCGCTATGGTGTGGCTGACGCCGGATTGTGTGAAATGCAGCTCCTCCGCCGCCCGAGTGAAGCCGCCGCAGGCGGCTACCCGCAAAAACACCTGATATTTTCCCATGTTCATGTGCCTCGCCCTCCTTTGCACCCCCAGTGTAACACAGTTTGCCTGCAGGCACAACAAAATTTCATGGAAATGATGAATAAGATTCGTTTTACATATTGCTAAGTTTCTGCTAATATAAAATCAACCAGTAAGCTTACGAAAATCAAAAATCGAAATAGGAGGTCAGAACTATGGCATTGAACATCATTTTGGCCGCTTTGGCCGGTATCTTGGTAATCGTAGGTGTTGTGTCTGCTGCAACAGGCAAGTAATGAATTAAGATTTACCTTTTCTTTTCCAAGCATATTCTTCCCTTTCCCCTTTTAATGCAAAGCCGCCGCTTACTCCAGAAGCGGCGGCTTTGCATTTCTTTTATGGGAGGGCGTGGGTGTGTCAGTGGGAGGCGCATATTGGATTTGCGCATGGATGGGGATTACGGATCGCCGCATCGGTGCGCAGTGGCAGGGCTTGCATGGGATGCAGAGTGGGCTGGGATACTTGAGCTTCGCCCCAAAAAAGCCATCACCGCACCGGCATGTATACCGGCGCGGCGTTCTGCGGTTTTACAGCTATGCGGACTAAAGCTCACATGGAAGGATCCCCGGCACAGGGGGCCGGGCCGTCCTCGGGCAGCTTGGAGATAAGGGTGCGGTGCAGCCGGCGGAAGCACAGCAGCGAAACGAGCAGAGAGAATATCTCTGCAATGGGATAGCACCACCAGACCAGGTTGTCGTTGCCCATGCTGTGGCCGATCTGCGCCAGGACGAAGGCCACGGGGATCAGCAGCACCAGCTGGCGGATGAAGGACACGATCAGCGAATACATGGACTTACCCAATGCCTGGAAGCAGCCGCCCAAGGCAATGCACGCCCCGGCCATGCAGAAGCTCAGGGATATGATCCGCAGGGCCGGGATGCCCACGGACATCATGGTGTCCGTGGCCTTGAAAATTTTCAGCAGGGGGCCGGGGAAGAGCTGGAAGATCACCATGCCCAAAATCATCACACAGGAGGCATAGACGGTGCTGCGCTTGACGGTCTCGATCATGCGGCGGCGCTGCTGGGCGCCGTAGTTATAGGCGATGATGGGAATAACGCCGTTATTCAGGCCGAACACGGGCATGAACACAAAGCTGTTGAGCTTGAAGTAGATGCCGAAGGCTGTGGCGGCGGTCTCCCGGGCGGAGTGATAGGTGATGAGGATCTTGTTCATGAGGAAGGTCATCACCGAGCCGATGGCCATCATCACTACCGACGGCAGGCCGATGGCGTAAATACTGCCGATGATGCGCCAGTTGGGCCGGAAGCCCCGGAACACCAGGTGAAGCTCCGGGTTTTTCTTCAGATTCAGCACCAGGGCGAAGACGCAGGCAAAAATCTGCCCGATGACGGTGGCAATGGCCGCGCCCGCCACGCCCAGCTTGAATACGAAGATGAAAATGGGGTCCAGAATGATGTTAATAATGGCGCCGGCGCCCTGGGTATACATGGATAGAATGCTGTGTCCGGTGCCCTGGAGCAGCCGCTCCAGCATCATTTGGCCGAAGGCGCCAAAGGACGCGCCCATGACGATCATCAGATACTGGTTGCCCATCTGGATGATCTCCTCCACATCCGTCTGACTGCGGAAGTAGAAGTCCGAAAGCGTCAGCCCCAGCACCGCACACAGCGCAAAGCCCACCAGGGCCAAAAACAGGCCGTTCATAGCCACGGTGTCCGCCCGCTTTTGATCCTTGGCGCCCAGGGCCCGGCCCATGAGGGCATTGACGCCCACGGCGGTGCCCGCTGCCAGGGAAATCATCAGGTTCTGCGCCGGAAACGCCAAGGACACGGCGGTCAGAGATGCCTCGCTGACCCAGGAGACGAACACGCTGTCCACAATGTTATACAGCGCCTGCACCAGCATGGAAATGATGATGGGCAGCGACATATTCCAAATCAGTTTTTTAATGGGCATGACGCCCAGCTTGTTCTCGTTTTGCATAGCTTACCTCTTTTTTTGATTCACGTTAAAATAGTATAACATCCTTTCGATGAAAAGAAAAGACCGAAATAGTCCAAAAATCGGGTCTATTTCGGTCGTTTTTCGTATTTTATGTATTTTCTGCCCAAAAACGGCGAATTTCCTCCTCCGTGCAGGCGGCGCTGCCCTGGGCAAAGCCGTCCCGTCCGCCGCCCCGGCCACGGAGGGCGGCATTCATGGCTTTCATAAAGGGCGTGATGTCCTGCTCCGGGTGGATGACGGCGTATTTGTACCCGCCGTCTGTCCCGGCGAACACGGCGCACCGGCCGCTGCAGGTGCGGCTCACGGCGTCGCACAGCCGGCGCACGCTGTCCGGCTCCATGGGCGGCTGCACCAGCAGCACATTCCCTGCGCCCCGGTGCTCCTCTGCCAGGCGATGGAACTCCGCCTCCTCCAGCCCGGCGCACCGGGCCTTCAGGCTCTGCACCTCGCCCAGCAGCCGCTCCACGGCCTGGGCGGTTTTGTCGGGCTTCACGGATAGCTCCCGGCCCACGGCGCTGTTTTGCTGCCAGCTTAGGGAGAGGTACTCCAGCGCCCGCTGGCCGCACAGCAGCTCCAGGCGCACTCCGTCCCGGAATTTCTGCCAGCCGATGAATTTCACCAGCCCCACCTGGCCGGATCGGGACACATGGGTTCCGCAGCAGGCGCACATATCGGCCCCGGGAAATTGGGTAATGCGCACCTGGCCGGTCAGCTCCTTTTTGCTGCGGTAGGGGAGGGCGGCCAGCTCCTGGGCGGTGGGATAGAGGGTCACCAGAGAATGGTTTTCCCAGATATAGCGATTGGCCCGGGCCTCAATGTCCAGCACTCCCTCCCAGGGAATGTCGGCGTTGTAGTCGATGATGACGGAGCCCTCCCCCAGGTGAAAGCCGGTGTTGTCGCAGTTATAGGCGGCGCAGAGCATTCCGCTGACGATATGCTCACCGGAGTGCTGCTGCATGTGGTCAAAGCGCCGGGGCCAATCGATCTCCCCGTGGACAGCCTCGCCCACAGCCAGCGCCTTGCTGCAGGTGTGGAGAATGACGCCCTCCTGCTCCTGGACGTCCGTGACCTGGGCGCCGCCTAAAATCCCATGGTCGGCAGGCTGGCCGCCTCCCTCGGGGTAGAAGGCGGTTTGGTCCAGGATGACCAGCCATTTTTTGCCCTGGGGACGGCAATCGACCACCACCCCGTCAAATTCCCGCAAAAACGCATTTTCATAATATAACTTCACGGTTTCCATGGCGAAAACTCCTTTAAGATAAGATGGAACATCCCCAGTATGCCGCAAAATGAGGAGAAATGCAAGAGGGAAGGGAAAACAAGCTCCACCGCCCCAACAATAATGCACCGTAGGGGACGATGCCCATATCGTCCCGCCCTACCGCGCTCCTTGTCCGCCGTAGGGCGGGGTGACCACACCTCGCCGCCCGGAATTGCACCGCAACTCATGAAAAAACCCTGTCATTGCGAGGGCGCTCCGCGGCCGTGGCAATCCGTTTTCCCCGGCGCCGCGTTTTTTATGTCCCCGACGGCTCCCTTTCTTTCTGCGGCAAAAGAAAGGGAGGAAAGAACGCCGCCAAAACCAAGGTTTTGGAATCCTTTTCGCGGCTGGGGTGTTGCCCACGTCGGTCTCCTCTTACCTCGCGGACCGGGATGTGCAAAATTTGCAGCTTGCCTTCGCATGGTCTCTGCGGCGGCATCCGCTGGCCGCTCACGCGGGCCCGCGCTGCCCTGACGCAGCAGGAATACGCTTTGCGTCTGCCGTGTTATGCGCAATATTTCTTGTCATCGTTTCGCAGGGGACGATGCCTACATCGTCCCGCCCGGGAAACGCGGCGTGTGGCGGGGCACGTGGGCCCCGTCCTACATAGTGTTGCGCTGCCGGAGCCGGGCGGACAGGGGCGTCCGCTCCTACAAGGGGAACGGATTCCCACACCGGTGTGCGCACTGGTTCGGAATGACAGGGTAAATTTTTGGGGTGTCATTGCGAGACCGGTGACCGATGTCACCGGTCTCGGCGATCCGTTTTCCCCGGCGCTGCAAAAAGAGGTGACCTTGCGGCCACCTCTTAATTTTTGTTTGCGTGGAGGAGCTTACTCCTCCTCCAGCTGGCCCACCAGAGCAATATGCAATTCGTCCAGCTGCTTTTGCACTCCCCACAAAATGGCGGAGCATTTTGCGGGGCCCCCTCGCATAGATTTCAATCCTCGGCGGAAGTGAATTCCGCCTGCGGCAAGGTTTTGCTGTGCAAAACGCTTGGTGTGGAGCAAAGGCAGCGGGAAGAAATCCGCATTGGAGGAGCTTACTCCTCCTCCAGCTGGCCCACCAGGGCAATATGCAATTCGTCCAATTGCTTTTGCTCCACGGTGGACGGTGCGCCCATCATAATATCCTGGGCGTTCTTGTTCATGGGGAAGGGGATGATTTCCCGGATGGAGCTTTCCCCTGCCAGGAGCATCACCATGCGGTCCACGCCCGGGGCAATGCCCGCGTGGGGCGGCGCACCATAGCAGAAGGCGTTATACATGGCGGGGAACTTTTTCTTCACATCCTCCTCGCCCAGACGTACCATCTCAAAGGCCTTGATCATGATCTCCGGATCATGGTTACGCACAGCGCCGGAGGAAAGCTCCACGCCGTTGCACACCAGGTCGTACTGGTTGGCCATGATGTCCAGGGGATCCAGCTCGCCCCGCTCGGCCTTGAGCAGAGTTTCCATGCCACCGCTGGGCATGGAGAAGGGGTTGTGGCAGAACTCCAGCTGGCCGCTCTCCTCGCCGATCTCGTACATGGGGAAGTCCACAATCCAGCAGAACTCATACCGCTCCTTGTCCATATGGCCGGGTACGGAAGTTCCCAAAAGCTTCCGAAGGACGCCGGCAGTTTTCTGGGCGGCAGATTTCTTTCCAGCGGAGACCGCCACAAAGGAATTGGGCTTCAGTCCCAGCTTGGCCACCAGAGCTTCCTTCTTCTCTCCCAGGAACTTCGAGATGCCGCCTACCAGCTCGCCGTTTCCGTCCAGGCGGAACCAATAGGCCTTATATCCGCCGGAGGCCGTCTCCGCATCGGCGCAGAGCTTGTCGATCTGCTTCCGGGTCTGGGTAAAATCGTGAACCACGACGGCCTTCACCACCGCGCCGTCAAAGGGGCCAAAGCCGCAGCCGGACACCTCCGCCGTAACCGATGAACAGCTCACCCGGCTGGCCACATCTCCGCTGTACCGAGGCGGCCGGCATACGGGCGTGCGCAGCCGACGGGAGCTGGCGGAGCTGCTTCGCCTGTACGACGCCGAGATCCGCTATACCGACCATCTGGTAGGGCAGATGTGCGCATACCTGAAAAAAAGAGGCTGGTATGACGACTGTGCCGTGATACTGAGTGCGGACCACGGCGAGCAGTATGGAGAGGGGCAGATGATCCTGGAGCACGGCACGGTGCATGACAGCTGTATCCATATCCCGATGCTGCTCAAGCTGCCGGGCGGCGCCCACAGGGGCGAGGTGTGCGCCCATCCTGTGTATGGGCTGGACATCGCGCCTGCCGCGGCGCGCTTTTTCGGCGTGGCCGCACCGGAGATGTGGCACGGTACAGCGCTGCAGGACACGCTGGACGGAACAGCGGCGCCCCGGGAATATCTTGTGTGTGAGCACGGGCTGTACACCTGCCAGAGGGCGGTTTTACAGGACGGCTGGAAGATGGTGCATACCTTCAGCCCCGGCCTGTGGGATTTTGCAGAATATGCCCTGTATCATACGGAAGAGGACCCGCGGGAAACGGCGGATGTAAAGGCCCGGTATCCGGAGGTGCTGGCGCGGATGCAGGCGCTGGAGGCGGAATGGCTGGAGCGCACGCTGCACGGCGCGCCGGACCCGCTTGCACGGCTGGGCGCTGAAAATGCACAGCACGGCCTGCGTGTTGCCCGGGAGGTGACCCGGCGCCTGCGTGCGGACAAGGAGCAATAACCGGCTGCCAAAGGGACAAAAGGGTGCGGAAAGC
>OJAG01001142.1_pt1 | contig 17207 bp, 10 predicted proteins | sample 1589021 | NCBI WGS metagenome assembly OJAG01 (sample SAMN03283264) | human gut metagenome | biome: human-associated habitat; material: feces | host: Homo sapiens | place: USA | collected 2013 | reverse complement strand
TGAAGTAGGAATGAAACATAAAGGTTTATAACTTTTTATAAGTTTTCAGTAACGGTATAAATTATTTGTATAAATAAAAATCAGAAATGGAATAGTTAAACACATGAGCTTATAATATAATCGGGGGAAAGAAAGATGAGAAAAAATAAAATTGTATTCATATTGGTGATATGTTTATTTACCCTAATTTGTGGTTGCTCCAAAGAAAAAGTTAATTCTGATAATGGTAACTCTACTCATATAGTTTCTAAACTTAAAAATCAGGGAGATATGACAGAAGATAAGAAGGAAACTAAAAATATTGTTTTAGATATTCCGTCAACAGCAGATTTTTTATATAGTTGTAATACAATCAAAGAATTAAAGGAGCATGCAGACTTAATAGTAAAAGCAACGGTAAAAGAGGAACATGCCTGGGTAGATGGGGTAGCTACAATTGGAACAGAATATGTATTAGAAATTAATAAGTGTTATATTGGTAAAGCCCAAAATACTATTATAGTTAACAATTTAGGTGGAACTATATTAGCATCAAAATATCTTGAAAAACAGAACGATCCTAAAATGGATGAATTAAAGAAAAAAGTAGAAAAGAATCCCGATAATTCTTATGTGCGTTTTCAATTTGATGGAGCGTGGCAGCCAGAAAAAGGAAAGCAATATATTTGGTTTTTAGAAGAAAATGAGGAAAATGGAACAATAACATATGCTCCAATTAATGTATATGAAGGTGTTTATGAAATAGACCAAGATATTGTAAAAAGATATAATGAGGAAAATACAAATAATTCCACAACAAGAAGTTCTCAACTTTCTGATGATAAAATGACTCTTTCAGAAATGGAGGCGAAAATTAATCAATGAGATTATAAATGTAAAAAAGATTTGGGTAGTGTTGTAAAATATTTGTTTGATTTTTATAAAAGAAATAAAGAAGATACATCTAAATACTTGGAAGTAATCTAAGTGATAGGATTACCTGCTCGCGAAGATATGATGCAAGTTGTAAATAGTGCGTAACTGGATTTCACATCTATGCAGTGACATAATAGTCTTAGAGATCATTAAAAGTCTTAAAAGTGCAGTGTTCAACTTTTAGGACTGGTCAAGAGACATTTTTTTGTGGGATTCTCATTCTACTGCATATATATAGATAGGAACGTTGATAGTTTCAATAAAAAGTGTTGTAGAAAGGATAAGAAATTTTATGAATTGGGGTAGGATTTTTGCAACCGGAGCCTTTTTCTTTCGGCATATATAATAAATAAAAATATGCATGAGAAACAGATGTCACTGGTGCTGTACCTTAAAAAGATATATAATAATCATAGAATTATGCTCTTCCTAAAATCAGGAACAGAATCTAAAAGTTATAATTTACTGATTTAAAGATTTCGAAAGATTATTCACAGGTGAATGGAGGGACGGAGAATGAGAAAAAAATATAGTTACATCGCGATAATTTTAATAGTATTTCTTTTTTCTGCCTGTCAAAAAAAGGAAGAAAAATTCAATTCAACAACTAAAACAAGCAACTCTACCGAATCCACAAATAGTATTCCAGATGAAATTAAAAGTTTATTAGCTCTCGGAAAATATGATGATACTATAGAAATAAATGGGGAAAGAGATTCCTTTTCTATAATAAAAAAGAAGCAAAAGTTTCTTTTTCCAAAGTGTCGGATACTCTCTATATCATATAGTACTTTTTCTGAAGATTCTACATTTCTGTCTCTAAATAAAAAAGAAATTCTCAAATTAATAGATTTGATTGAGGATAGTCCTATTTTAAAGAACGGCGATTCCCTCAGTAATTATGGTGTAAATGATAATACGAAAGAAAAATATGCAAAACTTTGTATTGTGTACGAAAACAGTCATGGAGATTTACAGAATGTGTCGTTAAATACTTTTAAAGGAGATATATTACATTTCTATGATTTCAATGGAGAAGATTATAGGATAGGACCCAATAAACAGCTTGTAGATTTTATTATTAAACATACCGGATACAGAGTACTGCCTGCAACAGCCTTTGATAAAATTGAAAAAATTACAGTAAAGTACAATAATAAAGAATATAATCTTTCTGCCCAAAATACTGCTAAATTTATAAAGATAATTAAAAAACTTGATAAAAGGCAAGATGAGTTTCATGATTATAACTTTACCGCACTTGCGTATACTTCGGACGGGGATATATACCATATCAAGGCAGGAATAGGCGAATATTCTGAGAATGATATTGCCATAGAGGGTGCTTGTTATGAAGGAACAGAAGAGATAACACAACTATTAGAGAAACACGATTAATATTATATAAAAATTTATCGTACTTACTCTGTTAGTTATTACCTATATATTTACAGCACGAAAGGGGTTATAGATATTATGTCTCAGGAAATATTTCACATTATATGGCAAAGTTTAAATGTATTATTAATAATAATTTGCACTTATATATTAATTCGTATAATTAAATATTTTAAAAATAAATAACTTTTACAGTTATAATATTTTATCTCTTAACATAAATGATAATGATTTTATTTAATGTATTAATTTCTAGTGAGGAGTGAAAAATGAAAAAAGAAAAGTTATTTAATGGAAAAGCTTTTTTATGGGCTATAATTGCAACCATAATGGCGGCAATATATAATTCATCATTAACGAGAGTACGGGATTTTGTAGGAAGAACATATGAAGTATCCTATCTTTATTTATTTCATATATTATTTCCACTGATAGAGGGTATCATAATTGCATTATCAGTATATGCTGACCAACAAAATAAAAATTCTAAAGTTTTGATTTTGATTATTATAATAAATTTAGCTATTGTAGCATACCAACTGATTCATGTAATGCCTTTGGCATCTTCACCGACTTGCTTACTCAGCGGATTTTATATAGTTTACTATATATGTTCCAGAAAACAGTATGAAAAAATTAAAACTTAAAAGTGTGTTGGCTGATATTAATTGATTACAGAAAGAGAAGCAGGTAAAGAGAACAATGATAAGAAACAAGGATTTCGAATTGGAAGACACAGCTTTTTTGATATGAAAGAACAGGAAGCCTGATATTGCCCAGTATGCGATAAGCTTGTGATTGATTGCAAAAAGGATAAATACGAAATGCATCTGATAATAAAAACTTTCGAGTAAGCAGAAGATTACAGTCTGAATCCCTAGGTCTCCACCACCTCCAATTTCACTCACAATTCCAGCCAACATGCAGAACCTGCTTCGCAGGTTCGTCTGTTAGATAATGAATGAAATTGTTAAAAAAAGGTTTACACTTTTTTATCAAATATGGTATACTAATTTCATGTAACTGCAAACTATTTTCAGTATGAGAAGGAGGGCCCGATTATGTCGGCTGTATTAGGTGCATTTGTTCAATATCTTATAACGTTTATTTTGCTGGTAGCAGCCGCGGCCGGAGGCATTTTTTGTGGAAAGAAGTTAAGAACGAAGAAGAACATGGAAAGCAACACGGCTGGTACTGGAAATACATCAGGTAAATAATTTATATAGCGATATATTCCAGGGTGCTGACGGAGAACCAATTGTTTTCTGGCAGCACCCTTTCATGTCGGTATACCGGCAGCAATATATGAGATACTACAGGAGGACAGAATTTTGAAAAAGTATGGAGTAAATGAACTTCGAAAAATGTATCTGGAGTTTTTTGAGAGCAAGGGACATCTTGCAATGAAGAGTTTCTCACTGGTTCCACATAACGACAACAGTTTATTACTGATCAACGCAGGTATGGCACCACTGAAACCTTATTTTACAGGCCAGGAGATTCCACCAAGAAAAAGAGTAACAACCTGCCAGAAATGTATTCGTACAGGTGATATCGAAAATGTTGGTAAGACAGATCGTCACGGTACATTCTTTGAAATGCTTGGTAACTTCTCTTTTGGAGATTATTTTAAACATGAAGCAATCGCATGGTCATGGGAATTCCTTACAGAAGTTGTAGGACTTGATGCAGACAGATTATATCCATCTGTATACTTAGAAGATGACGAGGCATTTGCCATTTGGAGAGATGAGATTGGAATCGCTCCAGAACGCATTTTCAAGTTTGGTAAAGAAGATAACTTCTGGGAACACGGTGCTGGTCCTTGCGGTCCTTGTTCCGAGATTTATTATGACCGTGGAGAAAAATACGGCTGTGGTAAACCAGGCTGTACAGTAGGTTGTGACTGCGACCGTTATATGGAAGTATGGAACAACGTATTTACTCAGTTTGAGAATGACGGACATAATAACTACACAACATTAAAACAGAAAAATATTGATACAGGTATGGGATTAGAGCGTCTTGCCGTTATCGTTCAGGACGTAGGATCTATCTTTGATGTAGATACTATCCGTTCCCTTCGTGATAAGATCTGTGAAGTAGCAAAGAAAACTTACAAAGAAAATGAGCAGGACGATATTTCTATCCGTCTGATCACAGACCATATCCGTTCCGCTACATTTATGATCTCCGATGGTATCATGCCAAGTAATGAAGGCCGTGGATACGTTCTTCGCCGTATTATCAGAAGAGCAGCCCGTCACGGACGTTTACTCGGAATCGAAGGCAAGTTCTTAGCAGAGCTTAGCAAGACAGTTATCGAAGGTTCTAAAGATGGTTATCCAGAATTAGAAGAAAAGAAAGATTTCATTTACAATGTTATCATTCAGGAAGAAGGCAAGTTTAATAAGACAATCGATCAGGGTCTTGCAATCCTTGCTGATTTAGAAGAATCCATGAAGAAAAAAGGCGTAAAAGAGTTAGATGGACAGGACGCTTTCAAACTTTACGATACTTATGGATTCCCATTAGACCTTACAAAAGAAATCCTTGAAGAAAAAGGATACACTGTAAATGAAGAAGCATTCCAGACTTGCATGAATGAGCAGAAAGAAAAGGCAAGAAGTGCAAGAAAGACAACAAACTACATGGGTGCTGACGTTACAGTTTATGAGTCTATCGACCCATCTGTAACAAGTACTTTCGTTGGATATGAGACACAGGAATGTGATTCTAAGATTACAGTTATGACAACAGACACAGAGCTTACAGAAGCTTTAACTGATGGACAGGCTGGAACAATCTTTGTAGACGAGACACCATTTTATGCGACAGGTGGTGGACAGCACGCTGACAGCGGTGTCATCACATGCAAAGACGGCGAATTCATTGTAGAAGATGTTGTAAAAATGCTCGGTGGAAAGATTGGCCATATCGGACATGTAACAAAGGGAATGTTCAAAGTTGGTGATACGGTAACATTATCTGTAAATAAAGCACAGAGAGCAGATACAGCTAAAGGGCACAGTGCAACCCATCTTCTTCAGAAATCCTTACGTACCGTTCTTGGAAATCATGTAGAACAGTCCGGTTCTTATGTAGATAAAGACAGACTTCGTTTCGACTTCTCTCACTTCCAGGCATTAACTGCAGAAGAACTTGCAGAAGTTGAAAAAATGGTAAATGAAAAAATCGCCGAAGACCTCACTGTAAGCACAGAAATCATGAGTGTTGACGAAGCAAAGAATACTGGTGCGATGGCATTATTCGGAGAAAAATATGGTGATAAAGTACGAGTTGTTACTATGGGAGATTTCTCCAAAGAATTCTGTGCAGGTACACATGTACCACATACAGGAGTAATCAAAGCATTTAAGATTATTTCTGAAACTGGTGTTGCAGCGGGCATAAGACGTATCGAAGCATTAACTGGTGACGGAGTGATGAAATATTATCTTGATGAGGAAAAAACTCTTCACGAAGCAGCAAAAGCAGCAAAGGCAGAGCCTCATAAGTTAGCAGAAAAGATTCAGTCCATGCTTGACGAAATCAAAGCACTTTCTGCAGAAAATGAGAAATTAAAAGACCAGATTGCCAAGAGCGAAGTTGCTGACGTAATGGATCAGGTAGTAGAAGCAGGCGATTACAAAGTACTTCCAGTATCCGTAAAAGACGTTGACATGAACGCACTCCGTACCTTAGGAGATGACCTCAAAGGTAAGATTGGCAGCGGTGTTGTTATCCTTGCTTCCGATATGGGAGGAAAGGTTAACTTAATTGTAACTGCAACAGACGATGCTGTAAAAGCAGGCGCACATGCAGGAAAGATTATCAAAGAAGCAGCAGCCTTAGTAGGTGGCGGCGGCGGTGGACGTCCAAATATGGCTCAGGCTGGTGGAAAGAATCCAGCAGGAATCAAAGCTGCATTAGAAAAAGCTGTGGAAATCGCGAAAGAACAGTTATAAGTTCTGGTTTGCCGCAGGCAAAGTAGACGCTCACAAAGAGAGAAGCCAACCTATATCTGTGACTCTATCACTGCGGGTTGAATGTTCGCTAACGGCTCACATCCAATCCTCGTTCTAAGGCCACAGATATAGGTTGGCTTCTCTCTTTGCGAGCTGTCTTTGGCTGTAGAAGTAAAAACAGAATTCAATATGGAGGTTAGATTATGGTTCGAGCAATTATGAAAGATGTTTTGTTTCTTAAAAAGAAAGCAGTCCCTGCAACAAAAGACGATATGCCAGTGGTGCAGGATTTACTTGATACGTTAAAAGCAAATGAAACTGGCTGTGTTGGGATGGCAGCAAATATGATTGGAGTAAATAAAAGAATTATTGCGGTGAATATGGGATTTGCGAATATTGCAATGTTAAATCCGGTGATTGTAAGTAAAAAAGAACCATATGAGGCAGAAGAGGGCTGTTTATCTTTAAAAGGAGTTAGAAAAACGACTCGCTATCAGGAGATAGAAGTAGAGTATGAAGATATTCATTTTAAAAAACAGCATCAGAAGTATAAAGGCTGGGTAGCGCAGATTATACAGCATGAGGTGGATCATTGCGAGGGGATAATTATCTGATTTATGAAACAAAACAGACGTACCGAAAGAGAGAAGAGGTCCTATATCTGCGACTCTATTACTGTGGGTTGAATGCTCGCGTAATGGCTCGCATTCAATCCTCGTTCTAAGGCCACAGATATAGGGCCTCTTCTCTCTTTCGGGGCTGTTTTAGGTTGTTGAAGTAAAATTATATAATATTTACAGATATTTGGCAATAGTAAATAAAAGTAATCCAAACTCCGTAAAAATCATCATTAGATGCAGTTATTTCTTCTATTGGATTTACATGAAATATTAAAGATTTACATGGATTTTTCTGGAAAAATATGATATAATCCCCTCGTTGCCGCCCCATTCTGGCAACAGAAAGGGGGTGTACATATTGTCAGCATATTCTTTTCTTCTGTCGGTATTGGCAGGTGTAGCATCTGGCATCATTGTTGAACTAATCATGACTATACTTCGCAAGTGGTTTGGCCGGAAGAAGAAGTAAAATCATGCGGTAACCAAACCCCACAAAAAAATCCCCTCAGTATTCGCGGTACTGAGGGGATTTGTGTTTGTGTACATACTGTACAGCATATTCTTTTCTGATTTCAATATATCATACCGAATCAGATATTTCAAGTATATTCTGCTTTCAAAATTTTATGCCAGATTGTGCCGACGCATAAGCATACTTATTGAATGAGAAATTGGCACTGATGAGATATTTATCTTTAGCATTATAAATTTTGAAGTTTGCTCTAGTAGTGTCAGTTTTGCCAACTTGCCTGTAGAAAATCTCAACATAAATATTAAGAAAGCAACTTTTTCTTCACTTTCGTATATTCTTCTTCAGTATATCCTTTTTCTAATATTTTTTCTTTTGGTATTCCAAAAGAAATGAATGCAACAATTGCGTGTTCTCGTTCCTTTTCCGTATTTCTGCGTTCTTGTTCTACTCCCTTATCCCAGGCATCTTCTAGCATTCCCTGTAATATTACGCGACCTATACTTTCTCCCATCGCCTCCACCTTCCTTTCTAATTCTTTGGTCATCTCTACACCGCATTCATTTTTTAAATAATTCTTTTTTCTTCTGCTGAATGGTCTGCAATTACATATTCCAACATTTCGATTAATTTATTTTTAGACTGTGTCATGTTTTTCCCACCTCGTATCTTTATGAGAATCCCTTTTAACAGATTTATCTCTTCAGGGTGAATATTTTCACCAAATTTTACTTCCGGTCTAAGTTGGTATTCTATAATGGAATCTTCATTTTTTCTGGCATCTATGCATATCCAGATACTTATGACTTCCTTAATCTTTTCATCAACTTTCGCTACACCATCGCTAAGCGCGGAAAGTATCCTTGAGATATAGGTTTCTCTGACAGCCATATATTCTTTGTTGGTCTGTTTATCTTCGCTAATTAAAATTATGCTTCTGATATCCAATTCTGAATAGTCTCTACCGAGAGGTTTACTGCTTTTGCAATCTGTTTCACAGACATTCCCATTTCGAGAAGGGCAAGAGTAGTTTCTCTTGCTTTTTTTAATTCTCCTTTTTGTACGCCAGATTGTTCGCCTTCATTATAAATCTCTTCTAATTCCTGACACATTTGATTCACTCCTTCCGCAGTTTCCTTTAGTTGATGTACTCTGGTTGAAAGAATATTACTATACATTTCATCCGCTTCTTCGCAATGTAAGTCATGCATTAAGCGGCCTAATTCGGTATCATCCTGTTTTTTCGAGTTTACATATAGAATATGTTGACCATCTTGAAATATATCTTCGGTTTCGTTGATTCTTCTTTGTATGTGACTGATTGGTCGGTTGTATCCAAGGACATCATTTTTGGTAATAAAAATGATGTAAGTTTCTGGCAGACTGTCGAAAGGTTCGCCGGGATTCAGTAGATTCATATCCAGTAGACCGCAGTGGTATCGGGCTCTTTTTGGAGAAGCACCATCATTTTCACCTTGAATCTCCACGTTAAAGTGATTGTTTTCTGCATCCTTTGCCACGCAGTCTAAAATGGCGGAACGTCCCTGGAGATTTTTATAATCTTTCTGTAAAGTCTGGTCGATTACTTTTAGGCCTGTTCTATTCATGATAACCTGAAGAATATATTCCGTACATGAGATTTCCTTTAAAACATTCCGCATAAAGATGTCATTCATTATCGTAAAGTGTTTTATCTTTTCCTTATATCTTTTGTAGCGTTGTTCTAAGCCTTCTGGCTGTAAGATTGTGGAATCCGTCATTTACGCTACCTCCAATTATGATATATTAACGATTATTATATGACTATTATATACATAATTTGACATAAAAGTCAATGAGCATTTGAATCGGAATTTTAAACAGACACAGCTAAAGAAAGGTTATGTAGCTGAATCGTATTTTTTCTTTTTTCGTCTACATCAAATCTACAGATTAGAATTCTTTTACCAAAAGTGTCGTAAAATCAACCACTTAGACACATCCTATTGAATTTTAGTGAAGAAAATGATACGCTATTTTTAAAATAGCAAAATCTATATTTTAAAGCATGTTTGAAAAATCATCCTTGAAATCCGCACGTCTCAATTTGCATTCTTGAATTTGCCTTCATTCGGTTGACGTAGTCTGTTACGCCGCCCCCATTTAGGCAAAATCTTCTACAAATTGTAACGGAATCTTACAGAAAGCATTTTTCAAATACGCTCAAGGGGAAAGTGAGGAAAAACTATGAAAAAACAACGGAAACACATCAATTTATCCCGCATAACAGCATTCATCTTATCGGTAGCAATGCTGGCGGGATTCTGTCCACAGGGAGTCAGTTTAGCGGATATCCCGATAACACTGCCAAAGGTAAATGCGGCAGAGAATATAAGTAATCCAAGAATCGTAAAGGATTCTTCTATGGATGCCGGACAGAGAGTTACCTGGGACTGTGTGTACTTTGGAAGTTATCCGCAAAGCGAAGTGACATCCAAAGATGGTAGTATTTATAATACATTGAAAAATGCGACAGGCTGGGATGAAAATAATGATATTACGATTGGGAGAACGAAGTATCGCAGATTAAAGGGGGAAGATGCGACATATTACTCAAGCAATGAAGAGGGACAGTATAATTGGAATGGCAGTTATAAAACCTACCATTATTTTAAGTATGAACCAATCAAATGGCGTGTTTTAAACAGGAATGGCAACGATGCACTTCTCCTTGCGGATGTTGCCTTAGATGACCAGAAGTATAATACGGATTATGCAAAAGTGACATGGGAAACAAGCAGTATGCGAAGCTGGCTGAACGGTTATGGGGCATCTGTGAATCAGCCAAAGACAGATTACAGCAGAAAGAACTTTATCAATTCTGCTTTCACGTCTACGCAAAAAAATGCGATTAAAACAACCAATGTTGTAAATAACAATAATATTTACTATGGAACAGCAGGTGGAAATAATACCTCGGATCAAGTGTTCCTCCTCTCCGAATCAGAAGTTTATAATACAGATACGGCAGCAGGCTATGGATTTGCAAAAGACTACAGTACATATGATGAAGCGAGAAGAAGCCGTTGCAGTACTTATGCGTATGCGATGGGTACCTATAGGTATTATTGGTGGCTCCGTTCGCCGGGCTGTGATGGTCATTGTGCGGCCGGAGTGTACATTGATGGCGAGGTCGATGGGCGTGGTAGGGATGTCTTCGATAATAATGTCGGTGTGCGGCCCGCTTTGCATTTGAATCTTCCATCCACCAATCTCTATTCCTACGCCGGAACGGTATGCTCCGATGCCATGAAATCTGGGGAGAGCGGAACAGATAATCCTGTAAATCCAGGTGAGCCGGATAAGCCAGATACCCCAAACCAGCCCACCCAGCCCGATAAACCAGGAACGGCCACAGGAACCAGAACAGAGGAGAGCGATGTAGATATTGAGATTGACGGTGGTGTAGATTTTACGATTCCGGAGAATGTTCCAATTCTTGGTGGTGGGGATGTTTCTCTTGATTATGGAACGATTCCAGTTACTTTTAAGAGGGAGGATAATACATACCGGATTGGAATCGGTGTTCAGGATATGAATAAGAAGGACTGGACAACGTTTAAAAAGTTTGTGGAAACGCAAAAAGAATCCTATAGAAAAGGAATGAACTCTCTTTTGGCTTCTAAGTTTGGAACCGCGTCTATGGGGATGAGCGTAGAACCGGAAATGGAGGCTTATGGCTATGTGGAAGGAACAATCACGAAGACAAACGGAGTCGAATCTGCGGGAGGGAAGCTGGTTGTTGAAATAAAAGGAACGGCAAAGCAGGAATGGCAGACGGTTGTGGTGGTTGTTCCGGTAGTGATTAAGGTAAAGGGAACGGCTGGTACTAAAGCGGATTTCTCTGTAGGATTTGATTTTAATAAGAGTAAAGTGTATACCAAAGGGGAAGTAGAGCTTACTCTTCCGAGTGTACGTCTTACGGGAGGTATCGGTGTTTCTTATATCGCAGATATTTCTGTTTATGGAGAAGCAAAGAACCTTGTTACAGTAGAATCAGACGGGAAGGATAATGATATAACAGCCTCTTTAGAGGGGGCGCTGGGAGTTAGTGCAAAGGCGTTATGCTTTTCTTATGAAAAAGAGCTTTTGAATGGTTCGTTCGATTATTTGTCCACAAAGAAGAAGTCAAAAGCCAGAATGTATACCAGAGCATTGCCAAAGTTAGAACCGGAGGCGAAAGATTATGAAATACAAAGAGTAGATTCTTCTTCGTGGGATGGTTCTGCCGTTGCAGAACAAACAGCGAAGCCACGTTCGATAAAGCGTGCTGCTTCTGCAAAAAATACATCTGGAACAGTGACAACATTGCTGTCTGATGTGTATGCCAGTGCAAAGCCGCAGCTTTTGCAGACGGCAAGTGGAAAGAAACTCCTTATTTTTACAACGGACATGGGCGACAGAACAACAGGGAATCATACAGCAGTGGTATATTCTATTTATAATGAACGTGGGTGGAGTATACCTAAGCTGATTGATGATGATGGAACGGCAGATTTTGATGCAGTAGCAGCAGTAGATGGAGAGAATGTATACGTTACATGGATTAATGCAAAGCGGATTTTTACACCAGAAGAAGCAGAGGCTGAAGATTTTATGACAAAGCTTGCAGCCGAGACCGAAGTTCAGGCAGCAAAAATCGCATTAAATGGAAATACAGGAACAGTGACAAAGTATCCGGCTATTACGGATAATGCCATTGCGGATTTGCATCCGTCTATTACAGTAAAAAATCATGTGCCATATATTGCATGGAACAGCAATAGTGCGAATGATATTTTAAAGGGAACCGGAACAAATACAGTTTATCTTGCTTCTTTAAATGGAAATGCATTTACAACAAAGAAGTTATCAGAAGAGAATAAGCCGGTACAGTCTGTTGCTATTGGCAATTTGGATAATGATGTAGTGACAGCTTATACATTGAATTCTGGTACCGAGGAAAATCCGCAGGTACAACTGACGGCGGTTAATGCAAAAGGACGAACAACCATTGCAGCAAATGGCCAGAATCTTTCTCCTTCTTTTGCAAAAATAGATGGAAGTTCCGTTCTTTTATGGTATGCACAGGATGCGGAAGGCAGTTCCTTAAACTATATTGATGCTATAGATGGAGCGGTAGAAAGCTATATAGAAGACGATGCGGTTATTTCCGCAGATTATACGGTAGTAGATGGTGGAGATAGCCAGCTTCTCATCTGTTCATCGGAGAAAGAAAATGCAGAAGAAGCTGGAAGAAATCTATATGCCTATGTAATAAGAGATGGAGAAGTTTACGAACCAGTTACTTTAACAGATTTAGAAGGTTATGCAGCAGTGCCGAGTGGTATCTGGAATGGGACGGCGTATGAATATTTATTTACAAGAACCGATGTAGATATTACAGAGAATACTGTAACAGAAAATACGGATTTATGTATCACTTCTGTAGTGCCACAAAGCAAACTTGTCATCGGGGATATTGATTACACGCAGGAGAAATTGATGCCGGACGAGGATGCTTCTATCACCATACCAGTGAAAAATAATGGATTAACAAACTGTGGTGAGGGAAAAGTTCAGATTATCTATAATGGCAATGTCATTGGACAGGCAGACTTGGAAGCTGGAATAACATCAGGAGAGACACAAAACGTTACGGTAGACCTTACTGTACCAGAGGATGCGGCAGCGAAAGAAACATTAAAAGTAGAAGCAATCTCTGATAAAAATACAACAGCAGATTCTACAAAAAGTATTCAGTCGGCCGGCAGTGAACTTGCGCTTTCTGTTAAACAAGAAGATGATAATATTACAGCAGCAATAGATAATAACAGTGCCTTTGATACGACAGCAGCACTTACTTTAAAAGCTGGGGATGCTTCTGGTAAAGTATTAAAAACAATAAATCTTGGAAATGTGGAATCCTATGGTATGGTAGAAAAAACATTTACAAAAGAAGAATTGAAAAAACTCGGAAGCGATACGGTTTACATGGAAGTTAGCGGAGATGCAGAAGAAAGCATAAAGTCTGATAATACAGCATTTGTTTATGTAGGAACAGAAGAATTAAAAACATTGGATTATCTCACCGCAACAAAAACAAAGGTTACTTATACTAAAGGCGAGAAGCTAAATCTGGATGACTTGGAAGTGACCGCAGTATACACTGATGGAAGCAAGGCAAAAGTAACAGGTTATACAACAAATGTGAAAAATATCGATATGTCTAAAACAGGCAAAAAACAACTGGAAATTCTTTATGAAGAAGTCGGTATTGGACGAAAAGTAGTTATGCCAATTACGGTAGAAAATGCGAAGCCAAATACACCAAAACCGGATACTGGTAAAAAACCGTCAAAGAAAGTAAAGGTAACCTCAATCCGTCTTTCCGGTCTCTCCAAACAGATTGTCGCAGGCAAAAAGCTTACTCTAAAAGCGGCTGTTTTACCAAAGACTGCTTCGAATAAAAAGCTACTCTGGAAATCCAGCAATACAAAAGTTGCAACCGTAACGCAAGGTGGAGTTGTTACACTGAAAAAGAAAACTGGCGGTAAGAAAGTAACGATTACGGCAACAGCAACGGATGGCAGTAAAAAATATGCTTCATGGAAGGTTACATCTATGAAAGGCATTGTAAAGAAAATTAAGATAACAGGAAGTAAGCCAGTAAAAGCAGGCAAGAAACTAAAACTAAAAGCCAAAGTAACTGCCACAAAGAAAGCAAATAAAAAACTTCTCTGGATATCAAGCAATACCAAATATGCCACGGTAAATGCTAAGGGAATTGTAACAACGAAGAAATCAGCCAAAGGAAAAACGGTAAAAATTACTGCAATGGCAACAGATGGAAGCGGAAAGAAGAAGACCGTAAAAATCAAAATGAAATAGCTTCTAATTTGTGAGTCTATGAAACAGACGAACCCGCTGCTATAAGAAAAGTGAAAGCCAGATTGCCCGAAGAATAATTGAAAAGAACCCCTAAAAAATTTATTGATTTGTTCCGTTGTGCTAAACGCTCCATTTTGCCCAATAGTACAGAAACTTCGGAGAAAGCAGTCCGAAGTTTCTATGGTCAAAATTCCACAGCACAAAGTCACAAAATTCAATAAATTTTTTAGGGGTTCTTCCTCGTATTATTTGAGCAATCCGACAGAAAATTTACAGCGGCTGACTATTCCAAATCCTCTCAGATTAATTCTGATTTTACTTCTACAGCCAACAAACAGCCCGCAGCAAATCAGAATCCCTTTACCATTTTTTCGTTTTATTTTTTGCTATTTTCACCTTTTTAGCGGACAATACCTTAATGGCATTTTTCTTCCCTTTTTTCGCAGAGACAGTATTTCCACTGACAATAACAGTTCCTAATTTTTTAGAAGCATTAGAGCGTACAAAAATACCCTGCTGTCCGCCCTTTACAGTATTATTTGTAAGGCTGATAACATTTTTAGTTTTAGTAGTTGCTTTTGGAGCGGAGCCTTTTTGGTAGGCAACAGCCAGGCCGACAGAATAGGAGTTGCGGCTTTTTGGTGTTTTGGTTGTGATGCGGCAATTCTTTACTGTGGCACTTTTTGTATTGAAAAGAGCAATAGCTTCTGCCGAGATTCCAGTAACGTTACAATTTTCAATGGTGATATTGGAATGATAATTTCTGGCTTTACGGTACTTAGATTCGTTGCCTGCGCCTGCAAAGTTAGCACAAATACCGCGGGCACCCTGAATCGTACAGTTTTTTACGGTGATATTTTTACATGGCGTACCATTGCAAAGCTTTTTACTAAGACGGTAAAGGCCAGGTGCAGTAGTCGGGCTTGACAGGTCAATCTGTAACTGTTCTTCCACGCAGGTTTTGGAGCATTTGCCCTGTGCTTTGAGGGTACAGTTATTAACTACGACATTGCTGCAGGAAATGAGTTCGATTCCATGTCCCTTATAATTAGTATATACCGTAGCATTATTAATAGAAATGTTTGAGGCATAACTGATACGCATCATAGTACCAGCTAATCCACTGGAGGAAGAATTCTTCCAGATGCCGCCGTTGATTGTAAGATTTTTAAAGTTTGTGTAGGAAGCAGCAGTTGGATCGTTGATAATAACTCCTTTATCAGAGGTAATGGTATGTTTACCAGCGTTGATTGTTGTATTATTTCCTGGACGCAAATAAGTATCAATATGAATATTATTATTGATATTGATTACCTTTTTTTCATTCCCTTCCATTAAAAGATTTAATGCTCGGCGGTTATCGGCTGCATTCCCAATAGGAACGAAGTTGTAAACAGAGCCTGTTCGGTAGGCGATTACTTTTCTTTTAAATGTGACAGCAGTACCAGATGCAGCAGTTACCGTTTGTGTACCAGCTGTATTTGCAAAAAAAGTAGTGCTGACAGTGAGTGCAAAGATGGTGCTAAGTAAGATTTTTCTTAATTTTCTCATAGTATTCCTTTCTCATAAATGGTGACACATATTTGGAAAAATATCTTTCTATTAGTTGTTTAAAGCCTCTAATTGTGCAAAAAATCCCGGATAGGAAACATCCACGCAATCAGAATCGGTAATTATGGTTTCGCCATCGGCGTTCAGTCCTGCAATGGCAAATGTCATGGCGATACGGTGATCCATAGAACAGTTGATTTCGGCTCCATGAAGAACAGGAATAGACTCTTCTGAGCGGCTGTTAATAATAAATCCGTCATCGGTATCAATAACATCGGCGCCCATCTCAGTTAAGTTCTCTGTCATGATCGCGATACGGTCGGATTCTTTTACACGAAGTTCGTGAGCATCTTTGATGATGGTTTTTCCTTTTGCAAAGCAGGCCATAAGGGCAATGACAGGCAGTTCATCAATAAGAGTAGGGATAATGCTTCCTCCCACAACAGTTCCGTGAAGTTCACTTGTTTTTACAAGAAGATCAGCAACAGGCTCCCCGCCTTCTTCGCGGGTATTTAATAAAGTGATGTCTGCACCCATGTCCTGACATACCTTTAAAATTCCAGCACGAGTATCATTAATGCCAACATTTTTAATTGTGATTTCGGAATCTGGAGTGATTAAACCAGCTACGATGAAAAATGCAGCAGAAGAAATGTCTCCTGGAACTTCGATATGCTGTCCATGTAATGTCTCTGGCGGAGTGATGGTACAGGTGTTTCCATCCGATACGATATCTGCACCAAAGGAACGGAGCATTCTTTCTGTGTGATCTCTTGAAAGAGCAGGTTCTGTGACGCTTGTCTTTCCTTCTGCATATAATCCGGCAAGAAGAACACAGGATTTTACTTGGGCAGAAGCGACAGGAGAATCATAATGAATGGCATTTAAAGTATGTCCTTTAATAGAAAGAGGTGCACAGCCATTATTGTTAATACTTGTGACATCAGCTCCCATCATGGAGAGAGGTTTCATGATTCTTCCCATAGGGCGGGAATTTAAAGAAGCATCTCCACTTAAAACAGTATCAAAATCCTGACCGGCAAGAATACCGGAAATAAGGCGGGTTGTTGTACCGCTGTTGCCGACATCTAAAGTCTCTTCTGGCTTGCTGAGTCCGTGAAGCCCTTTTCCATGTACATAAATGGTTTCGTCCTTTTCTTCGATAGAAATACCCATCTTGCGGAAGCAATCAATGGTAGAAAGGCAGTCAGCCCCTTTTAAGAAGCCGTGAATCGTAGTTGTTCCCTCAGAGAGAGAGCCGAACATAATGGCCCTGTGGCTGATTGATTTATCTCCGGGAACGGTGAGTGTTCCTTTCAGGCCGGTAGTTCGTGTTATCTTTTTCATAAATAGATCCTCGTTTTCGTTTGTTTTATA
>OJAG01001132.1_pt1 | contig 17370 bp, 14 predicted proteins | sample 1589021 | NCBI WGS metagenome assembly OJAG01 (sample SAMN03283264) | human gut metagenome | biome: human-associated habitat; material: feces | host: Homo sapiens | place: USA | collected 2013 | reverse complement strand
CACCTTTTTTCGAATTTTCTTATTTTTAGAAAAATATAGTTAATTCTGCATATTTTATATTTTATCTGAATTTTTTAAAAAAGACCGTACGCATCACACGCCGGTCCTTTTTCCACAACTTCCTTCTAATTTTTCCCCACGCGCAGAATCGCATCCTGAATATTTTCCACCGGAATCAGTGCGATTCCACCGATTTTCTCCACGGACTTCATGCAGACAGCAGGTAAAATCACCCGCTCGAAGCCCAGTTTTTTTGCTTCCAGTACACGCTGTTCCGCCATGCTGACGGCGCGGACCTCACCGCTTAAGCCGACCTCGCCAAATACGACCGTTTTCTCATCGATCACCTGATCTTTGTAGCTCGATACGACGGCAAGTGCGATGCCAAGATCGATCGCCGGCTCATTCATCTTGATTCCGCCTGCGATGTTGACGTAGGCATCGCTTGTCGAAAGATTGACTCTTGCGCGTTTTTCCAGCACTGCCATCAGCAGGTTCACACGGTTGAAATCGCATCCTGCTGCGGTGCGGCGCGGGATTCCGAAATTACTGTGGCAGACCAGTGCCTGAATCTCGATCAGGATCGGGCGCGTTCCCTCCATGGAGCATGCGACAACCGAACCGGAAGCTCCCTCCGGCCGTCCGTTCAGCATGTACTCCGATGGATTTTTCACTTCCACGAGTCCCTCTGTCTGCATTTCGAAGACGCCGATCTCATTTGTAGAACCAAAACGGTTTTTGACGCCGCGTAGAATCCGGTAGGACGCATGACGGTCGCCCTCGAAGTACAGCACGGTATCTACCATGTGTTCCAGCACACGTGGGCCGGCCACATTACCGTCTTTTGTCACATGACCGACGATAAAGATCGAAATTCCCATTCCCTTTGCAATCTGCATCAGCACATTCGTCGATTCCCGGACCTGGGATACACTGCCCGGCGCAGAGCTGACCTCCTCGTTGTACATGGTCTGGATCGAGTCGATGACGGCCATCTCCGGCTTCTCTTTTTCCATGACGGCGCGGATGATGTCAAGATTCGTCTCACAGAGCAGGGACAGATTTTCATTAAATTCTCCGATCCGCACGGCGCGCAGTTTGATCTGGCGCAGGGACTCCTCGCCGGAAATGTATAAAACCTGATGTCCTGCTGTGGACAGCATGCGGCACACCTGCAGAAGGAGTGTGGATTTTCCAATTCCCGGATCGCCGCCGACCAGTGTCAGGGAACCCGGCACGATTCCTCCGCCGAGCACCCGGTCGAGTTCTCCGATTCCCGTCGGGATACGCTCTTCTTTTCCTGTTGAAATTTCCGTCAGATGCACCGGCTTTCTGCCCGCTGCGCTGTGGCTTCCGAGCCCCTGGTTTCCCGCCGGTGTTTTGGCCGCCGTCGGTTCCTCCACAAACGTGTTCCATTCTCTGCACGCCGGACACTGGCCCATCCATTTTGCGGACTCATAGCCGCAGTTCTGGCAGAAAAAGGCTGTCTTTTTTGCTTTTGCCATAGTTGTCTCCCTTATAATTGTCAAAAAAGCTGCCGCACACGTTCTGCGACAGCCTTCTTTTTTTACTTCATCATGCTTTTACGATTTCTACTGCTACATCCTCTGTTTTTTCCAGCTCTACGCTGAAGGAAAGTTTTCCGCCGAGGTTTGTGGTCATGTGGCCAACGTTTACGCCGTCGAGCAGCACCTTGTATTCGGTCTCTGCTTCCATTTCAACGGTGATCTGTGCATCCTCCGGTCCTTCTACTTTGAAGGTCATGCCGTCGTCGAATACGTTCAGATCGGTAACTGCGGTTCCCGGAACGGATTCGTATACGAACAGTCCGTTTCTCTCCAGCTTTGTGATTTCCTTAAAGGTTTTTACTTTATACAGATCTCCTCTGTGCTCAAAATCAGATTTTTTTGCCTTTGCCGCAAGCTCATAATCTCCGAAGCTGATGCCTCCGTCTGCCTCTGTGCGGATTAATTCTTTTACTACTGACATTTGTAAATGCCCTCCTGGTCTTGTCTTTTGTGGTGTTTCGTTTGTTTGTGAAAATCATACCATAATCGAAAAGATTTTACCATATAATTTATGGAATTTTATATTATTTTTTCTCAAGAACCTTAAATGTAATCTCTTTCTTATTCATTCCAGCCGCAACGGTATCGCCTTTTTTCACTTCTCCGTTCAGGATGGCTTCTGCGAGCGGATCCTCAATTTTGCTCTGGATCGCGCGTTTTAACGGGCGGGCACCGTACTTGCTGTCGAAGCTGTTTTCCACGAGATATTCTTTCACGGTGTCACGGACTTTCAATTCAATGTCCATCTGCTCCTTGCAGCGGCGCTCCAGATCTTTGAGCAGAATCTGCAGAATCTTCTTCATATCCGCCTTGGTAAGCTGATGGAATACAATAATCTCGTCGATTCGGTTCAGGAATTCCGGCTTAAACATCCGTTTGACTTCTTCCATCACCTGGCCCTTCATGTATTCGTAGTCTTTCCGCTCATCTTCTGTCGAAAGGAATCCAAGGCGTTTCGGCGCTACAATGTTCTGTGCTCCGGCATTGGATGTCATGATAATGCAGGTCTGTTTGAAATCAACTTTTCTGCCCTGCGCGTCGGTGATATGGCCATCATCAAGCACCTGCAGCAGAATGTTGAAGACATCCGGGTGCGCTTTTTCGATCTCGTCAAACAGGATCACACTGTACGGGTTGCGGCGCACTTTTTCGGAGAGCTGGCCGCCTTCCTCGTAGCCGACGTATCCCGGAGGGGAGCCGATCAGTTTGGAGACGCTGTGTTTCTCCATGTACTCCGACATGTCGACGCGGATCAGGGCCTGCTCTGTACCGAAAACTGCCTCGGCGAGTGCTTTGGAAAGTTCTGTTTTTCCGACACCGGTCGGTCCAAGAAACAGGAAGGATCCTGTCGGACGGTTCGGGTCTTTTAATCCGACTCTGCCTCGTTTTACGGCTTTTGCCACAGCTGTCACGGCTTCTTCCTGGCCGACAACGCGTTTATGGAGTGTCTGCTCCAGTCTTGCCAGACGTTTCGATTCTCCTTCCGCGAGACGCTGTACCGGAATTTTCGTCCAGGTGGATACGGTTTTTGCGATTTCTTCTTCTGTTACCTGCAGTTTTTTGTTTTTGCAACGGCGTTCAAAGCGTTTTCGGATCTGCTCCAGATCTTTTTCGAGCTCCTGCTGGCGCGCCTGCAGTTCTTTTGCCTGCTCAAAATCGCCGGCACTGATCGCGGATTCTTTTTCTTTCTGTACTTCGAACAGTGTCTGCTCCTCTTTTGCCATGTTGTCCGGCACCTGGTAGCCGGCGAGCTGTACGCCTGCGGATGCCTCATCGATCAGATCGATGGCTTTATCCGGCAGGAAACGGTCGTTGATGTAGCGGACGCTCATTTTTACGGCTGCTTCCAGTGCTTCATCGGTGATTTCCACGCCGTGGTGGCGTTCGTAGTATGGGCGCAGGCCTTTTAAGATATCAAGTGCTTCGCTTTCCGTCGGTTCTTCTACTTTGACCGGCTGGAAACGGCGCTCCAATGCGGCATCTTTTTCGATGTATTTACGGTATTCTTCGAGCGTGGTTGCACCGATGAGCTGAATTTCTCCGCGGGAAAGGGACGGTTTTAAGATATTGGATGCATCGAGTGCTCCCTCTGCACCGCCGGCCCCGATGATGGTGTGAAGTTCATCGATGAACAGCAGAATATTTTCATTGTCCGTCACTTCTTTGACGACACGTTTGATACGCTCTTCGAACTCACCGCGGTATTTGCTTCCGGCTACCATTCCGGAAAGGTCAAGGACAACAACTCGCTTATCGCGGATCGTTTCCGGCACAATGCCAAGGGCAATCCGCTGCGCCAGACCTTCCGCAATCGCCGTTTTTCCGACACCCGGCTCTCCGATCAGACACGGGTTGTTTTTTGTCCGGCGACTTAAGATCTGAATGACACGCTCAATTTCCTGCCCACGGCCGACAACCGGATCGAGTTTTCCTTCGCGCGCAAGCTCAGTCAGATCCCGGCTGTACTGGTCCAGTGCCGGCGTTTCGCTGGTCTGCGCTCCACCTCTTGTCTGCGGTCCGCGGCCGGTATTTGCATTTCCGCTTGCACCGCCCTGCAGCGGTGCCTCGCCCATGGCAGTAAGGATTGCTCCATATAGTTTCTGAATGTTGATCCCCATGGTAAAAAGCAAACGGGTAGCAACACAGTCACTTTCTTTTAAGATTGCGATCAGCAAATGCTCGGTTCCCACAGCTCTGCTCTTAAAACGCGCTGCCTCCGCTTCTGCATTTTCAAGCACTCTGCGTACCCGCGGAGTATAGCCCGGTCGGGATTCGGTCACGGTGTTTCCGCCTGGTGCAATCAGACGGTCAATCAGTTCGGTAAGCTGTCCGGCATCTACGTGAAACTCAGAAAGCACCATGCCTGCTGTGCCATCCTCCACGTTCAGAAGTCCGATCAGAAGGTGTTCGGTTCCTACGTAATTATGTCCACATTTTTCAGCTGTCCTAACCGCATATGCCAGTGCTTTTTTTGCCTGACTGGTATATCCTTCTCTCATAATACTATTGTCTCCTTCATGTTTCGTCTGCGTAATTGCTGTAAATTTCATCTACAAGCTGATGTACTTCTTCTTTTGATATATTTTTGCAGACGGCTTTTGCAAGAATCACCTGCAGATCTTCGCGCAGTTCCTGCATGGCATACAGTTTATCCGCATCGATAGAGATAACGGCTCCTTTTCTTCGGTCAATCGAAAGAAGCCCCTCCTGCCGGAGTACGCTGTAGGCCTTATTTACGGTATGCATGTTGATTCCGATATTGTCTGCGAGCTGTCTTACCGAAGGTAGAGTATCTCCTTCCTGAATTCTGGAAGTGGCAATACCCAGAATAATCTGATTTCTCAGCTGGATATAGATCGCTTCATCGCTGTTGAAATCGATCTGTATTGTCTCATAATACATAGTTACACCCTGCTTTCTCGTATCGTTTTGTTATACATATGTTATAACAATTCGCAAACTTTGTCAACAAACGGTTTCCCTACCTGTTTTTCTCGTAGATGATCTGAAGACCTTTCAGGAGCAGATTCTCATCGATGATGATGTCATGTCTGCAGTGCGGAATCACAGCTTTCACCAGACCTCCGGTAGCCACAATCGTGCATTTGCAGCCAAGTTCTTCTTCCATCCGTTCGATCATGCCGTCGATGCTGGCAGCGTTTCCATAAATCATACCGCCTTTCATACAGTCCAGCGTATTTTTGCCAATGACTTTTTTCGGTGCTGTCAGACTGGTCTGGCTAAGCTGCGCGGCATTTGATACGAGAGCATCCAGCGAAGTACGAAGTCCCGGAAGAATCACGCCTCCGATGAAGCTTCCTTTCTGATCAAGTACACTCATCGTCGTGGCAGTTCCCATATCGATAACAATCTGCGGACATGTGTATTCATTCAGCGCTGCTACTGCTACAACAACAAGATCGCTTCCTGCCGTTGCGGGGTCGTCCAGTTTGATATTAAGTCCGGTCTTCACACCGGGGCCGACAACTTTGACCGGCTTTTTAATCACTTTTTCTGCCGCACTCCGGCAGAGCTCTGTCACCTGCGGAACAACGGAAGAGATGATACCTCCTTCGATCTGCTCCACCGGAATCTCATACAGTTCCAGTACATTTTTCAGGCTGACTGCGTATTCCAGCTCTGTTTTTGCCTTGTCCGTGGAGAGTCTTTCGATAAAGTATGTTTTTTTCCCTTCCACACACCCAAGGACGATGTTCGTGTTGCCGATGTCTATTGCAAGGATCATGATTCAGGTTCCTCCTGTAAAAACTATGAAATGAAATTCTTGTGGTTTTATTATACATGGTGCGGCGCTTTGAGACAAGGAAAAAGACAGCAAGAAAAAGACAATTAAGTCGATTTCATACTGTCTTCTGAATATTTCATTTTGAATTATCTATTCTTGTTGTTCACAAAAATAAATTTTACATCATTCTCAAACGTACGATTTAGCAGAATTTGCCCTGAAAATGTTTGAGTACTATACATTTTTACATCATTCTCCAACCATTACTTACAGATTTAGGGGAGGTGGAAAGTTTGAGTACCATACATTTTTACATCATTCTCAAACCGTAACAGATCTTTTGCAGGACGAATGGGCGTTTGAGTACCATACATTTTTACATCATTCTCAAACTATGGTACATGACGGAAGGGCGTGTAGCCTGTTTGAGTACCATACATTTTTACATCATTCTCAAACGTGCGGCAGACCATGAGTGTTGATTACCGTGGTTTGAGTACCATACATTTTTACATCATTCTCAAACGGAGGACTTTGTGCGTGGTTCTCTGGGATCGTTTGAGTACCATACATTTTTACATCATTCTCAAACTATGCGTGACCTTGCAATCGAGTGCCTTCAGTTTGAGTACCATACATTTTTACATCATTCTCAAACCCACTTGCATGTGATATAGTAGTAGCATCGGTTTGAGTACCATACATTTTTACATCATTCTCAAACCCCTGTCGGGATCGTGAACACTTTGCCGTTGTTTGAGTACCATACATTTTTACATCATTCTCAAACTTGCCGCCAGGTTCTTTTTTATCGCTTCTTGTTTGAGTACCATACATTTTTACATCATTCTCAAACATGCAGGAAATCAACGAAGAAATGGAGAACGTTTGAGTACCATACATTTTTACATCATTCTCAAACACTCCCTGCGTGCGTGCGCGCGCGCGTGCGGTTTGAGTACCATACATTTTTACATCATTCTCAAACTTTGCTGTGGTTTGGCACAATTTTTTCTTGGTTTGAGTACCATACATTTTTACATCATTCTCAAACTATGTTTTTCCGGTATCATTCGCCACAAAGGTTTGAGTACCATACATTTTTACATCATTCTCAAACGCTAAAATTTCATTCAACGCACTGTTCGCTGTTTGAGTACCATACATTTTTACATCATTCTCAAACACACGATGACATTCTCAGTGTTAAGTTCTAGTTTGAGTACCATACATTTTTACATCATTCTCAAACTCGCCAGTGCTCGGAACCTTCCAAAGATCGTTTGAGTACCATACATTTTTACATCATTCTCAAACTACGGCTAAGGCTTTAAATAAGCAGGCTGGTGTTTGAGTACCATACATTTTTACATCATTCTCAAACCAAAGTTGACCATGATCCGGTTGTCCGGCTGTTTGAGTACCATACATTTTTACATCATTCTCAAACCTCAAATTTAAAAATGAACTGCTTTCATCTGCACAAAACAGGTACTCAAACATCCGATGGATATTAATAGACATCACATCCATCTTTGTCAATTATATAATATTCTCTCTGATTCGAAAAGTCCCTTTGTATATTTTCTATAAAAAGCAAGGATATTTCATAGTAGCATGCCATTTGGGAGAGTTTGTTTATTTGTGTTTCGTTCAGATAGGACCGAATATTTATCAGAATCACCAGTTCTTTTTGGAGAAGTTCGGCCATAACTTTGATATATTGCGTCAATTTTTCCAGAAGCCCCATCTCTTTTTCGGTTTCTGTCTGAACTCCCATCAATTTTAGGAGTGCGCTCAAATCGATTTCCTCATTTTGTTCCAATTCGTACCCACTGGCAGCTTCCAATTGATAGATGTATTTCTTCAGTTCCGCAATAATTCTCTGTGTTTCCAGAAACATTTCTTCATTTTGCGCACTTTTGACCAGCTCTGTAAATAACCGTTTTTGTATTCTGTGATCCGCAAAATCAAGAGAAAAGGGTGTTAATATCAATTCCACATCTCTTTTCATATTCAGCTCTGTGTCAGCTTTAGAAAGTACGAAATTTCCCTCCTCTCCCTGATTTTGTTTTTGCAGCTGCTCCACATATTTTAAAAACAGCTCCGGTGATTCTATAATCCATTCCGTGGGACAGTTCCGATGAATCGCAATAGGTTTTTCCAAGTCCACATGTACCAGTTTCATAAAATCACCAGCCTTTCATCCGTATTCAACACTTCACTCTTTACGTTCCCAACAATCAGATCCATTTTCGCATACTGCTTCTCAGTCACCGTTAAAAGCTGTACCAAACCTTCTTCCGGCTTATTTTTATGAATCTGATCCACGATTCCATTCACTGCAGTTGTATTTAACGCAAGCTTACAGTATACGGATTCCTGGAGCATCAGGAATCCGCTTTTCAATAAAAACTTTCGAAATCTCGCATATTCTCTTCTCTGATCGCCCGTCAGCACCGGAAGATCAAACAGTACCAATACTCTCATAAAACGATAACTCATAGGCCGTAAAACCGGATCAATGCACTGTCATTCTCATTTAAGGCATCAAATACACTTTTACAGTAAATTTTTATGGCATTATTCACATACTGTGTTTTCCCGTCTATCATGACTTCGTTGTTTAATACATTGACCAACTGTATTTTTTCCTCATGCGTAAATTCTTTCCTCTGCATTTGGATTACTTCCCGGTCAATCAGAACACGGAACGGTTCCATCAAATCGGATGCCAGATTAAACTGATTAAACATATTATCATGAAAGAGTCCGAGCTGTGTAATATAACCGCTCGCTACAATTTCTCTCGCAAACGCAGACAACAAAATGCTATATCCGTAATTCAGCGCTGCATTTTCCGGACAATCCGCAGTTCTGGTAAATGTCATACCGAACAACGCATTAAAATATACCTTTGCCGCATGCCCTTCCCGGTTTGTCTCATCGTTCCAGCCAATCTCCTGTAAATATGCTTCTAACAGACCCGCTTCTTCCTTTCCCAGATTTTTTAACAGTTCCTTCTGTTTTCGTATTTTTTCCGTCACAATCTCTGTCCAGATCGCTTCTTTACTGTGCCGGCTCCACTGAATCTGCTTTCTGATTTTATTGCTGGTATCATGACTTCCGTAATACCCAACCAGTTCCGACGATGGATTTCTCTTTTCATCGCAAAAAATCACTTTTATTTTCTTTTTGGTCAGCTCTGCCAGCAGACTTGTTGTGACTGTTGCTGCTGTTGACTCAATCAGAATGGTTGAGATTTCACTTAAATGTATTTTTGTTACTTCTTCATTTCGTACCACAAGATAACCAAGCTGATAGTCCAGCTTTGCCCGTTTGGAAATAACCACTATCCGCCAGCTCATAATGCATTCAGGTCTACTGCCTGCTCGTAAATACCGGTTGGCGATTGATGAATCATTTCGATTCGACTGCAATCGGTTATATTTTTGTTGAGATACAAAATTCCTGCTCTTCCAGACCCTCCAATTAATTTCAAATCAGCGGTAACACTCTGGCACTGGAAAAAATGTAAAATTTCATACAAAACGATACACTTTTCTTCTATGCATAATTCTTTAAATTTTTCTCTTTTTTCCGTTAATGTCTTTGCCTGTGCTCCAAGTTTTTTGGCATATACCGTATTTGTTAATTTATTTAAAAAGGTTTCATACAGCAGCATCACCTTCTTTTCTTCTAAATGGTCGGAATCGTAAATTTTCAGTTCTTTATTCTGTTTTTTACGTTCCACGTACTGTACTATTTTTTTCAGTATTTCTGTTTCTTCCTGGGAAAGTACCAGCTGATTTGCACCTTGCATCAATAGCTGATCCCCTGATCTTCCGGAAACCCACATATAAAATCCGTCCACACAAAACAGAGTATCTATTTTGATTTCCGGCACCAGCACTCGCGGATTCTTTAACTGTCTTTCCTCTTCCAGATACCGAATTATATTTTCTTCTGACTTCTGAATTTCCTTTTTCAGACGAATCGGCACATACTCGATTGTTCGTATTTTCTTTCCCTTTTTGCCCTCCGATTCTGCCAGTACAAAGTAAGCTCCCGCCTCTTTGTTATATCCTCCATACTTCTGTATATCACAAAGCCGTTCATCACTGCTCTTGATCGGAACCTGACCTTTTCCTTTTTTGACAATCTGCTGGTCAAACAATGCACCTGTTGCCTCATACGATCTTCGCGTCACAAGAATGTTGTTCTTTTCCATAAACTTTCGGACTGTCACAATGGTTCCGTTCCCGCCTTCCCAGGCAATTTCTCCGTTTCGTTCAATTCTTTCCTGTTCAAACATCTTCTTCAGATTATAACTTCTTCCCGGATTTTCCTTAATGAAGTGAATCGGATTTGATGTGAATTTTACAAAATATGCGTTGCCAACGACAATATTCAAATAAGCATCCTTCGCATGATGATAATCATTCATCTCCCGTACCTTCAGAAATTTAAAATCCTTACGGAACTTTGAAACGGTTGGCGCTTTTACATAAACAATCTGTGTATCCGGGATCACCTGCTGCAGAATACTTGCTGCCGCTTTTGTACTCTGACGAGTTTCCACCAGCTGCCTGGAAATAAATCCAGCCAATTCAGACGGTTCAAATCCATTTCCTCTTATCAGCCGTTTATATTTTTCTTCACTGATCAATCCGGCATCCACTAAAGATTTCCAGAATGGCTGCATTTTTTTCCGAACTGTTTCATCGATCGGATATTTATCCTCTTTCATCTGATTACACTTTTTCTTTACAAGTACCCGGTTATCCAGGCTATCATCCATCACTTTGGACTGTGGAAAAATATGATCAATGTCATACTTCTGATTATCCCACAATTCCTCCAGTTCAATTGTTTCACCGGAATACATGCATTTTCCTTTTTGCGTATAATACAAATACAGCTTGTCTCTTCTCATTTCCGCATCGGAACGCTTTTCAATCTCATCTATCCAGTCTTTTTCTTCCGCTTTACATTTTTTATAAAGTTCCAGCAGTTTCTTTTTTCTTGAAGAGGTTCTTCCCTGATCGGTTTTTTCTCTTGCCATTTCTATAAAAACACGTTTCGGTGGGTTTCCCATCACTTTACAGATTTCCTTTACAATCAAAAGGCTCTGCCAAATCTGCCGCTTCACTGCCGGTGATACGTAAAGCTCCTCGACTAATTCATACGAAATATCCCGTTTTTTCTGTTCGTTTCCATTCTTTTCTTCGATTGCCGATGCAAACAAATATTTTTCGCTAAGCAGTTGCATCAGATTGTCATTCGTCTCCCACAAAGCCCGAATAATAGACCATGCCTCTCCCGTTTCCGGTGCCGGTGCTTCCATCTCTTCCAAAAACACTTTTGAGAGTCTTCCCCAACCACGATACGGCAGTTTACTTATGCTGTCTCTTTGTTTTTCTGTCAACTCCGGAAACAGTTTCTTTAATCTCTGTTTCAGTATCGCTTTATCATCTCCAAACAGCGTTACGTTCAGGATGATGCATTCTTTTTCCGCCTGGTTCAGTGACAGATTTGTTAATTTCTCTTTAAAGTCATGGTATGCCGTAAGAGAACTCTTGAAATCACCATCAATTCCGGTAATTTCAACTTCTTTTCCGGTAATTCCTTCTTTCACTAAATAGTTTTTCAGTTTTTTCTGTGTAACCTTTCTGCTTTTCTGGAATACTTCTTCATATATTTTCTGTTTCTGCTCTACAGATATCTTTTCTCCATCCAAACGCAGATTATTTAATTCATTTAAAACTTCGTATTTGCTGTACAGCAGAGAATACTTTGGTAAAACATCTTCACTTGGCAGATAAGTACATTTATTCGTCATTCTTCGAATAAACTGCTCTGCACTTGCTTCCAAATCTACCATCTCATCGAAGTTCCATGGATATATTTTGCCTTCTTTTCGTACCGCCCAGTTACTCTTCTCCCCTTTTTTTCGAATTCCGTTTAAGGGTCCTACGTAGTACGGAATGCGGAATGTGAAAATCTTTTGAATCTTCTCTCCATTCTCTTTCAGTAGCGGAACTTTATCTTCCAGATTTTTCAGGATTGCATTTAATTCATATAAATGAATCTGATATGGAATGACACTGTTGTCTTTTACAGTCTGTTTCGGAAGAAACGTTCCCATTTCCATTTCCTTCTGCATGCAGGATGCTTTCGTCACATCTGATATCTTGCCCAGAATATTCTTTTTCAGATAACCGTAAAAGTCTTCCTGACTACATTGTTTTGGTGCCTTGATATACGCATAATAATTAGCTTTTTCATCCTTTTTTGCAAACAGTCTCTGATATTCTTCCCTTGAAAGATTCTCTCTGACCAGCTTTTTCAGATCTTTCAGATCTTTTTTATGCTTTTCATAAAGTGCCACTTTTGCCTCTGAAAGAGAAGAATAGTTCTGCAAAATATCAGCCAGAACAGCCCAATCGTACACTGCTTTTGCGTGTTCAATTAATACATATTTTTCTCCCAGCTCTGCTTCGATCTCTCCAGCGTATTCTTCATAACCTGCATCTGCGAAGCAAAGTTTTGGCCGTTCCAGTGTATCCATCTGTTTTTCCCCAAACAGATTTCCCAGTTTTGCTGTTCCACCGGTAATCAATCCCAGCCACTCTTTTTCACAGGATGTTTCTGCCCGCATTGCTTTTACTGCTTTTGTCTTTTTCGCAGATTTGGTCAATGTTCGGTCTTTTAAAATTGCCTCTATTTCCTTGCTTCTTTCCACTCCAATCTCGGAAGAAAAGCCAAGTTCTTCTGCCCGCACTGCTTCAAGGAACTGTTCAAATGTTGTCTGAAATTCTCTTACCTGTTCGATATTTCCGTTTAATAGAAAATGGCCTCTGTGTTTCATCATATGATGCAGAGCAAGATATATCAGGCGAATATCAGGCGTTTCGTCAGTTTCCATTAACCATTTTCTCAGATGATAGATGGTTGGAAACTGTTTATGATATTCTTTGTCTGTGTAATCATCATCCGCAAACAATGCATAGGGAAGTTCCGGACACTTTCCCTGCCTGTCACGCTTATCCTCTGGCCAGTAACGACTCTCTTTCATTCTGCGAAAAAATCCATCATCTATCTTTTCTACTTCTTCCGCAAAAATTTTCTGCAGCAATTCTATTCTCCAATTACGACGATCCAATCTTCGTTTTGCTGTCCGAAACCCTCTTCTCTCTTCTGCAGTCTGTGCACTGTCAAATAGCCGTACACCCCAAAGTGTTTTTCCATGTGCGCGCAAAATTTCGTACTTCTCATTTGTCACAGCCCATCCAACCGAACTGCTTCCCATATCAAGTCCGAGATAATATTCCCCTTTCATCTGTTCTTTCCTCCATTTTCTACATTTTATCTAATTTTACCATATATTTTGATTTTTTACATCTTTTCTTTCCTATTTTCAACAATTCTACTTCCTGGTTCTTGCTGTTCTCACAGTACTGAATCATAACCATGTTTCATTTCTAATTTTAGACAACAAAAAAACTGCTGTCTATGAAGACAACAGTTTTCGTTCCACACACTGTGGACCATCTAACGATGGCGTTTTCGATAAATCGTTATTTGAACTTATGATGTAAAATTTAGTATGGTGCTAAACTATCTACACTATACTTCTATTTTTTCCTTTCGTCAATCTTTTTTAGAAAGTTTTTATGATAATTATTCCATTTTTTTCTCTTGCGTCCTTCTTGTTTTTATGGTAAAATATATCTTGTTCTGATTACGAACACTGCCGCTGTGGCGGAATTGGTAGACGCACTTGACTCAAAATCAAGCGGTGAATAACCGTGCCGGTTCGAGTCCGGCCAGCGGCATAGCTAAAAAAGATCTGCAAGAACGAACGTTGATGCAGATCTTTTTTTATTGTCTTCCCTTCAAAAAACAGCTTTTGAAAGAAAGAAAACCCCTTTCGAAGAACCGGCCATCTGCCGCATGGTTCTTTTTGAAAGGGGTTTTACTGTTGTTATCTCTTATTTATTTCCAAACATCTTTTCATACTCCGGTGTTCCATCCAGTGTAGCGAAGTAATCCTTCGGGGTTTCTGCGCGGCGGATGACTTCAAAGCTGCCGTCCTCTTTTAACAGAACCTCTGCAGATTTTAATTTTCCGTTGTAGTTGTATCCCATGGAAAATCCATGTGCGCCGGTGTCGTGGATGAAGAGGAGGTCTCCGACTTCCACTTCCGGAAGCATGCGGTCGATCGCGAATTTATCGTTGTTTTCGCACAGGGAACCTGTTACGTCATATTTGTGGTCGCACGGCTGATCTTCTTTTCCCATCACCGTGATGTGGTGGTAAGCGCCGTACATTGCCGGCCGCATCAGATTGACCGCGCATGCATCACAGCCGATATACTCTTTGTAAATGTGTTTCTGATGGATGGCGCGGGTAACGAGTCCGCCGTACGGTCCCATCATGAAACGGCCCATCTCCGTGTAAATTGCAACATCGCCCATGCCGGCCGGAACGAGGACTTCATCGTACACTTTATGTACACCCTCACCAATCACGCGGATGTCATTGCCTTCCTGACCCGGTTTGTACGGGATTCCGACACCGCCGGAAAGATTGATGAATTTAATCTTCACGCCCGTCTCTTTCTGCAGCTTTACAGCCAGCTCAAACAGTGTTTTTGCCAGAACCGGGTAGTAATCGTTGGTTACGGTATTACTTGCAAGGAAGGAATGGATGCCGAACTCTTCTGCCCCTTTTGCCTTCAGAATGCGGAATGCCTCAAAAATCTGCTCGGTTGTCATACCGTATTTGGCATCTCCCGGATTGTCCATAATATCGGTGCTGATTTTAAACAGTCCGCCCGGGTTATAACGGCAGCAGACTTTCTTCGGAATGTAGCCCAATGTTTTCTCAAGAAAATCAATATGTGTAATATCATCAAGGTTAATGATCGCACCAAGCTCTGCAGCCAGTTGATACTCTGCAGCCGGTGTTACGTTGGATGAAAACATGATTTTATCTTTCTCAAATCCCATCGCATCGGAAAGCATCAGCTCCGTGTAAGAAGAGCAGTCGCATCCGCAGTCATATTCACCCAGCATTTTGATCAGTGTCGGGTTTGGGTTCGCTTTCACAGCAAAATACTCACGAAATCCCGGATTCCAGGAAAAAGCTTCCTTTACCGCTTTCGCATTCTCACGAATTCCTTTTTCATCGTAAATGTGAAACGGAGTTGGTACTGCTGCTGCGATTTCTTCCAGTTTTTCTTTTGTTACAAAAGGCTTCTTCGTCATTCTCTTTTGTCTCCTTCTTCTGCTTATTTTGCCTGAATAATGTGAAGCATGTTTGTCATATATCCTTCACCCGTCACCTCGTTGGTGGCAGGGTCTCCGGCCGTAAAAATAACCATATCACCGCGTTCTACAAGCTCCTCACGGCGCACCATATACATAGCATGGGAAATGATGTTCTCCGTAGAATCTTCCTCGTATCCGGTCACCGGACGAACGCCCCAGTAGAGCTGCATTTTTCTTCTTGCCCATTCATATGGGGTAACGCCGTAAATCGGTACGCTCGGACGAAGGTTGGAGATCAGTCTTGCGGTCTGACCGGACATCGTCGGGGTCACAATGCAGGCTGCTTTGATGTGTTCTACCATAGAAACGGCTGCACTTCCGACTGCTGCGGAAACATTCAGCTTTCCTTCCAGCGCTTTTCCATCGCGGTAATCTTCGAATTTCAGATAACGCTCCGTCTGCTCGGCAATCTCTCCCATCATGGTAACTGCCTCGATCGGATATTTTCCGGCTGCTGTTTCGCCGGAGAGCATGATCGCATCCGTTCCATCATAAATTGCATTCGCAACATCGGCTACCTCTGCACGGGTCGGACGCGGGTTCCGGATCATGGAATCCAGCATCTGGGTTGCTGTGATAACCGGTTTGTATTTATGATTGCATTTTTCAATGATGATTTTCTGTACATGCGGTACCTGGCACGCCGGAATCTCTACACCAAGGTCTCCCCTTGCAACCATCACACCATCTGCCGCATCGATGATGCTGTCGATGTTCTGCACACCCTCCGCATTTTCGATTTTGGCAATGATATCAATATGCTCTCCTCCGTTTGCCACAAGAAACTCACGGATTTCGTTAATTGCCTCTGCATTTCGGATAAAAGAAGCCGCTACAAAATCAATATCCTGTTCAATACCAAAGAGAAGATCTCCTTTGTCTTTCTCCGTGAGGTTCGGAAGATTGATCGAAACGTTTGGTACATTCACACCCTTCTTTTCTCCGAGCTCGCCGCCGTTTACTACGGTACAGACAATTTCCGGTGCATTTACTTTTTCTACGCGCAGGCCGATCAGACCATCATCGATCAGTATTGTGTCTCCCTCTTTGATATCTTCCGTAAGGCCTGTGTAGCTGACAGAACAGTGATTTTCATCTCCGGTCTCCTGAACGGTTGTCAGGGTGAAGGTCTGTCCGGTTACCAGATTTACTTTTTTGCCATCTTTCAAAACGCCGGTACGGATTTCCGGTCCTTTGGTATCCAGAAGGATTGCCACAGGAGTTTTCAGCTCTTTTCGAAGCTCTTTCAGCATATCCATACGCATTTTCTGCTCATCGTGGTCTCCATGAGAAAAATTAAAACGAGCAACATCCATTCCGGTTTCAATCAGTTTTTTCATCAGGTCACGGGAGTTGGTATTTGGCCCCATGGTGCAGACAATTTTCGTTCTTCTCATACTTTCTCTCCTTCTTTATTTTACATGTTCATGCGTAAACAGGTGATCCTGGCAGTATTCATAATTTCCGTTGCATCTGGAGCAGAAACGGAACTCCAGATTCGGATCATCCTTTTCAGTCCGCCCGCAAATCGCACATTTGTGTTTTGTGATTCCATTTGGATTGCGGTATTCGGCTTCTCCTCTTGATACGGCTTTTTTAAATTCTTTCCTGCGTCTGTTCTGCCGGAAAGAGTTATGTTTTCCCTTTCTTGTCATCAGGAAAAACACCAGGACGTTTGCCAGGGAACACAAAATAACAACACATCCTGCCCAGTTTCCGCTCAGAATGCTGGTAATCATGCTATAAGCAAGAAGTGCTACGTCAAGATACGCCAGCCATTTGATCTTGATCGGGATAATAAAGTACAAAAGCACCTGCATATCCGGAAAACTGATCGCAAAGCCAAGAAAAATAGAAAGGCTGATATAATAGGTGCTGAATGCAGTTCCCATCAGCGCCGGATACCCCTTCACTGCGTACTCGATTCCATACAGCAGGAAGGAACCGAGGATCGTCATCAGAATACCCGAAAAGATATAAACGTTATATTTGAAATCTCCCCAGGCTCTTTCAAGACTCGTTCCGATTGAGTAGTAGAAAAACAGCATAATAATCGTAAAGATGTCGAGACTGCTCGGCGGAATCAGAATCCAGCTCACCAGACGCCAGATCTGGCCATGCAGAATATAGTATGGTTCCAGCGTCAGATACTGTCTCATGATGGGAGCCGCAAGCGCAATGATATATCCCGCAATGTACGTTACGATAATGTACATCGTCA
>OJAG01001126.1_pt1 | contig 17478 bp, 20 predicted proteins | sample 1589021 | NCBI WGS metagenome assembly OJAG01 (sample SAMN03283264) | human gut metagenome | biome: human-associated habitat; material: feces | host: Homo sapiens | place: USA | collected 2013 | reverse complement strand
CAGCAGCGAGAGCGTATCTATCTTGATATGAGAGGGAGAGTAGCTCCGCGAAGTCTTAAAGCTGTGAAACAATTTCCACCAGAGATGATTCAAAATGCTGGAAGAGATATTGCACAGTACAGAAGATATAAAAATGCGATAGGAGACGCAGCAGGCTCCCTTGCAGAATTTGGACAAATAAAATATAATAATAGCGAAAAGTGGAAATACTTAGAAGGGTTGAAAGAATATCTGACGAAGTATCCTAACAGCAGTAAGAAATATTATGATGTTTACGATACTTTGAAAAAAGAGAAACTAGCAAAAGGGATTGTATTACCGCCGGTATGCAAGCAAGCTTTCATCTTGCCAGAAGGAAAACATGAGCCGTATCATATCATGCAGAGGATGTTAAAAAGAAAAATAACAGATGATGAAATCAGAAGCTATATGAAAAATGCGGATATAATGTTGAACCAATGGGGCGGCAAGAGGCAAGCTTTTTATAGTAAAGACGGTGTGTGTGTTATCACAAAGACTGATGAAGGTTGGATTTATAAAACGGCATGGAAAAAAGAAGATTTTGATAGTAACACAGAAAGAATCTTGGAGGTGATTAAGAAATATGTCAGATAATGAGATTAATTATGATAAGGAACATTATTGCCCTGTTTACGGCAAGGTCGTTCATCCAGATTTGTGTTATGATTCTATGATGTGCCTGCATAGATTTTTTAAGGTATCCTCAGTAGAAGAATTGTCACAAGTAAAAGATATCGAGGCAGCAAGAGAAAAATGCCAGATGTGCAAATATAGTGAATAAGATTACAGCACGCAGAAATGCGTGTTATTTTTATACTTATTTTGAGAAAGGAGAGGGTTATTTTGATTGAAGTAAGCGTTCGAAAGAACAAGGTAGAACTAAAGGGACACGCTGGAAGAAAGGGTAAAGACGGAATTGACCGAGCGTGTACGGCTGTTTCGGCATTGACAAACAGTTTGATTAATTCATTGCAGGATTTGACAGAAGATAAGATAACAACAGACTTAGGCAGCGGATCCGCATTAATTGAGTGGAAAGAGTTGTCCGAGAAAGGAAAGCTATTAATTGATTCCTGGTTCCTTGCAATGACAGATATTAACCAGGAATATAATTGCATACGATTCATCTAAACATCTGGAAGGGTGCTTTTATTATGTCCAAAACATGATGACGAAAAAAGCTCTGGAATAACACTCATGTATGGAGGTATTTATCATGAAAAAGAACAGAATGAACTTAAGAATTTTTGAAAACAGCGGTGGTGCTGGTGCCGGAGAACCGGGAGGAAGTGCTGGAGGAGATAACAATAATCAGAATAATGCTGGGAGCGGTGGACAGCCGACTTACAGTTACGCGCAGGCAGAGGAAATTGCTAACGCAAGAGCAGAGAGGGCAGAGCGTTCTGCATTAAAATCATACTTTCAGCAGCAGGGTATGTCAGAAGAACAGGTGAACCAGGCAATTACTGATTATAAAGCCCAGCAGAAAAAGAACCAGCCGAATATTGAGCAGATGCAACAGGAACGTGATGCGGCACTTAAAGAAGCCCAGCAGATGAAGCAGGAGAAGTTCCTTTCAGGGAAAGGTGTAAAAGCGGAAGATGTTGATTATGTCATGTTTAAGGTATCGAAGCTTGTAGATGATAAAACAACATTTGAAAAGGCTGCGGAAAAGTATTTAAAAGAGAATCCGAGATTTGTGGGAGGTTCTTCTTATAGAGTATCTACATCTACAGGAAGCGACTCTAACGGATCTGGAGGAAATGTAAATGCATCCATTAATGATGCGATTCGTGCAGCGGCAAGAAGATAGGAGATGAATGAATTGAAAAGAGAAAGAATGAACTTAAGAATTTTTGAGGGCGATGCGACGATCATTGACCGTAGCGGTGCGGATTCCCTGATTCCGGTACAGGAAGCAAATGAGATTATCCAGGGAACAATCACACAGTCAGCGGTGCTGTCAAGAGGAAGAAAGCTTGCCAACATGACAAGCAAGCAGTATAAAGTTCCGGTTCTTGATATGTTACCAATCGCTTATTTTGTAAATGGTGATACTGGCCAGAAAAAGACAACTAAGCAGGCATGGGATAAGAAGTTTATTGTAGCAGAAGAGATTGCGGTTATTGTTCCAATCCCAGAATCTGTACTTGATGATTCAGAATATGATATTTGGGCCGAGGTAAAGCCAAGAGTAACGGAAGCTTTCGGAAAGGTTATTGATGGAGCCGTACTGTTTGGAACAGAAAAGCCATCTACATGGAGAGATGGAGTAGTTGCAACTGCAACAAAGGCAGGAACCGTAGTAACATACGGCACCGGTGATGATTTGTATGACAAGATCATGTCAGAAGATGGGGTTATCGCGAAAGTGGAAGACTGCGGCTATTTTGTAAACGGACATATGGCAGATATTTCTATGCGTGCAAAATTAAGAGGCCTTAAAGATACAAACGGAAATCCAATCTTCAAGAGCGATATGCAGGGAAGTACCAATTATGCTTTAGATGGTTCTCCAATGAACTTCCCGAACAATGGAGCGTTTGACAAATCAAAGGCCCTTATGATTTCCGGAGATTTCAGTCAGCTTGTTTATGCAATCCGTCAAGATATTACATTTAAGTTATTTACCGAGGGCGTTGTCCAGAATACGGACGGAACGATTGCGTACAACTTGATGCAGAATGATATGGTTGCTCTTCGTGCTGTAATGCGTCTTGGATGGGAGATTCCAAACCCAATCAACTCATTAAAAACAGATAAAACAAAGAGATGTCCATTTGCTGTATTAAAAGCAGGAGAATAGGCGGTGACTTTATGGTAAGATATGCAGACCTTGCATTTTACATGACAGAGTACGGCGGTAATATTATCCCAAACGAGCAGTTCCAGCGTGTGATCACAAGAGCAAGCACATATATTAAGGCAATTACTTTTTCAAGAGTGGATGAAAACAATATTCCAGAGGAAGTGAAAGCTGCAGCCTGTGCAGTTGCGGAAGTTATTTATAAAGCTGAAAGCTCTACGGAAGGGGAAAAGAAATCTGAAAATACAGATGGTTATAGCGTGACCTATGTAACAGAGCAGACAGACGGAGAAATCAAAGAAGTGATTCTTCGCAAGAAACAGTATGCTGCAGCATATCCGCATCTTGTCCTCACTGGGTTATTAAGCAGGGGGTGTTCAGGATGATCACAAATGCATCTGCGACATTATATAGCCGGCAATATGACAATGAGAAAAGAATGGATTCTGGAAAAAGACATTTATTGATAAAGTCTGGTGGCATGAATCAGAAGCTTCTGTGATTACTACAGAAGGATTGAAAAGCGCAGATGTTTTCGTGATTAGGATTCCAGATACATCAATTGTTATTAAAAAAGATGATTATCTCGTAAAAGGTGAGTGTGGTATTGATGTGACATCGGTCAAAGATTTAAAAGGCATGAAATATTGCAAAGTTACATCGGCAAATTACAATATATTTGGCTCTAACCAGCACATAAAAGTAGGTGGTGTATAGTGACGGCAAAGAGAAACTTTGTAATTCAGACTCCGCGGGGAAGTATTTATACGGTAAAAACTGCAAATGGGACTGTAACAGCTAAGATGGAATGGAATCAAGGATTTTCTGGGCGAAGAGAAGCAGGTTTTAGTAAGGCACAGGGATTTATTGATTCTGAATGTATCAGAAGGATGAATCCAGAAACGCCACGATTAACAGGGGTGCTGATTAAGTCAGCAACCCTCGGAACAGTAATTGGTTCCGGAGAGATTAATCAGATCACACCCTATGCTCGTAGACAGTACTATGAACATAAAGAAAAGTCGCGTTGGTTCGAGCGAATGAAAAACAGGCATAAAGATAGTATCTTGAAAGGAGCACAGCAATATGCAGGAGGTTAATATTATTGATGCTATCCGTTCATTTATTCTGACTTGCCCATTTCTTGATGATTACAGGGTGAATGTAGACCATTTGTCAGAAAGTATGAGTTATTCTCTTGACCCGCTTCCTTGTGACCCAGTGTTACAGAAATATGTTGATGGTGGCAAGAAAAAACAGTTTCAGTTTGCCTTTACGAGCAAGGAGCAATATGACGAAGATGCCAGAATCAATATCGAAAACAGCGGATTTTACCAAGCGTTTGAAGAATGGATGGAACAGCAGACAGAAAAAGGAGAAATGCCAAATCTCCCAAATGAAAAACAACATCCATATGAATTAGAAACATTAAACAGCGGCTATCTATATGATGCACAAGGCGAGTATGCCCAGTATCGTATAGAATGCCGCCTTCTTTATACACAGGAGGTATAAACATGACAAAAGCAAAATTAGTTAGACGTAGCCAGAGAGTTGCGTTTTATGGCGTTCCAGTTTCTGGTAGTGAAGAAACCTCTACATACAACAGAATGGAGCATTTCACATCCTTGACGGAAGGAAAGAACCCAATCACATATGAGCGTCAGTATGTTGATAAAGATAGCCAGGACAGCGACGTAACGGGATACGGAACAACTTTGGAATATGGATTTGATCATCATTCTGATGATCCAGTACTGGCGGATCTCGCAAAGGTCCAGGACGATGAACTTACTGGAGAGACACGAGATATTGTTGTAGTGGATTTCTTTGACAAGGGAGAATCTAAGAAAGATGATGAGTATGTAGCACGAAAGAGAACCTATTCCATCCTGCCAGATTCTTCTGGAGATGGAACAGATGCATTGCAGTATTCAGGGAGTTTTTCTGTAAAAACAGATATCGTAAAGGGATATGCGAAAGTATCTCCTGACGGTAAAACTTGTACATTCAGTGAGACAGTTACACCCTAATGTGGCTGTCGATGTGCAGGCAGCGGAAGTAGAAGATGAAATTAAAAAGGAGATTGAGCCATGAGCCAGAATGACAATGAAAGAATTTGGAAGATTAATGGACTTGAATTAGAATTGGATCTTGAAGATGCAGATATCTTTGAAAAAGTAATGAAGTCCTTTGAGCAGATGGATGCAGATGCAAATAGTCTTGATAAAGTAGGAAGTATGCCTGATTTTATTAGAGGATACTGCAATGTTCACTACAAATTCTATGACAGAGTATTTGGAGACGGAACGGGAGAGAAAATCTTTGGTGGTAAGAAAAACACCAGAATTTGTGATGAAGTCTATGATAATTTCCTTAACTTTATGCAGACAGCAGTTAAAAAAGCAAATGCAAGACGTTTTGAGATATCTAATAAGTATGCACCAAATAGAGAGCAGAGAAGAGGAAAAAAGAAGAATTTCAAATCCTATAACGGCGGTAAACGATGAATCCTTTGTACGAACCGTTTCCGGATTATGTAGTCGTAAATGACAAAAGAGTTCGGATTGTAACGGACTTCCGGGAATATATAAAGCTTATAGATCTTTTAAAAGATGATGAAGTCAATACAATTGAGAAAGCAGAGCTCATTATGTCATGGTTTCTTGATGAACCGGCCGGAGAATTTTCAGAATGTTTGCAAGCACTATCCGACTTTGTAACGAATTATAGAGGTCGGGAAACGAGAAGCAATCGAGAGGAAGAAAACGATCAGGAGAGTGAGGAGCAGCATAATACGCCTGTAATATCATACAATCAAGATGCGCCATATATCATAGCTGGTTTTTTAGAATGCTATGGCATCGACTTAACAGAAGTGCCTTATATGCACTGGTGGAAGTTTCAGATGCTCATAGACGGCATGAATGAAGATTGTGAATTAAAGAAACGGATGGGCTATAGAAGCATTGATTTAAGTAAAATCAAAGATAAGGAAGAAAGAGAAAGGATTAGAAAAATCCAGAAGCAGATTGCGATTGTTGACCGGGTTGTAACCAGTGAAGAGATTGGAGATGCTTTTGGAAATATGATGTTTTGATATGAATATAAAAGCAATTCCATTTGAGAGAAAATGGTACTCATGCCCGCACTGTGGAGCACATTTGCTGATTTATGATAACACGGCTCGAAGTAGTGGTGTTTTTTTGAAGTGTAAAAAGTGCGGAAGCGAGGTAGAAATAAAAATAAAGAATAAATGATAGTGCATTAGTGAGCCATTGAGCCGTGCATATTCGAAAGGAGAATGTGTATGGGTTACGATGGCTCTTTAAAATTTGATACGAAGATTGATGCGGATGGATTTAATTCTGGTATTTCTAAGATTAGTGGTGCTGCTAAAAAAGGACTTGCAATAACTGCTGGAGCGGTTGTTGGTGTGAGTGCAGCATTGGGAGCGATGACAAAACAATCTTTAGATTCTGTTTCCAAGCTGGAACAAAATGTTGGCGGGGTAGAGACATTATTCAAGAAAAGTTCCAAGACTGTAATTGATAATGCAAATAAGGCTTATAAAACGGCTGGAATGTCTGCAAATGAATATATGCAGAATGTAACTAGCTTTTCAGCATCGTTATTACAGAGTTGCGCAAAAGATACGAGCAAAGCAGCAAAAGTAGCCGATATGGCTATGATTGATATGTCTGATAATGCGAATAAGATGGGGACCAATATGGTAGATATCCAGAATGCATATCAGGGATTCGCAAAACAGAATTATACAATGCTGGATAATTTAAAGCTTGGATATGGCGGCACAAAATCGGAAATGGAAAGATTGCTTGCAGATGCGTCTAAGCTTTCAGGTGTTAAATACGATATTAGTAATCTCGCGGACGTATACAATGCAATTCATGTCATTCAAAAAGAGTTAGGTATTACAGGAACGACATCTAAGGAAGCAGCCACAACAATCGAAGGCTCAATGAATAGCGCTAAGGCTGCATACGATAATTTTCTGAATGGTTCTGGAACCGCAGAAGAACTTGCGGACTCTATTACGGTTATGATGGAGAATATCGGTAAAAACTTAGGGGAAATTATCCCTCGTTTAGCATCAACAATTCCTGAACTATTTAGCGATTTATGGGATGATATGCAAGGGCAGGTAGAGCAAGGAACTCAGATGGGAGCTGAAATAGCTACCAATATACTTCTTGGCATAACGCAAGGAGTTCCTGACTTTTTATCTGTAGGTGGTCAAATTATCTTGGCCTTAATAAGTTCGATAAGCTCAGCAACCCCGCGGTTGATTGAGTCGGCAGGACAAGCGGTACGTTCTATTAGTTCTGGTCTTGTTGAAGCATTGCCGCAAATTGTAGGCTGTGGAATGCAGATTGTTACCGAAATAGGAACATCTATCACCCAGGCAGCCCCAACATTAATTCCTGAGGCAGTAGAAGTCATTGGGCAACTAGCTACCGGACTAACATCTGCATTGCCCCAGTTGATTGTAGTGGCAGGTCTGGCGATAAATGCGATTAGCACCGGAATTGTGCAGGCATTGCCGCAGTTAATTACTTATGGCTTGCAGATTATTACCCAGATAGGAAATGCAATATCACAAGCCGCTCCAGAACTGATACCTAAAGCGGCAGAAATTCTTGGACAACTTGCACTTGGATTCATCTCCGCACTCCCGCAGTTAATTACCGTAGGCATTCAGATAATCACATCAATTGCCCAGGGACTGATTAACTCAATACCACAGTTGATTGAGTATGTGCCACAGATTATTAATTCATTCTGTGCGGCGATTGATACAGGATTATTGCAGTTAATTGCGGCCGGAGTAAAAATTATTGCCAATTTGATTATCGGAATTGTACAGGCTATACCTCAGTTAATTGCAGCATTGCCACAGATTGTTCTTGCTATTTATAACGTGTTTATGCATATTAACCTGCTCAGCGCAGGAAAGAGTATTATAGAGAGTTTAGTAAGTGGACTAAAGAGTTCAGCCACAAATGCAGTTGGAGCGGCAAAAAATATCTGTACATTCATTTGGAATCAGTTTGTAAAAACAGACTGGTTAAATCTTGGAAAGATTCTGATTAGAAAATTAGTTTCTGGAATCAGAGGAATGGGCGGCAATGCCGGAAGCGTAGCAAGGTCAATTGCACAGAAGATTTTTACAACAATTTCAAGTGTGAATTGGCTGAGTTTAGGTAAAACTGTTATTTCAAAGCTTATTTCGGGCTTGCTTAGTCTGGCCGGAAGGATGGGAAGTGCTGCAAAAAGTCTTGCAACGAAAGTGGTCAATGCGTTCAAGGGAATCAGTTGGGGAAGTGTTGGCACAAACATTGTAAGAGGTATTATTGGTGGCATTGGAGCAATGGCAGGCTCCTTGATAAGTAAAATGCAAGGACTTGCAAAAAGCGCTTTAGGTGCTGCCAAGAAAGCATTAGGGATTAAATCGCCTTCGAGAGTTTTTAAAAAACAAGTAGGTAAGCACATCGTAACCGGTATCATTGCTGGGGTTAATGCAGAGCAGAAGAATCTCAAAAAGACAATGAAAAAGCTCTGTGATACTGCTGTTTCTTCTGCGAAAAACGCTAGCAAAAAAGGAAATTTTGAAACAGTAGGCAAGACTTTTAAAGATGGTTTATCTACTGCAATTGATTCACAAGTTTCTAAGGCAACGACAGCAGGAAAGAATCTGATAAATAAGCAGATTAAGTCTGGGAAGAATAAAGAGACAGATAAGTACGACAAAAAGATTAAGAGCTTAAATAAGCAGATTAAGAAAGCTAAAAAAGATAAGAAGAGTACAAAATCTTTAGAAAAACAGCTTGCTGAGGTTAAAAAGAAGAAAAAAGCGGTCACAGATACTTATTCCAGTTTAGGAAAATCTATGATTACCGTTTATGGCAATGCGCTAAAGCAGCAGGAAAAGAAAATCGTATCACAAGCAGAGAAAGATATTGAAGAACTATCTAAGAAGTATCAGGAAAAATACGATGATTTAATCCAGAAGCGTAGCAATATGATTTCTAAACTGAGAAGTACAGGCTCTCTGTATGACCTCGATGGAAATTTAGAAGCAATCAAAAATTACCAGAACAGAATCAAGGCATTAAAGAATAAAATCCCTGTATCATTGATGGAGCAGATTCTAGGGATGGATGTTGCAAATGCTAACGATTACATGGAGTATCTGCAATCTTTAAGTACAAAAGATTTTAAACAGTACATAAGTAAATGGAATGAAATTTACAATGGTTCTGATAGTTTTGGAAAAGCTTTCTTTAAAGATGATATTGATAATCTTGGAAAAGAATATGAAGCGGTCTTATCCAAGAAATTGGATGGATTAAAAACACAATTAAATCAAATCGGCCAAAATTCTATGAAAGGTTTTATCTCTGGGATGAAATCACAAACCAAAGGAATGACAAAGGCCGTAAATGAGATGTGTAGCCAGCTAATCAAGAGTATGAAGAAGAAATTAAAAATCAAATCTCCTTCAAGAATAATGAGAGATAAGATTGGTAAATATCTTCCTCTTGGATTGGCAGCGGCATTTGAAAAATATATGCCGCAGGCAACAGCACAGATGGAAAAGGACATTGATGTTTCTTTGGATGCTATGAGAAAGAAGGTTGAGTCTGTAGAATATCCAGATACGCCAGACTATAACGGGCAGGGTAGAAATAAGCAAGTTGTAATTGTACAGGATAATAAGCCCGTTGAAGTGAATGCAGAGATTCATACGACTGTAGAGCTGGACGGAAAGAAAGTCGGGAAACGAATAACCCCATATGTAAATAAGAATCTTGGAACGGAGCAGACGAAAGCAGAAAGGAGAAATTGATGTTTGATGTAAAGATTGGAGATTACAGCATGTATAAAGATTTCGGATTACGTGCATTATCAATTGATCCAGGAACCGCAGAAGTAGATGAGAAGTTCAAGGAGATTCCTGGGAGGAATGGAGATTTAGATTTGACAGATGCACTAACAGGATTTCCTGTCTACAAAAATACAACAATGAAACTCACATTTGATTTTAAAGATGGCAACTACGATTTATGGCTTATGCGAGCAAGTGAGTTAAGGAATACGCTGCATGGAAAAAGAATGAGGGTAGTTCTTGGGAAAGATGATTTTTTTTATGAAGGTAGGGTTTCTGTGAACACAGAGAAATTGAATAGAAGATATAGCTCTGTGGAGATAACAGTAAATCGTGATCCGTATAAATTAGAGTTGTATTCATCCTTAGAAAATTGGTTGTGGGATTCTTTTAATTTTGAAACAGGAATTGTTAGGAATTATAAAGATTTGCAAGTGAAAGGAAACTTGGAAGTTATTATTCCAGGAAGAACAATGAGGGTTATCCCGGTATTTGATTGTAGCGAAGAAATGACGGTAAGTTATAATGGTATAATTTACAATCTTCTAAAAGGCAAGAGTAAATCCCCTGACTTATTGTTAGGGGAAGGAGATAATACGCTGATATTTACTGGGAATGGAACGGTATCTGTAGATTATCGTGGAGGCAGTTTGTAATGTATAAAGTAAAAATTGGAGATGAATATTTATATCATCCGTGGGATTCGACAAGACAAATTGCCGACCCTAAATTAGATACAGAGTTAAATAAAAATGGTTCTTTTACTTTTTCTGTATATTCGGATAATCCATTTTACGATTCTTTCAAAAAATTAAAAACGATAATTCGGATAATTGATTTTGACACTCAGGGCAACGAAAAAGAAATCTTCTGTTCTCGAGTATTAGATGAAGAAATTGATTTTGAAGGAGAGAAGACAATAACCTGTGAAGGAAATATGGCATATCTTCTTGATTCTGTTCAGCGGCCATATAAAGGAGAATATACTCCGAGTGAACTTTTTCGATTGTATATTGGGAAACACAATGAGCAAGTAGAACCTGAAAAACAATTTAGAATTGGCAACGTGACGGTAGCGGGTGAAAAAGCCAAGTATGATGAAAGCGATTATAAAGATACCAGAACAGCAATTGATGATAAGTTATTAAATGTTTACGGGGGATATATCCGAACAAGAGAAGAAAAAGGGGAATATTATATTGATTACCTGAAGGAATATGACGATGAAACGGGGCAGGCAGTGACGTTTGGCAAGAATATCTTAGATATTACCAAATATATAAAGGCAGATGACATAAAAACATGCATTATACCGCTTGGAGCAACAAATAGTGCAATAGGAAGACCAGTAACAATCTCAAGCGTGAATAATAATGTGGATTATATTTGTGATTTGGAAGCGGTTAAAGCTTTTGGAAAGATATTTGGTACAGTTTCCTATTCGGATGTTGAAAGTCCATCGAGATTGTTAGAAAGAGCTAAGGAAGATATTAAAGAACTCGTAAATTTATCTATAACGATTGAACTTACAGCAATAGACCTGAAAGACTTAGGATATGATGTAAAAAATATTAATGTCGGAGATAAGCTTCCAGTCAGGTCAAAACCACACGGAATAAACGCATATATGCAAGTAAGCAAAGTAAGTAAAAATTTGAAAGATGTTAGTGATTGTAAGGTAACCTTAGGTTCAACTATAAAAACTTTGATAGAGACCCAGAATACTTATAATAGCGGAATTAAAAGTGTAGAGGCAGTAGCAAGCGGAGCGGCAGCAAGGGCAACAACAGCCGAGAAAAATGCCGCAGAAGCAATAAAGGCAGCAGGAGAAATCACATTCAACACAATCTATCCCATCGGTAGCATCTATATGAGCATAAACGACACGAATCCGGAAAAACTTTTCGGAGGCACATGGGCAGCCTGGGGAACTGGTCGAGTACCTGTGGGAGTGGATACATCTGACAGTGACTTTTCAACTGTAGAGAAAAGCGGTGGAGAAAAAACACATAAATTATCAACAGACGAATTAGCGTCACACAAACATTCTACAACAGTTAACATTACAGAAAAACAACTTATAGGTACAGTGCATAATTTTGCTGGACAGGGAGCAGATTGGGGTCCAGGAAACACGGTAACGGGCATATGTAGCGCCTCAGGTGACGATAGTGCTTTTTATCCGAGTGGTACAAGTAAAACAACAAAATACAAAGACGGATTTAAAATTGATGCAACGCATAGCCATGCGGCAAGTGCAACGATGGAGAATGCAGGAGGCGGTAATGCACACAACAATATGCAGCCGTACATTACTTGTTATATGTGGAAACGTATAGAGTAGAAAGGAGAAAAGATGGGACTTATAAATGAGTATCTGAAAAAGATAAAAGAAGCCGTTTACGGAGAAGAAGTAAGAGATAGTATTCATGATGCGATAGAACAATGCTATAAAGATGCGACAGGGCATCCGGATAGTGTAGCGGCGACAGTGGGAGAAATAAATAAAATATCATCTAATCTCGATGGAGAAATAGCCGATCGTAAATCAGATGTAGATACAGAGCGTAAAAGAATTGATAACTTGGTTAAAGTTAAGCCAGATAATTTTGTAGAATATACAGCAGATAATTTTTTAATGTCATGTAAAAATGATGCGCAGGCATCTACTACAGAGACAACTTTAAATGTTTTTAAAAACATTAGTTCTAAATCTGAAAATTTAGGAAATTTCATAACAATTTCCAGTGATTCGAAGATTCAGATTAAAAAAAGTGGGTTGTATTCATTTGATTGTAAAGTTCAAGTTACCGGTGTAAATGCGTCCACGGGTAGACAATATGCAAGGTTAAAAATTAATGATGTACAAAAAAACGAATACATGATTAGTTTAGTGGGAGAGACTGACGAAGAATTTACAAATTTTATTGTTAGCTTAAATGAGGGTGATACGATTTCTTTCACTGGAGAAGCCGATTTTGATGATACGTGGATAACACTTTATACGACTATACACATATTAGATTATGACGGAAAAGTAAAAATTCCAGATTATACAAACGAATTAGTGGATGTGAGAGTCGGTGTAGATGGCACAACGTATGACACTGCGGGAGCAGCAGTAAGGGGGCAGATAAAAGGATTGACTGACATAATAGATTTGACTTTTGCGTTAAGTTCTTCAGTTTTAAAGAGCACTACTTTTAGTGTGAAGACCTCAAGAAAGTTAGCAATTATTATTCCGGAAGGGGTGATAGTCTATTATTATTATAGACCCGGAACCGCAGTAGCATATAAATATTCAGAAGGGAAAATACAACGGTTTAATCTTAATGCGGGTGAACAACAACATTTTGAAATACGGAGAGAGTCTAAGGATATCACTAGTAAAACATACCTAGAACTAATGTTAATCCCAAGAATTTTATAGAAGGGGGGATGAAAATGCAGCCGGTATTACACTTTGTTGTAAATAATCAGATTATTACCAGGACAGATACTTTCGTACCCGTCCGTAACAGTAGAAATTATCTATATGCAGAATTCGAATTTAAAACAGAAGACTGGGCGGGTGTAAGCAAAATCGCATTGTTTCATAATGAAGGCAATGAGCAAATTTCAATTTTGCTCGGAGAGACGAATACATGCTTGATTCCTGCCGAGGTGCTTACGAGCACATCCTTTACCGTGTCAGTTGTTGCGAGCGATATGATAACTGCAAACGCAGTAACAATTAAATTGTACGAGTCAGGATACCGGCAGGGGGACATCCCGGAACCGCCTCCTTCATTGTATGAACAGATTATGAATTATTTTGATGAGACTAAAGCAACTACAACCGGAGCGGCGAAAGAGGCGGAGTCTTGGGCGCATGGCCACGCAGACTATCCTGATCGGCAGAAAGATAATGCTGCATACTATGCATCAGAGGCAAAAAATGCAGCGGAAAAAGCATCAGAAAGTGTAAGAACCGCAGCAACGCAGGCGATTTCTGATATTTCTACAGCTAAATCCGAAGCAACGCAGGCGGTAACGTCGGAAGGAGCAAAGCAGTTAAAATCTGTAACAACCGCCGGAGAAGAGAAAGTCACGAGCATGACACAAATAAACACCGAATTTGACACAAAAAGTTCTCAAGCATTGAATGATTTACAAACAGAAAAAGACACTGCTGTAAAAAACATTAAAGAGCTTGCGACAGAAAAAACAGACGAGATTAACACGGCCGGCACAAGCCAGAAAAACGCAGTCAATACCGCAGGGGATACAAAAGTAAAAGCAGTTACTGATGAGGGTAATAAACAGAAAACAGCAATTCAGGAAGTAGCGGAACCGTTCTTAAGCGACATTAACCGAATCAATACAATGTTTAATTTGCTTGCTTATACGGATAAAGTGTATTCAATCGATATCCCGCTCTGGGAGAGAACACAGGGCAGTGCAGGGATTAAATCGGATGATAACGCCGGATTAATTGCGTTACCTTCCACAGCCGCAGAACATCGTCAAAATGACTACGAGGAACTTCCATGGTTTAAGACGATCGATGTAAATGCTATTGTGGATGATAACGGAATCAAAAAAATCACAGCAGTAAAGGGGGATGATAATTTCTCAGAGACAGGCAGTGTAGACGTATTTGTATGCGGTCTTGCTTTTTATGAAAAATGGTCAGACCTGGGCAACGGATACATGAGATATTCTCGTTGTTTCACCCCTCGTGAAGGCTATGAACTCAACAAATTAGCATACAACTTAGACAGCACAAAAAATCCTTTCTTCCTGATTGCAAAATATCCTCTCGTCAAGGGAGAAGACGGTTTATTACATTCCCAGCCGAATAAAAGATGCGCATTTCGAACGAGTGATTCCGCAACAGAAGCTATTTCGATGAATGACAGCATTACGCACATGAAAAAACGCGGAAAATACTATTCGCTAGCCTCGTTTTTAGATAACGGATATATCCAGACCACATGGCTCTTAATGTTCGGAGATATCAATAGCGATAAAACAATGACAGGATGTACAGGTAATAATTTTCAGTTTATTGCCTCGATTGAAAGCGATGAGCTGCATACTTATTTTCCTGTCACAAATTCGCAGGCATCTAATATCGAAGTCGGTAGTTATGTATCCGTTGGACATGAATATATGAGCGGTTCAAGTCGTTCTGCAGATAGATATGATAAGCGAATTCACGAGCTTGCATTTGATGTTAAAGTCTTAAAAATTGAAACATTAGATGATAATAACAAGGCAGTTTATCTTGATTGTGATGCGTTTTCGACGATACATCAGGAATCTGGAGATACGCAATTAAGATGCATTATGTCCTCGATGCACTGGAGAACCGGATTTAACAAGGATGTGAAAGGTCGGACAGGAAGCCCTTGTCCTACGGTCGCAGGTCTCACGAACAGACGATATCCTATCGTTTTTCAAGGCATCGAGATGCAGCTGGGTATCTATGAGATTATGTCTGGATTTAGCATCATTACTGGCGATAACACATGCGAGATTTATGGATTAGCAGATGCAACAAAGGCGGTAACGGCTCCTAAACAGAATCAAGCAGGCTATATTAAGTTATCGGAGATTAGCATAACAAGCAAAAACACATGGAACTATATTACGCATTTAAATTTTAAGAATGGATATCTATGTGCAGCAAGCTGTGGAGAAAGTGGTAGCGGTAGTTCGAAAGGATGCGGCGATGCGGTAAATCTGAGTGGTAGTGTCGGAGACACGAGAGAGCTCCGGTCGTTTGGCTATCTCTGGAGCGGGGATGCCTGCGGGCTGTTCTGCCTGCTTCTGGGCAGCTGGCTTGGGGGCTACGGGTGGAGTATCGGCGGTCGCCTTTCTGTCAACGCGGTTTGACAAGAGGGGTGAATTCCGCAAGGAAGAGGGGATTCCTCCCATCATTAACTAGGGCTTGCGTGTCAGCACCGCTCCAGTCGTTTGGCAATCTCAGGAACAGGGATACCTGCGGGCTGTTCTACCTGAATCTGAACAACAGGCTTGGGAACTACAGGTGGAATATCGGCGGTCGCAATTCGAAAAAATTATACATCTAAAATAACTTTTGACACGTATTTCGTACCTTGGCAGGACAGCGAAAGCTCCTTAGGCTCAACTAAAGTTGTAGTCTAAAAATTGTATATGAAACCGGTAGGCTAGTAATAGAAATGAAAGTCTATGCTATACAACGAAAGGATGTAAATGAAACGGTTTTGCAAAAATTTTGTATTCACGGAAGAATACATAAGAAAATGTTTAAGTGATTGTTTAAAAAGAAGATGGAGGCGTAAGGATGTAGCTTATTTCCTTGCGGGATATGCTATTCGTCATAAAATGACGGATAAAAGCCTACACGATGCGGCAAAATCAATCCGTCACTATGTATATAGCGATACTAAAGCGAGAAAGAATGTTAAAAAGACCCTCTTTCCTGTAATCTCTAAGGACTTATTAGAGGAGATCAATAATAATTGTATACCTCTTAGAAAAATTCATTATCAGAATCGAACTGATAAAGCGAGTGGGAAAGAGAGAAGAATCGGCATCGCAAGCATTAAACAACAGGTTTATGATTACATCGTGATTAATGCGATTAAACCGATGTTAAATGCAAAAATCGGACCGTATCAGTGTGCAAGTATTAAAGGAAGAGGTCAAATCTTCGGCAAGAAAGCAATAGAGCGATGGATAAGAAAGGAAGAGTCAGCAACAAAGTATTACTGCAAAGAGGATATCTATCATTATTATCCGAGTATCCCGCGTGACAGGTTAAAGAAATTACTTGCAAGGGATATTAAGAATGAAGTAATTTTGAAAGTTATCTATCGCCTCTTAGATACATACGAAGAAGGGCTGTGTATCGGCTCGTATCTCTGTCAGTATTTAGCAAATTACTATCTGTCATACGCCTGGCACTACATTGATAATCATTGTTACACACTCCGAAGAGGGAAGCGAATTAATATGATCTCAAAGAAGCTTTTCTACATGGATGATATTATTTTGTTTTCACCAAATCTTAAAAATCTAAAGAAGGCACGCAAAATGCTACATGATTTTCTGAAAAGAAAATTAGGGATACGATTTAAGAGCGAGAATAATTATCATAGAGGTTCGGAAACAATCGACATGATGGGTTATAAAATCACGAGAACACATACAACAATCAGAAAAAGGAACTGGAAAAGAATTAGAAGATTGCTTGTGAGATATAAAAATAAAGCGAGAACAATGTGCAGAAATGTAGCAAATAAGATAATCTCCCGTAACGGCATGGTTAAAAATTCTGATTCAGTGATGATTTCGAGGAAATATAACATAAAAAGAACATTAAACAGAGCAAAAGAGGTGATTAGATGCGAAGCAAAGGCTATTTTACCAGCCGTTTGACAAAAAGCTATGATTATTTTTCGCTTCCAGATGGCACGGCGGATGTATTTATCTATGATTTAAATTCCGTTGAAGAAGTCACGCAGAAATGCGAGGAAAATGAATTTGTTCAGTTTCGCTATGACATGAACGAATTTAATATTGATTCATCTGTGATTACGCAGGAGATGGTTGCTGCTGATTCGGCGAAATATTTAGACTATGAACCGGAAAAAGAGAAAACAGCACTGGAAATGATTGCAGAGATAAAAGAAGAAAACAACATGCTGAAGGAATGCCTGCTCGAAATGAGCGAGTTGGTCTATCAGTAATGTTAAAACTGTTAACATAT
>OJAG01001097.1_pt1 | contig 17820 bp, 12 predicted proteins | sample 1589021 | NCBI WGS metagenome assembly OJAG01 (sample SAMN03283264) | human gut metagenome | biome: human-associated habitat; material: feces | host: Homo sapiens | place: USA | collected 2013 | reverse complement strand
GTTTTGGTAGAAAGATTCCTGCAACAGAAGCAAATACAAACATTGCCGCAAATACAATTGCTAAAATACTTCTTTTGTTCGTTTTCTTCATCATAATTTTTTCCTCTTTCTTTTGTAAATAAAGCCCAGAAAAATTCTGAGCTTTATTATTTAAAGACGACCGGCTTTCTTTAGGATTAAATTATATCCTTCATTTTCTGCATCTTCAGTTTCAATATTTACATCTAATTTCCCCTCTTTATTTACATTCGGATATTTAGATGCATATTCTGTATTATAGCCAATATAGCAGTTGTTATTATCAAAGAGACTGCTGTATTTCATTATAACCGTTTCATCAATCACATAAGCGACACCATCAATGCAAGCTAAATTGTTCTGATGTGTCGGTGTCTGACCATAACTTCTATCTGCTCCTGCCTGTCTCACACAACAATCTACTCCTGCAAAATTACACATATATGCGATAGCTTTTGAATATCCTGTACAATCTGTATTCATATGATAGGTGCCGATATTAAATACATAATGTGATTCTCTATGATCTACAATATAGTCCAAAATAGCATTTACCTTCTGTATATCTGTCATGGAAGAATTTGTAATTTTTCCAACAACTTTTTTACATTGATATCTAAAAGTTGATACTGGATTATATCCTTTGACAATAAATGTCAGTTTAACACCTTTACGAGTTATAATCTCCGAAGTTCCGTTTCCCACAATTTTAGCATTAACCCAAGAATTTTCAGTACCCTTTTGTTCATGATCTAAATTATTAATTACTTCTTGATTAGATGAAAATTTCACGCCAGAATAAAAATAAGACTGTCCATTAAAAATATATGTTCTGTTTCCTTTTAATTCATCCTCATCATAAAACGTATATGTTCCCTCTGGTAGAATGATTGTTTTTGCCTTTGTAAAATCTGTCGGAAGGTAATAACACCAGTCTCCTGCGATTTTTCTTCCTGTCATGTCACTATAAGAGATATTTAACACTCCATCGGCAGATGTCTTTTTATCAAGAGCAGTCTCATAAGAAGGAGCATCATCTCCTCTTCCATTATCGTAATCATTGTCATTGTTTCCACCAGATGTATTGTCCTTCTTCGTTGTGTTCTTCTTTGCTGTCGTATTTTTTGAAGTAGACTTTTTCTTCTTTTTGGTAGAAGCTTTTTTCTTTGGGATTACCTTGATCTTGATCCTCTTAATTTTTTTGTTTTTTGATTTTACCTTCACTGTAATAGTGACTCTGCCAGGTCTCTTGGCTCTTACAACACCTTTTCGGCTTACCGTAGCAATGGATTTATTGCTCGTTTTAAATGTAACTTTAGCAGCCACTTTCTTCGGATTTACTTTCACTTTAATCTTAGATGTCTTGCCTGCTGTCAGCTTCTTGACCGAAGTTACTCTCACAGAACGGATCTTCCCACGCTTTCCAACAGCTGATGCTTGTTTTGGTAGAAAGATTCCTGCAACAGAAGCAAATACAAACATTGCCGCAAATACGATTGCCATGATACTTTTTTTGTTCATCTTTTTCATCATAATTTTTTTCTCCTTTTCTTATGAACCATGATTTCTTTTATTATTAGTATGATAGAAAATTTAGGATCACGATTTTTCTGTAGAAAAAATTTTTTCCTCTCAAAAAGAAGTATACCACAAATTAAAAAAATGCAAAAGGCAGCCAGCCAAGGGATTAAGCCACCCTGCCAAAACGGATAAAACCCCCCGGAGGTGAAAGCTCCGGGGGGTTTTACTGCGTTCCTTTGAACACATTTCATCATTTTGCCTACTGGCATTATATTATATGCAATTCCTATTTGCAATATGCATTATCTATTTTTGTGGACTCCAAGTCTTTACTATGATATCTCCCCCAACAGGATTATATGGCAATTCTTTATCGAATTTCTTGACTGCTCGCTCTATGTTTTTCTTAATATCTTCTTCATCGGACATAAGCTGTATCGTATCCTTATTAAAATATTGAACATAAACGTCATTTCCACCATATGCAGAAAGCGGAATAATAACATATTCCCTTTTGATTGACAATTCCATTTTATTCACACTGGCTCTGACCAATACTCTTTGTCCCATCTCTATGTATCCGGCAAAAAAGTGTATCTGTTCGTTTAACGCAAGAAGGTTTTCCTCTTTTAATAGATGCTCATGAAGTCTTTTAACCAAATCTTCTGGGTAGTTTACTTTACCAATATTATCCTCAAGCCAATTTTCTATAAATATCTCACCAGTTTTATCTCCAACCACTTCAAATGAGTTTACACCATAGGTACATATAATGAAATCTTTTGTTGTAAACACCTTGGGGATTTTTCCTCGTTCTTTATCTTCCTGTAATTTTCCATCGATAAAACAGGACCCTTTTGTATCCCCGTACCCTATGATACGGTCTTTAAAAAACGTCAAACCTACAAAACTCATATGTTCCCTTCTACCTTTCTCTTTTGTATTTTCTGTTATTTTATCAGATAATGATGTCTGTGTATAGATAGGATAATCGCCATTCAAATGAGGTTTATATCCCTCAGAAAAACTATAATGCATTCTTACTTCACTCCTTTTACAAAAACAGCCACCGGTCACCCGATGGCTGTCTGATCAATTTTCAGAAGATTACTCTTCTTCTTTTTTCTTTCCTTTTACAAGGAATGCAACTCCGGCAATCACGAGGATCACTGCTGCACCAGCAAAGATGTACATCTTCATGTTGTCACCCGTCTGGACTTTCTTTCCACGGGAATAACTTCCACGTTTTGATCCTTTTACAGGCTTTTTCACTTTGATGATATCTACGCTCTGTGCCTTATCTTTGATATCTGTGTGGTTTGCAATCTCAGCTTCCCCCTCATACAGATGCTCGAAAGCAACAAGGGTCTTTCCACCAAGACCGGATGCATCAAACTTAAAGGTTACCGTTGCTTCCCCGCTGACGCGTTCTGTCTTCTGGATAGCATCTTCTGCAGCATCCTTATCCACATCACCTACCACGGTATCTTTTTCATTTGATACAGCATCTCCGCCAGCTACAAAACTTGCAGTGGCAGTTACTTCTTTGCCATTGACTTTGATCGCTTTTCCAGTCTTCTTATCCATTAATGTTCCTTTTAATGTATAAGTCTTACCTTTTTCAAGGTTCTGGTATTTCACTACATCATTGATTGTAACTTTGCCAGCTTTAACACTGTGCTTTCCAGTCTTGGCATCGGTAGCTTTTGTTCCGATCTTAGGGATATATACCGTCTGTGCTTCATCCTCGATATCCGCATGGCTGCATAATGTAACATCTCCCTGCTTTAAGTCTTCGAATACGACTGTACTCTTTCCACTTAAGCCGGTTGCAGGGAAAGTAAATCTTACTTCCACCGTTCCGTCTGTTTCCGTTGGTGTAAAGGATTCAGATTTTGAACGGATCTCTTTGCCTTTAGAATCAAGGAATGGCTTTCCTGTCGATTTATCCATCAGTACACCGCTTACCTGATACGTCTCTCCTACATGAAGATTTTTGTATGTTACCGTATCAATGATCGTGATCTCTTTATCTTCACAAGAAGTATTGATCTTTGTTTTGGCATCTGCTGCCTTTGTCTTGATGGAAGGAACATATACTGTCTGACCCTCATCTTCGATATCCTCATGGGATGTGATCTCTACTTCATTTGTATACAGCTTTTCGAAAGCTACAAATTTCTTTCCGGCAAGTAAGGAAGTATCTACTGTGAATAAGACATCCACACTTCCATCTGCCTGTTCTGGAGAGAAAGTAGTCTCTCCTGTAATCTGGTTACCTTTGGCATCAAGGAATGGTTCTCCTGTTGCTTTATCCATTAATACTCCGCTTACTTTGTACTCTGTGCCAGGCACTAAGTTTTTGTAAGCTACCGTATCGCGGATAACAACAGCTTCACCAACTTTTACCGTATGACCTTTTCCATCAAAATCCGTTGCTGTTGTTCCGATCGATGGCCAGTGGATACTCTGATTTTCATCATTGATATCCGCATGGGTTGCCACTTCTTTTCCATCACGGTATACATGTTCATATACCACAACGGTCTTTCCTTCTAATGCAGATGCATCAAAGGTAAAGCTTAATGTAATCTCTCCATCTACCCGTTCGTCAGAAACAAATTCCTTTCCAACTTCTTCTGTATCATCCTGTCCAGCAATAAACTCTCTCTCTGCTGTTACTTCGGATTCTGTACCATCCTCGTTTTTAACAACAAATGGTTTTCCAGTCTCCTTATCCATCAGGACACCCTTTACAGAGTATTTCTTTCCTTTCTGGAGATTTGTGTAAACAACAGTATCTTTAATCGTTACGGACTTCTTAACTGGAGAAGTATGATTTCCAGTCTCGTTGTCTTTTGCAGTTGTTTTTGCACCCGGCGTAAAGAATGTCTGGTTCTTATCTGTGATATCTGCATGAGCGGCATACAGTTCGTCTTTATGGTAAACATTTTCGAATACAACGGTTGTCGTATTTTCAAGTCCTGTTACATCAAAGACAAATGTCACATCAACTGTTCCATCCTTTTCCTTTGGAGTAAAGGTTGTTTCAGATACGATCTCTTTTCCATCTTTATCCTTTACTTTTTCTCCAGATTCTTTAGACATCAGTGTACCAACGACTTTATATTCCTTGCCAGGTTCGAGATTCTTATAGGACACTGTATCGATCACAGTTGTGATCTTTTTGTATCCTTCACTGTTCTGGTCTGTCTTCTCATCTACTTCATAAGAAGTGTCTTTGGAACCAGTCTTCTGGTCTACTGCGGAAGTCTTCACTTCTGGAATAAGGATCGTCTGACCCTCATCGTTGATATCCTCATGGGTTGCTGTTGGAACAGTTTCTTCTTTTCCATCATCCCCAACGAGATATACCTTTTCAAAGACAACAAGTTCCTCTCCATTGAAATCTTTTGTTGGGAAGGAAGAAAGTTTCACATCTACCGTTCCCTTGCGTGTATCTTTCCAGAGCGCATCATCATTCGCAATACTGCTCTTTTCTGTACCTTTTTCTTCTACCGTAAATTTCGTCTCGCCTGTAACATTCTTTCCGTTTGCTGTAACGGCTTTTCCTGTCTTTTTGTTCATGAGTACGGCTTTTATAACATAAGTCTTGCCTAATGCTAATCCATCATAAGATACCGTATCTGTGATAGATAAAGCATCCTGCTGTTTTGCATAATTGCTGCCAGTTGCACTGTCGATTGCTTTTGTACCGATTGTTACAGTTGGGTCAGCTAATTTTACATCCTCTAATACCACTTTTTCATCATCTGAGCTAATATCAAAATCTGTTGTGACTAACTGATATCCGGTATTATTTGCAGTTCTCTTTTCTGTCAGTTTATAATGTCCTTTTGTCAGTTTTCCAAGTCCATCTCGTTTACTGGAGGAATCTCTGTCTGAAGTACTGTGGAACCAAAGATTAGCATCCGTGGATGAATCATAATGTCCTGCACTATCTGTTGTGATTGTATAAGATTCTTTCGTATCTGTGTTCTCAAGCACAAACTGGATATTCGATAATTGCTTTTTATCAGCTCCAGATTTTGTAAAACTAAAATCTCCACGAATACTAGAATCTCCTACAATATAGGTAGAGGTTCCATATATATCCTGTACTTTTTGTCCCTTTTTAGCATACATAATCACATTTGGATTAGCATCATTTGCAAGGACTTTACCAGCCGGATTAACTGCAGTATAATGCACCTGTGAAAATCCCTCGCCTGATTTCGTTTCTTTTAATCCAAGAGTACCTAATGGAATCTTAGTGATGGAACAAGAAAAAGTTACTGTTCCGTCATGATTATCTATAACATTTACTGCTGCATCTGTCGATTTCTTTTTTATAATCCATTTTTTGGATGCAGTTTTACTTTTTATCTCATTTGAATTATAATAACCGCCCGGATAGAACGTTAACGTAAATTCTGTGTCTTGTAATGAGGTAGCATTTACCTCATTCTTCTCATTATCCCTCAGTTTCTTCGTAATCTCCAGATACAGATCACAAGTTTCCGGTACATCTGTTGTCTTAATGATCGTATTTGCACCACTGGATGTTTTAGCCGTATACACCTGTGCATTTTCCTCATACCCTGCTGGAGCCTGTGTCTCACGCACATAATACGTTCCATTTTCAAGTCCATTTAAAGAGCCATTTCCATTTGCATCAAGAGTGATGCTTCCGACCGCATTTCTCTTTGCCGCAGCATCTGCATTTGACTTATAGACACCGTAAACGGCATCTTTTAAAGAATACAGTGTATTGCCATTTGTTGCAGAAGCATCAGCAGAAGATTTCTGGATAGAGATCTTGCCAGAAGCCTCGCTAAATCTTACCTTATACATACCAAATCCGGCCTGTGAGTTCATTTGAGGAGTAACCATACCAAAGATGACATAATTCTCTTTTTCACTTACGAACATAACACTGATACGGATCGGAGAACGCGTCTTACTCTGACGAACCTGCGCCCCATCAATCTTCTTTGTATCGTATGAAACTGTTCCGATAGGTTTCATAACAGTACCATTGCCGATATGACAGCAGTTTAATGCATATACATCCGCTTTGGAGTTTTCAGAGAGCTGTGTCCAGTCAATATCTGGTTCTCTTCCTGTTTTAGAAGATGTGCCAGCTTTGTATTTAGCAAAATCCTTATCAACACCAAAACGATAGTTCATATAATATGTCCAATCCGCATGGGTATCAAATCCGTTTCTTTCATCCTTGATCGTCTTGTGATTAAAATCATATGTGTTATCCGCTTTTTTGATCGCATTATAAGTATGGCCTGATTTTTCAGAAATAGCGGCTCCCCACATATAATCGTCCATCAATCCAAGATTCTTACGTAACCAGGATTTTTTATCAACAACACTTGTTGGATCATTTTGATGTTTATACAGATACGGTTCGTCAGCCCAGTATAAAGTGGACTTATAAGTAGAATACGTACCCTCATTTTCTTTTGTAAGATTTTCTTTTAATTTTACACCAGGGACAGCTTTTAAATCTGCTTTGGAAGTACTTGTACTTGCAGCATAAGCAGCTACTGCCTTTGGTTTGATAGTGATATCAACACTGGTGGTTGTCATAGCATTGGATGCCAGAGTCAGTACACCATTGTCTTCATCATAAGCAACACTATTGTCTGTCAGTTCGATCGGTTCTTCATTTCCATTTACTTTAATGGAAAAATAAGATGCATTGATATTCTCTGCGGTATCTTTTGTGGCTACCGGAATATCAAACTGTACATCAAGGTCATCTCCTACAACTACCTGATCGGCAGCTTTTACTTTTACATCCGGGTTCTGGTTATCAATGTGTACAGACACACCAGATTTATCGGAGATACTGCTGTCATAGCGGAAGAAAAGCTGTGCCTGAACAGGCGCATTTCCCATTTCTTTCACTTTCTCATCAGAGAAACAGCTTACTGGGACTTTGATGCATCCCTTTTCTGCATCCCATGTTGCATCTTTGATAATCTCGCCATCATTGTTGTTATAAGCGACATCACAGGAAACCAGTTCGAGATTTTTCTTCTGGGAAGTGATATCTGGATAGATATAATAAAATTCCCCATCGGATTTGCTCTCATAAACAGGTAATTCCTGCTGATACTGACCGATAAATGCACCAGCATCTACCGTTGTATCCTTCATCAGCTTATCAAGAGTAATGTTTTCCTCTGTTTTAGAAGAATCTGCCAGAGTATATTTTACAACCATCTTCCGGTCCACATGGTCTTTATTCTCTGTCTGCTCCTCGATCTTCTTTTCAACATCGACCGCATCCTGTGCGACTTCTTTTGTTGTCAGTTTTTCAGAAGATTCATCGGAGGTTGTTTCCGCTTCTGTTGTTTCTTCTGTCTTATCACTCTCTTTACTGTTCTTGGAGGATGTGTCATTAACAACAACTTCTTTACCTTCATCACCAACGACCTTTACCGGCTCATTTGCCTCCTCTGATTTTTCAGTACTTTCGGTACTCTCAGAGACTTCCGAAGCCTTTTCCTCCGATTCGGTGGCAGTTGCTGTTTCCGCAGCTTTTTCTGTAGCTTCCTGCTCTTTACCTGCATCAGCATCCGTTTTTGATTCTTCTGCTTTTGCATCTGTCGCTGTGGAAGCTTCTGTTGCTGCCTCTGTGTTCTCACTGCTTTTAGCCGGTTCTGTAGTGGTCTCTGTTGAGATTCCGGTTTCTGTTGTTTCACTTTTGGCAAAAGTGCTTGCTGCCTCACTTTTATCTTCTGTTTCTTTCCTCTTTGCACCAACAAGGGAGGCAATTGTCTGTCCTTTTTCCATTGTTCCTTCTTCATAAGAGGATGTTACCAAGACATCCTGTGCTGGCATTGTGAATGTTACAACGTCTTCATGCTTTTCATCAGCAAAAAGTTCAACATCCAGCTTCTTTTTTGTTTCAGGATCAATAAGGGACAGCTTTTTGATGATATACTTAGCATCCGGCTTTACCTTAATGGATACTGTATCACCTGCCTTCACCTTTTTGGTTAAAGCTTTCTCTTTTGTAGTAGCTTCTGTGTTCTGCTGCTCCTTGCTCTCATCTTTCTTTGCCTCTTTTTCTGCATCAAAGATAGCAACGGAACCGTTTTCTGTCTTATCGAGTGTCAGGCTGTATGTGGTTTCTGTTTTAGCTGCTGCAATAAGTGGTGCTCCACTGATGGCAGAACCACAGAATAAAAAGCCTGTCAGTACACCGGATACGACCTGTTTAAAACGTATCATAGCAAACTCCTTTCCTGCTCTGCAAAAGATTTGTTTAATTGGTAGTATACGGGACGGACTGGACCGTTGCCTGCCCCGCAAACAAAGGGATATTATCCCTTCCCTTATAGTATGACAGATTAGGAATTTTTTAATCCACGCATCCGTGAAGGATGCGACAAGAGATAAAGTTTTAGAAGTTTTGGATACAATTATTTATTTTAATCCACGCATCCGCGAGGGATGCGACTGTCCAATCAACATCTGCTTCTCTTCCTGTATTGATTTTAATCCACGCATCCGCGAGGGATGCGACGCTCCTCTGTTCCACCCACGCTTCCATTCCCCTGTTTTAATCCACGCATCCGCGAGGGATGCGACAAGATACTATCATTAGTATATTCGATGTGATTAATTTTAATCCACGCATCCACGAGGGACGCGACTTTTTTCTACGGCTTTCTCCCAGTTAGTTTTAATCCACGCACCCGCGAGGGATGCGACACTACGAAGCCAGTAGGGGGGATTGTTTTAATCCACAGTCGCTATAATAACGACCGACATGTCGTATTTATGGCGACATGACTTAACTTCATGTCAGTGGGGGATACCGTCTCCTCCGCCCGCCACTGCCGCTCGTTTTGTTCCTTTTCGGATGTATGTTCCGACATTTTCCCAATCGCTCCTTACGGCCTCGAAATCTTTCTGTCTACCATTAGAGATATCAGGCCAATCTTTTGTTTGTTGTAAATTAAATTTTAATCCACGCATCCGAGGAGGGATGCGACCGTCCTCTTTTCTCATTATGTACGTTCCTTTCTTGCATTTTAATCCACGCATCCGCGAGGGATGCGACAGCATATAATTTAGCCAGCAAACAGGGTGGCATTATTTTAATCCACGCATCCATGAGGGATGCGACAGTGAAATCATATAAAATTGGTAGCGATTTCGCTGCTTTATTTAGAAAGTTTATACAAAAATTAGGCATTGTCATCCTTTGCATTTCTATTTTTTAGAAAAGCAAGAACAATATTTTTTATTTTTGTAGTGCGAATCTCCCGGGATTTTTACGTTGCTTCCGATTCGCACTAACTTTCTTATATATAGTATGTCAGAATTTGAGATTGGTTGATTTTTCTGTAGAATATTTTTTAAAAAGTCGGACAGAAAGCACTTCCTTTTTGCTGTAGCCAGCGAGTTCGGACAATGTTTCTACCCCTCCCTTGTGTAAGCTTCTTTTTGTATTTCCTGCATCTGTCCATATTCTCGGACATCTTTCCGAAGTTTTTTGTATTCTGGCAGCAGGCAGGCACAGCATTTATATTGATAAAGTTTCCGCAGACTGTATCTTCTCCGTTGGCCTATGTAGTTGCTGCTGACTCCCATCTCTTCTGCAATTCGGGTCAAGTTTTTCTTTTTCCCATCTTCCAGACCGTAATACTGGCTTAGTATAAAATAATCCCTTTCATTCAATGTGTTTTTAACCTCTTCGATGAAATCTTTCTGGCATTCCTTGTTGACTAAAAGATATCTGCCATCTTCTCCAACCTGTAGGACATCCTTTGCCAACTTTTCAGCAGGAGTTTCCACATCTCCCAACAGGTTTTTGATATCTTCATCGGAAAACACATGTGAATATTTCAGATATTTTTTAAAACAGGAATTTAATTCATGGCTTAATCCCTGTGCGGTAAGTCCTAACGCCTCTGCCGCTTCCCTCTGTGAGAGTTTCCCATCTAGGATATCTCCCATGAATCTGGATAGTTGATCCAATGTTTCTTTACATTTTTCTACTCTTTCTCGGTTCTGTAGTTTTCTTCCTGTTCTCATTCCATTCTCCTTTCTCCTTTATGTTCTTTTTTTTCTGTAGAAAGATTTTTATAAGCAAAAAAGCCACTAGCTGCTACTAATGACTCTTATATTGGCGACACAAAAAACTATTTAAGATACACCATTTGGATTTCTCCACCTACCGGATTATATGGCATAAATTCATTTCCAAGCTTAATAGCTGTTTGCATTAATAACTCCGCTTTCTTCTTTAATTCCCCTTCTGTCCAGTTCATATTGATAGAGAAATTTCGTGGTAGCATATCTATTGCACCCGCAGCTCTGCATCCAGAAGGAGAACAGTCTGAAAAATTCATGTTGATATCTCCAGCCGTAATGGTGTATCCTTCAATGATATAGGAGTAATTATCTTTGTAATACTGGCTATTAAGGCGAAACCCAACGATAAAATAATATTCTTCTTCACAATCTCTTTTGAGATGATATTGAAATTCCTTTAATACAGCCCCAAAATCATCAGGATATCGTTCGACCAGACTTTTTAATACATCTTCGATATGTACCGTAACATCTATATGTAGCATATTTGTTCCCCATGTTCCCAGTATATAGTTGTTTCCTTTAAAGATTTTTTGAACATTACGCCCATATTCTTCCTCCATGCCGTTAGAAATCGTACTTTTTGAATCAGAAACGGCTACCAATCCGTTTTGATTTTTCATCATCAGAATTAAACTCATATCGTTCTCCTTTTTTCTTTTAATTATAGGAGAAAAATCACCTTTTTTCAATCCAACAATATCATTTCCATTTTCTATCAGTAATGCAGGAGACCATATTTTATCTTCACAAATCAGATGTCCCAGTCCTGATTTTCTTAACAATTCTAAGTCGAATGCAGAATATGATAAATTTTTTAGTTCCATTATATAATCACCTCCCTATATCTATAGTATGTCAGAATTCGTGAGCCCCGATGGACAACTTCGGTTACTCATTGAGGTATCACACAAATTAATTGTTTTAATCCCCAGCCGGTATTTCTTCTGGCAGGCCTTAATCATGTCAGTGGGGGATACCGTTTCTCTGCCAACCACTGGCGTTACACGAATTTTACAATTTATCCCATAACCTAAAGAGGTAGGGGAATTGGAGTGATATATATCACTTCCCAATAGTTCATTTCCTTTTCTCTATATCCAGCGATAAAAGCTACTTTATTTTTTCCCACCTGAACATTCATCCTGTTCATATAAGAATACATCCCTTTAGCAAATGCACTCGGAGTTTTATATTTACTTATATTCGCATTAACCCAGTCTTCCAAATACACTCGTATTCTATTATGTTTTCCTGCATCAAATTCATTTGTTCCAAATGTAACCATAACAAAATTTTCCGTTTTAAAAATCTTCTGCAGCTTTCCCCGTTTCTTATCCCATTTCATTTTTCCATTTGAAAGAATAGGAGGAAACCAAAGGATACGTTCCATCAGAGTCATGAATAAATAATTCTTGTTCTTCTATAAAATCAATCGGCGTTGGACTGATTCCAATTGCCTCACTCTCTCCTGTATACAGTGTGATACCTCCCCGAACGACTGGCGTCGGACGGGGCTTCCCAACTTTTAGAGCCGGGAGTTCCATTATCTACCGATGCAGCCTGAACTTAGTCCATCTCTCCGCAGAAAGAGAAACCACATCCAGGCCAACGGTAGACAGGTGCGGGGGCATCGCCGCCACGGACAGGAACTTTTGCCTTTTCCGTGACACCAGGTCCTTGACAGACTCTGGATCTTATTAACAGTTCCAATCTATAACTCAGGCCGCCACTGGCAGACCGTTGTTCACAAATTCCCGTAGCGTACTTAAGGTACGTAGCGGTGTGGAAGGGAATCCGGTTACTCCCTTCTTCTGATACTCCCTTAAGAAAAACCTGGCACCGATGTTCTGTGCTGCTGACAGGTCGCAGTTATAGATCTTTCCATTCTGAAATGTACACAGACTGTAGTTATATACTTTCTTTCCATGTTCAAAATGGTAGATGCTGTGCCGGTCTACCATCCCGGAGCCATCAAAGGCGTATTTAGAAGTTCCCCATGCACAGACACGGGAGAGCCTCATTCCCAGACGGTGTGCCTGTAATTCTACTCTTTTTTGCACGTCATTCTTTCTCCATAAGTGAATCCTTTCACGGAACTTCTTGCCCCGGATCTTCCCTTGGGAATCCAGATACTCAAATACGATACAGTCCACGCTGTATAAGACAGCGACTTCTATCAGTTTTCTGGCTGTTTCGATCGACAGGGCACGGTTGGCGTTCCGTATCCACCGGTAAACACACTGGCTTTTCTTCCCTGCCTGCTGATACATACGCTTCCGGTTGATCCTATGATTAAGACGGTCTTCTTCACATGGAAGGTGGATCACACCTTTTGCATGGACAGTACCGTCTGCTTTCATGATACACCAGGAGGCTGCGGCATTGATCCCCAGATCTACAGCAAGTATCCGGTAAGCAAGCTTATCTTTATCCTGCACGAGTTCCTGCATCTCCTTGAATGAAAAACGGATCTGGTATCTTCCATGGACTTTATCTACCACGGGAGAGAGCATCTTCCTTGTCTTGCACAGATGCATCAGATATCCTGCGTCAGAAGCACTGATCTCGAAATAATACCAGTCCCATGTCTTTCCGTTATATAGTTTTAATCCGATCTGCCCCTCTGCCAGATTGGACATCTTCCGTTCCTGGTCGTAGAAAGTCAGCTCATATCGTGAAGGAAATCCTATCTTAGGTTCCACTCCCCGTACTGCGGGGGGACAGAGCTTCCCAGTTCGCATGGTTGGAACGATACGACTTTACCATCCCGATTGCATCTGCGATCAGGGCTCTTCTCATATATGCTGGCATGTTTGGAAAGCGGATATCAAACTCTGGATATTTTGGAGCTTCTTTCTTACTCCCATGGAGCAGGATATCAAATGCCCGCCTGCGCTCCTGTGCTTTTGCATGATCCCATTCTTTTAAGGCAACATCGACACAGAACCGTAACGCTTCAAGACAGATCTCTGCCGTCTGCTGCATTGATCTGTCATCGACTCTGCGTTTTCTGGAGATGTTCAGTTTCTTTGTTTTCCTGTCTGGCACCGCATCCAGCTGGTGTTTGATCTTTACCGTATAACAGGTATGGATCTCCATCTTTTTCGTATCTTTTGTTGCCATGGATTCTCCTTTCCATATATCTCATTTGACATATTGATTCTTTTTATATTATACTATATAATAGTACCAAACACAAGTACGATTTACAATTATCTGGAGGGTATTTTTATGAAAGAGTATATCAGGACAAGACATTCCGTTTACCTGCTCACCTACCACATGGTCTTTGTCACAAAATGGAGAAAACCCGTGATCACAGATGAGATCGGGGATTTTATGGTCGCAACAGCAAAACGCTTATGCGATGGCTACGGTGGAGAACTGATCTCCGGAGAGACAGACAGAGACCACATCCATCTTCTTGTGTCCCTGCCACCATCTAAGAACATCACTGATATTGTCCGCAGCTTAAAGACACAGCTTTCCAAAGAGGTTCATGCACACCCGGAATACGATCGGATAGTAAAAAAACACATCTATGGAAATGCCCCGCTTTGGTCGCCTTCGTATTTTGTGGCAACAACGGGTTCCGTTTCTATGGATGTTGTAAAGCAATATATCGAGGGACAGCGCACCGATGAACATAAACGCAAATATGAAAAGCGTTCACTCGATTACTGGAATTCCCGGCTCTAAAAAAAAGAGACTCCCGAAAAATTCGGGAGTTTTTCTCTTAGTCTCCGACAGCCATACTCTCGGTTTCCCGAACCCCGAGCGACTTCGTCGGTCTGAGGTTTGCCGTATGGATATTTATCATTCGAAAGTAATCGGATAAAAAACGATATTCTTTTATCTGGTTCCAGCTATGTATGATTTTGATTGCTCTTAGCATATATTCTCCTTTATCTTACTGAAAGACCCATGCAAAAAACATGGGCATATCAGTAAAATATTTCTAATTTTCCTTTGTCTGTGTTGTACTTTCTGCCGCTTCAGAAGAACTTTCCGTTGTCTCCCCCGATGTTTTTTCTGACGATGCTTCAGTAGCAGCCTCTTTAGATACCTTTATCTTACATGAAAATACCATTCCTTTTACAGTTCCTTTTATAACCGTTTCTCCTTCTTTCACACCAGTAATATTCCCATTTCCATCTACCTTGGCAATTTTTTCATCTTCGGACCGCCACGTTGGGCTGATACCATCTGGAAGACCTGTGATCATAACAGAAGTTTCTTCTCCTTCCATAACCTCGGTAGATGTTGGCTGGATCTGTGCAACGTAAAGTGTCGTGTCAAAGGATTTTCCATGTGATTCTACTGTCATACTGGTCTGTCCCTCAGATACTCCTGTAATTTTCCCGGAAGCTTCTGAAGCAACTGCTGTATCTTCAATGATATATTTTGCATCGTTACCAAGATAATCCATTTTAAATTTTTGTGTAGAACCCAATGGAATAATATAACTATCGGCAATATCCATAACATAAACTGTACAAGACATACTCTGACCTGCTCCAGCTAATGTGATGTTGGCTTTTCCTGCATTCTTCGCCGTGATAGCTCCTTTTTCATCTACAGTAGCGACCTTTGTGTTATCGCTTGTGAAATGAAGCCCATTTGTACTGCTTAACCCTGTGATATTTAACTGGATACTCTCGTCTTTCTTTAAGTATGCTTCTGATTTATCAAGTCCTGCAACTGTAACATTTAAAAACAATGGAGTATTGTTACCGATATTACATGTAACGCGGACATCACCGGCAGATAATCCTTTCAATTTTCCATTCTGATCAATTGAGGCAATGTTTTCATCATCTACACTCCATGACTTTACTTTGTCTCTTACTGCATCACTGATCTTTAATTGATGCTCTGTATTCGAAAAAATAATAGAGCTGTCTATAGAGATACCAACTACCTGCACTCTTGTGGAAAACTTTTTACCATTATCTTTTCCTGTTATCGTTGCTTCTCCTTCTTTTAAAGTTTCGATCGAACCATTCGGGCTTACCGTAAGAACCCCTTTATCAGAACTTTCCCATTTTACAGTATCGTTACCCGTACCAACTGCCTGCGACTGATATGTATATCCAGCAGAAAGAATGAGATTATCCTCTTTAAAACCTGGTACATGAATCTCACAATAGAAAGTACGAAATAAAGCTGAGATTTTCACCATGTAAACACCCGGTTTTGTCGCTTTAACTTTACCATTGCTGCTTACTTTTATGTTTTCATCTTCACTTTGAAAAGATGCAACATGATCAAGGATAGGATTTGTAAGAGAAAGGGTGCCGGATTCATTTGGTAAGAGTATGAGCTGGTCATCTTTGGGTTTTCCAAGTAGTAATGCAGCAAAAAACAAGGAGAACACAAAGGCAGTAGCAAATCCAATATAAAGTTTCTGTTTAAAGGTTTTTTGTTTTTTTTGTTTTTTCTCTTTTATTTTAGGAGGTTTAGGCTGCCTTGCAGTCGGTTTCCTTTTGGTTTTCTTTGCCTCTTTAAATTCTGGAATAGGGGCTTCTAAACGATTATTGATAGAATTTTTTTTCTTAAACATAACTTTCTCCTTTTTATGTTGAACATGTTCTAAGACAACATTGTATATCCCGAGGATATCTCACCTAAAACGGCTTTCAATCCGGAATGGTTGACATGTATGACCGGAATACCAGCTGACTTACACATAGACTTTGTTTTGTTATATAAAGTGTGGCTTACAAAAGATGTAAACACAAACATCGCTTTACAGGTAGACAGGTCCAAAATCTTGGGCACTTCCTTATCGTTAAAGATAAAGCGGCTGTTAGGGAAAAGGAAACGTAACTTGTCCACGGTAGAATAATGTCCTCCAACAAACAGAAAAGGTAAAGAATAATCAATGCTAGAAAAAGTCGTACCATTTTTTTCTCTGTTCCGTTCCGAAAATAGCTGTTCTAAGAGATGATTTTCTTCTATAAGCTGAGCATTTTTCTCTGTAAGCTTATCCTTCTCCCAAGAAATCTTTTTTAATCTTGTATAAACCTGTTCTAACTCCCGTTGTATATCACCAATCTTCTCATCTTCTCCCGTTGTCTGCGAAAAACTTTGCTCTAGTTGACGTTTATAAGATAGATTATCTTTTTTTAGCTGCGTACAAAGGGCTGTAAGAGAGGTAACTTGTTGGTTAAGAGAAGCTATCTCTTGTTTATCTTCAGCTATACTCTCTCTGAAGGCGGCTTTGGAACAATTGGTCTCCTGTCCATTAGATGATACATAGTAATAAAGCAGGTCAAGGATATACCCAGTCAATTGGTAAGAAAGAAGTTCCATTGCGGAGCTGTCTTTCTCTATATCAAAAGCGGAAGTAAATAGAAAATCCTGCATAGTAGACCGTCCGCTATAGAAACAGTGAACCAGCCACCAGTCAATCTGATGAAAGAGATAGCGGGAGAAATCTATATAGAAAGCTTCCGAGATCTCAAAGGCCTTATCATCGGTATAGTTCAGAGAAGCTTCATAAAGTTCATTAGCAAGAACAAGCATAGCAGGAAGGCAGTCCGAAGGATAAAGATTAAAGAAGTCGGGCTGACAACGGATATAAAGAAATTTACCCATATTCCCTAGTAGTTGCTGGAAAAATTCTTTTGGGGATAGGATAGTATCAAAGCAGTAAGAGGACAGCTCCCGAAAACGTTTTTTGCGATAAGACTTATAGACTTTAGATTGCAAAAAGTCCATAGATATGGCTGTACCAACCAGATTCTGTTCAGAAGATGCAGCATAAAAGTGAGCAGAAGGCAAAAAAGAAACGGGATGCTGAATACTGCTAAGTACAGATGATGCACGTTGTAAAGTTTCAGAGGGGGACAGTGTAGAGTCCCTAGTAAAAATAGTGTCCATAATACACACTCCTTTCGTAATGTAGTCTGTAAGAACTTTCATAGATAGTATGAAAGAATATGCCATAGGGCAGTTTTTCTGTACAAAAAGATAATGGATACAAGAAAAGAGCCTATACACCACCAACTACAGACCCCAAAAGAAAACAGACCAAGGGACCAAATATAAACATCAATTATATATGCACGATGGAATATTGTTTTAATCCCCAGCCGGTATCCTTTATGCAGAGGCTGAATGCCGGTATTTCTTCCGGCAGGGATT
>OJAG01001095.1_pt1 | contig 17857 bp, 11 predicted proteins | sample 1589021 | NCBI WGS metagenome assembly OJAG01 (sample SAMN03283264) | human gut metagenome | biome: human-associated habitat; material: feces | host: Homo sapiens | place: USA | collected 2013 | reverse complement strand
TGTGTGTGGTAACTTAACTATACCCTATGAAGGCTCTGTCCTTCTACTTTTTTCTTTCTTTCTGTTCCTCTCTGTCCAATTTGTATTGTAGCTCTACAGATGTAGAAAATTGAAAAACTCAATCGAAAATTGACATTTCCGAATTGCAGTGATATACTATAAACTAGAAAAATTGTAGCTATTTGTCGATATTAGCAAGCATATGGAGAACACGAAATGAGAGTATCTTATAAAAAACTATGGAAGTTACTGATAGATAAAGATATGACCAAGGGTCAGATGCGGCAAAAGTCAGGTATTACCACGAATTCATTGGCGAAGCTGGGAAAGGACGAAAACGTGTCTACCGAAGTACTCTGTAAAATATGCAAGGTATTAGATTGTAGCATCGAAGATATTATAGAAACTATACCGGATGAGGAGGAACAATCTAATGGCGAACGATTAATTTACCGTAGTCGGTACGAATATAGCGGAAAAAGCAACGATGATCTGGAACGTAGCAGATATGCTGCGTGGTCCGTTCAAGCCGCATGAGTATGGCCTTGTTATCCTTCCTATGACAGTTGTGAAGCGTTTTCATGACTGCCTCCTCCCTACTCACCAGGCTGTGCTTGATACTTGGGAAAAAGTGAAGAAATTCGCTGTGGTCGATGGATTTCTGACAAAGGCATCCGACTACCAGTTCTACAACACAAGCAAATTCACCTTTGATTCTCTGCTTGCTGATCCGGAGAATATCGAGGCCAACTTCAAGGATTACCTGAATGGATTCTCGGCAAATGTGCAGGATGTTCTCTCTAAATTTGATTTTGATAATATTATCAAGCGTATGGTGGAAAGCAACACACTGTACCTTGTTATCAAGGAATACAACTCTCCAAAAGGATACTTGGGACCGGATAAAATTAGCGCAGTTGACTGTGGTTATATCTTTGAAGATCTGGTTAAGCGCTTTTCTGAGAGCTTTGGCGAAGAAGCCGGAGCACACTTTACCAGCCGTGATGTCATTTACCTCATGACGGACATTCTGCTGAGTGATGCTGATCTGAGCAAGGGTGGAAATGTTACTGTTTACGATATGGCTATGGGCACAAGTCAGATGCTTTCTTGCATGGAAGAACGTGTTCATGAGTTGAATGCGGATATTGATGTTACCTGCTTTGGACAGGAATTTAATCTTTCTACATTTGCGATTGCAAAGGCTGATATGATGATCCGCGGCGGTGATCCGAATAACATGAGATTCGGTGATACTCTGTCTGAAGATCAGTTTTCTGGATATCAGTTCCAGTACATTATTTCCAATCCACCTTTTGGTATCGACTGGAAGCGTGAGCAGAAAGCAGTTGAGGCTGAGGCAAAGAAGGGTGAATTGGGTCGCTTTGCGCTTGGTCTTCCTAAGATTTCCGATGGTCAGCAGCTGTTTGTGCTGAATGGTCTTTCTAAACTTGCAACAAACGGAAAGATGGCAATTATTCAGAATGGTTCACCGCTGTTTTCTGGCGATGCCGGTAGCGGCCCTTCTGAAATTCGTAGATATATTCTTGAAAATGATTGGTTGGATGCCATCATTCAGATGAGTACTGATATGTTCATGAATACTGGTATTAGCACTTATATTTGGGTTCTGAACAAGAATAAGCCTGCATGGAGAGCAGGAAAAGTGCAGCTGATCGATGCTTCTCACTGTGCAGAGCCGAGAAGAAAGAGCATTGGAACAAAGCGTAATGACATTACTGACCTTTGTCGCAACCTAATTATCGAAGCTTATGGTGACTTCAAGGAAGCTGTTTATGTTGATAAGAGCGGAATATACTGTGAAAGTAAGATATTCGAAACCACAGAGTTTGGTTATAACAAGATTGTCGTTGAGCGTCCGCAGAAGGATGAAGATGGCAATTTGATCAAAAAGAAAGGAAAACCAGTTGCAGATGCTTCTTTGCGTGATACAGAGAATGTACCTCTGACAGAGGATATCAATACATACTTTGCTCGTGAGGTGCTTCCTTATGCGCCGGATGCATGGATTGATGTCAAAAAGACAAAAATTGGTTATGAGATTCCGATGACCAGATATTTTTATGAGTACCAGGCTCCGGAACCGGTTGAAGAGATTGCAGCTCGTTTGCATGAACTGGAACTTGATATTCAGAGCAGTCTGGATGCATTATTTGGGGGTGAATAAGATGCCTCGACAGATAAAAGATTCAGGAATTCCCTGGTTGGGAAACATCCCCAAAGAATGGAATATTGTTAGAATGAAAGCCTGTATTGCTCAACGTGACGGTGGAGCGTGGGGAGAGGAAGCTGTAGGCGGTGAAGGCGACGAAGGTTGAAACATTGTAGTCTAAGTACCATTCCGAAAAAGGGCGCACAAACCCAAGCCCCCTAAAAGCGGGCAAAAATCGAATTTATGTTTAAAATCTAAACAGTAGGTGGAGCGGCCACCAGATAACCTTGTCTCTGGAGGATAAAAATAGCCTCGGCTACAGAAACCTCACGGTGTACGGGAGGCCGGTCGCTCTTGCGATAGAGCTCAGAGTTGTACGGCTCGTTCTTCTTGAGCATATTGTAAATGGCGGTGAGCAGCATCCTGGCAATGGCGATAATCGCCTTCTTGTGTCCGCGGCGTTTCTTGAGAGCCAGGTAACGATTCCGGACTTCTGGGAATTGTTTGGCACGAATCGCACTGAGAGCGCACTGAACGAGCAGCGGCTTGATGTAAGCTCCTGCCCGGCTGATTCTGGTGGTTTTCTTCTTCCCGGCACTCTCGTTGTTCTGCGGCGTAAGCCCAGCCCAGGAGCAGAGATGCTTCGAGGTGGGGAACACGGACATATCCACTCCGATTTCAGAAATGATGCCGATTGCGGCAAAGGATTGGATACCCGGCGCCGTCATAACAAGATTGAGTTGGGGAAGGTACTTCTCAGCGGTAGACAGAATCAGAGATTCCAGATTGAGCTTGCAAAGTTGGAGACTACTCATGTGGGAGCGGATGATGCGGAGCTTTTCAGCCTGTTCTTCACACATCTCTCCATCCACAGCAGAGAGCACCCGTTCGTCGGTCGCTTTCATGCCTTTGGTTCGGAAGGCAGAAATATCTGTAATTTTCTCCGTTGGATGTTCCAGAATCCAGGCAGTAATTGCGGAGGCTGCTTTACCAAACACATCCGAGAACACATCGTCCAGTTTGAAATTGGAGACTGTCAAACAGTTTTGCGCCCGGTTTTTCTCACCGGTAGTAAAGTTAGTGAGTTTCCAACGATAGCGGAACAGATCTCTAAGCTGACGGATATCTGCCGGAGGGATAAAACTCCCTGAGACAAGATCGTGCTTGAAGATGTCGGCAATCCACTTGGCGTCTCGTTTGTCGGTCTTCTTGCCCCGGATGGCCTTCACATACTTAGGGTGGGCGAGTACGATGTTGCAGGTGGGTTCCAGAATGTTGTAAACAGGAATCCAATACTTCCCGGTAGATTCCATGCACACATCCTTGCAGTTGTTCTCAGAAAGCCAATCCGCACACCGTCGTAAATCCCCAGTGAAAGTGGAAAAACGTTTGCTCTTGTAGGTTGTCACACCCTGCTCATTGGTAGGAGCAATACAGGCAACGACAAAAGATTTGTGGATATCCATTCCACAGCAGATACGGTAGACGATTTTAAGCATAACACATCCCCTCGAAACAGTATTTGAGGGGAACAGGCAGGGACTGGCCGCTCACTGAAAGATTGAAGTAGTCCGTCTCTCCAAAGATAAGGTTACAGGGTACAATGCCCTACTCATCGGTGCTTGAAAGAGCGTCCGGCACACATAAATATTCAGTCCAACACAATGTTGGGCCTACTCACCTTCACGTGCTCTGTAGTGTGCCTGCTTCCTCAAGCCTATTCTAACAAATTACGACTGGCTGCGTTAGAGGTACCGGGTTTCATATTCCTTTGGTGCCTTGGAGCGCAGCGGAAAGGAATGGTCATAAATATGTCTACGAATAGCAGATTTTGATTACTCTAAATACAAATTCAAAAATAGCGATGTTAATGAGCTTACGAAGAGACATTATAAAGAAGATGTTATTGATAAGTTACTTCTTCAGAAAAACGATATAGTAATTGAAAAATCCGGTGGTGGAGAAAAGACTCCAGTTGGAAGAACTGTTATTTTCGATAAGGAGTATAGAGCATTATATGCTAATTTTTGCGATAGGCTCAGGTGTAGATCAATAGTTCTGCCACAGTTTATGCAGTACATATTTGTGTCGTTTTATTCAAATCGATATGTTAGGAATTATATTAAACAAACTACGGGAATACAGAACCTTGACCTAACGACAATGTTATCAGTTGAAAAGGTTGCATTGCCCTCTATAGAGGAACAGAGAAGTTTGGTGGAGTTTTTGGATAAACAATGTGCCCATATTGACTCCGTTCTCGAACAGACCCGTTACAGCATTGAGGAATATAAAAAACTGAAACAAGCTTTTGTTGCACAGGCGGTAACAAAAGGTGTGCGCGGCGAACGTAGAATGAAAGATAGCAGTGTTGAATGGCTGGGAAGCATCCCAGATGATTGGAATATCTATCGAATTGCAAACCTTTATGATGAACGTTCTGAAAGTGGCTTGGAAGAACTTCCTATTCTGACAGTTTCAATCAATACCGGTGTTTCTGACCATGAAATTGCAGACGAAGATAAAGACAGAGTATTTGTTCGTAGTGAAGATAGAACAAAATACAAGCGCGTGTATCCGGGCGATTTGGCGTATAACATGATGCGTGCATGGCAAGGTGCGTTTGGTGCAGTTCGAGTAGATGGTATGGTAAGCCCTGCTTATGTCGTGGCAAAACCGAAGAAAAATGTTGAACTGGATAGCAGATACATGGAAGCTTTACTCAGAACATCCGAGGCAACAGAGGAAATGCATCGCTATTCAAGAGGTATAGTTGATTTCCGACTCCGTTTATATTGGCCGGAGTTTAAGAATATCCGGATCTGCCTTCCTTCAATCGAAGAACAGATTGAGATTGCAGATTATATTGATGAGAAAGTAGCTGCAATAGATGATCTGATCGCAAAGAAAGAAGCATTTGCAGCAGAACTTGAAAATTATAAGAAATCTATGATTTATGAATATGTTACCGGCAAGAAGGAGGTGCCGCAGTCATGAGTGTTGACGTTACAAATGAAAAACGCTTTGAAGATGATATCACTGCGTCCTTCCTGTCCCCTACTGGTGGTTATACGCATAATGATGATGTGTATGATCCGAACTTGGGATTGTTCCCGGAGACATTGATTCGCTTCATTCAGAAGACACAGCCGAATGAATGGAGAAGATTTGAACTGCAGAACAGCGGTGATACTACCAGAAAGTTCTGTCTGAGTTTTAATAATGCCTGTGATACATATGGTCTGTTAGAGGTGCTGCGGCATGGCTTTAAGCACCGGGGAATCAGCTTCAGAGTCTGCTATTTTAAGCCGGAATCAGGATTGAACCAGACAGCAACTGCATTGTATCAGAAGAATGAGATTACCTGCAATCGTCAGTGGTTCTACTCTACAACTTCTCATAACTCAGTAGATATGATGATTGCCATTAATGGTATTCCTGTCTTTGCATTTGAACTGAAAAATCAATACACAGGTCAGACTGTAGACAATGCAAAGCGTCAGTGGATGTATGACAGAGATCCGCGTGAAATTTGTTTCCAGTTTAATAAGCGCATCTTGGGATATTTCTGCGTGGATCAGCTTGAAGTATGGATGACAACTAAGCTGGATGGTAAGAATACTTACTTCCTGCCATTTAATCAGGGCTCCAATGGTGCTGGTAATGACGGTGGCAAAGGAAACCCTGCTAATCCAGGAGGTTATCCGACTGCATATCTCTGGGAGTATGTTTTCCAGAAAGACAGCATGATGGATATCGTTCAAAAGTTCATTCATTTGCAGGTAAAAGAAGATAAGAAATTGATGTCTGACGGAACGGAGCGTGTGACAAAGAAAAAGGCTTTGATTTTCCCGCGTTATCACCAGTTGGATGTTGTTCGAAAGCTAATTGCTGATGTTCGAGAGAATGGTTCTGGTCAGAATTATTTGATCCAGCATAGCGCTGGTTCCGGAAAGTCTAATTCTATTGCATGGACTGCATATCGCTTGGCTTCCCTGCATGACGATGAAAACAAAGCTGTATTCAGCAGTGTTGTAGTTGTTACTGACCGTACTGTTCTTGATGCTCAGCTGCAGGAAACAATTTCCAGCTTTGATCATACCATCGGCGCGGTTGAAGCAATTGGAGAAGATAAGAATTCCAGAGATCTTCGTGATGCTCTGAATAGTGGCGTTCGCATTATTGTTACTACACTGCAGAAATTCCCTGTAATCTATCAGGAAGTGGATGCGGCAGCAGGACGTAACTATGCAATCATTGTCGATGAGGCACATTCTTCTCAGACCGGCAGCTCTGCCATGAAGCTGAAATCTGCCCTTGCAGATACTGAGGAAGCTTTGCGGGAATATGCAGAAATCGAGGGAAAAAGTGAGGATGAAATCGATCAGAACGATAAGATTGTTCAAGAAATGCTGACTCATGGAAAGCATAAGAATCTATCATTCTTTGCTTTTACAGCAACACCAAAGGCAGCTACGCTAGAAATGTTCGGTTCCGAATGGGATGATGGCTCCTTCCATCCTTTCCATATATACAGTATGAGACAGGCCATTGAAGAAGGATTCATTCTGAATGTCCTTCAGAATTACATGACCTACAATACTTGTTTCAAAATTGCTAAGAATACAGAAGATAATCCGGAATTGCCGGAGAGCCGCGCAACAAAGATTATCAAGAAATATGAAAAGCTTCATCCGTACAATATCAGCCAAAAGGCACAGATTATTGTCGAGACCTTCCGTGATACTACTCGTCATAAAATCGGTGGACGTGGAAAGATGATGGTTGTCACAGACTCCAGACTGGCTGCTGTGCGTTATTTCCATGAGGTGAAGCGATATATCCAGGAACGGCAATATGCCGATATGGACGTGCTGGTGGCTTTCTCCGGCGTTGTTCAGGATGGTGAGGAGGAAGTGACAGAGTCTGGACTGAATGTTCGCAGAGATGGAAGTCATATCTCTGATACTCAGACCAAAGCAGAGTTCCATGACAATTTCAATGTGCTGATTGTAGCTGAGAAGTATCAGACCGGCTTCGATGAGCCTCTGCTTCATACAATGATCGTGGATAAGAAACTGAAAAATGTTAAGGCGGTGCAGACACTTTCACGCTTGAATCGTACCTGTCCCGGTAAGACGGATACGTTTGTCTTGGACTTTGCTAATAGAAAAGAAGATATTTTGGATGCATTCCAGCCGTTCTATCAGGAAACCAGTCTGGAACAGGAAGTTAATGCAGATTTGATCTATCAAACTGAGCGTGAGCTGCTGGATTATGCAATTTACAACCAGAATGATGTTGTGGCATTCATTGAGGTTTGGAACAAGCCTGGAAAGCAGGATGATAGAGCAATGGGACGAATGACCAGTGTTCTTAAGCCTGTAGCAGACCGTTATAACTTGAAGAATCCGGAAGAGCGTTACCAGTTCAGAAGATTGGTGCGCAGCTTGATTCGTTGGTATAGCTATATCACGCAGGTAGCGCGAATGTTTGACAAGGACATGCATAAGGAATATCTCTTCTTAAGCTATCTGATTGGGCTACTGCCGGCTGAAACAGAAGATCCAGTTGACTTGGATGGAAAGCTGAAGCTGGAGTATTACAAGCTGCAGAAGACATTCGAGGGTGAGATCCGACTTGAAAATGTTGATGGACAGTATGTGCCGGCAACAAGCAAAAGTGCACAGGGCAACCGTCAGAAGAGTACGCTTGATGAGATTCTTGAGAAGATCAATGAAAAATACAAGGGGGAATTCAAGGATTCTGACCGAGTTATGATTGGAGCGCTGCATGATAAGTTGATTGCAGATAAAAAGCTGGAAAGCTCCGCAAGAACCAGTGATCCAAGAATTTTTGTGGAGAGTATCTTCCCTGCAGCGTTCGGAACTGCTGCGATGGAAAGTTTTATGGAATCTCAAGAGAGCTATTCTGCCCTTTTTGAGGATCAATCTAAATACAATGCTGTAATGGGTGCGTTGGCAGGAGTGATTTATAGAGAAATGAGGCAGGCCGTGGAGGTTTGATACGGATTTTGTTATAGAAGTCATAAATGATGATATGTGTGCACAATCGAGGAAGTCAGGAGTGTTACATCAAGATCTTGATGGTATTAAACCTGGCAGCTCCTTGATATGGAAGATATAAGTTAATGAAAATGGAGGTTATTATGGATAGCACATTGTTAAAAGGTAATGAATTATCGACTGGTTATGACAGGTTGATGCTTGACCTTTTGTTTGATTTGGTTGCGGGAAACGCAGTTGATTCTCAATTTCATTATGAAGATCAATTAGATTATTATAGATCAAGAATATTTGGAGATAGTTTGCCGATAGATGATTTGTGTGATTATGCAGACAAGTATAAAAAGGCAACTAAGATAATGTTTCCTTGTTCGCCAGTCCAAATTCGCAGCAAGTCATTTCTTGTAAGATTATTTGCGAGTTATGTTATGATACACAATCTGTATCGTGCGGCTTCCTTTGATGCAGTCACAGATGAAAGTGAATTTCTAAAGCTGTGTATCAACGGTCAGGAATTAAGTGAAGAGACGTTCGCCATTTTTGAAAAAGAAATAAGATATCTCTACGGACAGTATACTACGAGTTTGATATATGAACAGTACAGTGCCTTTTGCAGCCAGATGTATGCTTTTATTGATTCATTTGAAGAGGCATATCAAGAAGTTGCCAATTGCGTTATTGGACATACAGCAGATATCAAGAAGGACTCCTTTACGGTATTATGTGAGAAAAATAGAATTCCAGAAAATCGACGTATTATGTTTAAACTTCAAGTTGATGCTATTGCAGAAGTAAAGGTCTGTGAAAGTGATTTTGTCGAATACTTTGAGAGCTTGAGATATTCTTGGGAACAGCGTTTTCCAAACTATTCATTTGGAGAAGAAGTTAAAGAATATATTAACGAGCACAAGAGACCGTTTGTGCTTATCTATGGTAACCAGCTGCGCAATTTGAGAAAAGATATGCAGTTGTTTGAAATGCTCGCTTGTGTGAATATTAAAATTGCTCTTGCAAATGGAGCGCGGAATTTCAGAGCTTTAGATAGCAATATCAGAAAACAAACATATGATTTAGCGGCTAATCTTAGAAGTGTTTTCACTGAAAATAAGAAGAAAATAATTAGCTATTATCATTTGGATCGATACAGAAGTGTGGATTTTGAACCACAATTGAATGATGCGATGATTCCATTTAAGAAGGAACTGATGTATCTAAATGAACTCCTAATGGAAGAGATTAATTATCGAAATCAGGATAATGCGACTACAAAGGGAGAAAAGACCATACTTAGGAATGCAAGAGATTTAAGTGAGTATGAGTTTTTATTGGCAGAAAAAGAAAAGGAAATCCACGAACTAAGAAGAGAACTCGAATATTATGAAAATATCGAGGCTCAAAGTTTTAAATCCGAAGTATCTCAGTATGATAAAGCACTTATGGAGATGGTACAGAGATTATGTGACACTCGCTATGGATCCGTTCTTAATGAATTGTATTTGGTTTCTTCTGGGAAGAAAGAGACTTCTATGGAGCAGGTTCGCTCACTAATTCAAAATATGATCTTTGTTTTTAGTAGTTTGGGAATTAATCCTACGGAAACTGCAAAAATCGGGAAAAGAGTGAAATTCTATAGCGATATGCTTGATGAAGTGTACACCTTTGATCAAGCAAGTGTACAAGAAGGCCTGAATATAGGACATGTAATCTATCCGGGATGGAAGTATAAGGACAGTGATTTGGTTATGCCTAGAGTAAATCCATGTAAGGAGGGCGAAGAATAATGCAAGGAATGAATATTGGTATTGATTTGGGTACCACAAATACAGTGATTGCTAGTTGTAAACAGGGCAAAAGATTTCATCTGCCGACAACAAGGGAGATTAATCAGGATGTTTTAGCTGGGCAGCAAGGAAGAAGAAAAAGTTTACCCTCTGTTCTCTATATTGATAATGACGGTAAGGTGCGCGTTGGTGAATACGCAAAGAATAGAAAACGAGATGGCGCAAGTAGTAATCTTCTTTATAACACCAAAATTGATATGGGAACAAAGACTACTTATGACAATGGCTTTACTCCAGTGAGGGCGGCAGCTGAAATCCTTAAGGTGTGTTATGAAAATATACTTACTTATGTTGGCCGAAATGCTGAATTTCCTTCTGTAACCATTACTGTTCCCGCTTCCTTTACACAGGATCAGGTTGCTGATACTTTGGCTGCGGCAAGGATGGCAGGGTTTGATACCGAGCATAAAGTTTCTATTTTGGAGGAACCGGTTGCTGCACTTTATTACTATATAAATAGGCAAATTATTTCCGGAGAGGAAGAAATTGTTGATTTTTCTGAAACGAAGAGAGTGCTTGTATATGATATCGGTGGAGGAACTTGTGACGTTTGTATTGTAGACTTTAAGGTTAATGATGACTATGACTTTGAGGTTCATTTTATTTTAACCAATAGATATACAGAATTTGGTGGCAATGATTTTGATGAACAGGCGGCAATTGGATTGTTGAACAAATTATTTCAGCGATACGACATTAAAGACAGCGATGTAGATTCTGATGATGTGAAGAATAATTTGGTTTCAACAATAATTCCATTTTGTGAGCAGTACAAGCAACAGTACTCAGATTTGCTTATGACTGTAGCGGGAGACGATGAGATTCCTGATTCTAGTATGATACCAGATGTTCCGTTTGGATCATTGAGACTCTTCTTGTCAAAATATGAAAATGTTAAATTGGATATTAGTTATGAGGAGTATCAGAAATTTACAGAGGTCTTTTTTGAAGATAACTACACACATCCTTCAAGAGATCTGACTAATAAGATGATCGATAAGAACATCATTAAACCGGTGTATCAATTATTAAAACAACTTGAAAGAAGTGGTGAGAGACCTATCGACTGCGTATTTATGACAGGTGGAATGTCAAAATATTTGCCGGTTAAGCATGCATTAAAAGAGTATTGTAAATGCCCGATTATTGATATTCCTGAGCCGATGGATTCTGTAGCATTAGGAGCATCACTTTCCAAATTCCTGAAGTCTAATATTTCTGGAAATACACACGAGGGAGTGGTTGGCGTTGATGAAGAGGTTATTGAGACGGTTGAAGAGGTTGGAATCGATAACCGTCCGCGATTGGCAGAAGCGATTTTTATTGATATGTACAACTCGTTGCCATTACAGATTATTGCACCGGACACAGTTATACCGACAAAGGGTGTTGTTGATCATGTTTTCCATGTTGGATCCAGTGGTGTATGTATAAATCTGTTTGCAGGGCGTTCCGTATGGGATGCTCGTATGCGAATCTTATACGATTATTCGGTACGGTTTGACGAACTGGTTGCTCCTGGAACGGAAGCAACGATTTCTTATGAGATCGATGAAAATCGATTCTTGCGACTGTATCTTGATCTTAAAGATATTAGGAAACAGAGATTAGAGTTAACTGTTGATACATATTAATATTCATGGAGAGTACAAGATGAAAAAATCAGGAAAGACAATATCGGTGCACGATTTAGCTGACTTGGGAAAGACATTCGAAGAACATGGAATCGTGTTAGCTGAAAAAACGGCAGAGATACAGTTTGACGATAAGGCAATTAAAGGCGGTAGAAGAATAGTTGATATGAAGAGTAATCAGCTGTTCACTGGTCAGTTTGAGAAATCAGATGTGGATACATTTGTTTCGATTTGGAATCAGTATGTTCCGGGTAATACAAGAAGTTTGAGTAATAATTTATTCAGTGCCTGTAAAGCAATGAATATAAATTATCACAAGGAAGTATGCCCAATCGAGGTTATGTTATATACGTCTAATGTGATTTCAAACAGTTTTGTTAATGTTCGATTAGTGGAAGATGTTGCAGATGTTGTTTATAAAGTATGGAAGGATAATGAGTCCTATATTTCTTCAATTGAGCACATTATTCGAACATGGGACTGGAAGCATGTAATTAGTATTTGCGCATTGGCATTAAGCAAGATTGGAGACACCGAGAAACTCAGATGGGTTTATGAGAATTACCATTATGATGATGAAACCAGGTTTTATTGTTTCTACAGTTTGATGGAGTCAAAACGAGTAGAGTTTGTTCCGGAAATATTAGATGAGATCAGGGATCTGGAAGGAAGATCTGATATTGATAAACGAATAGGAAATAAGTTCAAAAGAGATTTTGAAAACTATTTTCCGAGTTATTATGGCCAGCTTGATGCAGATATGTTTATTAAGTCTTCACCGTATGTGAAGGGTATAGTTAAGAAATTGATTGATGATGGCGGTAACAGCAAGACATTCATGGGACGATACGCAAGTGCAAAGAGTCAAGCTGAAAAGAAGGCACTTATCGAAGAGGGATTCGATACGTTATTCAATTCTCCAGATCAGCCGGGGCTTTATGACATAATCAATATGTTCCGAGTGGCACATAGTATGGAAATCACTGAACGTTTGTATGAGAAACTGGATCTTGATCATACACAAGGAATTAGAAGAAGCGTCGTAAATGCTACAATATCATATTTCAATACAGTTTATCATGAGAATGCCATTCGAAAAATTGAAAAGATTGAGAAAGACAATTGGTATTATGCAGCAGGAAGACTTGCACTGTTTCACCAGGGAAAGATTACCGGTGATGAATTAATGGAAGCTTTTTTGTCTGAAAAAAGAGCAGATGCAATGAAAACATATATTAGTGGTTTTTACGGAATGTCTCAGAAAGGAAATCAGATTCAGGAGAGCACCTTCAGATACATGAGCAGAGACCTGAGTGGCGATCAATTGTCCACATGCATTGGTAATTATGAAAAGCTGGTTAAGAAATACAGACATCTTTATGATTCTCATGTAGTGAATCTGATGGCACAGTGGTTTGGTTACAAGACAATTTTCGGAAAATGTGAGATTGGCTTAGCTGATCAGGTATCATGTTTAAATATTATTGAGAGCGTGATTGATAAAAATAACTACAAGGATTATGCACATTTCCTGTATTATGTAGCGGTTGAAGGACCTTCGTTTAATTATACTGTTTCATCAAAAGCAAAAGCAATTCTCGATAAGTTTATTGATAAGCCGTCATAAAAAGTTAGGGAGAGTCTTGAGAAGGCTATGATACTAGTCTTCTCAAGAATTCTTCAGTATATAAGCATTGAAGATACGGTGCTGTTTGTAAGGAGTTTATGGGATGGATTACGTTCAACGTGGAATTATAGAAAAAATTGAACTGATAGAAGCGAGTAACATTAATGGCAAATATACTACACTTTCAGGAATGTATAGAGTTTTGATTGAGTATCAAATGTATTTATTGTTTGCGTGTGAATGGAGTCGGACATCTCACTATTTGTCACGTGAAAAAAAGTATTTGATACTTAATGATCTAAAAAAGCCAGTAATTGGGAAACTATTGGGGGCAATTTTGGCTTGTGATGAAGCTGACAGGGATGGTATGCTTCAAGGCTGCAAAAAGAATTATCAGAAATATATTAATGAGTTCATTGAACAGAGAAATCGTACATTTGCACATGGAACCGTTATTCCGAATATTCAAGAGAATATTTGGCAGGAAGTATATGTTTGCTACAAGTCCGTTTATGACAAAATTCAGAAGTTGAATATTTCTGTATTGTCTAGTGATGGAGTGTTTTACTACAGAGACTCAAATGATTACTCTGGAATTGTAACCTTTGATACACATAAGTTCAGATTTATAACGCTTGATACCGAGACTATTAGTGATTTGGGACTTGACGAAGGAAGGCTTAGCTTTTTAGTTGGAACAGAGGTTTTTCGTGTTGCACCATTTCTAATGGTAAAAAGAGAAAGCAATTTTGATTTCAGTTTTTATGATTATTCATCATTCAATACTGCAAATAATAAGTTTGAATATTGTAAAGTATCGGATTTTGATGATGAACCGAGATGGAGCCAGATTGTTCCAGGATATTTCCAATCATTCCAAAAGGAGAATGCATACACTTTTTGTAAGGCTAATGGAATGATATGTAATAAATTTGAAAACAATTATGATTCATTCATTGCTATAGATCCAATTACCAAGTATGTATCACAGATTTGGAAATTTATAGAGAGTAGCCGTTCGAATGTATGCATTACTGTCCGTGGTGGCGGTGGTGTTGGAAAAACTGCATTAGTTCAGTATATTTGCACAAAGTATTTGTTTGAGCCATTTAACCTTAAAACAAACTTTGAATACGTTGTGTTTTGTTCGGCAAAGGATAGAGAACTGAAACAGTCAATGAATATTGCGGGATCAATTCAGGATATACATACTAACGATGTTGTTCAATGTTATGAGGACATTGTACGGTTAATCGGAAATGTATTAGGCGTAGATCTGCTTGATTCAGATGATGAATGGGTTCTAAAAACTGAAAGAGCCATCATTGAGCAAAACGGTTTGCTGTTAATAATAGATGACTTCGAAACACTGGAGGACAGTGAAAAGAAAAAGGTTGTCTCTTTAATTTCACGATTATCAATCGACAAACATAAGGTTGTGATTACTACCAGATCCCAATATATGATTGGTGAAGAATATTATATAAATGAGTTATCGCAAAAGCAGGTTCTTGATTTCATGAGAGCTAACTTTGTGAATAAACATATAAAAAATGATGATCGATACCTCCTGGAATCATTTGAACGGTTTATTGCGGAGGATGAAAATAAAGACTACATCTATACAATGAGTCAAGGTCTGCCTTTGTTGGCACTTCAATTATCTAAAGTGCTTACAATCTCTGGATTCCAAAGAGAAATGATGCCGGGCAAATGGAATGACGACGTTCAAGAGTTTTTATTGGGAAGATTATATTCCTATTTCAATACTAAAACATCTAAGCTTCTGTTTGTGGCAATAGCTCAGTACTATAAATGTGGATTGACTGACATATCAAAGTCTGAGTTATCACTCATTTATAAGCTTTATTGTATGTATTTCAAGTTAGACCATGTCGACTACGATCAGGATCTTGATGAACTGGAAAAACTGAAAATAATATATAACACACCAGAGTATTTGAAGGTGAGCAATGTTATTTCTGGAAATCTTCTTGAACGATGTAAATCAAATATCATTGCCGAGGAAAGTATTGACAGGACGGTATTTGATGATAGATTTGTGAAACTTTGTGTGATGCAAGGAGTAGAGAAGGCAGCAGTAGAGTATTTACAGTTAAAGGATCGATATATGGGGTTCGAATATGTGGAGTTATTTGCACTGCAGAATTGCCTTAATTATCTGAACCCTGTGCGATTCGATTTGATTCGCAGTTATGTTAATTATCATGTGGCTTTTGGAGAAAACGATGAATTAGAGATGATATTTAATAAGTGTAAATCATTCTTTGTAATGGAAGATGATTTTTATGAGTTCTATAGCAACTTATGCTTAGAGTATTCCTATATTATTCCTGAGCTTGAAGACTGGATGAGCCACAGACAAAAAAATGTGTCGCCAGAGTATTTGATTTCTAAGCTGAAATCAGACCTTGATGATATTTATGAAGAAATTCAGGTATTTATCGGGTTGCGAAGAAAGTCAAATGTGCCACATCAGTATAAAGTGACACGAAGACAGGAAATAACTGGTAAAATCGGAACGCTGTGCAATTATACGATAAAAGAATTGTGCAATTATAATTTGGATCCGTACATTAATCTATTTATAGAAATTAAATCCACAATGGAAGAAATTAGTGTAGTACCGGAGTTTAACATGATGGACTATGATGCTTGTAAAAAATTGTTGGACAAAGTCTGAAATCATGCAATTACAGTGATAACTCATAGGAAAGCAGAACTATGTTGATAAGTATAGTTCTATCTGCTGGGAGGAATAGTGTGAAAGAAATGATCCGAGCAGGACCGAAAAAAGGCGCACAAAACCAACCCCGCCAACCAAGGAGTTTTCAGGGCACGAGTGAGAAAGAAGAAAAAATTCAAGCAGAATCAAGTACAGTAAGTCCCTGGGTTTCAAGGAAATGAACAGCTTGCTTCACGGCCTTGGCAAGCTGCTTCTCCTTGAGGTGCTCTGGCATATCGACTTTGTAGAGGTCAACCGGGTTCCAGACCTCCCCGGTGGAAAGCATACAGAAAACCGCCGTCAAAATCATTCTGGCAATGGCAATAATAGCCCGCTTTTTACCCCGGCGTTTAGAAATACGCTCATACTTCACAGCGTAGTAGGTGGAAGACTTGTCCTTCACGGCAGCGTGTGCAGCCTGCACCAACGCTGGTTTGAGATAAACTTCAGCACGTGAAATACGGACAGATTTTTTCTTTCCTGCGGACTCGTTGTTACCAGGGGTTAAGCCAGCCCAACAGCACAGGCGCTTGGAAGAGCCAAACTGGGCCATATCGATACCGATCTCGGAGAGGATGGTAATGGCACTGCTGCGGTCAACACCGGGAATTGTGCGCAAAAGAGTAATGGCACCCTCGTATTTTTGGACCATGCCTTCCACGCAATCATCCACCCGTTCTACCAGCTTGTCGATATAGTGAAGATGGTCACGGACAATTCCAATGCGGGTTTTCTGCTCTGGAGCTATTTCGTGACCTTCCACAGCCTCCAAAACCGCAGGAGCTTTCTTCTTGAGAGAACGCTGCAGAAGGGAAATGCAGTGTTGAGCGTCAAATTCCACATCGGATGTAAGGTAGTCTGTAATGGCAGTTGCAGACTTGCCGAACATATCGGACACAACGGAATCCAATGCCACATTGCAGACCGTAAAAGCGTTCTGGAAACGGTTCTTTTCACTGCTCTTCATGGAGATGAGCTTATAGCGGTAGCGGGTCAGTTCCCGAAGGATGCGAATTTCCTTATTGGGGATAAAACTGCTTTTGACAAGGCCAATGCGAAATAGATCTCCAATCCATTTGGAGTCTTTCGTATCATCCTTGTTGCCTTTTACAGCTTTGACCCATTTAGGATTGGCGATAACCACGCGGATACCCTGTTTCTCCAGGATGTTAAAGACAGGAACCCAGTACTTTCCGGTGGATTCCATACAGACATCCAAACAGTCATTCTCGCGAAGCCAATCGGCAAAACGATTCAAATCGGAATTGAAAGTGGAGAACCGTTTCTTCTGGTAGCTCTGCTGTAAGCTATTCTGCGGCGTTTTAATGATCGTTGCAACCAGAAACGATTTGTGGACATCTACCCCACAACAGGTTGGAAATACAATTTTCAAATCAACAACCTCCTCATAACAAAAATGTGAGAAGGAAGCAGTGACTGAACCACCAAGCAATTAACAGGCGTTAATACAATCCTTAGTGTACGGGCTCGAAGCGCCACTTATTTGTGCTTGAAAAGGTGATTCTAACACTGATTATTATACTGTTTTAAGCTCTGGAAGCAGTCTACGACTCCTCCTACCGTGCGTTGTAGTATGCTTCCTCCTCAAATCTAAGGTAATACCGCACAGAAAAGTAGGCGCGATACTGCCAGAAGTGATATAATAAGACCATGGATAAACAGATGACAATGACTGCGCTGAGTGATGAGCTGGCGCAGGTACGGACAAAGAAGAAAGAATTTCTAGCCCAGATCGAACGGATCGTCCCATGGAAGGAATGGCTTACGCTGATCCAGCCGTGCTATTACA
>OJAG01001092.1_pt1 | contig 17896 bp, 23 predicted proteins | sample 1589021 | NCBI WGS metagenome assembly OJAG01 (sample SAMN03283264) | human gut metagenome | biome: human-associated habitat; material: feces | host: Homo sapiens | place: USA | collected 2013 | reverse complement strand
ATGGCTGGGGAAAAGTTTTAGATTATCTCGGAATTGGGTGGAGAGATATTCCGGAAGCAGAGTTCGCGCCGGAGCAGATGACGCTAAATCAATGATGGAGGCAGGCAATGACAAAAGAACTTTTGGAGCAATACCCCGACATCTGCGCGGAGATCGAGGAGCTGAAGGCGAAAGACAACGCGGCGGTGAGCGACGTGGTGCAGGCGAGCGCAGACGAGTTCCCGTTCAATCTGCACAGCGTTACCGTGCAGGGCTTGCCGAACCCGAAACACGCAGAACGCATTCGGGAACTTGAAGTGCAAAAGGCGGAGGTCGAAGCGTTTGTGGGCAGGCTTGCCTACCGCCCTCAGAAGCTCGCCCGATGTGTCATGAAGCACGGGACGAGGTGGAAGGTCATTATGCGAGAGATGGGCGGTTACAAGTCGCCAGAAGCGCTGCGAAAAGAATTTTCGAGAATTTTCAAAAAAATTTGAGATTTGTCCGCTTTGTCCGTTTTGTCCGCCTATAATGATAATTGAGGAAGTCTACAAGGAGCACCTGCGCTGTTGCGTGGGTGCTTTTCTTATGCCCGAAGCGAAAGGAGGGGTGCACGTGAAAAGAGAATACCGGGTATGTCCGAGGGGCTGCAAATGCGTTTGGGCGGAATGCTTAGACGGCACATGCTTCTGTATGCTCTCTGTGTGCCCCTATACGGCGATTTCGGACAGCGCGAGGGTAGTTTCACCTGTTGAGGGTGAAAACGGCGTAGAGAGCCGTACAGACAATTTAACAAGCAGGTACGAAGATGAGTAATCCGCGATATGCGAACGGTTCACTGCGCAGGAAACACCGTGCCAGACTGAAAGCCATGGGCGCGCCATGCGGGATATGTAAAGGGCGGTTTGGTCCGATACATTACGATGAGCCGAGCGACGCGCAGCACCCGCTTTCGTTTGTAGTCGATGAAATTAAACCCGTAGCACGTTGGCGCGAATTTGGCTACGCTTCGGCGCGGTCTGCGGCGGAGGACTGGACAAACCTGCAAGCGGCGCATTATTTTTGCAATCAGCAGAAGGGCGCAAAAGTAGGAAATCCATTTGAAGAAAAGAAAGAGAAAAAGATATACCCAAAAATCAGTGACGGAAACTGGTAAGTTTGCCGAGGATGGGGAGGGTACCCCTGCACCCGTACAGGCGACCCGATGCCGTCCAGCGCCGATTTACACACAGGGTATTTTTGAAAGGGGTGGCAGCGGCATGAAAATGAAAAGCATCACGGCAAAGGGCAGCCGGATAGAGCAGCTCAAGGAGCTTGCAAAAGTGCTCGCTGCCGCAATTGATGCGTGCATAGACCCAAAAGCGCTGCCGGCTATGGCGAAGCAGTACCGGGAAACAATACGGGAAATTGAAGAAATAGAGGGGGTGAGCGCCGATGGCGACGAGATCAGCGAAATCCTCACGAGCCGCGAAGCCGATGGGAAGCCAGGAGCCGTCCGAAAGAATCGCGCCTGAGTATGCAGCAAGCGACGGCATGGACGCGGTGAAGCTGCTGCGTGTCGGCGGCACGGTGCTCGACCCATGGCAAAGCGACATCATGGATGATTGGCTCGGCCGCACACCGTCCGGCAAATGGGCAGCCCCCACAGCAGGCGGCAGCGTGCCCCGGCAGAACGGCAAATCGCTTTTGGTACAGGGGCGCGCGGAAGCCGGTATGCTGATGTTCAACGAGACGGTGATCTACACGGCGCATCTGCAAAAGACCGCGACGGAGACGTTTGAAGAAATGCGCGATTTTTTCGAGCACCCGAAGCTTCGGCGGTATGTTGCCGAGATCAAAACGGCGCTCGGGCGCGAACAGATCGTGCTGAAAAGCGGTGCGCGCATCAAGTTTCTGGCGCGAACCCGCAACGGCGGACGCGGACAGCACGGCGATTTGCTCATTTTTGACGAAGCGCAGGAGCTGGACGAGACTGCGCAAGGCTCGTTTCTGCCGGCGATTTCCGCAAGCTTGAACCCGCAGACCGTTTACGTCGGCACGCCGCCGGGCCCCGATGCTGTGGGCACGGTGTTCCGCAATTTGCGTCAACGTGCATTGGACGGTGAGGCGAAACGTACAGCATGGTTTGAGTTTTCCGTGCCGGAGATTGGCGACGTGACGGACCCGCAGCGTTGGGCGGCAACAAATCCCGCACTCGGGCGGCGCATCCAGTTTTCGACCATTGAGGGCGAAGCGGAGCAGCTGGACCCGGATACATTTGCAAGAGAACGCCTGGGCTGGTGGAGCCCAGTGGCGGCAGAAAATTTGGATTATGCCATTGACCGCAGGGCGTGGGAAGCCTGCGCGAGTAATGAGGAAAAGCCCGAAGGCAAAACCGCCTACGGCGTGAAATTTGCTGCGGACGGCTCGGCGGTGTGTTTATGCGGCGCGGTGATCCCAAAGGAGGGACCGGCACGCGTGTCGCTCATCGAGATGCAGCCCTCGGGGCGCGGACTTGTTTGGCTGGTGGACTGGCTTTCCGCCCGGTACGACCGCGCGAGCTGCGTTGTCATCGACGGGCGCAACGGTGTAGATGTGCTGGTTGAGCGCATCAAGGGCGTTTGGCGAGCGAAAAACGCCGTCATACGCCCGGGCGTGAAAGACGTGCTCGCGGCGGTGGGACTGTTTACGAACGCCGTGAACGAAAACACGCTGACATGGTACAAGCCGCAGGAAGCGTTGAACGAAAGCGCCGTGACGGCGGTCAAGCGTCCGATCGGCGGAGGATACGGCTTCGGTGGCGAGAACAGCTTACCCGTGGAAGCCTGCGCCCTGGCACTCTGGGGTGCGAAGACCTGCAAGCGAGACCCGACGCGGAAAATGAGGATTGGATAGAGGTGAGACGATGATAACTTTGAATATCGGCACGGTGCCGGGCTTGAGCGCAGACGAACAGCAGAAGCTCATCGAGCTGCAAAACGTGTTTGCCTATCACCAGGACAAGAACGACACGAAAGACAAATATTACGAAGGACATATCGAGCTTAGCGACGTGAACCTCGGAATCGCTTTGCCGCAGGGGTTGAACAAGCTGAAGGTCGGATGCAACTGGGGACAGAAAGCCGTGGATGTGCTCGCCGCGCGCAGTATGTTCGACGGATTTGTCGGCACGGCGGGCAGCTTGGACGGGCTCAGTAAGCTTGTGCAGGATAACAGGCTCATCGCGGAGTACGGCAAGGCGTGCCGCGACGAGCTTCTATACGGCTGCGTGTTCGCGACGCTTTCCGCCGATGCAGACATCGGCTGCAAGATACGGTTTCATTCGCCTGCGACCGCCGCAGCTCTCTGGAACGGCGAAAAGGGGCGCATCGACTGCGGGCTTGCCATTATCGATACGATACCGGACGAGGAATACAGCAACGAGTGGGTGCCGAAGCTCGTCAACATGTACACAGCCGATGCGGTACTGGTGCTGCACCGTGAGCACGACGGCTGGCGTGTGCAGCGTATGATGCACCGCATGGGTCGCCCGCTGATGGAGCCGATGATCTGGAGTGCGACGAGCGGCAAGCCGTTCGGGCGCTCTCGGCTGAAAAAGCCCATTCGCACTTTGATTGACGATTATATCCGCACTGTGGCGAATGCAACGATCGCGCTTGAGTTTGACACGACCCCGCAGAAGTACATTTTGGGCGTGACGGACGACCAGTATGACGCGATTGTATCGGATAAATTCAAACAGTACGTGGGCAGCTTGCTTGCCGCAACCAGTAATCCCGAGACCGGCGAAAACCCGGTATTCGGGCAGCTTGCGCAGGGCAGTCTTTCGCCCCATGTGGAAAAGATGCGCATGACCGCCACGCAGTTTGCGGCGGCGACCGGCTTGACCGTGACGGATGTCGGCATCATCAACGACGCGAACCCCACGAGCAGCGACGCGATTTTGGCGCAGAGCCAGACGCTCGTTTTGCTCGCCCAGCAGCTCAACACCGGCAACGGCGACGCGCTGCGGACGATTGCGTGCATGGCGCAGGCCATTGCGCAGAACAAGACGCTTGACGAGCTGACGGAAGAAGAAAGCGGCATCATGGCGCACTTTAAGAACCCGGCGATGCCGAGCGTGGCGGTGACGGCGGACGCAGCAATCAAGATTGCATCGGCACGGCAGGAATTTGCGAGCACCGATACGTTTTTGGAGATGATTGGCTTTGACCAGGCAAACATCCGGCGTATCAAGTCACAGGAACAGCGCGTGCGCGGACAGCAGCTTTTAATGGAGCTTAATGATGAAGCAGATACCGTCGAAAGCATGGCTTAGTTACATAGGCAAGCTGCGTCGGTTAAACACCACGGTTGCAAACTGTATGCAGGCGTATGTAGATCAGTACGGCGTTTCTGACAGCCAGAAGCTCATAGATGTTGCGTATGGGCTTGTGACGAAGTACGGCGAAGGCAGCGCAGCGCTTGCGTGCGAAATGTATGACGCGCTCGCAGAGCTTCAGGGCGCGCACGTGCCTGCGGCAGAGCCCGCAGAGACCGCCGAGTACGGCGAAGTGGCACGCATGGTCAACGCGACGCGAAACAGCACGCCGCAGCTCAAAAGCGGGGTGAGCCGCCTTGTAAAGCGTGCCGGAGCCGACACGATGCTGAAAAACGCTTTGCGCGACGGCGCCGAATTTGCATGGGTGCCGAGCGGCGACACCTGCGCGTTCTGCATGACGCTGGCCTCCCGTGGGTGGCAGCGGGCGAGTAAGAAAGCCATAAAAAACGGGCACGCAGAGCATATCCACGCGAACTGCGACTGTACATACGCCATTCGGTTTGACCCGGAGGTAAACGTGGAGGGCTACGACCCTGACGCATACCTCAAGGCTTACCGCGATGCCGGCAGCGACGTGAACGAGCTGAGGCGCATCCACTACGCTGAAAACCGCGAGCGCATCAATGCCCAGAAAAGGGCGGCGTATGCGGAGAGAAATACTTTACCAAAGCTTTCAAACTTCACGCCGCTTCCCGAAAATCAAGTAGTCAAAGTTCTTCGCAAAGAAGCGCAAACATGGATCAATGGCTTGTCTGAGGAGGAACGAATTGCAATACAGAAATATACATATAACTCTGGAGACCAGAAGCCTAATCGCTTTTTTGAACGGGTCAATCGAATGTTACGTGGCGATGCGGAAGAAGATACCAAACTACGTGCGTATGCTGAGAATATTTCTGACGCACTGAAGCGCAGTTCACTTGAGCATGATGTCTTATGCTATCGTTCAATGGAGTTTAATCCGTTTGAAGAAATGCAAGTTGGCGATATTGTCTTCCCGGGGCAGTTTTATAGCACTTCTGTGGTAAAAAGCGGTTCGCTAAAAAAAGATTTCCGCATAACGATTTGTGCCCGGTCGGGTTCTTTGGCTGGGTATGTTGAACCGTTAAGTAAATTTAAAGAACAACGAGAACTTTTATTTGACAAAGACACTCTGTATAGAGTATTATTGTGTAAAGAAAAGGAAATTGTATTGGAGGTGATTTTGCCATGAACGATGGGAAAAACATGACTGATGGGGAACGTGCTTGGCAGGAGCGTCAGGAAATTTTGGCGAAAGAACCTGTTAAGTTTCGTAAGCTTACACCCGAGGAAATCGAAGAATTAGAAAAGCAAGGACGTATTTAATGTCACTTGCGCATTAAGCCACGATGCGAAGCTGCACCGTGGTTTTTCTTTACCTTTAAGGAGTGTTACAATGACGAATGAGCAGATAAACAAGTATATCAGCAAGGCAATAAGAGAAATTCAGAATGCCGGACTGACCATTGCAAAAAACGCAGAGAAAATGGTAGGCGGATATATCAGCCAAACTGGAGATATAGACATTCATATTTGCGTACCTGTATCTCGAAGTGGAGCCACTGTAATTACCGTAAATCACGAGCTGGTGCCAGACACGGTATACGATGAATCGAACTGTGTTACGGTATTGCATGGCAGGTAAAGTATAAAATTAAACATTGTTGAATCAGCACGCTGCCGATATTTTTCGGCGGTGTGCTTTTTTCATACCTAAAATTACGCGACGGCTGCGGAAAAGCCGGAAAGGAGAACCAAAATGGCAGAAACTGTAAACCAGGAAACGAACGGCACTGCGGCCGAAACGCAGGAAAACGAGCAGCGCACCTTTACGCAGGCGGAAATGAACGCGATCATCACCGACCGCTTAAATAGGGAGCGCGGCAAATACGCAGACTACGAAGCGCTGAAAGCGAAAGCGGCGAAGTTTGACGAGGCGGAAGAAGCCGGAAAGACCGAGCTGCAAAAGGCGAATGAGAAGGCGGACGCTTTGCAGAAGCAGGTGGATGCTTTTACAAAGGCGGAGCAGCTGCGCACGGTGCGTCAGAAAGTCTCCGCTGCTACCGGCGTGCCGGCAGAGCTTTTGAGCGGCGACACGGAAGAAACTTGCACCGCGCAGGCGAACGCAATTTTGAAATTCGCGAAGCCGAGCGGCTATCCCGCCGTGAAAGACGGCGGTGAACACGGCGCACGCGGCGGCACCGAAAGCGACGGTGTGGCAGCGGCGTTCGGCGCTTTAAACCCGAATTTGAAAATCTAATTTTGTTTACGAAAGGAAAGAAATCTTATGGCACACACAAATCAGGAACGCTGGGCAACTCTGGTAGACGCGAAGCTTCGCAGCCAGCTTGTTACCCGTGATAATCTCATTTTCAACAACCGCTACGAGGGCGACCCGAAGGCGGGCAAGGTGAAGATCCCGGTACGCGACACCGAGGTGGCGGTGAAGACCTACAACAAGGCGAACGGCGTGGACGCTTCCGTCGGCTCGACGACGTATATTGATCTCTCCATCGATCATGATGAGGCCGTGAACGAGCTCATCGACGGATTTGATGCTGCGAGCGTGCCGGACGGCATCGTGGCGGAGCGTCTGGACAGCGCAGGCTATTCGCTGGCGCTCTCGATCGACAAGGCGTCTATCAACGCGCTCGAGGGTGCTTCCGGCGCGACGGTCAGCGCCACAAAGACGGCTGCGACGGAGACCACCGCATACAAGCTCGCACTGGAAGCAAAGCGCGTGCTGAGCCGCAAAGGCGTACCCGCCGACGGTCGCTTCCTCATCGCGTCGCCGGAGTACCTCGAAGTCCTCATGCTGGATGAGCACTATATCAAGCAGGGAGACCTCTCTCAGGCGCTCGTGCAGCAGGGCGTGATCGGTCGCATCGCGGGCTTTAACGTGTTTGAGTCCAACAACATGGATTTCGAGAGCACGACGCGCGTCGCGAGCAAAAAGACGACCACGGAGTTTATCGCCGGTCACCCGAACTGGTGCCACCGTGTGATGGAATGGCAGGTGCCCGTGCATTTGCAGGACCTCAACGGTTCCGGAAAGTTCATCGGTGCCAGCGCGGTGCAGGGCCGTAAGGTTTACGGCCTGACGGTATCCAAGCCGCAGACGCTGTACATTAAGCGCACCGAAACCGCGGTGGGCTAAGATGCTGTACGCAACAGCTGAGGACGTCGCGGCGGGGTTCCGAAATTTAAGCGACGATGAAAAAGACCGCTGCGTATCTCTTTTGGAGGAAGCGGCGGTCATCATCGACGTGTATAGCGCCGGGGCGGACGCAGACCGCAAAAAGCTCGTTTCCTGCCGCATGGTGCGGCGCGTTCTGGGCGACGGCGGCGGGAACGACGCGCCGCTTTATCCGCTCGGCTCCACGCAAGGCTCGGTGAGCGCCATGGGCTACTCCCAGAGCTGGACGATGGGCAGCGGCAGCGCAGGCGAGTTGTATCTCTCAAAGCTCGAAAAGAAGCTGCTCGGCGTTGGGGACCGCATCGGCGCCCGCAGCCCTTTGGAGGGAATGTGCGATGATACGCGGGATTGATGTTATACTGTATCGAAAACAGCAGACCGGCGAGGACGCGTTCGCCGCGCCGGTGTTTGAAGAAGTGCCGGAGACGGTGCACAACGTGCTCATCGGCGAGCCGACAACGGAGGAGCTTGTGAACGAATTACAGCTTTACGGCAAGCGGCTCGCGTACACGCTGGCACTGCCGAAAGGCGACGCGCACGACTGGCACGACGTGACGGTCGAGTTTTTCGGTAAGAGGTTCCGTACCTACGGCGACGCGACGGAGGGCATTGAAGCAATGATCCCGCTGCACTGGAACAAAAAGGTGAAGGTGGAACGGTATGGATAAAGTAAAAATTGAGCTGAACAGCAGCGGTATCCGGCAGCTTTTGAAATCCGAAGAAATGGGACAAATGCTGAAACAGCAAGCCGAACAGGTACGCGCCCGGTGTGGAAGCGGATACAGCACAGATTTGTACCAAGCAAGCAGCCGAGTTATAGCGGGCGTATTTGCGGAAACGGCAGAAGCCGCAAAGCAAAACAGTCACGAAAATACGTTGCTTAAAGCCCTCGGGAGATAATCATGATTGAGATCATCATCAAAAACTATCTCGCGGAAAAGCTTTCGGTGCGGGTGGTGCTGGAAGTCCCGGCAGACCCGCCGAAAAGCTTTATATTGCTCGAAAAAACGGGCAGCAGCCGTGAGGAGCATATTGACCGCGCGATGCTGGCGATCCAGTCCTACGCGCCGTCCATGTACGAAGCCGCAAGGCTCAATGAGCGCGTGAAAGCTGCCATGGACAGCGCCGCGAAGCTGGATGCCGTCAGCGCATCGCGGCTCAACAGCGATTACAATTTTACGGACACGACGACAAAACGATACCGCTACCAGGCGGTGTACGATCTCGTTTATTTCGACGAATGAAAGGAGCATGAATAATGAGCACAGCAACCAATGTAAGCACAGGCAAGCCGAAAGTAGGCGGCGCGATCTACCGCGCACCGCTTGGCACGGCGCTGCCGACCGACGCCAAAACCGCGCTCACCGAAGCGTATAAAAATCTCGGCTACGCATCCGACGAAGGCGTGGTGAACTCCAACTCTCCGCAAAGCGGCAACATCAAAGCGTGGGGCGGCGACAATGTGCTGACCTATCAGAACGAGAAAACCGACACGTTCGCATTTGCGCTCATCGAAGCGCTGAACAGCGACGTGCTGAAAGCGGTGTATCTCGACGAGAACGTCACCGGCGATCTTGAAAACGGCTTGACCGTCAAAGCGAACGGCAAGGAGCTCGCCGCTGGCGTGTGGGTTATCGACATGATTATGCGCGGAGGTATTTTGAAGCGCGTCGTCATTCCGAACGGCACAATCACTGAGGTGGGCGACGTGACGTATGCGGACGAAAGCGCCGTAGGCTACGAGGTCACCGTGACCGCCGTGCCGGACAGCGCAGGCAACACGCATTACGAGTATATGAGCAAGCCGGCAGCGGCATAAGGAGGTAGGTCATGATTAAAGGCAAGACAAGCGGTGGCTTCGAGTTTGAAATTGACGGCAACGTGCTGGAGGATATGGAATTTGTGGACGCGCTGGCGGAGACCGTGAACGATAATCCGCTGGCGTTTTCCAACGTCTGCGCGATACTGTTCGGCAAGGAGCAGAGAAAGCGCCTTTATGACTTCTTGCGCGGCGATGACGGCCGAGTGCATATCACAGCCGTTTCGGACTGTATCCGCGAGGTCATGGACGCGATCGGAGACGCGGGAAAAAACTGATCGTCCTTGCCCGCATGATCGCGACGGATAAGAACGCCCTGATCTGCGACATGGCGGAAACCTACAAGGTGTTTGACCTGCGGGCGCTGCCGGTGCCCATGCTGGCGACGCTCGCGGCGGGCTTACGGGACGATTCGAGAATCAAAATAAAGTTATCGGGAGCGCGTGCAGCAACGGACACCTTACTTTTGGCATCCATAGCTGACGCGCTTAATTTTTTAGCATGGGCAAAGACGAAGGCGGCGCAGACCGGCAAAAACCGCCCCAAATCGTTTTTGAACGCGTTTACGGAAATGCCGCAAACGCACGACGAAGTGACGGGCTACCGCACGCCGGAAGAGTTTAAAGCCGCATGGCAGCGGTTAGGGGGTGAAGCAAATGGCAACTGAAATTGCAAAGGCGTATGTGCAGATCGTACCCTCAATGCAGGGTATACAAGCGCAGCTCTCAAAGAGTTTAGCCCCGGCAGTCGAGACGAGCGGCAAAGAGTCGGGGCAGAAGATGGGCAACGCGCTCGCGGGCGGATTAAAGTCTGCGGCAAGCTCTATCGGCAAGGCGTTTACAGCCGCAGCGAAAGCCGCAGCCGTGGGATTCGGTGCGGCTGCGGCGGCTGTGGCGGCGGTCGGTAAGTCGGCGCTGAATGCGTATGCGGATTATGAGCAGCTTGTCGGTGGTGTGGAGACGCTGTTCGGAAATGCGTCGGACAAAGTGCTGCAAAACGCAAACCGAGCATTTCAAACGGCCGGTCTTTCCGCAAACGAGTACATGGAGACGGTGACGAGCTTTTCCGCATCGCTTTTGCAAAGCGTGGGTAAGGACACAAAAAAAGCGGCGGAATATGCCGACCAAGCCCTTGTGGATATGTCCGACAACGCCAACAAAATGGGCAGCAATATGCAGGACATCCAAAACGCCTATCAGGGATTTGCCAAACAGAACTATACGATGCTCGATAACCTCAAGCTGGGCTACGGCGGCACAAAAGAGGAAATGGAGCGTCTTATCGCCGATGCAAACAAGGTGAAGCAGGCTAACGGTGAAATGGCAGATCTGTCGATAGATAGCTTCGCGGACATCACCGAAGCGATCCACATTGTACAAACGGAAATGGGCATCACAGGCACGACGGCAAAGGAAGCCAGTACAACCATTCAGGGCTCTGTCGGCATGATGAAAGCATCGTGGAAGAACCTGCTCGTAGGCGTTGCGGACGACACACAGGACTTCGGCGGGCTGATGGATAACTTCGTGGACAGTGTGGGAATAGCCGCAAAGAACATTCTGCCGCGCGTAGAAACGATTTTAGGCGGTATCGGCAGTCTGGTCGAGGGCTTGGCTCCCGTGGTCGCACAGGCCGTCCCACAGCTCGTGACGACGATCCTGCCCAGTATGGCGTCGGCTGCCGCATCACTGCTGAAGGCGTTTGCGGGCAGTCTGGTCGAGCTGGCACCGGCATTGTTGCAGTCGGCGCTCAGCGGCATACAGACGGTCCTTGTAAGCGGTCTGAATGTGCCGCAGGGGCTTGCGGATAACATCATGCACGTTTTTGATAATGCTGCCAAAGCGATAGAGACTGTTTTGGGCGCGGTCAAAGATGCAATCGGCACGATTGGCAGCGCTTTGAGCAACGCGGAAATAGACTGGGGCGGCATCTGGGACGGCATTGCAGACGCAGTATCAGTTGCCGGTGATATTATCGCCGGAGTGTGTACAGCAATCGGAGACGCTGTGGTTTATGTAGGCGGTATTGTCGGTACAGCTTTTCTGGCGGTCGGCGACCAACTCGGCTGGCTTGTTGAGCAGGCGCAAACCGACGGCACGGCAATCAATGCTGCATGGACAGCGGTGCAGGATGCTTTCAGTGCGGTGAGCGATGTAATCGGCATGGCATTGGAGGGTTTATCCTCTCTATTCGGCTCATTCTTCGCGGATAATCAGTCGGGCACAAGTTTGTTTTCTGCCGTATGGGAGTATGCGGCAACATATCTTGCAACGATTGCGCAGACCATTGCCGGTGCGATACAGGGCATTGCGGACGCAATCAAATGGCTTGTGGACGAAGCGCAGACGGACGGCACGTTCCTCAATGCGATCTGGACGCAGGTGCAAACGGTGTTCGAGACGGTGACAAGCGTCATTTCGTCACTGTTCTCTGCGTTCACGGCAGCGCTTAACGGCGACTGGAGCGCATTCGGCGAAAATCTGCTTAATGCCGGACAAATATTTCTCGGCGGGCTCGCTAATCTTTGGAATAACGGATGGACAGCGATTGGTAACTTTGCAACGCAAATTTGGAATGCAATCAAATCTTCTGTTTCCAATATCATCAACGGCATAAAATCCACGATCGGCACGGTGGTGGACGCGATCAAGTCTAAGGTGACGGCGGTGTTTTCGGCAGTAAAAACGGCGATCGAAAACCCGATAAAGGCAGCCAAAGAGACGGTCACGTCAATTTTTAACGCCATTAAAAAGGGTATCGAAACGCCGATCAATGCGGCGCGGGACGCGGTGCGCAACGCGATCGACAAGATCAAAGGCTTTTTCAATTTCTCTTGGAGTTTGCCGAAGCTCAAATTGCCGCACATCTCCATTACGGGCAGCTTTAGCCTTGTGCCGCCGCGTGTGCCGCATTTCGGCATATCTTGGTATAAAAAAGCCATGAACACGCCGATGCTGCTGAATAATCCGACAATCTTCGGCGCGGCGGGCGGCTCTCTGCTTGGCGCGGGCGAAGCGGGTCCCGAGGTCGTCTCCGGCGCTGCAACGCTGATGGATATGATCCGCTCGGTTGTGGATGACGCGCAGCAAACGGACGGCATGCCCGTCACGGAGCTGCACGCCATTTTGACGATTCTGCGCGAAATTTTGCAGATGCTCACCGGCGGCTCTCCGCGCGACGAAAAGCTTGCGGCGATGCTGGCGGACGCAATCAGCCGGATACAGTTGCAGGTGAACGCGGTGTTCGACCCACGCGAAGCCGGTCGTGCACTTGCACCGGAAGTGGACAAGCGGCAGGGCGGCACGGCAGTTCTGCGTGAAAGGGGAGTGGTCTGATGGGCGTGCTCATCGGCGAAAACGATATGTATACGGACTTCGGCATGATCTTGACGGATCTTTCGCTTGAAATGCCGGAGGTCAAAACGAAATATCAGGAGCTGCCGCTCGAAAACGGCAGTATCGACTTGTCCGAGGTCGTCACAGGGCGCCCGGTGTACGGGCTGCGCACGCTCAAACTGACGTTCAAGCGGCGCGGCGCTTCGGCATCGGAGTGGCTTTCGGTGTGCTCGCAGATCGCGTCTGCGGTGCATGGCAAACGCCTGCCGATTACGCTGCCCGATGACCCGGACCATTATTATTTGGGTCGTATCGCCTGTACGTTGGGCGCGAAGGAATACGGTGCGGGCACGTTTGAAGTCACAGCGGTGTGTGACCCGTACAAATATGCGCAGACCGAGAGCACAGCTTCGTGCGGCGCGGGCACGACGGCAGTTTTAAACAACGGCGACGAGATCGTCTCGCCGACCTTTACGGCATCCGAAACGGGCATGACGGTGGCGCTCAACGGCGGCGCAGCGTACAGCATCGCGCAGGTGGGCAAGGCCGTAAAAATCCCCGAATTGTTGCTTTTGCCCGGCGCGAATAACGTCGTTGTGACCGGCACGGGCAACGTCGTTTTGACTTGGTGCGAGGGGGTGCTGTAATTGTTTAAGATTACGGCGCAAAACCGCAGCGGTATAACGTATACGTTATACGATCCCCGCAGCCCGGATTTAAAGCTCATCTCGCCGGCGTGCAAAACGACCGTGAACAAAGCCGGACTGCTCACCTTTTCGGTGCCGCTGACGCACCCGCACACAGACAAAATCGCAAAACTCGATACGGTGGTAACGCTGTGGCAGGATGATGCAATTTTGTTCCGCGGGCGTGCGCTCAACGACGAGTGGGATTTGCGCAGCACGCGGAAAATCGAGGTCGAGGGTGAGCTCGCTTACCTAAACGACAGCGTGCAGCCGCTGACGGTGTATCACGACATGACGGTGGCGGCATACTTTGCAAAGCTCATCGAGCTGCACAACGCACAGGTGGACGAAAGCCGACGCTTTACCGTGGGACAAGTCACCGTGACGAACAGTACCGACAACGTGTACCGGCAATCGGACTACGAGAGCACCATGAACGCGCTGCAAGATAAGCTATTGGATAGGCTCGGCGGATACTTGGTGATTCGCTACGGTGCAGACGGCACGCGCTATCTGGACTATCTCAAAGAGTATGGAAACGTAAACAGCCAGCGGATTACCGCAAGTACAAATTTGCTCGATATGCTGCACACTGTGCGCGGCGAAGACGTTGCGACGGCCATTATTCCGCTCGGCGCACAGCTCGACGAGGACAAGGTGGGAACGGTAACACCGCGCCTTACAATCGCTGCGGCAAACGATGGAAAAGATTATATCTACGATGCGGACGCGGTGGCAAAATGGGGCTGGATTTACAAAGTCGTCGTGCACAATGACATCACGCTCGCCGAAAACCTCCTGCGTGCGGGCCATGCCGACTTAGAGGCGGCAAAATATCTGCGAGGCAGTATTGAGGTAGATGCAGTAGATTTGCATCTTGTGGACAGTTCCGTTGAGCGCATTAAGCTCGGCGACATGATCCTGTTTTCGGACCCGGGTAGCGCAACGCCTATATCGATGCTTGTCTCCGAGATCGATTTGCCCGTAGACGAGCCGGGGGACGCGACCTACACGCTCGGCACCTCATACCGCACGATGACAGAGCAGCAAGTCGACGCACGGAAAGACCTGGGCGAGCAGCTCGAGCTTGTGCGGGACGAGACAAATAAGCGCACCGACCGTGTGCAGCAGGAGCTTGTGGATTACAAGGTCGACGCGCGGAAGGACATGGACAGCATCACGGCATCGGTGACGGAGACCCGCACCGAGCTGACCACCACGACCGAAAACGTGTATGACGCGCTGGGACGTTTACAAGATACCGCAGTCTCGACAGAGGAGCTTGAAAGCGTTAAACAGCTGCTCATCACCCAATGGAGCGATCAGCTCGAATATCGCTTTACGCAGGTGACAAATCTCATTGACAGCACCAACGGCACGATAGCGGAAAATCAGCGGCTTTTAGAACAGTATATCCGTTTTGAAGGGGCGCGTATCACGCTCGGCCGCAGCGACAGCGCCATACAGGCGGTGCTCTCCAACGACCGGCTCGAATTTGTCGAAAACGGTCAAACCGTCGCGTATATCTCCAACCGTATGCTCTATATCACGGATGCGCATATCACGGGCAGTTTGTCTTTCGGCAACGCCGACACGGGCTTGTATATGTGGCGGTACAATGCGGAGGCCGACACGTTTGATCTTGAGTTTGAGGGGGACGACTGATGGGCAAAAACAGCTATAAAGCCCAGCTTAACTACTACGACAGTAAGTGGGGCTGGAAAAGCGAGGGCACCGCCTCGCAGGGCCAGTGGGACGGCACAGGTGTGCGCACCGGCGTATTGTATTTTCCGGGCCTTGCAGCGCTCAAGGGCAAGATCATCAACAGCGTAAAGCTTACCGCGACGACCGGACAAACCGGCTACGGCACGACGACCACCAAAACGGTATACATCTACAACTCCGCCTCGCAGGGCGGCATTAAAACCTCGCTCAACGCAGGGCACCGCACAGGCAATGCGCTCGGCAGCTGTAAAGCGCCCATGTGGGATAATACCAAAACGTTTGATGTTGCTTTCATGGCGGCATCTATCGCCGCCGGGTACGATACGTACTGCATCTACAATGGCAGCTCTTACACGGATTATCTCAAATGGACGGCTGTAACGCTTGAGGTGGATTGGCAGGAGCCCGCAACACAGCCGAGTTTGAGCGCCGCAACCGTAGAGATGGGCAAGAGCGTGACGATCAACACGCCTGCGGTAAACAGCGCCTACAGGCATACGCTGCGCTATGCGTTCGGCAGCGCAGCCGGAACGATTGCCACGGGCATTGCAAGCAGCGTGAGTTGGACGCCGCCGGTATTGCTCGCAAATCAGATACCGTCCGCCACGGCGGGCAGCGGTACAATCTATTGCGATACATATTCCGGCAGCACGCGCCTCGGCACAAAGTCCGTAAGCATCACGCTCACCGTCCCCGGCAGCGTAGTTCCGTCGGCGGGCACGCTTTCGGCAGCGCTCGCCGAAGACACGAGCGGCACGGGCCTATACGTAAAAGGGATGGGCAAAGCAAAGCTGACGCTTTCCGGAGCATCCGGCGCATACGGCAGCAGCATCACTTCGTACACGATTACCGGCGGCGGATGGTCTGCCACAAACGGCGCGCTTACGACCGGCACGTTGGCATCGGCGGGCAACATCACATTCACGGCCACGGTGACGGATTCGCGCGGCCGGAAAGCCAGCGCTACGCGCACAATCAGCGTCATAGACTACACAAAGCCCGGCGTAGCGGTGTGTGACGTGTACCGCTGCGATGCAGACGGCAACCGCAAAAAGGCAGGCACGTATTTTGCCGTGGAGATCAACGCGAGTTACAGCGCAATCACCGGCAACACCTTGAACATTACAGCTCGATACAAAAAGCAATCCGAGAGCAGTTACGGCACCGCGATGAACGTTACCAACAACGGCAAAACCGTGCTCGGCGGCGGAAATATAGGCGCGTCCACCACCTACGACGTGCTCGTGACGGTGGCGGACAAGTATAATAGCCTATCTATCCCGCGCACGCTGTCTACAAAAAGTGTGCTGCAATCCTTCAAGCGCAGCGCAGGGGCGGCCATCGGCAAAGTGGCCGAGCTCGCGAACTGGCTGGATATTGCCTGGAATACGCGGATTCGGGGTAATTTAAAGGTAGATGGCGGCATGTCGGATGGTGGCTATAACCGGGAGATTACTAATCTACTCAACATAAATTATACGTCAAGCGATCCTTACGGAACGATGACAAATTATGATTGCGTGATACGAACCGAGGACGCAAGCACGCTCACAAACAGTCCCGTAAAATCAGGTGCTTTTTACGCGTATCGCCGTACGTATCCGATATGGCTGCCGGACAAAAACATCTCCGGTGTAGTAGTCGAGCTGCATGAAGCTTATCCTGTGCACGGGCGAGTATGGTCACGGGCATATGTAAAAGGTATGGGCGGCTGGGGGGATGGATGGCGCGAAAGCATGGATAAAGTTGGCGTACGCAGCTTACTCGCATATGAAACTCTGTGGCAAGGCAGCTTGAAAACCGGCAAAGCGACCATTACAAACGGTGCAAAATACGCGTATTTAATCGTTGGCGGCTGGGCGGGAAGCAATGAAGATGCAGTAACGCAAATAATCCCGGTTGGATGGGGCACGCACATGAGGCTTACAAGCGAAGGTCATTGGCTTGCATATCAATGCGATTCATCCGGCTCCAATGCGTCCATAACGATTTTGAGCAACCCTTCTGGCGGCTCGATTGCTTGGGTCTGGGGCGTAAATCGATACAAGGAGTAAACCAATGCAGATAACCTTAAACGATCAGGGCTATATCGAGAGTTATGCGCTCATCGGCGGGCTTGTAGACGGCGTCGAGATAGAGGCGCCCGACAATCTGCTGGAGGACTTTAAGCAGCACCCGGCGGCGTACAAGCTTGAAGACGGCGTGCTCGTGCTCGATGCAGATAAGCTCAAGGCCGACGCGGATGCGGCGGAGCTAACCATTATTCGGCGGCGCCGCGAAACCGAGTGCTTTGCGTATATCAATCGCGGCGAGCTGTGGTATAGCCTACTCACAGACGAGCAAAAAGCCGAGCTTGCAAACTGGTATCTCTCTTGGCTCGATGCACCGGAGACGCGGACAATCCCCGCACCGCCGGTGTGGCTGGATAAACTTTAAGCAACAATAAAAGGAGGACAAAAATGAACAAAGCAACTGTACTTAAATCCGTAACGGCAGTCGTTGGGGCGGGGGTCGCGGCATACTGCGGGCAGCTGGCCGCGCCGGTGCTCGTGCTGCTGTGCATGATGGTGATCGATTACGTCACCGGCATGGTCAAAGCCTACATGACGGCGCAGCTCAGCTCGCGCATCGGCGTGAAAGGTATTCTCAAAAAGCTCTGCTACATGGCGATGGTAGCGGTCGGCGCGGGCGTGGATTATCTGCTGCGCGGCGCCCTGGTGCAGGCGGGCATCGATTTGCACATCGAGCTTTTCTGCGGCCTGCTGGTCGCGATCTGGCTCATCATCAACGAGCTCATTTCCGTCATGGAAAATCTTGCGGCCATCGGCGTGCCGGGGT
>OJAG01001049.1_pt1 | contig 18422 bp, 16 predicted proteins | sample 1589021 | NCBI WGS metagenome assembly OJAG01 (sample SAMN03283264) | human gut metagenome | biome: human-associated habitat; material: feces | host: Homo sapiens | place: USA | collected 2013 | reverse complement strand
ATAGTATAGGTGTCGATTTGACACGAAAGGAGAGTGAGCAGATTGGCAGAGGATTATGTGATCGAGATGCTCCACATTACCAAGGAATTCCCCGGTATCAAGGCAAACGATGATATCACCCTGCAACTGCGCAAGGGCGAGGTACACGCCCTTCTGGGCGAGAATGGCGCGGGCAAAAGTACGCTGATGAGCGTGCTGTTCGGCCTGTATCAGCCGGAACAGGGCAAGATCCTGAAAAACGGCAAGGAGGTTGCCATCCGCAACCCCAACGATGCCAACGCACTGGGCATCGGCATGGTGCACCAGCACTTCAAGCTGGTGGAATGCTTCAGCGTGCTGGACAACATCATTCTGGGCGTGGAGCCCAACAAGATGGGCTTTTTGCAGAAGGCCGAGGCACGCAAAAAGGTGATGGCGCTGAGCGAAAAGTACGGTCTGCGGGTAGACCCGGACGCACTCGTCAGCGATATCTCGGTGGGTATGCAGCAGCGCGTAGAGATTTTGAAGATGCTGTACCGTGACAACGAGATCCTGATCTTTGACGAGCCCACCGCTGTGCTGACCCCGCAGGAGATCGACGAGCTGATGGAGATCATGCGCGGGTTCAAGAAGGAAGGCAAATCCATCCTCTTCATCACCCACAAGCTCAACGAGATCATGGCAGTGGCAGACCGCTGCACGGTTCTGCGCAAGGGCAAGTATATGGGCACTGTGGACATCAAGGACACCACAAAGGAAGAGCTTTCCCGCATGATGGTCGGCCGCGATGTTCAGCTGCAGGTGGACAAAAAGCCCGCCGCCCCCGGCGAGGTGGTGCTGGACGTGCAGAACGTTACCATGCACAACGCCCAGCACAAGAAGGATGCCGTCAAGAACGTCTCCTTCCAGGTGCGTGGCGGTGAGATCGTCTGTCTGGCGGGCATCGAGGGCAACGGCCAGACCGAGTTCATCTACGGCCTGACCGGCCTGAGCAAGCTGTCTGGCGGCAAGCTTACGCTGGACGGCAAGGATATCACCCACGAGAGCATCCGCCAGCGCTCCAAGGACGGCATGGGTCACATCCCGGAGGACCGCCACAAGCACGGTCTGGTGCTGGATTTCAGTCTGGAAAACAACATCGTGCTGCAGCGCTACTGGCAGCCGGAGTTCCAGAAGGGCGGCTTTATCCGTGCCGATAAGGTGCGCGAGTACTCCGACCGGCTGATCGAGCAGTACGATGTGCGCAGCGGTCAGGGCAGTGTGACCACCGTGCGCAGTATGTCCGGCGGCAACCAGCAGAAAGCGATCATCGCCCGCGAGATCGACCGCGACCCCAAGCTGCTGGTGGCAGTGCAGCCCACTCGTGGTCTGGACGTGGGTGCTATTGAGTACATTCACCGCCAGATCGTGGCCGAGCGCGACAAGGGCAAGGCCGTGCTGCTGGTCAGCCTTGAGCTGGACGAGGTGATGAACCTTTCTGACCGCATCCTTGTAATGTACGAAGGCGAGATCGTGGGCGAGTTTGACCCCAAGACCACCACCGTGCAGGAGCTGGGTCTGTATATGGCAGGTGCCCGCAAGCAGGGAAAGGAGGAGCAGTAACACATGAATAAGAAAAAACTTTCCCGCGGCGGCAGCCTGCAAAGCTCTGTTACCAGCGTGCTGGCTGCACTGCTGTGCATCCTGATTGGTTTGCTGGTGGGCTTTCTGGTGCTGGTAGCCATCAACCCCGCACACGCATGGGGCGATGGCTTTGTGCGCATCATCAAGGGCGGCTTCCACGATGCCCCCTACGGCGTGGGCAAGGAGCTTGCCAATGCCGCACCCCTGATCATGACCGGCTTGTCCGTGGCCTTTGCCTTCAAGACCGGCCTGTTCAACATTGGTGCAGCCGGTCAGTACACGCTGGGCGCTTACGGTGCGCTGTACTGCGCCATCATGCTCAAGCTGCCCTGGTTCGTCTGCCTGCTGGCAGCAGCCGTGCTGGGCGGCCTGTGGGGCGCGATCCCCGGTTTCTTCAAGGCCTACTTCAACATCAACGAGGTCATTACCTCCATTATGTTCAACTGGATCGGTCTGTATCTGGTAAATGAGCTCATCTACCAGAACGGTACCGGCCCCATGTACGATGTGCGCAACACCCGTACTTTGAACCTGAGTAAGAACGCCGATTTTGCCCAGTCCCTGATCCCGGACTTCGGCCTGAACAAGCTGTTCCAGACCAACAGTACCACCATTGCCATCTTCTTGGCGGCAGCGGTGGCCGTGCTGATCTGGGTGGTGCTGAACAAGACCACCTTCGGCTACGAGCTCAAGGCCGTTGGCCTGAACAAGAACGCCGCCCGCTATGCCGGTATCAACGAGAAGAAGAACATCATCCTCTCCATGGCTATTGCCGGTGCGCTGGCAGGCTTCGGCGCAGGCCTGTTCTATCTGTCCAACGTGTCCCAGTGGAACCCGCTGAACTCCACCAGCCTGCCGACCATGGGCTTCAACGGCATCTCGGTGGCACTGCTGGCAAGCTCGAACCCCATCGGCACTGTGTTCTCTGCGCTGTTCATCTCCCACATCTCGGTCGGCGGCTCCTTCCTGTCCACCAAATTCTACCCTACTGAGATCTCGGATCTGATCAGCGGCATCATCATCTACCTGTGCGCATTCTCCATGCTGTTCCGGGGCAAGATCCAGAGTCTGCTGTTCCGAAATGCCGAAAAGACCAATGTGAACGCAGAGCCTGCGCCTGCCGCAGAAAAGACCAAAAAGGAGGGCAAGTAATATGCTGCTTCTGATCAAATATACCCTGCTGTACGGCATCGTGCTGATGCTGGTGGCACTGGGCGGTATGTTCAGCGAACATTCCGGCATCATCAACATTGCACTGGAGGGCATCATGGTCATCGGCGGCGTGGCCGGTGTGCTTACCCTGACCATGCTGCCTGCAAGCCTGTCGCCCTTCCTTGTGGTGCTGATCTCCATTCTGGTGGCAGCGCTGGCGGGCGTGATCTACAGCCTGCTGTTGGCCTTTGCCTCTATCAACCTGAAGGCGGACCAGACCATTGGCGGTACGGCACTGAACCTGCTGGCTACCGCCATTGCCGTGGTCATCTCCAAGTACTTCAGCGAGAGCGGCAGCGCCAAGCTGAACTATTCCAACAAGCCCTTCCTGTTCAGCATCGGCGGGCTGGAACTCAGCGTGTTCGTGCCGCTGGGGCTGATCTTGCTGGTGGTCAGCTACATCGTGCTGTATAAGACCCGCTTCGGCCTGCGTCTGCGTGCCTGCGGCGAGCATCCGCAGGCTGCGGACTCGGTGGGCATCAACGTTTACAAGATGCGCTACGCCGGTGTCATCCTTTCCGGTGCGCTGGGCGCCGTCGGCGGTCTGGCGTATATCGTGCCCCCGGTGCAGACCTGGAACTTTGAAGTCGGCGTGGCCGGTGCAGGCTTTCTGGCACTGGCAGTTATGATCTTTGGCCAGTGGAAGCCTTTCCACATCTTTGGCGCGGCCATGTTCTTTGCCGTGTTCAAGAGCCTTGCCAATATTGCAGACTCTACCTTCCTTGCGCAGCTGCACTGGTCCAGCAACATCTATAATATGATGCCCTTTGTGGCCTCTATGGTCATTCTGGCCTTCACCTCCAAGAACAGCATGGCACCCAAGGCCGAGGGTATCCCCTACGATAAGGGCTCCCGCTAAGCGTATTCGCTAAAAATCTGTAAAACGAAGGCATCCGCAGCCATCCATGTGCTGCGGATGCCTTTTTTGTACGGGGCAGGGCATATTTTGTCCATATATTTGCCGGCAGAAAATGGCATTTTTACTTGTAAAATACAACAAGATGTGCTATCATTATAAAACGAATGTGTATCTATAGGAACCCGGTGTACATTTCTTGCACTGCGGAAAACAAGAAAGGTGAGTTTCGCTATTATGGACGAAAAAGCAACTATGGGACAGTCGCTCCGGAGCACGGAGGACGAGGAGACCATTGATCTGATGGAACTGGCCCGCCTGCTGTGGGCGCATGCTGTGCAGATCGTGGCAGCAGCTGTTGCGGCAGCGCTGATTTGCCTGCTGGTGTGTATGTTTGCGCTTACACCCAAGTACCAGGCATCTATCAATATGATCGTGAATACCCGGCAGGATAACTCCTCCACCTTTACCAGTGATAACTTCAACTCGGCTAAGAACCTGATCAGCACCTATGCGGTCATCATCAAGGGCAACACCGTGCTGAACGAGGTCATTGATGAGTTGAATCTGGACATGACCTACGCCGAGCTGTACGACATGGTGGATGTTGCCGATGTGGACGCTACCCAGATCATGAAGATCACGGTCACCGATACCGATGCAGAGCGCGCAGGCGAGATCGCACAGACCATTGCCGACATCGTGCCCGATGTGCTGGTGGAAAAGGTGGAAGCCGGTTCCTGCAAGGCGGTGAGCGATGTGTCTATCAACCCCAACAAGGTGTTCCCCCAGACCAAGAAGTACGTTGTGCTGGCCGGTCTGCTGGGCGCTGTTCTGGTGTGCGGCGTGCTGGTGCTGGCACATCTGCTGCATGACACCGTTGTGGATGACGAAGATGTTCAGAAGAAGCTCGGCCTGCCCGTGCTGGGCCTGATCCCGGAGGTGTAAGACGATGTGGAATCTGTTTGGTAAAAAGAAAAAAGAAGGCGAGCACCGCACCTTGCAGCTGATCACCGATAAGGGGATGCCCTTTGGCTATGTGGAGGCTTACAAGTCTCTGCGCACCAATCTGGACTTTATGGCGGGCTCCATGGACGTGCACACGCTGGTCATCACCAGTACCGTGCCGGAAGAGTCCAAGAGCAACGTGGCAGTCAATCTGGCGATGACGATGGCCGAAAGCGGCAAAAAGGTGGCTCTGGTGGATTGCGACCTGCGCAAGCCGGTGCTGCACCGCTATCTGAAGGCCGGTCACAACGTAAAGGGCGTTTCCAACGTGCTGTCCAACCAGTGCACGCTGGACGAGGCGCTGCATGAACTGAAGGAAATGAACCTGACCTTCCTGCCTGCCGGCACCCCGCCGCCGAACCCCTCCGAGATGCTGAGCCAGCCGCAGATGCAGGCCATGGTCAACACCCTGCGGGAAAAGTTCGATGTGGTCATCTTTGATGCACCCCCGGTGTCCGTGGTCACCGATGCAGCCGTCATCGGCCGCTATGTGGACGGCGCGGTTTTCGTTGTGCGCTCGGACTACGCCCCCGCCGATGCGGTGCGCGGCGCAGTGAAAAAGCTGCAGGATGCCGGTGTCCGGGTGCTGGGCAGCGTGCTGACCCGCTACGACATGAAGAAGGCACTCAAGGGCTCCAGCTACGCATACAGCTATGCCTACAATTACAACTATGCCTACGAAAAACAGAAGGCTGATGTTACTGAATAAGGAAGCACTGCTATGACCGATCTGCATTGTCACATTCTGCCCGGCATGGATGACGGCGCAAAGGATACAACGGTCTCGCTGGAGCTGCTGCGCAGGGAATACGAGGACGGTGTGCGCAATATTGCGTTCACCAGCCACTTCAACAGCGAGCGTACCACAGTGGAAGCCTTTACGGTAAAGCGGCAGGCTGCCTTTGAACAGCTGACCGCAGCGCTGGAGGGGCAGCCCATGCAGTTTGATTTCAAACTGGGGGCGGAGGTGTTCTTCTCGCCCGGCCTGTGCGAGCTGGACACCCGGGCGCTGTGCATGGGGGACACCGCTTATCTGCTGCTGGAATTCCCCACCACCCACAAGCCGCATTTTATCCGGCAGACCCTGTACAATCTGCAGCAGCAGGGCATCGTGCCGCTGATTGCGCATATCGAGCGCTACCCCTATGTGCTGGAGGATCCCACCCTGCTGTACGACTGGGTAGCCGCCGGTGCCTATGCGCAGATCAACGCAGGAGCACTGCTGGAGCCTAAGCTCTGCAAAAAGTTGTGTAAGTTCATCCAGTGGGGATTGGTTCATGTCATCTCCACCGACACCCATTCCCCGGACAAGCGCCCGCCCCGCATGGCGCAGGGTGTGCAGCAGCTGGAAAAGCTGCTGGGCAGGGAAGCTGCTGCCCGCATCGTGCGCAACGGCGATGAACTGTTCCATGATCAGGAACTGGACGCGGCGACCCTGCATCAGCCCAAAAAGTTTTTGGGCATGTGGGTCTGATCCTAAAGTAAGGAGAAAACTGCCCGGGCAGAGAATTACTCTGCCCGGGCAGCGGATTTTGGTATGAAGAAAAATAAGGTCCTGAAAATCGTGTTGATCGTGCTGGGCGCGCTGGTGGCTCTGCTGGCAGCAGCTGTTCTTGGCGTGCTGTTCTACCTCCACAGTATGGCAGCCGGTATTCCTGAAACCCTGCCGGATGCCCCGGCGGACAGCACACAGGTCACCCTGACGGATGATGAGATCGATAAGCTGCTCAGCGGTGAGATCACGCTGGAGGAACTGGCAGATGAAGCCGCCGCGTCCGGCAACGGGGAACAGGAGGCATCCGCCAGCGCTCCGCAGCAGGAGACAGGTGCGGCTTCCTCCCCGGCAGGTTCTTCTGCTTCTTCGGGGAGCGCTGCCTCCCGGACGGAGAGCAGCAGTACAGCGTCCTCCAGCAAGCAGGAGACTGCCGGTACAGCCAATTCCGGTACAGAAAAACCGGCGTCCTCCTCCGGCAAACAGGAGGCCGGCTACGAGGCCGAGGTCAAGGCACTGCTGCGGCAGCTGTACAGCGTCAAGGCACGCGCCGAGGCAGAGCTGAACAGCTGCATTGCCGGAGCAAAGGCAGAGTTCAAATCGCTGCCGGAGTCTCAGCAGACACAGGCGCGCAAGATATCCATCGTGCTGGCCAGAAGCGGCAGACTGTACGCGATGCAGGCGTCCTACGACAGGGAAGTGGAGAGCATCGTCAGCCAGATGCGTGCCATTCTGACCGCCAACGGCCAGAGCACCGCATTGGCAGATCAGGCGATGGCCTCCTATAAGGCACAGAAGAGCGCCATGTACTCCCGGCTGACCGCAAAGCTGTACTCCTGACCTGCAAAACGACCCATGACCACCCGCAGCACATTTCCCGGGCACTGACTGTGCCGGAAAGGGGCTGCGGGTGGCTTTGTTTTGCCTTTTTGCTGTAATATGGAGAAAAATGCCAAGGACATGGAAGAATGACTCTGCGGCAGAGACGCTGCCTTTTACGCCGACAGGGGAGGGTGGATTGTACGCGCCAACGGAACAATCTCCCAAAAGGTCGGAAAAGTAGCACTTTTACCTACAAATATACAGGAAATTTGTATAAAGTATAAGATTTCACTCATGCTTTGCTATAATGAAGTGAATTCTTTTCATGTAAATTGACAAAAATCGTGGTTATCCTTATAATAGATAGAGTGTTTCTCGGGTATGGACGATGGTGTTTGTGCAACCGCAAGATGCCATCGTTTTATTATTCGCTTTTCTGTCCGCGTGCCAAGGACAGACGTCCGCTATGTGTGAGGCTGGCGGACTGCGGGAAAGTGTGGCTCGGCCTGAGAGCAAAAACAGTAATTCATTGATAGGATTGGAGTGGCATCAAACGATGGCAAAGTACATCATCAAGCGTGTCGCAATGGGTATCTTCAGTATCTTCATTGTGGCCACGGTTACCTTTTTTGTCATGAACCTGGTCCCCGGTGGCCCGTTCGTGGCAGAAAAGTCCATCAGTGCCGCTGCTCAGCAGGCTCTGGCCGAAAAGTATGGCCTTGATAAGCCGCTGAGTGTGCAGTACGTCAACTACATGAAGAGCCTTTTGCACGGCGATCTGGGTCTGAGCCTGCGTCAGCGCGGACGTACCGTGAACCAGATTATCGCCAGCAAGCTGCCGGTGTCCTGCCGTCTGGCAGGCATTGCCGTGGTGGTGGCTCTGTGCGTGGGCATCCCGCTGGGCTGCATTTCCGCTTACAACCGCGGTAAGTGGCTGGATAACGTTATTATCGTGTTTGCAACCTGTGGCATCGCGATCCCCAGCTTTATTTCCAGCGTGCTGCTATTGTACCAGTTTGGTATGAAAATGAAGGTGCTGCCCACCGTTGGTCTGAACAGCGCAGCCGCCTATATCATGCCGGTCACTGCACTGGCCATCTATCCCTCGGCTTATATCACCCGTCTGATGCGCTCCAGCCTGCTGGACGTTATGGGTCAGGATTATATGCGCACTGCCCGCGCAAAGGGCGTGTCCCAGTTCATGATCCTGTTCAAGCACGCACTGCGCAACGCCATCCTGCCTGTCATCACCTACGTCGGCCCCATGCTGGCCAGCCTGATGACCGGTTCTTTCGTGGTGGAAAAAATCTTCTCCGTGCCCGGTCTGGGCCGCGACTTCGTGTCTGCAATCACCAACCGTGACTACACCATGATCATGGGCACCACCATCCTGCTGTCCAGCATGGTCATCATTGCAAACGTGGTCGTGGATATCCTTTATAAGATCATCGACCCGCGCATCAAGCTGCAGTAAGAGAAAGGAGCGATTTTCATGGAAAACATTAAAAAGAATCCGCTCAGCCTGCAGCTCAACGCGGAGGATTTTCTGCCCGCCAGCAATGAAGAAAAGCAGAGCCTGGTGGTCATGCGCGAAAGCGTCAACTTCTGGAAGGACGGTATCCGCCGCCTGAAGAAGAACAAGATCGCCATGGTCAGCTTTGTGTTCATCATTGCCATTGCCATCTTTGCCTACCTGCTGCCCGCCGTCTGGCCTTACAGCTACTCCGAGCAGATGAAGGGAAGCAACAACCTGAAGCCCTTTGAGTACTCTGCTTCCGAGCAGGCACGTATCGATGCAGGCGAAAAGGTGTTCCCGCACATTCTGGGCACCGACCGTATGGGTCGTGACTTTGCTGTGCGTATCATGATGGGCACCCGCGTCAGCCTGTCCGTCGGTCTGATCGCCTCTGTGCTGGTGCTGATCATCGGCGCCACCTATGGTGCGGTTGCGGCTTTTGCCGGCGGCTGGGTGGACAATATCATGATGCGTATTACAGATATCCTGTACACCATCCCCGATATTCTGCTGATCATCCTGCTGGGCATGGCTCTAAAAGATCCGCTGGATGCACTGGCTACCAAGCCCGGCTTCAAGTGGATGCAGACCCTTGGCCCCAACATGATCTCCATCTTCATCATCTTTGCTCTGCTGTACTGGGTCGGCATGGCGCGTATCGTCCGCAGCCAGATCCTGATCCTGAAGGAGAGCGAGTACGTTACCGCTGCCCGCGCACTGGGCGCATCCAGCGGCCGTATCATCAAAAAGCATCTGCTCACCAACTGCATCGGCACCCTGATCGTTACCACCACCCTGCAGATCCCGGCCTCCATCTTCACCGAGAGCTACCTGAGCTTCATCGGTCTGGGTGTTGCAGCCCCGCTGCCTTCTCTGGGTTCTCTGGCTACCGATGCCGTCAAGGGCATGAACACCTACCCCCATCTGCTGATCGCCCCCGCACTGATGATCAGCGTGATGATCCTTGTGTTCAACCTGTTCGGCGATGGCCTGCGCGATGCCTTTGACCCGAAGCTGAAGAATTGATGAGGTGAACAGAAATGAGCGAGAAAATTCTTGATATCAAAGATGAACGCCTTTCTTTCTTCACCCCTGCGGGCGAAGTAAAGGCACTGAACGGCGTTTCCTTTACCATGAATCAGGGCGATGTTCTGGGCGTTGTGGGCGAGTCCGGCTCCGGTAAGTCGGTCACCGCCTACTCCGTTATGGGCCTGACCGCTTATCCCGGCAAGCTGGTGGGCGGCAAGGTGTGGTTCAACGGCCACGAGATCGAGAACATGAAGGAGAAGGACTTCCGCAAGATCCGCGGCAACGAGGTCTCCATCATCTTCCAGGATCCCATGACCAGCCTGAACCCGGTGTACACCATCGGCAACCAGATCGTGGAGGTCATCCGCCTGCACACCGATAAGAACAAGGCCGATGCATGGGCACGCGCCAAGGAGCTGCTGGAGCTGGTTGGCATCAATGAGCCCGAGAAGCGTCTGAAGCAGTACCCCCACGAGCTGTCCGGCGGTATGCGTCAGCGCGTGATGATCGCCATTGCACTGGCCTGTGAGCCTAAGCTGCTGATCGCCGACGAGCCCACCACCGCACTGGATGTGACCATTCAGGCACAGATCCTTGAGCTGATGCAGGATCTGCGCAAGAAGCTGGGCATGAGCATCATTATGATCACCCACGATCTGGGTGTCGTGGCTTCCATGTGCGAGAAGATCGCCGTCATGTACGCCGGCCACATCGTGGAGTACGGCACCACTGACGAGATCTTCTATCAGCCGGGTCACGAGTACACCAAGGGTCTGATCAACTCCATCCCCAAGCTGAACACCGCAGAGCACGAGCGCCTTGTGCCTATCGAGGGCACCCCTGTGGACCTGCTGAATCCGCCGGCAGGCTGCCCCTTTGCGCCCCGCTGCAAGAACTGCATGAAGATCTGTCTGAGCAAGATGCCCCCGCGCACCGAGCTCAGCGATACCCATTATACCTACTGCTGGCTGCAGCAGAAGGCTGCATTTGAGAAAGGGGAAAAGGCAGAATGAGTGAACACAAGACGCTGGTTGAAGTCCAGCACCTGCAGCAGTATTTCCCCGCCGGCGGTGTGGGCAAGAACCGCAAGTACGTTCAGGCTGTGGACGACGTAAGCTTTGCCATCCGCAAGGGCGAGACCCTTGGTCTGGTAGGCGAGTCCGGCTGTGGCAAGACCACTACCGGCCGCACCCTGCTGCGCCTGTACGAGCCCACCGGCGGTAAGATCTACTATGACGGCAACCTGCTGTTCGATAAGGACAATAAGATCGCAGTGGATATGCTGCCCTACCGCCGCCGGATGCAGATCGTTTTTCAGGATCCCTACGCAAGTCTGGACCCCCGCATGACCATTGGCGACATCGTGGGTGAGGGCATTGATATCCATCATCTGGCCGAGAACGAAAAGGACCGCCACGATAAGATCATCGCCCTGCTGGAGCGCGTTGGTCTGAACAGCGAGCACGCAAACCGCTACTGCCACGAGTTCTCCGGCGGTCAGCGTCAGCGCGTGGGCATTGCCCGTGCACTGGCTGTGAACCCCGAGTTCATCGTTTGTGACGAGCCTGTCTCTGCACTGGACGTTTCCATTCAGGCTCAGGTCGTCAATATGTTCGAGGATCTGCAGCAGGAGATGGGTCTGACCTACCTGTTCATCGCCCATGACCTGAGCGTTGTGAAGCACATCTCCAACCGCATCGGCGTCATGTATCTGGGCAAGATGGTGGAGCTGGCCGACAGCTACGAGCTGATCACCCACAGCATCCACCCCTACACCCGCAGCCTGATCTCCGCAATTCCGGTGGCAGACCCCATTACGGCTCGCCAGTCCAAGCGTATCGTGCTGCAGGGCGATGTGCCCAGCCCCCTGAACCCGCCGTCCGGCTGCCGTTTCCGCACCCGCTGCCCCTATGCAGACGAGCAGTGCGCCAACGAGGTGCCCGAGTTCAAGGAGGTCTCCACCGGCCACTGGGCAGCATGCCATCACCTTGACCGCGTGAAGTGAGAACACTTCACACCAGTAAAAGGTGAAAGCAATTCAACTTAGCGCTGAAATGTTGTCACAAAATGGTTACAGTCCAGGTTTTGGACTTGTAACCGCCGTGAGAACGCATTATAATCATTCGTGTTCCTCCGGTGTGCATTTGCACCGGATCGAATATAGAGGCGGCTGGGGGAACCTGGCACACTCAAATTTGATATAAGGGAAGGATATTATTATGAAACGCATTTCTCGTCGTAATTTCCTCAAGGTTGCAGGCGTGGGTGCCGCTGCTCTGGGTCTGGCAGCCTGTGGCGGCAGCAAGTCCGGTTCTACCGCAACCTCCGGTTCTGCTTCTTCCGCTGCTGGTTCTTCTACCGGCAGTGTCAACACCGCTGGCTTTACCGTCCAGTACGGCCCCAACCCCGAGACTCTGGATCCCTCTTTGAACAGCGCTATTGATGCCTCCAACACCATCATCACCATCTTCGAGCCCCTGCTGATCATCAACGAGAACAACGAAGTTATTGGTGGTCAGGCTGAGAGCTGGACTACCAGTGAGGACGGCCTGACCTGGACCTTCACCATGCGTGACGGTCTGAAGTGGAGCGATGGCACCGACCTGACCGCTAAGGACTTTGAGTACACCTTCAAGCGTATGGTCAACCCCGACACCGCTGCTCCCTACGCAGAGACCTGCCTGGGCATGATCGATGGTTTTGACGCAGCACAGGCCGGTGATACCGATGCTCTGAACGTCAAGGCAAGCGACGATGGCAAGACCCTGACCATCGTGCTGTCCTACCCCTGCTCCTACTTCGACAAGATGGCTGCTTTCGCAGCTATGAGCCCTGTGCAGCAGGCTACCGTTGAGGCCAACGGTGATGCATGGTGCACCTCCGCTGAGACCTTCGTCTCCAACGGTCCCTACATGATCACCGAGTGGACTCCCTCCGAGCGTATCGTTCTGTCCAAGAACCCCAACTACGTTGGTGGCTGGGATAGCTCCAAGATCGTTTCCGACAGCATCACCCTGCTGCTGCTGGAGGACTCTTCCGCTTCCTACGCTGCTTACAACAGCGGCGAGGCTGTCCTGATCAAGGACGTGCCCACCGACGAGATCCCCGGCCTGACCAAGGCAGAGGACGGCGGCGACTTCTATGTTGACACCATTCTGGGCACCTACTACGTCAGCATGAACCTGCAGCACGATGCCTTCAAGGATGCCAAGGTCCGCAAGGCTCTGGCTCTGGCTATCGACCGCGACTACGTTGCCAACACCATCATGCAGGGCACCTACTCTGCTGCTTCCAACATTGTCGGCCCTGGCATCGTGGACGAGAACGGTTACTTCTACGACAACGCAAACGGCGGCTCTCCCTACATTGCTGATGACTACGAGGCAAATCTGGCCGAGGCTAAGAAGCTGCTGGAAGAGGCTGGCTACCCCAATGGCGAGGGCTACCCCACCATCGAGTACAGCACCAACGATTCCGGCTACAATGTGCCTCTGGCAGAGTACCTGCAGCAGGCTTGGGGTGATCTGGGCATTACCCTGACCATCAGCAAGATGGAGTGGTCTGCCTTCACCGCTGCTCGTCGTGCAGGCGAGTACGATGTTGCCCGTAACGGCTGGGTCATGGACTACAACGATCCTTCCAACATGATCGAGCTGTTCTGCACCGACAACGGCAACAACGATGGTAAGTACTCCAATGCTGACTTTGATGCTGCTGTTGAGGCTTCCAAGGTTGCTGATGTCGCCGAGCACTTTGCACAGCTGCACAAGGCTGAGGACATCCTGATGGAGGATATGGGCTGCATCCCCGTTGCTTACAACAACGACTTCTGGCTGCAGAGCCCCGCTCTGAAGGGCACTTGGCACAGCCCCTACGGCTACTGGTACCTGCAGTACGGCTACATCGAGGAGTGATCTCCCCTGTGGGCTGCGTAGCGTAAGCTGAACCGTAACTTTTAAGCACTGAGCACCCCGCTGACCGGAAACGGCTGGCGGGGTGCTTTTTTGCTATTACCCTGCAAAAAAGACGAGTGCTCGGTTTTGTCGAGCACTCGTCTTTTATATGTAAACCAGATTGAAAAGGTACCAGCTTACACCGCAGCCATAGCAGCCAGAACGCTCTGCCAGCTCTTGCTGCGTGCAGCAGGCACCGGGGCGGGGCGGGTACGCCGTGCAGCAGGAGCACTATGACCGGTCGCAGAGGATACCGTCAGGGCAGGGGAGGGGCAGAAGAACACAGCAGTGTCCTTTGCCAGCCACTGCGCAGCCAGTGCGGCAGCCTGCGGGTCAGACTGGAGGGCGCGGCGCTCGTTCCCGGCCAGAAAATCTGCCAGCCAGTACAAAATTGCGCCCAGCGGCAGGCAGGGGGAAGCGTCCTGATTCCAGTAGCTCCAGCGTGCACCGCAGCCAAGGTGGCTTTCCACTGTGATCTGTGCGCCGGTGCGGGCATTCTGCGGGATGGAGCCAACATAGTTCGTGCCGGCGCGCTGCCCCAGTTCCTCCACAAGGCGCTGGGTGCGGGCGGCATCCAGCCGATCCTCCCGGCAGTAGGCGCGGAAGTCGGTCTGGCTGAGCAGGCTGTCGGCACTGGACGGAAAACGCCCGGTCAGCTGCCCATCCGCATTGTGGCACAGCTGCCAGCCCTTGCGGAACAGCTGGAAATTCAGGCAGCGCCGCCCCATGGTGGAGTAGCACACAAGGGCGCTCTGCTCCCCGGGCAGCTGTTTTACTTCAAGATAGGCATCGTTGCCGCAGGTGTCCTGCAAACGGATGGTGAGCAGTAGCTGTGCACCGGCGTGCAGGGTGGACATGGCGTTGTGCATGGCGTCAAAATAACGGGAAGCGTCCATGATTGATCTCCTTCCTAAAAAGCAAACAGCGAAACGTTGTAAAAGTGCCAGCCGGGTGATCGGGCCGACAGGCTGTATAAAACTTCTCTGAACGTAGTATAGCATACTTTTGAGAAAAAAACAACTGCAAGTTTCTTCAAAACGACAAAATTTTGCAAAAGCTTATGGCATGGAGCAAACAGAAGTTCAAAGCATGGTTGTGCTTTATGATAATCGGTTGTGAAAAATGACCCCTGCGGGAGATGCCGGCTAAGGCAGGAGTTGCTCCCACAGGGGTCATTTTATATTTTTCAATCGCCAAGCTCCCGGATCTCGTTCTGGATCAATCGCCCGGCAGCGCGGGCAAGCTGATCCATGCCGCGGATGCGCGCCATATTTTTGCCGTAGATCTGCGTGGCGGCACCGGCGCTGCTGTCCTCGCCCATAAAAACGGCAGACACTCGCACGCCCTGCCGCTGCAAGGTGCGCACCTGCGCGGCGGTATCGGTAACACCGGCGGCGTCCTCGTAGGCGCAGCCCAGCGGGTTCTCTGCTGTGGGCGGAATGCGGCGGCTGTCGTTGGGGCTGGCATCGGTCAGCAGGATCATCAGATGACGCGGGGCGGGGCCGGGGGCATACCGGATCAGATCGCCCGCAGCTCGCAGCGCCAGACCGTCCCGGTTCCAACCTGAGGCGAAGTACCGGAAGATGCTCTGCCGGTTCTTGTCAGCAAAGCCTTTCAGCACCCGCAGTACCGTGTAGCCCCGCAGGCTGCTGAAGGCGCTTACTCGCACCGGAATGCCGCAGTTGGCCAAGCTTTCGGCCAATATGACGCCCTGCGCCGCAATTACCTCCTGACAGTGCAGGCGGGAGGCGGAGGCGTCCAGCAGCAGATCCACCGTAAAGGCGGGGCAGTTTTCCTCCTCCGGGCACAAAAACACCCTGTTATCGTTCAGGTAAGGGGCGCGCCACACCCGCCCGGCGCACAGGTTGCCGCTGCGTGCCACCCGCTGGTCGGGCTGCTGATGCACCAGAATACAGTTGCGGATCTGCTCGGTAAGGCGCAGTACAACACTTCGATGCAGTTCCTGATTTTTTGCATAGTAGGCGCGGTTGCGTTCGGCCTGCAATTCGGCTTGCTGCGCCAGCTGCCGCGCTTCCGGGGTGGGTGCCTGCGCCGGGCTGGGTACACCGGCGCTGAACCACAAATGACAGCCCAAATGCACCCCAGTGCACAACTCCTGCTCAGTCTTGCGTAGCTGCTCCGGCGGGTAAAAGCAGCGCCCGAAGCAGCTTTCAATGTAGGCGCGATCCTGTGCGGCGCGTTGCTTCAGGGTGATGTTTGCCCGGCGCTTGTTCACCGCCAGCCCGCTGCCTGTGGCATCCACCGCACCGGAATGCTCCACTGTCACCCGGTCGGTTTTGATCATCTGGGTGGGCATGGTTTTGGTGGCAAGCTTTGCCCAAAAGCCTTGCAGCCGCAGATGCAGTGCGGGCTTCTGGCGCACCTTGCCGTCAAACAGGGCGAACTTTGCAAACAGCGCCAGCAGGTCGTTTTTGAGCTGTGCTGGTTCCGGTACGGTCTCCGGTTCCAGCGCGGCGGCAAGGCTGCTCTCGTAAGGGGTCATGACCGGGGCGGTGTGTCCCAGCACCTTGCGCCAGCGCGCAGCCTGCATGGTGTACACCAGTTGGTTTTTCGCCATCCACTCCTGCCGCGAAAGCTTATACTGGATGGCAAAAAAGTAGTCCGCGTGGGCAAACCGCAACGCCTCCAGCACCGGGCGGCGGGGCAGCTCCAGCCGGTATGCGGCGTTTTCCAGATATAGCCACGCCATATCGTCCAGCATGGGCTGGCGCACATCGCCCTCCCAAGCGGAAAAAATGTCCCGGATCAGCGCATCACCGTAGTATTTATGCACCAGCCCTACGATGCAGTTCATGTAAAAATCAATGGTGCCGTCTGTGTTATGGGCCAGAAACAGCGGCTCAAAGCCGTAGGCTCCGGCAGCGGCCCAGACCTGATTGGCCGCACGCCGCTCCTGCGCGGTGTAGCTTTGGGCGTCCATCAGGCAAACAGCTTTCCGGCATCCAACTTGGCCGGGATGCGTGCGGCGATCACGTCCCGGATCAGCCCCTGCTCGTAGGAGTCAAAGGCCTTGTTGGTGATGCCCATATCCAGCGCCGCCCCGGCTGGGATGCCCCTGCGGATCAGCCGTAGCGCGTCCAGCATACCGCGCAGATCCAGCGCTTTGGTGGAAATCTCGGCACTGTCGCACTTTTTCTGCAGGTCCAGAAACAGCAGTGCAAACTGATGCACATATTTTGCGGTAAGATCCGGGAACTGCGCCCGCAGCAGCTTTTCCAGATTATCCTGCGTGATGGTGGGCATCTGCACCACCGCAAAGCGAGAGGTCAGCGCCTCGTTCAGCTCCCGGGTGCCCGCGTAGCCGTAGTTCATGGTGGCGATAAAGCGGGTCTCCTCGGCCAGCGGGATGCGGTCGTAACCGGGTACGTCAATGGCGCGGCGGAAGTCCAGCACCGCGTGCAGCACCGCCAGCGCCTCGTTTTTGGCCATGTTGATCTCGTCCAGCACGCCAAAGCCGCCGCACTGTGCGCAGCGGTACACCGGCCCGGGACGGAACACCACCTGCCCGCCCGCAAAGGTATCCATGCCGATGAGGGAGGCAGCGTCCATGTTTACATGAAAAGAGATGTCCCATGCGGGGCGGCCAAAAGCGGCGGCAAGGTTTTCTGCCAGCACGTTTTTGCCGGTGGCTTTGCCGCCGGCCAGCAGCAGGTTTTCGCCGCAGAGGATGGCCGCCAGCGCCTGTTCCCACACCTCTTTGCCGTAGTAGGTAAAGGCAGGGGCGGGGATGCGCGGGCGCAGCGCCTCGCTGAGCGGATGGGCGGCGCGGTATTCCTGCACCGCCGTAAGCAGGGCGGGATCCACCCCTTCCTGCCGTAAGGTATCCAGAATATCCGACATTTGTACAAACACCTCGATCTTGTGACCGGGCGGGAATAAACTGCCCGGTTTCACGCTTATCATAGCACAATCGCGGGCATTTGTGTAGAGGGTGTGCGGGGCAAAAACGCAAAGAGGGGCAGCCCCAAATCGGGGCTGCCCCTCTTCACATGAAAAAGAAGAAAAGAAGAAACGCTTAGAGGATGCCGGAGAAACGCGCTTTATCAGGCGTTTTCCAGACCGGCCATCTGCTTGATGGCCTTCATGGCGTAGGTCAGGGTACGACCCATAGCCACACCGGCCATCAGGCAGGGGTAGTTGTTGGCAAAGAAGCTGCCGGACATATCACCGGTGATATACAGGCCCTCCATGGGCTGGTTGTTGTTGTCCAGCGCCTGACCCTTTTCGTTGATGGCAATGCCCTGCTCGGTGGTCAGCAGAGAGGCACCCAGCCAGCAGCCATAGAAGGGCGCAGTGCGGATGGCACTCAGGCGGTAAGCGGGCTTGCCGAAATCCTCATCGTTCTGCTTGTCGTACAGCTCATTGTAGCGCTCCACGGTAGCAAGGAAGGTGTCCTTGGCAGCACCGGTAAAGCCCATCTTGTCAGAAAGCTCCCGGGAAGAGATCCTTACTACACCGTTATCCTTTAACTCGGACAGAAAACGGTAATAGCGGGGCAGCCGCCTGATGACAGACATAGAGATATTATCGCGTTTTGGCACGTAGGGTACGCCTCCTTAATGAAATAGAGTCAATGCCGATTATTTTTGGAGAAGCTTTTGAAGTCTCTCATTGATTTCTCTGAGGAAGGTTTCCGTATCCACAGAGGTTTTATTCTCCAGTGTAGACAGAGCGTACAGATCTCCGGTCATAACGCCGTCCTCAATGGTCTGAATAGAAGCCTGCTCCAGCTTGTCGGCGAAATCTACCAGCTCGTCCAAGCCATCCAGCTCGCCGCGCTTTCTTAAGGCTCCGCTCCAGGCAAAGATCGTAGCCACGGAGTTAGTGGAAGTCTCCTCCCCTTTCAGATATTTGTAATAGTGGCGCTGTACCGTACCATGGGCTGCTTCATATTCATAGTATCCTTCTGGA
>OJAG01001047.1_pt1 | contig 18431 bp, 10 predicted proteins | sample 1589021 | NCBI WGS metagenome assembly OJAG01 (sample SAMN03283264) | human gut metagenome | biome: human-associated habitat; material: feces | host: Homo sapiens | place: USA | collected 2013 | reverse complement strand
TGCCGAAGAACATGCGGTGAAACAGTAGTTTACCGCGGAAAGCTTCCGGGAGGTTACAGTTCACCCGCGCCATTCGCAAAAGCGCGTCTTCGACGCTCTCCGCTGCTTCGCAGCTCATTTTTGCTCATAAAATGGCGCTCCCTTTGTACCTTCTTGTAAGCAGATTTCCATGCGAGCATGAAATCTGCTTACAAGAAGGTACGAGTGAACTGTAATAAAAAAATAGAAAAACTCCTTGACAACCCCTTCCTTTTTATGCTAATGTAAACAAGGTCGTTGAGACCGTGCCGAAGACAGCAGGTACCGGATAACCGGTGTAAGAAGAAACGCCTGCCGAGGAGTGAAAGAAATGCGATGAATTTCCCTCTCTGTCTTTGGATAGAGAGGTTTTTTTGTACGAACAACTTCTTTTATTCGGCAGAAGAATCTAAAAGGAGGTAAGAAAATGGCAAAAGTTGAACTGAAAGCACCTGTAGTAGCAGAGATCGCTGAAGCAGTGAAAGATGCGCAGTCTGTTGTTCTGGTAGACTACCGTGGTCTGACCGTTGATCAGGATACCGCACTTCGTAAGCAGCTTCGTGCAGCTGGTGTTACTTACAAGGTGTACAAAAACACAATGATGAAGTTTGCATTCAAAGGCACACCTTGTGAAGAACTTTGCAAACATCTGGAAGGACCGAACGCAATCGCTATCAGCAAAGATGATGCAACTGCTCCTGCAAGAATCCTTGATAAATTCGCAAAGAAAGCACCGGCTTTAGAATTAGTTGCAGGTATCGTTGAAGGAAACTACAACGATCAGGCAGGTATTCAGGCACTGGCTGGAATCCCGTCCAGAGAAGAACTTCTCGGCAAACTGCTTGGAAGCATCCAGTCTCCGATTACAAACTTCGCTCGTGTGCTTAATCAGATCGCTGAGAAAAACGGCTCTGAAGCAGCAGCTGAATAATTTTTGATGCCAGAGGCATAAAACGAATCTAGTAACTATTCGAAAATCACCATCCACGAGGATGCTGAAGAGTTACCGAATTAAATAATATTATATGGAGGGAATTTAAAATGGCAAAATTAACAACAGAAGAATTTATTGCAGCAATCAAAGAATTATCTGTATTAGAATTAAACGACTTAGTAAAAGCTTGTGAAGAAGAGTTTGGTGTATCCGCAGCAGCAGGTGTTGTAGTAGCAGCAGCTGGAGCAGCAGAAGCAGCAGAAGAGAAAGATGAGTTCGATGTAGAACTTGCAGAAGTTGGACCAAACAAAGTTAAAGTTATCAAAGTTGTTCGTGAAGTAACTGGCTTAGGTCTTAAAGAAGCTAAAGAAATGGTTGACGGAGCTCCTAAGGTTGTTAAAGAAGGCGCATCCAAAGCAGAAGCTGAAGATATCAAAACAAAACTTGAAGCTGAAGGCGCTAAGGTTAATCTTAAATAATTATCTTCCTATTATATATAGAAGATTTGCAAGCAGGAATGCCACTGGTATTCCTGCTTTTTTTACAGAGCCGGAGGATTACAGACTATGATGAAAAGAAAAACGGCAGTCATATTTGGTATCATCATTGCAGCCCAGCTTTGCCTGACTCCATATGCAGGTGTAAAGGTACAGGCGGCTGAACTGGAAGAAGGACAGATGTTTGAAGATTCATCAGAAGATTCAGAGACTTTTGGAGATGTGTCAATACCGGATACGCAGTCGGCAGAGAAAACTGAAGAGAATGAATTTGGGGATGACGACGGTTTCAGTGATGGAGACGTTGAAACTTTTTCTGCGGAGGATGCGGATCAGTTCCGCGAAAATATGCAGGAACTTGTGCTGAATGTGCAGGATGGAGAGGATATTACTGTAAAGTTAAATACACTGCTGGCACAGGCCAGGGACAAGGCAACGGATGAAAAGCAGTGCAAAGTTATCGTGCCGCCCGGAAATTATACACTTACGGGAACTTTGCATATGTACAGCAATATCTATCTATATGCAGAGGGTGCCACGATAACAAAGACTTCACCGCGAAAAGAAATCCTGCTCCGTCTTGGCGATACACAGAAATCTGCAGGCGGATACGAGGGATACCGTAATATAACTATCGATGGCGGAACCTGGGATTCAAACTATGAATGTGTGGAAGACAAGGGAGGACCTGGAGGGTTTGTAGGTTTTAGGATCGGTCATGCTACGAATGTTACAGTGAAGAATGTTACATTTCTCAATAACCTTAAATCGCATTTTCTGGAACTTGCAGGAGTGAAGAATGCGGAAATTACAGGATGTACGTTCAGGGGCTACTGGAAAGAGTTTACAGGCGGCGGACAGGAATGTATCCAGCTGGATGCCTGTATGCCGAGAATTTTCCCAGGATATCTTCCATATGACGGAAGTGTCTGTGAGAACATTGTGATAAAGGATAATACCTTTGAAGATGTATTTGCCGGTATTGGAAGCCACAGCATGATGTTTGATAAACCGTATAAAAATATCACGATCAGTAACAACCGGTTTAATAATCTGAAAAAGAGAGCAATATGGTGCCTGAATTATCAGGATACGGTTGTGACGGGAAATACCATGACAAATGTGGGCGGTGGTGTTTATGTGCGTTCTGTTTATACCAGAAATGCACATACTGTCAGCGGTCAGGAAGTATCTCCGGAGGGAAATCAGTACGCAGAGAATATTCTGATCGCTGATAATCAGATCACAGTTCTGGAACCAACCGTAATAGATGGCAAACAATGGAATGGATATGGAATCTGGATCACAGGCGAGGTATCTCTGGGCTCAGCAGGAGAAACTATTCCTTCTGAAGATGATGATCCTGAGAATACAGCAAATCCGACGACCAATGGAATTCCGGCGGGAAGATATATTATTCGCGGAGTTACAGCCAGAAATAATACGATCAGCGGAAATTGCGACGGAATTAAATTTTCCCTTGCAGAAGACTGTTCATGCAGGGGGAACACAGTCAGACTTTCTGATAGTCATACCTACAACAATATGGGGATCAGTGTTGCCAAGGGAAGCAATATCAGAGTTTCCTATAACAATCTTTCCGGCGGAAACGGATATGGGATTTATGCAGTCGGAACAGAGGCTTCACAGAAAATCTGCCGGATTTACGGAAATACAGTCTCCGGATTTATGAAAGATGGAATTCTGGCTTCAGGGATTGCAGCAGGAAGCCGTATTGAACACAACAGAGTCAGTACCAGTGCGGCAAATGGCATACTTGTAAAATGTATTGATAAGAGTGTGGTTGATGGCAATTACAGTTTTAAAAATAAGGCAAGAGGAATTCTTCTGCAGAGATGTGAGTCAGCAATGGTAGCGGATAATTTTGTTTCTGAAAATGCGATCAATGGAATTGAACTCAATATAAGAAGCAATCATTCTTCTGTGCAGGGAAATGTCTGTGGTTCCAATAAAAAATCAGGTCTGCGAATTGCCGGATCAAAGGGGATTTCGGCAGACGGAAATTCCTTCCGCAGCAACAGAGGATATGCGGCGGAATTTATCCGTTCTCATATCAGCAGTTATAAAGGCAATCGTTTTGAAGAAAATGGATATTCAAATCGTATCCATGTAAGAAACAGTAAAATCCCGAAGAAATAGCGTTACTGTTCACGCTGTTCACAGTAACGAAATAGCGACTGCTGCAATTATTTGAAAAAATTAAAAAAATATCAAAAAAGTGATTGACAGGCGCAACTTGCTGTGCTATAGTGAAGAATGCTATATTATGGCAAGATGTGCCTTTATGTCTTTTGGCAAAAAGGGTCAAGTTATAATAAATTTAAAGAAAAAACAGGGGTGAAACGTCAATGGAAAAAAACAGAATTCGTTCTGTAAAAACTGGAAAAAGCATGCGTATGAGCTACCAGAGACAAGAAGAAGTCCTGGAAATGCCAAACCTGATCGAAGTCCAGAGGGATTCTTATAAATGGTTTCTTGATGAAGGACTTAGGGAAGTCTTTGATGATATTTCTCCGATCGCGGACTACAGCGGAAAGCTCAGCCTGGAATTCATCGACTTTACATTTGACGAGAAGGATGCGAAATATACTATCGAACAGTGTAAAGAACGTGACGCAACTTACGCCGCACCTTTGAAGGTTCGAGTGAGACTGATTAACAAAGAAACAGAGGAAATCAACGAACACGAGATTTTCATGGGAGATTTACCGATCATGACTGTTACAGGTACCTTTGTCATCAATGGTGCAGAACGAGTAATTGTCAGCCAGTTAGTACGTTCCCCTGGAATCTATTACGCAATAGCGCATGATAAACTTGGTAAGAGACTGTTCTCCAGTACTGTTATCCCGAACAGAGGTGCATGGCTGGAATATGAGACAGACTCTAATGATGTTTTCTATGTACGTGTTGACAGAACAAGAAAGGTTCCGATCACTGTTCTGATCCGAGCACTTGGTGTAGGAAGCAATGCAGAGATTATTGATCTCTTCGGTGAAGAGCCAAAGATCCTTGCAAGTTTTACAAAGGATACATCCACCAACTATCAGGAAGGTCTTCTTGAATTATACAAGAAAATCCGTCCGGGTGAGCCGCTTGCAGTTGAGAGTGCGGAGAGCCTTATCAATGCAATGTTCTTTGATCCGAGAAGATATGACCTTGCGAAAGTTGGACGTTATAAATTTAACAAGAAGCTCCACCTCAACAGAAGAATCGTTGGTCACAGACTGGCTGAGGATGTTGTTGATGCTTCTACAGGCGAAATCCTGGCAGAAGAAGGAACTGTTGTGACAAAAGAAATGGCAAATACCATCCAGAACAGCGCTGTTCCATATGTATGGATCCTTGGCGAGGAAGACCGTAGAATCAAGGTTCTTTCTAACTTAATGGTTGATATCCGCCACTATCTTCCGGAAATTGAAGATCCAAAGAGCATCGGTGTTACAGAAGCAGTATACTACCCTGTTCTCGAAAACATTCTGGAAGAAAATGATACATTAGAAGACAGGATTGCAGCAATCCACAGAGATATCCATGATCTGATTCCGAAGCATATCACAAAAGAAGACATCTTTGCTTCTATTAACTACAATATGCATCTGGAATATGGCCTTGGCAATGCCGATGATATCGACCACCTGGGCAACCGTCGTATACGTGCGGTAGGTGAGCTGCTTCAGAACCAGTACAGAATCGGTCTTTCCAGACTGGAACGTGTGGTTCGTGAGCGAATGACAACTCAGGATACAGAGAATATTTCTCCACAGTCCCTGATCAATATTAAACCTGTAACTGCAGCAGTGAAAGAGTTCTTCGGTTCTTCCCAGCTGTCACAGTTTATGGATCAGAACAACCCTCTTGGTGAGCTGACACACAAGAGACGTCTTTCCGCCCTGGGACCTGGCGGTCTGTCACGAGACAGAGCCGGATTCGAGGTTCGAGATGTCCATTACTCCCATTACGGAAGAATGTGCCCTGTCGAGACACCTGAAGGTCCTAACATCGGTCTGATCAACTCTCTTGCATCTTATGCAAGAATCAATCAGTACGGATTTATTGAGGCACCATACCGCAAGATCGACAAATCAGATCCTAAGAATCCTCGTGTAACAGATGAGGTTGTATATATGACTGCTGATGAAGAGGATAATTACCATGTAGCACAGGCGAATGAGCCTCTGGACGAAGAAGGATATTTCATTCATAAGAATGTATCCGGTCGTTTCCGTGAAGAGACTCAGGAGTATGAGCGTCATATGTTTGATTACATGGATGTATCTCCTCGTATGGTATTCTCCGTCGCTACTGCCCTGATCCCGTTCCTGCAGAACGACGATGCCAACCGTGCGCTGATGGGATCAAACATGCAGCGTCAGGCTGTGCCGCTTCTGACAACAGAGGCTCCGGTAGTTGGTACTGGTATGGAAGTGAAGACAGCAGTTGACTCCGGTGTCTGCGTAGTTGCAAAGAAATCTGGTACTGTACTTCGTTCCACATCTACAGATATCAGCATTAAGAATGATGATGGTACAAAAGATGATTACCATCTGACTAAATATCTGAGAAGTAACCAGAGTAACTGTTATAACCAGAAACCAATCGTATTCCAGGGTGAGCACGTAGAGGCAGGACAGGTTATCGCAGATGGTCCTTCCACAGCAAACGGAGAACTTGCTCTTGGTAAGAACCCGCTGATCGGATTCATGACATGGGAAGGTTATAACTACGAGGATGCGGTACTCCTCAGTGAAAGACTTGTTATGGACGATGTTTATACATCTGTTCATATTGAAGAATATGAATGCGAAGCCCGTGATACCAAACTGGGACCGGAAGAGATCACACGTGATGTTCCTGGCGTGGGCGACGATGCACTGAAAGATCTGGATGAGCGTGGTATTATCCGCATCGGTGCTGAAGTACGTGCCGGCGATATCCTTGTTGGTAAAGTTACTCCTAAGGGAGAGACAGAGCTTACGGCAGAAGAGAGACTTCTTCGTGCAATCTTTGGTGAGAAAGCACGTGAAGTACGTGATACTTCTCTGAAAGTACCTCACGGTGAATACGGTATTATCGTAGATGCCAAGGTATTTACAAGAGAGAACGGCGATGAGATGTCACCTGGTGTTAACCAGTCCGTACGTATCTACATCGCACAGAAGAGAAAGATTTCCGTTGGTGATAAGATGGCCGGACGTCATGGTAACAAGGGTGTTGTTTCCCGTGTACTTCCTGTTGAAGATATGCCATTCCTTCCGAACGGACGTCCTCTTGATATCGTGCTGAATCCTCTGGGTGTGCCTTCCCGAATGAATATCGGACAGGTCCTGGAGATTCACTTAAGCCTTGCTGCGAAAGCACTTGGATTCAACGTTGCAACTCCTATTTTCCAGGGTGCAAACGAGCATGATATCCAGGATACACTGGAACTTGCAAACGACTATGTAAACACAGAAGACTTTGAAGAGTTCCGCGAGAAATACAAAGACATTTTAGCACCGGATGTAATGCAGTATCTGGATGAGAACAAAGCCCACAGAGCACTGTGGAAGGGTGTTCCGATTTCCAGAGACGGTAAAGTGCGTCTGCGTGACGGCCGTACAGGAGAGTATTTCGACAGTCCTGTAACAATTGGTCACATGCACTATCTGAAACTGCACCATCTGGTTGATGATAAGATCCATGCACGTTCTACAGGTCCTTACTCTCTGGTAACACAGCAGCCACTGGGTGGTAAAGCACAGTTCGGTGGACAGCGTTTTGGTGAGATGGAGGTTTGGGCACTGGAAGCATACGGTGCATCCTACACACTGCAGGAAATCCTGACAGTAAAATCCGATGATGTTGTTGGACGTGTTAAGACATACGAAGCAATCATCAAGGGTGACAATATTCCTGAGCCGGGTATTCCGGAATCCTTCAAGGTTCTCTTAAAAGAACTTCAGTCTCTTGGTCTGGATGTGAAGGTACTCAAGGATGACAATACAGAAGTACATCTTCTTGAATCTGTAGATTACGGTGACACAGACCTTCGTTCTGTCATCGAGGGAGATTCCAGAAGACATCATGACAGAGAAGAAGACTACGGCAAACATGGCTATACAAAGCAGGAGTTTGACGGAGAAGAACTCGTTGACATTGACGAGGATGAAGATGAGGATGACTTCATTGAGCTGGATGAGGCTCTTGAAGACAATGACGAAGAGTAAGAAAGGGGAAAGAATACATGGCAGAAACAACTAACGCCAATGAAACATATCAGCCAATGACTTTCGATGCCATCAAAATCGGACTGGCGTCCCCTGAGAAAATCAGAGAGTGGTCAAGAGGCGAGGTTTTAAAACCTGAGACCATCAACTACCGTACCTTAAAGCCGGAGAAAGACGGACTTTTCTGTGAAAGAATCTTTGGACCGAGCAAGGACTGGGAGTGCCACTGTGGAAAGTACAAAAAGATTCGCTATAAAGGTGTTGTCTGCGACAGATGTGGTGTAGAAGTTACCAAATCCTCTGTACGTAGAGAGCGTATGGGACATATCGAGCTGGCTGCTCCGGTATCCCACATCTGGTATTTCAAAGGAATTCCGTCCCGTATGGGACTGATCCTTGACATTTCTCCGAGAACTCTGGAGAAAGTTCTTTACTTTGCTAACTATATCGTACTGGATCCGGCTAATTCCGGACTCCAGTACAAACAGGTACTTACAGAGAGAGAATATCAGGATGCACGTGAGGCTTATGGATATGATTTCCGTGTAGGTATGGGTGCAGAATCCATCAAAGAGCTTCTTGAGGCAATTGATCTTGAGAAAGATTCTGTTGAACTGAAAAAAGAATTAAAAGATGCTACAGGCCAGAAACGTGCCAGAATCATCAAACGTCTGGAAGTTGTAGAATCCTTCCGTGAGTCTGGAAACCGTCCTGAGTGGATGATCATGACAGTGATCCCTGTAATCCCGCCGGATCTTCGTCCTATGGTTCAGCTGGATGGCGGACGTTTTGCTACATCTGACTTAAATGATCTTTACAGAAGAATCATCAACCGTAACAACCGTCTGAAGAGACTTCTGGAATTAGGTGCACCGGATATTATCGTTCGTAACGAGAAACGTATGCTTCAGGAAGCTGTTGATGCCCTGATCGACAACGGTCGTCGCGGACGTCCTGTAACAGGTCCTGGAAACAGAGCCCTGAAATCCCTTTCTGATATGCTGAAAGGTAAATCCGGACGTTTCCGTCAGAACCTTCTCGGTAAACGAGTTGACTATTCCGGACGTTCCGTTATCGTTGTAGGACCGGAACTTAAGATTTATCAGTGTGGTCTTCCGAAAGAGATGGCCATTGAGCTGTTCAAACCTTTCGTTATGAAAGAGCTTGTTGCCAACGGAACTTCACACAACATTAAGAACGCCAAGAAAATGGTTGAGAAGCTGGAGCCTGCTGTATGGGATGTTCTGGAGGATGTTATCAAAGAACATCCGGTTATGCTGAACCGAGCACCTACACTGCATCGTCTTGGTATCCAGGCATTCGAACCGATCCTTGTAGAAGGTAAAGCGATCAAACTGCATCCGCTGGTTTGTACCGCATTCAACGCTGACTTCGATGGTGACCAGATGGCCGTACATCTTCCGCTTTCACAGGAAGCACAGGCAGAGTGCCGTTTCCTTCTGTTATCACCGAACAACCTGCTGAAACCTTCTGATGGTGGTCCTGTAGCCGTTCCTTCACAGGATATGGTACTTGGTATCTACTATCTGACTCAGGAAAGACCTGGAAACAAGGGTGAAGGCAAGTTCTTCAAGAGCGTAAACGAAGCAATCCTTGCTTATGAGAATAAAGTGATCACACTGCAGTCCAGAATCCATGTTCGCTGCAGCAAGACAATGCCGGACGGATCCGTTCTGACCGGTACAGTAGAATCTACACTTGGACGTTTCCTGTTTAACGAAATCCTTCCACAGGATCTTGGTTTCGTAGACAGAAGTGTTCCGGGAAATGAACTTCTTCTTGAGGTTGACTTCCTGGTAGCCAAGAAACAGCTGAAACAGATTCTTGAAAAAGTTATCAATACTCACGGTGCTACAAAGACTGCTGAGGTTCTTGATGCGATCAAAGCTACAGGTTACAAATATTCCACACGTGCAGCCATGACGGTTGCCATTGCCGATATGACAGTTCCGCCTCAGAAACCGGAAATGATCAAACAGGCTCAGGATACTGTAGACCTTATCACAAAGAACTATAAACGTGGTCTTATCACCGAGGAAGAGCGTTACAAAGAAGTTGTTGATACATGGAAGAAGACTGACGATGAGCTTACACATGCTCTGCTGACCGGTCTTGATAAATACAACAACATCTTCATGATGGCTGACTCCGGTGCCCGTGGTTCCGATAAACAGATCAAACAGCTTGCAGGTATGCGAGGACTGATGGCCGATACAACCGGTCACACCATCGAGCTGCCTATCAAGTCAAACTTCCGTGAAGGTCTTGACGTACTGGAATACTTCATGTCTGCACATGGAGCACGTAAAGGTATGTCCGATACAGCTCTTCGTACAGCCGATTCAGGTTACCTGACAAGACGTATGGTTGACGTTTCTCAGGATCTGATCGTACGTGAGACAGACTGCTGTGAAAACAGAGATGAGATCTCAGGTATGTATGTAGAATCTTTTGTAGATGGTAAAGAAGAGATCGAAGGACTTCAGGAGCGTATCACAGGTCGTTTCTCCTGTGAGACAATTAAGAATAAAGATGGCGAAGTTATCGTAAAAGCCAACCATATGATCACACCGAAACGTGCTGCCCGCATCATGAAAGAAGGCGTGGACAACCAGACAGGCGGATCTATCGAGAAAGTTAAGATCCGTACAATCCTTACATGTAAATGTAAAGTTGGTATCTGTGCGAAATGTTACGGTGCGAACCTTGCAACCGGCGAGCCGGTACAGGTTGGTGAATCTGTCGGTATCATCGCTGCTCAGTCTATCGGTGAGCCAGGTACACAGCTTACCATGCGTACTTTCCACAGTGGTGGTGTTGCCGGTGGAGATATCACACAGGGTCTTCCTCGTGTCGAGGAGCTTTTTGAGGCAAGAAAGCCGAAAGGTCTTGCCATCATCACAGAGATTCCTGGTGTTGCTGTTATCAATGACACTAAGAAGAAACGTGAAGTTATCGTTACAGATCAGGAAACAGGTGAATCCAAGACTTACCTTATTCCATACGGATCCCGTATCAAGATCACAGACGGACAGATCCTTGAAGCAGGTGATGAACTTACAGAAGGTAGCGTAAATCCGCATGATATCCTGAGAATTAAGGGTGTACGTGCAGTTCAGGATTATATGATCCGTGAAGTACAGCGTGTATATCGTCTCCAGGGTGTTGAGATCAGCGATAAGCATATCGAAGTTATTGTTCGTCAGATGCTGAAGAAAATCCGTATCGAAGATAACGGAGATACAGAATTCCTTCCTGGAACACTGGTTGACTTCCTTGAATACGAGGACGTTAACGAGCAGATGGAAAAAGAAGGCAAACAGCCTGCAGATGGAAAACAGGTTATGCTTGGTATTACCAAGGCATCTCTTGCTACAAACTCCTTCCTGTCAGCCGCTTCCTTCCAGGAAACAACTAAAGTTCTGACTGAAGCCGCTATCAAGGGTAAAGTTGACCCGCTGATCGGTCTGAAAGAGAATGTAATCATCGGTAAACTGATTCCTGCAGGTACCGGTATGAAACGCTACAGAGATGTAAGGCTCAACAGCACAATGCCTGAACCGGAAGTAAAGGTTGAAGATATAGCCGAAGAACTTACGGAAGATGAAGAAATCAAAGATGATGAGATGGTCACAATGGATGAAGAACTTCCGGAAGACGAAGAATTCGATGTTGAAGAATCTGATGAAGAAGAGGCTGCTGAAGACGAAGCTGATGATCAGGCTTCAGACGATGCAGAAGACAACGAATGATCCAACGGAGTAGATAACTTATCCGGACTGATTTGATATGAATTCACAAGAGAACTATCTGTGCCGACAGATTTTGCCGGCGAGGTAGTTCTCTTTTATTTTCCGGAACATTCCATTGCCAAAAAAAGAGAAAAATACAAAGAAACTGCTTTTTGTGTTATAATACCAGTACATTATGAGCAGGTAATGAACTGTGAAGTATTTTTACAGTTATGATAAATATACATTTTTGTTTCCGGTAACATCTTGTAAAAAGCATTGACCGGGACAGGGAAGGAAATAGAAATTGAACAGAAATGGAGGTGCAATATGGATAAAGAACTTCCGGTTTCAGCATGGCCGGAATGGAAAATCATAGAGAAAATCGGCGAAGGCTCTTTTGGAAAGGTGTATAAGGCACAGAGAACAGAACGTGGAAAATCTTTCTATTCTGCTATCAAGATCATCAATATACCCGGAAGCCAGAGCGAGTTGAACAGCGTACGTTCTGAAACAGGGGATGAGCAGTCCACAAGACAGTATTTTCAGAATCTGGTTGAGGAATGTATTCAGGAAATCAGTACCATGGAATACTTTCGAGGAAACTCTTACATTGTCTCTGTAGAAGATTTTAAGGTTATGGAATATCTGGATGTCATTGGATGGGAGATTTCCATAAGGATGGAATATCTGACAAGTTTTATGGATTACTGTGCGGAAAAACAGCTTACTGAGAAAGAGGTAATAAAGCTGGGAATGGATTTGAGTAAGGCACTGGAATATTGCCGGAAACTTAAGATCATTCACAGGGACATCAAGCCGGAGAATATTTTTGTATCCAGATTTGGCGATTTTAAGCTTGGAGATTTCGGAATTGCACGTGAACTTGAGCGAACCATGAGCGGATTTTCCAAGAAAGGTACTTACTCTTATATGGCGCCTGAGATGTATAAAGGTGAGAAATATGACAGCAGGGTAGATATTTATTCTCTTGGGATTGTGCTGTACAGGCTGATGAATCATAACAGACTGCCATTTATGAGTCTGGAAAAACAGTTTATCACTTACAGGGATAAGGAAAATGCATTAAATAAGCGTGTTGCAGGAGAGCAGATGAGTGCACCTGTGGATGCAGGAACACAGTTTGCCCGTATTATCATGAAGGCCTGTGCTTATGATCCTGCACAGAGATATCAGACACCGGAGGAGCTTTATAGTGCGCTGGATGATCTGAAAAATGGAAGATCTGGCAGAATCCGGCAGTTACAAAACGGTGTTCAGAAAGCAGGAACGGATAAAACAGAATCATATAGTGCAATTGCACAGAACGGCAGAGCAGCACAGAATGTTACATCAGATGCCGAAAATGTACGAAAAAGTACAGTGCAGAATACGTCAGTACAGAATACCCGGGGAAATAAAAAAACATCAGATTTTCAGAATGCTGCAAAAAGAAAACGTGCTGTAAACAATGTTTCTGAGAGCAACTTTACAGATAAAGAAACAATGTCAGTTGTAGCAGAACAGAAAATACAGCCACAGGAAACGCCATCAGAAACAGTTGCGATAAGATCTGCGCGTGCTGTGGAAGCCAGAAAGCGAAGACGCAGGAAGAAACAGCTGCTGCGCAGGGCATTGCTTGCAATTGTGGCAGGTACAGCGATACTTATGATGGCCGCAGTCTATTACAGAGTAAGTACAGATCATGCTCGGGAAGGACAGGAGGATAATCCGATCGCAATTCTGGATGATGAGAAATACAGCTCCACAAAATCCGGATCCAAAGATTTCTCCAAAGCTCTGGATACGATCAAGGAGCAGGCAACAACTATCACAGATAATCTGAACAGTTACGACTGGGTTGGAACAGAAGGAACTGTTCTGCGATATCTGAGAAGGGTAAAGACCACTCAGCAGGCAGATGGAAATCTGGATATTGAGAGTGAATGCATGAAAGCTCTGGTCTATCCGGCAGAATCCGGAGATGGAGTTTATGAAGAATATTTCTACTGGGGAGAGAAGTTATTCTTTGCATATATCTGGTATGATGAAACTTCAGAATATTATTATTATAACGACGGCGAACTGATAAGATGGATCGATTCCAATGGAAAGTGTCACGATAACGAAAAAGATAATGAGGAATTCGTGAAACGTGGCGAGAAATACTGGAACAATTCATTGAAAGCATTGAAGGGAGAAGGAACAAAGACAGATAATGGCAATGTATCAGATTGAATGTGCATATACCTGCCATACAGGAAATATCCGGGCAAATAATGAAGATAATTTCTGGTGTTTTGGGGAATCCCTTCCGGTGAACAATGAAGGAACAAAGGGTATCTGCTCAAAGATTATTTCGGGTAACAGAGTACCGGCAATGGCGGTATTTGACGGTATGGGAGGAGAAAGCTGCGGCGAGATTGCAGCCTTTCTTGCATCAGAAGAATTTGGAAAATTTTATAATGCGAATAAAAGAATGCTGAGGGATATGCCGGAAGATTTTATAGACGATGTATGTGAGAAGATGAATCAGGCAGTATGCAGATATGGAACAGAGCATCATATTTGGAGCATGGGAAGCACAATGGCGATGCTCCTCTTTACACCAGAGTCTATGTTTGCCTGCAATCTTGGGGACAGCAGGATTTATTTTATGGATGGTGGTAAGCTTCAGCAGATTTCCACAGACCATGTTTTTGGTGGTACGGCAGTTGGGAAAGCCCCGTTAACCCAGTATCTTGGACTTCCTGAAGAGCTGCAGAGACTGGAACCTTCTGTGACAGAAATCGAGCATAAGGAGGGATACAGATATCTTCTGTGTTCAGATGGAGTAACAGATATGCTTTCGGACAGTGAGATAGAGGCGATTCTGTCACAGGATATGGAAATCCCGGAGATTGTAAATGATCTTCTTAAAAATGCTCTCCAAAAAGGTGGGAGAGATAATGTGACGATCGTGCTCTGTGAAGTACAGAAGCTGGATACAGTCCGCAGAATGAAAGAATGGATGAAAAATCTGAAAGATAAAAAATGAGAGGTGGGGCAGCATGAAGAACCGTATGCAGGATCTGGATTTTGAACAGAATGTTGCGTTTGATAAAGTACAGGAGTATGAATTTACCAGAAGGGCGGCACAGAGATTTCGGCAGGTGGTAAGCCTGGACAGTTTTGAAGACGAAGATGCGGATGTTATTTTCCACTATTTATATAAAGAGATGGAACTGGTGTCCTTTGGCGACCATCTGAAGAGATATATTTATGAAAGGGCAGAGCTGGAAGAACCTTTCTCGGAGATTCCACAGGAAGTGTATAAGGAGATCGTAGTAGATTCCTTTAAGGAAACCTATACGCCCAAATCCATGAATCCTACCTCTACCAAGTTGTCGGCACTGGTGAATAACTGGCTGAATCAGGCATCTGTAAAAAGAGAAACTGTTTTTCTTCTGGGGTTTGGGTTGAAAATGACCACAGAGGATGTGTCGGATTTCCTGACAAGAGTACTGAAAGAACAGGATTTTGATTTTTACAATCCGGACGAGGTGATCTACTGGTATTGTTACAGTACGCAGCAGGGTTATCATAAAGCAGAGGAATTGAAAAAAAAATATGAGATACTCGCTCCTGTGGAAGTGGAAAATACTCAGGTTTTATACGGAAGCAACCTGTGCCTTGATACGGAGGAGAAACTGATCGATTATCTTGCCCGACTGAAATCAAAAAGAGTAGATCCCATATCTGAGAAAAGTCAGGCATTTCAGGAGTTTACAAAGCTTTTATATCATGCGAAGCAGATTATTGCCGGACTGTATCAGCATGATGAAGAGGAAAAAGGTGGGGATAAGGTGTGGACAGCAGAAAGAATTACACCTTCTGATGTGGAAAAAGTAATCTGCAGCGGAATCCCCATCAACAAAATGGGCAATCTGAAGAAAATGTCTGCCTCCATTCTGGCAAAGCATTTCAGCCAGAAGCGTTTCAGTAGGCAGAGGATTACAAATATTTTAAGCCACAAACTCCCGGTGGAGCGCTTTGACCTGATCACACTGGAATTCTTTATCGTATCCCAGGAAATGGAGGATGATGATCCTTTTAACAGATACAAGCATTTTCTGGATGAGATTCAGGATATTCTGCTTCGATGTGGAATGGGAGAGATATACATAGTAAATCCATACGAATGTTTCCTTCTCATGTGCCTTCTCACAGACTGTCCGCTGGCAGTATTTTCGGAGATATGGGAGAAGTCCTATGAAGAGGGGGAAGCTGAAGAGGCATAATGGTATAAACAATTGTACAGCCGGTGCCGGATATGGCACGAAAGGCTGTGGAACTTTTATTAAAGAAAATAAAAGGGGAAGTGATTGAGACATTGACGATTCTTCCTGTTGAATTTGCAGAAGGAGGCACAACCCGTTAAGGGATGTGCCTCCTTCTTTTAACCGAATCAAGTAAGTCCCCTGCGGAGGTTGCGAATATCTGTCTGATTTATGACAATTATCTGGATAGACTGTAGATTCAGAAGAGTGTGTTTATTCATTATAATATCCGTAGATAGCACGTGCATCTGCAGCAATGGTGCTTTGGGCTGCACCGGTATCAGTAAGATCCTGTGACATAAAGCATACTACAAGATCAATTCCTTTGGCTGTATCATAGATGATCGCTGCATCATTTTCTACAGTGTCAAGTTCGCCGGTCTTATTGGCAGTACCGACGCCTTCTGGAAGTTGTGCAGGGATCTTGTTTTTACGCTGCTGCATTTTTAAGTGATAATACATTGCATCTGCGTTTGGAAGAGTAGAAGCGGGAAGGGTTCCATTGACAGTCTGGTATATCTGCTTTAAAAAGGTTCCACAGTCTTTGACGGATGTATAGTTGTCGCCGTTTTCTTTACCTGCGAGAAGCAGGCGGTTCATCTGGGTGCTGGTGAAACCATGTTCCTGGCAGAAGCCATTTACTTTTGCCATGCCTGCAGAGTCATCGCCGTTTCCAAGCCAGTTTACCAGAGTGTTGGCAGCATCATTATCACTGACAGTGATCATGGCTGAAATATTACTGTCAATTTCGTCTCCATTGTGAGACTGGGAGAGTGTATCGTAGTTTTCGTATACAGCTCCCATAATATACAGTTTGATCAGGCTTGCTGCCTGCATGGGAGTATCGTTGATCATGCCTTCAGAATCTTTCGGCAGGTTGCAGACATAGACGGACCAGGTTCCGTTATCAGCCGGCAGCAGGGACTGTACCTGTTTCAGGAGATTGTCCATGCTGGAATCAGTGTTGTCGGTAAATGTGTTGTTGGAGGAAGGGGAAAGTGTTCCGTTCTGCTGTTCGGATTCTGAAGAGGGTTCAGCGGATTCTGACTGCGCAGGAGATGTTTCTCCGGTGGCTGCCTTGACAGAACTTTCCTGTTCTCTTAATTCATCTAACTGATCTGCCTGACTGATAAGGGTATTTGCATCAGTGGAAATCTCCTCTACGGTTTTGGAGAGTGTCTGTACTTTTTGCTGTAGTGTGACGAGATGGTTCAGTGATAAAAATGAAACAGCTGCCAGTGCAATCACTGCAACAGTCAGTATGCCGATCACTATATAGAGAAAAATAGGTTTTTCATTTGGCTTTTTATTCATTGCGGTTTTCCTTTCGTAATTATTATTGTAATCAGGATTGCGGGAACTGCGAAGCTGCGTAGCAATCCGCAGATATCAAGTCAAGGGCAAAATGCTTTTTGACACTTACATCATCATGATGCAAAGTAGCTGTCAATGCCATTTGCGATTCCCTGTACCATTGTTTTCTGGAATTCTGCATCATTCATTTTCAGATCGTCATTCTGGCTTGTCATAAATCCCATTTCAAGGATCGTAACAGGAACAGTGCTCCAGTTAATTCCTGTCATCGTGTCAGTGTACTGGATTCCAAGGTTCTGAAAACCTGTTGCAGCACAGTAGGAATCGATGATGCATCGGGATAATCGATCAGACTGTTCAAACAGTTGTGGGATATAAGGGTTATTCTGAGAGGGCGACATGGTCAGTGCTCCTGATGCAGTATGGGAATCATCGCCGTTTGCATGGATGCGGACATAGATTTCTGCGCCCTGTGAAGCAGCATATTGTGCGCGTTCCATGTTGCTGATGGCTGTTTCATTGTCTGTTCGTGTCATGACTACCTGATAGCCTCTCTGTTCCAGTTCATCCTTTAGTTGAAGAGAGACCTCCAGATTGAGCTGGTATTCGGGAACACCGCTGTAGGTTCCCTGAGTTCCGCTGGTACATTTTGCTTTCATTTCAGAAGAACCGGGACCGTTGGGCTCCGGGGCACTCATATCTACGGACTCACTCTGATGCCCTGGATCGATTCCTATTATATGTCCGTCTGTTTCGGCATCGGAGGAGAAAACGCTGGCACTGGAATCAGAAGAGGCACTGGTGCTGTTCTGGCTGAATACAGAAGGCTTTGATGAAGCTTCTTCCGGGATTTCAGCTTTTTCTTTGGTTTTCTTCTGTGTGGCTGTCTGTTGTTTTTGTTTCATGCGATTGATATTTGACTGGACTGTGTCTATGGCGGTAGTGTACTTGTCTACTGCCTGTTTGACTTCGTCGTGTTTTGCAGTGATCTGTTCGGAGATTGTATCGACTTCTTTTTCAGTGGTGAGGATCTGGTGCAGTGTGGTCCTGTTAAAGAAGATCAGGGCTATGATGCACAGGAGTCCTGTCAGAAACAGAAGGATGCTGATCATGCTGGGTTTCTTCATATATTATAGTGTCCTTTCCTGAGTTTATAGAATGTTATAGTGTGTCTGCAAGTTGATTTGCCTGCTTTAGTTGTTATTATAATAAAAGGGAGGGGGAAATGCAATTGTTAGTGAAGGGGACGCGCCGGATAATATTTATTTTGTGTGCGGTTTCGGACGCTAAGAGATATTATAGCAGTCCTAGTAAATAATGCATCTTAATCCAGCCCATCAGAGTGTGAAATCCTGCGTCAGATATCT
>OJAG01001038.1_pt1 | contig 18537 bp, 18 predicted proteins | sample 1589021 | NCBI WGS metagenome assembly OJAG01 (sample SAMN03283264) | human gut metagenome | biome: human-associated habitat; material: feces | host: Homo sapiens | place: USA | collected 2013 | reverse complement strand
GCTGGTCGGCGGGCGTTTCGGCGCTGCTCGTCGGCGTATTCTTGCTGCTGTGCGCGGCGGCGCTGTTCTGGGACGCCTATATTTACCGCGCGTTCGGCGTTTCGTACTTCGTGCTGCCGTCGCAGGTTGGGGCGCATGTGCCGTTCGCGGTCTTTACGGCGCTGTTCGGCGCCGCCGCCGTGGCCGCCGCGGTCCTGTGGATGCGCGGCAAGGCGTTTCCCGGCAAGGCCGGCGTGCTCTGGGCGCTCGGCGTCGTGTGGGGCGTGGGCTACATGCTGCTGACCTTCATGCTGTATTCCGCATCGGCTACGACGGTCGAAAACCTCTACACGGTCGGGGGCGGCGCGGCGATGCTCTTCTTCCTGCTCGCGGAGGGCAAGCTCCTCTCGGGCGTCGGCGGGCGCAGTACGGCGCGGACGGCGTTCGTCTTCGGGCTGCCGGCCGTCGTGCTCTGGCTGACCTACGTGCTTTCGAACACCGTGCTGATCGTTGCCGGGCGCGGCTATGCCACGGAGATGCCGTATGCCATCCAGCTCGCGATGCTCGCGGTCTGCATCCATATTCTGGCGCTGCTCTTTGCGCTGCAGGGTGAAATTTTCAAACCTGCCGCGCCGGAGCATGTCCCGGCACACGAAAAAAAGGCCGGATCCAGGGCCGATTCCGTTAAGTGAAAATCTTTTTCAGGAAAAAGTTTGTGATTCTGCCAAAAAAGTCTTGTATTATTCCCGGAAATGCTATAGAATAAGATAAGCAGATCCATTATCTACAAATATCAGGAGGTATTAAGAATCATGGCTGTTAAAGTTGCAATCAATGGTTTTGGCCGTATTGGCCGTCTGGCGTTCAGACAGATGTTTGGCGCTGAGGGTTACGAGGTTGTTGCGATCAACGATCTGACGAAGCCCTCCATGCTCGCACATCTTCTGAAGTACGATACCGCGCAGGGCGGTTACTGCGGCAAGATCGGCGAAGGCCTGCACACGGTTGAGGCCGACGACGAAGCGAACACCATCACGGTCGACGGCAAGACGCTGAAGATCTACGCGGAAAAGGACGCAAAGGACCTTCCGTGGGGCGAAATCGGCGTTGACGTTGTCCTCGAGTGCACGGGCTTCTACACCTCTAAGGCGAAGTCCCAGGCGCACATCGACGCTGGCGCAAAGAAGGTTGTCATCTCCGCTCCGGCCGGCAACGATCTCCCGACGATCGTTTACAGCGTAAACGAGAAGACCCTCACCGCGGACGACACGATCATCTCCGCTGCGAGCTGCACGACGAACTGCCTCGCGCCGATGGCGAAGGCCCTCAACGACTATGCGCCGATCCAGAGCGGCATCATGAGCACGATCCACGCTTACACCGGCGATCAGATGATCCTCGACGGCCCGCACAGAAAGGGTGACCTCCGCCGTGCACGCGCCGGCGCTGCGAACATCGTCCCGAACTCCACGGGCGCTGCGAAGGCGATCGGCCTCGTCATTCCGGAACTCAACGGCAAGCTCATCGGCTCCGCACAGCGTGTTCCGGTTCCGACCGGCTCCACGACGATCCTGACGGCTGTCGTCAAGGGCACGGACATCACGAAGGAAGGCATCAACGCGGCGATGAAGGCTGCGGCTTCCGAGAGCTTCGGCTACAACGAAGATCAGATCGTTTCCTCCGACGTTATCGGCATGAAGTACGGCTCCCTGTTCGACGCAACGCAGACGATGGTTGCGAAGATCGCGGACGACCTCTATGAGGTTCAGGTTGTTTCCTGGTACGACAACGAGAACTCCTACACGAGCCAGATGGTCAGAACGATCAAGTATTTCGCTGAAATCTGATTTTTTCAGTCTGTACGGAAGGGGCAGGTTTTCCTGCTCCTTCTTTTTTGTCTGCGCGGCCCTTTTGCGCCGCCGATTTGAAAGGAAGGGATTTGTTGTGCAGGAAAGAGTGCGGCAGTTTTTGCTGCAGAACGGTATAGAATGCGGCGCGGAGTACCGCTGCCTGGACCTCGCGAGCGAGGTCGGCGAGGTCGCAAAGGAGATCCTGCGCGGGTCGTCCTACGGGAAAGAGCCGTATGCGCCGACGCCGGAGACGGAGGAGGAGCTCGGGGACTGCCTGTTTTCGCTGCTGGCGCTCTGCTGCGCGCTGAACGTCGACGCCCAGCAGGCGCTGGAGCGCGTGCTGGAAAAATATGAGGCGCGGCTGCGCAAAAAGGGGAGCGCCGGCTCGCGCTGAACGCTGCATTGCATTTTCTGTCGTATCGTGCTAAAATAGGCGCGAATGTTTATCAGACAAGGAGTGAATGTGTGCGATGGCACAGAAAAAACTCGGCTTCGGCCTGATGCGCCTGCCGTCTTTGGACCCGAATGATCCGGGCAAGATCGACATGGAGCAGACAAAGCAGATGGTAGATACCTTCCTCGAGCGCGGCTTCACCTACTTCGACACCGCGTGGATGTACTGCGCGTTTCAGAGCGAGCGCGCCGCAAAGGAGGCGCTTGTCGAGCGCCACCCGCGCGACAGCTTTACGCTGGCGACAAAGCTGCATTCCGGCTTTATCAAGACGAAGGAGGACCGCGACCGGATCTTCAACGAGCAGCGTGAGAAGACGGGCGTCGAATTTTTCGACTATTACCTGCTGCACGACATCAACGCGCACAGCCTCGACGTGTACAACGCGCTCGACTGCTTCTCGTGGATTCGGGAGAAGAAGGCGCAGGGGCTTGTCAAACACATCGGCTTTTCCTTCCACGACGGGGCCGACCTGCTCGACCGCGTGCTGACCGAGCACCCCGAGTTTGAGTTCGTCCAGCTCCAGATCAACTATCTCGACTGGGACAGCGCCGGCGTGCAGTCGCGCAAGTGCTACGAGGTCGCCGAAAAGCACGGCGTCCCGGTCTTCGTCATGGAGCCGGTCAAGGGCGGCACGCTCGCGGCTGTGCCGGATGCGGTCGCCGACATGTTCAAGTCGTTCGCGCCGGAGATGTCCGTCTCCTCCTGGGCGGTCCGTTTTGCGGCGAGCCTGCCGAACGTGCAGATCGTGCTTTCCGGCATGAGCAATATGGAGCAGCTGCTCGACAACACCGGCTATATGCAGGACTTCAAGCCGCTCAGCGAGGCGGAGCACGCGGTCGTCCGCAAGGCCGTGGAGCAGATCAATGCGAACATCGCGATCCCCTGCACCGGCTGCGCGTACTGCGTCGACGGATGTCCGATGCGCATCGCGATCCCGAAGTATTTCTCGCTGTACAATGCGGACATGCAGGAGATCAAGGGAAAGAGCTGGACGCCGCAGAGCGGGTACTACGAAAACCTGACGCACGATTTCGGCAAGGCGAGCGAATGCATCGCGTGCGGCCAGTGCGAGGGCGTCTGCCCGCAGCACCTGCCGATCATCGAGCACCTGAAAACGGTGGCGGCGCATTTTGAAAAATAAGGCCTGACGGCAAAAAAGCAGTATCCGAAGGATGACGGATACTGCTTTTGCTTTTTCGGCTCTATTTGCGCGGCGCCGGTTTTGAGCGCGTCCGCCGTCACAGCGGCAGAAGCGGGAGCAGCAGCTCGCAGGCGAGCACGACGGCGCTCGCGAATACGGCGACGCACAGCAGGCTTTTGCCGCGGAAGGCGAGGAAGAGCGCCGCCGCAAACCCGAGCGACGCGCTGAGCACGCTGCCGGTCGAGGTGAGGATCGCCGGAAAGGTCATGGCGGAAAGCGTCGCGTACGGCACGTAGTACAAAAAAGAGCGGATGTATTTGTTGGTGATCCTGCGCCGGATCAGCGTCAGCGGTAGCAGCCGGATCAGGTAGGTGACGAGCGCCATCACCGCGATGTATGTAAGGATCTCAGGCCGCATGGTCTTCCTCCTTTACGGGCTTGTCCTCGATCGGGAAGAGCCACGCGGCGCCGCCCGCCACGAGCACCGTCACAAGGATGATGCGGAAGCCTGAGGAGATTTCCCGCAGGTAGGGCGCGAACGTGAACACGGCGGATACGGCCATCGAGAGCAGCGCGACGCCGGCGACGACCCGGTTTTCCTTTGCGGGCGGCACGACGATCGCGATGAACATGCCGTACAGCGCGATGCCGAGCGCGTTGGTGAGCACGCCGGGCAAAATGCTGCCGGCTGCCGCGCCGAGTGTGGTGCCGAGCACCCAGCCGGGGACCGCCGCCGCGATCAGGCCGTAGCTGTAGTAGGGGGAGAGCGGCGCCGGGCGGCTGAAGCTGACGGCGAAAATCTCATCCGTCATGCCGTAGGCGATGCCGAAACGGTGCGCAAAGCGCATGTCGGGGGAAAGCCGCTGCGAAAGCGCGCAGGACATCAGAAAATACCGCAGGTTGATGACGAGCTGGGTAAAGGCAAGCTCCAGGTAGGAAGCGCCCGCGGCGATGATGCCGAGCGCGGCAAACTGCCCGGCGGAGGTCAGGTTTGCGGCGGAAACTGCGGCGGCCTCCGGCACGGAAAGGCCGATGCCCGCGGCCTGGATGCCGAACGCAAACGACACGGCGAAATAGCCGAGGCAGATCGGCAGGCCGTCGCGCAGGCCCGCCCGGAAATTCTGTGCTTTTGTCTGCATGGCGCAACTCCCCTTTACTGCAAATACAGGACGTAGATCTGGCACGGGTTGCCCGGGTCCCACAGCATGGGGAACACCTCGAATTCCCTGAAGCCAAGGGCGCGGTAAAACCGATTCGTTCTGTCGTACTGCGGGTATTTTCCCATCTGCACCGTTTTCACCTGCATAAAGGCGTAGCCCATCTCCCGCGCGGCTTCCTTGGCGCGGTTCAGCAGTTCCCGCCCGACGCCGCGCCGGTGGAGCTGCGGCAGAACGCCCATGACGTATAGCTCGACCGTGTCGCTCCGCGTCACCCGCTGCTTTTCCGTGTCGTCTGTCAGCTGCCGTATCTGCATGGTAGATTTTCCCTTCTGTGTGCGGTTTTCTCCCGTGCGGGACTTTTCCGGTCTTTCTGCAAGAGAAAAAAGAAATTGAAAAAAGGCGGTGTTCACCGCCTTCAAAAGAGCATAAAAATCCCCGCCCGACCGTAACGTGCTCTCAATAACCTGCTACTGTAAAAGCAGGTGGGTGCCCTCCCACAGGGTTCGCGCTCCCTTCGTCCAACGGCGGGCAAAGCCGCCGCCGGGAGGTCTGCAGTCCGCCTGCGGAGCCGGGCTCCCGATTATTTGAGTGTAGGGTTATTCTTGCACGGTCCGCGTATCGGGCAGGTAATTTTATTGTTTACATGCGCGGGACTGTTATGTGTGGGAGGTTATTCCTCCTCGTCCTCCATGGCCTGCGCATAACGCGATTCGAAAATGTCCGCCAGCTTATCGAGCAGCGCTTCATCCTCCACCTCGGAGAGCTGTTCTTCGCCGTCCACATTGACAAGCTCGAAGATATAGTACTCGTCGGCGTCCGCAACATCGCCCTCGGCGTCGTTGAGCGTCGGGATCAGCGCCATGAAGTAGCCGTCGTCGTTTTCGATTTCGTCGATGATTTCAAACTCGTGCTCGTTGCCCTCGTCATCCAGCAGAACGACGAGATCGGCCTCGTATTCCTGTTCGTTGTCTATGCTCATGGTTCAAACCGTCCTTTCTGAATTCGGGCGGATCATCTCCGCACCCCTATTGTATCGTGAACCGGGCGCAAAGTCAAGGCGTTTTCCCAAAAGGTTGCGCCCTGTTTGAAAACAATATGTGAATTAAGAATATGAATCGTGTGCGGGAAGTATGCACAGCCGGGTGAAAGCCGCCTGCAGTGCGGCGCGCTTTTTGCAATGGGAGGGGGTTCTCCGGTTCATAGCGGCCCGCCGGAGCGCGGCGGCGTGCACCGCTTTATGCGCCGTCGCGGATTTTGCAGCTTTTGGGGCTTGGCACGGTTTTGTCCGGCCGATTGCGACGGCGCATGCGAACCCGGCGCGCTTTGCGGGGGACCGGCAGGGATTTTAGCTTTTTGCACAAGAACGCGTTGTGATATATGTCACTAATTATTTTCAAAAAGTGAAAAATAACTGTTGACAAAGTGAAACCTGCGTGCTATTATATAGGTGAACAAGAGGAAAGCCTCCAGGGACGCGAAGTAGATCGGAAAGATCAAAAATCTTTCTCAAGCGGAAACTCAAAAAAGTTTCAAAAAGCAGATCGAATAGGTTCCGGCACGCAGAATCGATTCAAGATTCAAGATTCAAGATTCAAGATTCAAGATTCAAGATTCAAGATTCAAGATTCTGAGGGCGAAAAGGTGCAAGAGGTTGGTACTCTTGGAAACGCAGCTTTACTTTTTCAGAGATCCGATTGGTCGTTCGGCAACGAAGCGTAATGAGAACCGGATCGGAAGAAGGCATCCGGCGTCAAGCCCAATGTTTTATTTCTTCGTTCGAAGCGGAAACGTTCCCGAAAAAGGGATCAAAGCAAAAGCGAAAAACCAAAGATCTGCAAACGCAGGTCAAGAGGCAAAAGCGAAAAGCAGGAAACGCAGGCGGGAAATGAAGCAAAGGAAAACAATTTGGGGCGGAGATTATGAGTGATTCAAATCGAGCGACGCGGAGTATGAAAGAAAGCTGTGGGAGCCGAAAGGCAAATATTACAAAGAAAGTTGGTGGGGCCAATGGTTAGCGAAACACAGCAGTATATTATCCGCGGCACATTGTGCCTCGGATAATATATAGCAAAGAAAAAACGGTCTGTGAAACCGTGCGGAAGAGATTCCAAGTCTGTAAAATCCGGAATGCTGGGTTCCGATAACTGGTAAATGTCGAAAAGACGGCGCAGGAGGAAGAACCGGATATTTAGATCAAACGGATAGAACAGATACTGGAAAAGATTCAGCAGGTTTTCTCTGATGGGAAGATCAGGGCAGACAAATCGAATTGTGAGGTATCGGCTGTGGCTTCCGATCTGTCAAAGAACAGAAGATAAGGAAGGCGGCACAGCAAAGACGGACTTTCGGACATCTGCACACGCAATATTTCAGGCTTTTGGAAAGCCGGGAGATTTCAGATCTCAAACGTAAAACGCGATTGGCCAGAAAAATCCCAAAGTCGTAGATATAAAGCGATTCAAAGCAAAATTTAATATACAATAACAATGTGCGTAAGCATTAAGACAAGAGAAAAATAAGTTTTGTTTGGAGTTGTTTGCGGTGTACAGGTAAGATGTTTCGGAGAACCGGAACAAGGTGAAAGCCGTAAAAATCCTGTTCGGTTTTAAAAGCAAGTCAGGGCTTTTGAAATAGAAGAAGCAAGGTAACCCAACGATTTGAGTTTCAGCAGAGGGCAGACCAATGCAGAAGTAATTGAAACACAAAGCTACAAACGCATTTATCTCACCTTAATATAACACACAGAAGAGACTCTTCCGGAAACGGGAGAGTTTCTTTTTTTGTCTGCGGAGTCTGGAACCTGCGGGATTTGGAGCGGGAAGGTGGTTTCCGGGCCCGTACGATTATGCGTCCGTAAAATTATTACTAGAGAAAGGCATTGTTCTGATGCAGCGGGTCTTTTTCGCGGGCGCCGCATGGGTTTCCGCATTCCGCACAAAGAAAGGAATTGTCATATCGCCGCGTATATGCTATACTGAATCCAACAACGCATCTGCCGTTTTGCAGAGGGTAAGCTAAAATCAATACCGATATCAATGCAATACACAGCAGAAAGGAAGCGGTGGTATGAAACCGGATCTGAATAAAATATACGACGTCATCATCGTCGGCGCGGGCCCGGCCGGCCTTACCGCGGCGCTGTACTGCGGCCGTGCCGGCTTCGATACGCTGGTGCTTGAAAAGCTCTCGCCCGGCGGACAGATGGCAACCACAAATGAAATTGAAAATTACCCGGGCTTTCCCGGCATAACCGACGGCTTTACCCTGGCGATGAATATGAAGGCGCAGGCCGAGCAGTTCGGTGTGCAGCAGGATTACGCGGAGGTCAAAGCCCTGCGTGTGGAAGGCGAAATCAAGCTGCTCGACACGAAGGACGGGACGCTGCGCGCAAAAAGCGTGATCCTTGCGCCCGGCGCGGCGCCGCGCCTTCTCGGCCTGCCGAATGAGACCGCGCTGCGCGGCAAGGGGGTTTCCTACTGCGCAACGTGCGACGGCGCGTTTTACCGCGGCAAGACGGTGGCGGTTGTCGGCGGCGGCGATACGGCCGCGGCGGACGCCGTGTTCCTCTCCTCCCTGTGTGAAAAGGTTTATCTGATCCACAGGCGGGATACGCTGCGCGCCTCGAAAAGCTACACCGGGAAGCTGAATAAGCCGAATGTGGAGATCCTCTGGGACAGCGTTGTCGAGGAGATTCTGGAAAACGGCCGCGTCTGCGGCGTCCGCGTGCGCAATGTCAAGACGCAGGCGGTGAAGGAGTTGGAGCTCAGCGGACTGTTCGTCGCCGTCGGCAATGTGCCGGCGACGGAATTCGTGCGCGGCGCGGTGGAGCTCGACGCGGCCGGTTACTTTCTGGCCGGAGAAGATACGAAAACCAACCTGCCGGGCGTGTTCGCGGCGGGCGACTGCCGGAAAAAGCCGCTGCGCCAGATCGTGACGGCCGCGGCAGACGGCGCCGTCGCAGCGTACGCGGCGGAGGATTACCTGTCCTGAGACGGAAGTGAGGCGGCTGCTTTGGAAAAGTGGAAGGCACTGTACAACCGGTATCGGGAACTGATCCTGTATATCATGTTCGGCGGTCTGACGACGCTGGTCAGCTTCGTTTCCTATTGGATTTTTGTGGATTTGTTCCACATCTACTATATGGCGGCGACGGTGCTTTCCTGGATCGTCTCCGTGACCTTTGCGTATGTGACCAACCGGAAATGGGTGTTTGAAAGCCGTGCGCACGGCTTTCGCGCGGTATGTCTGGAAGCGGCCAGCTTCTATGCGTGCCGGCTGTTTTCCGGCGTTCTGGAAATGGGGCTGATGTACGGCGGCGTTGATCTGCTCCGCATCAACGACAAGGTCGTGAAGCTTGCGGCGAATGTGATTGTCATCATTGCAAATTACATTTTAAGCAAACTGATTGTTTTTCGTAAGAAACGGGCCGTTGACGAATCGGTTGAACGGGACTATAATAAATAAAATCAGACCGGCCGCGCAAACCGTTGAGCGGGGCGCGTGTGCAGCTTTTTGCAGCACACCTTGCCCCGGGAGCGGCAGACGCCGTTTTCGCACAGGCGGCCGGATACCATTCAGAAAGGATTGCTCCTGCCGGAATACCGGGGGCATGGGTGTGTGCGATGGCTAAGGGAAGGCAGCGCCGCGATAACTTTGAGGACATTTCAAGCTATTCCTCAAAGCGCGCCGTGCGCAGAAATCAAAAGAAGAAAAAAAGAACGGGATTGAAAATCTTTCTCGGCTTCCTGTTCACGCTGTTCATTCTGGTCGGCGGCGTTCTCGTTTACGCCTCCACCTTTATGCTCGGCGGACTGAAAACGACGACGATCACACAGGATAAGACGGAGCTCGGCATCACGGAGGAGGCGCAGGCGCAGACGGAAGAGGCCGAGGGCATCACGAATATCGCGCTGTTCGGCGTGGATTCCCGCTCGGACGCGGGGACGTTTACCGGCCGCAGCGACGCGATCATGGTGCTGTCGATCGACAATGTGCACAACAAGATCAAGCTGACTTCGATTTTGCGCGACGTGCGCGTTTACATCGGTGAGGAATGCGGCTACGACACGGGGTACGACAAGCTGAACCACGCGTACGCCTACGGCGGTCCGGAGCTTGCGATCAAGACAATCAACCAGAATTTCGGCCTGGATATCGAGGACTATGTGACGGTCAACTTCGCGGCGATGGCGGAGATTGTCGACGCCTTCGGCGGTGTGGACATTGAAGTGACCGAGGGCGAAATTGCGGAGCTCAACAACAATCTGAACAGTCTGGCAATCGAGAGTCCGGAGTCGCTGTCCGGACCGGCGGAGCCGTATACCGGCGAAGCGGGTCTTGCGCATCTGGACGGCAATCAGGCGGTCGCCTACGGCCGCATCCGCAATATCGGAAACGACAACGAGCGTGTTGAACGTCAGCAGGAGGTTCTGTCGGCGCTGCTCGGCAAGCTCAGCTCGCTTTCACCGCTCGAATACCCCGGCCTGATCAGCAAGCTGGCGCCGCTGTGCGAGACGTCTCTGTCCGTCAGCGATATCCTCGGCTTTGCGCCGATCGTTGTGAACGGCTTTGAGATCGAGCGGCTCTCGATCCCGAGCGATGAAGAGGGCTACGAATCCGGCTACGGCGAGGGCGGCGGCTGGATGTGGTTCTACGACGTCGAGCAGGCCGGCGCGCACATCCGTCAGTTTATCTACGAAGACCGGTACGTTGCGTAACGAAACAATGAGGGGGTTATTTTGATGCAGAAACCGATTCTGGTCGTTATGGCGGCCGGCATGGGCAGCCGGTACGGCGGCCTGAAGCAGATCGATCCCGTCGGCAAAAACGGCGAGATTATCATGGACTTTTCCGTGTTCGACGCGCTGCGCGCCGGCTTTTCCAAGGTGGTCTTTATCATCAAGGAGGAGCTTTACGCGGATTTCCGCACGGTCGTTGGCGACCGCGTTGCAAAGTACATGCCGGTTGAATATGCGTTCCAAAAGCTCACGGACCTGCCGGAAGGCTTTGCGGTCCCGGAGGGGCGTGTGAAGCCGTGGGGAACGGGCCATGCGGTGCTGGCGGCCCGGGCGCACATCGACGCGCCGTTTGCGGTCATCAATGCCGATGATTTTTACGGCGCCGAGGCGTTTGCGAAGATCGGCGAATTCCTGCAGAACGCAGAAAGCGCGGACGGAAAGGCACACTGGGCGATGGTCGGCTACCATCTCTGCAACACGCTGACCGAGAACGGCCATGTGGCGCGCGGCGTCTGCGTGGAAAAGGACGGCGTGCTCGACACGATCGTGGAGCGCACGCATATTGAGCGGCGTGCGGACGGACCGGCTTACACGGAGGACGACGGCCGGACGTGGCATGCGCTGGCGGAGGACGCGACGGTATCCATGAACCTGTGGGGCTTCACGCCGGATTTTGTGGAGGACCTGCAGCGGGGCTTCACGGCGTTCCTCGAAAACGATGTGCCGCAGAACCCGCTCAAGGCCGAGTATTTCCTGCCGTTTGTCGTCAACGACCAGATCCGCGCCGGCAGGGCCGATGTGCGCGTACTCAAGTCCGGCGACAAGTGGTACGGCGTGACCTACAAGGAAGATAAGCCGGTCGTCATGCGGGCGCTGGCCGACATGATGGAATCCGGCGTGTATCCGGATCCGCTCTGGAAGTAATCCGGAAAAATAAAGATCAGAGGAGGCAGGCAGATGGCAGCCGAGTTCACAGAAGACAAGATCCTTTGGGAAGGGCGCAAGCACTGGCTCTGGTTCCCGTTCTCCTTCACGAAGTATTCGCTGACGGAGGATCGGTTCTACAGCCAGAAGGGGTTGCTGAACACGCATTACGACGAGCTTCTGCTCTACCGCGTGACGGACATCTGCCTGACGCGCTCGCTCGGGCAGAAGATCTGCGGGACGGGCACGATCACGCTGACCTGCAAGGGCGATGCGCAGCGCGTTGTGACGCTGCGCAACATCAAGGACTCCATCCGCGTGAAGAATAATCTTTCCCGCCTGGTGGAAAAGGCGCGGGAGGAGCGCGGCATTATCGGCAGGGAATTCTTCGGCCCCGGCGGGGAAGAGCCGGACGAAGATCCCGTATTGTGAGTATTTGGAAAGAGGTGTTGTGTCGGGATGAAAAAGGTTTGTATGCTGCTGATGGGTGTTCTGTCGGCATGGATGCTCTGCGGCTTTGCGCCGATGATGCCGACCGGCGATCCGCGTCAGTTCGGCCTGATGATTGCAATCGTCGTCATTTCGGGGCTTGCGGTCGTCGCGCTGGTCGTCTGGCTTGTGATCCAGAGCAGAAAGGGCAAGCATTCGAGACGCAAGCGTCCCTGAGTGCGCCGATCCGGAAAAAGCGGACAAATAAAACGGAAAAGGGCTGCCTGCGGGCGGCCCTTTTGCTTTGCAGCAAAGCGGAGGGGACACGGCCGATTACGGCCGCTTTGCCGGGCCACGTGATGCGCGGAGGGATTTCCTGAACGCCGTGCCGCGGGCCGGGCGGACTGTATGCGGCGCGGCATTCGGAAACGGCCCCGGCGGCCGCGCTGCATTTTGTGCAGCTGTGCGCTTTTTTCTGTCAAATCTTCGTTTTCCCCCTTGCGAAAATCCCAAAAAAAAGCTATAATGAAGAAAATCAGTCATATGGCATTATGCGGGGTACGGGCGGCGCATGCGCGCGGCCCGCGTCCGGTGCTGTCTGCCAAATAAACTGGAAGCGAAAGGAGTACCACTTATGAATTATTCCAAAGAAGTGGAAATGATGTGCACTGTAGCCAAGGGCCCGAAGCACGGTCCGGCGCCGATTCCGGAAGAGGGCAAGTGGGTACAGGCCAAGGAAATCAAGGATATTTCTGCTTACACCCATGGCGTAGGCTGGTGCGCACCGCAGCAGGGCGCCTGCAAGCTGTCCCTGAACGTTAAGGACGGCGTCATCGAGGAGGCCCTCGTCGAGACGATCGGCTGCTCCGGCATGACGCATTCCGCGGCGATGGCGGCGGAAATCCTCCCCGGCAAGACCATTCTGGAAGCGCTCAATACGGACCTCGTATGTGATGCGATCAACACCGCGATGCGCGAGCTGTTCCTCCAGATCGTCTACGGCCGTTCCCAGTCCGCTTTCTCCGAGGGCGGCCTCGTCATCGGCGCAGGCATGGAAGACCTCGGCAAGGGCGCGCGCTCCATGGTCGGCACCATGTACGGCACGAAGGAAAAGGGCGTCCGTTACCTCGAGATGACCGAGGGCTACTGCACCAGAATGGCGCTCGACGCCGACGATCAGGTGATCGGCTACGAGTTCGTTTCCCTCGGCAAAATGACGGACTTCATCAAGAAGGGCATGGAGCCGAACGAGGCGTACGAGAAGTCCAAGGGTACATACGGCAGATTTGCTGACGCCGTCAAGTACATCGACCCGCGCAAGGAATAAGGAGGGCACGAAGAATGGCTACATTTGAAGGTTACGAGAGACGCGAGGCGAAGATCCTCGAAGTCCTGAAGGAATACGGCATTTCCTCGATCGACGAGTGCAAGACGATCTGCGAGGAAAAGGGCATCGATCCCTACACCATCGTGCAGGAAACCCAGCCGATCTGCTTTGAAAACGCGAAGTGGGCCTACACGGTCGGCTGCGCGATCGCGATCAAGAAGGGCTGCACCAAGGCTGCGGACGCCGCTGCTGCAATCGGCATCGGCCTGCAGGCGTTCTGCATCCCGGGCTCCGTTGCGGAAAACCGCAAGGTCGGCCTCGGCCACGGCAACCTCGGCAAGATGCTCCTCTCTGAGGAGACCGAGTGCTTCGCGTTCCTCGCGGGCCACGAGTCCTTCGCGGCTGCCGAGGGTGCGATCAAGATCGCGCTGAACGCGAACAAGGTCAGAAACAAGCCGCTCCGCGTTATCCTGAACGGCCTTGGCAAGGACGCTGCGTTCATCATCTCCAGAATCAACGGCTTCACCTATGTGGAGACGGAGTTCGACCCGTACACCGAGGAAGTCAAGGTCGTCAGCGAGAAGGCGTACTCCAACGGCCCGCGCGCGGACGTCAAGTGCTACGGCGCGGACAACGTTCCGGAAGGCGTTGCGATCATGAAGCTCGAGAAGGTCGGCGTTTCCATCACCGGCAACTCCACCAACCCGACGCGCTTCCAGCATCCGGTTGCAGGCACCTACAAGAAGTGGTGCGTTGAGAACGGCGTCAACTACTTCTCCGTTGCTTCCGGCGGCGGCACCGGCCGTACGCTCCACCCGGACAACATGGCTGCCGGCCCCTCCTCTTACGGCATGACCGACACCATGGGCCGCATGCACTCCGACGCGCAGTTCGCAGGTTCCTCCTCCGTTCCGGCGCACGTCGAAATGATGGGTCTCATCGGCATGGGCAACAACCCGATGGTCGGCGCGACCGTCGCTTGCGCAGTTGCTGTGGAAGAGGCTTCCAAGTAAAATTTGCGTAAACCCTCTGGCCCCGTCTGCTTTCGGACGGGGCCTTTTGCTGTCCGCAGGCATATGTTTTTCGCCGGCGCTGCGGCATGAGAAAAAGCCGGCGCTGCGGCATGAGAAAAAGATGTATTGACGAATGCTTCAAATTATGCTAAAATGAAAGCAATATTATTTATCTGAGGAGATGGTTTTGTGGATCCGCTTCCCCGATGTAATTGTGGGATAGCTGTCGGAAAGCCTTTGAGGTATTATCGGCACAGACCCGGCGCGGCGGGCAGGCCCCGCGCATACGCGGTAGACCTGAACTGACCGGTTCGGCGCACGGGTACTGAGTTTATATTATTTTGGAGGCTTATATGTCTGATATTGTCAATCAATTACTTTTACAGCTTGTTCTGATCCTTTTGAATGCTTTTTTTGCCGCGACGGAGATCGCCGTGATCTCGCTCAACGAGAAGCGGGTCAAGGCGCGCGCGGAGGACGGCGACAAAAAGGCCGTCAAAATGCTCCGCATGATCGAGGAGCCGACGCGCTTCCTCTCCACGATCCAGATCGGCATCACGCTGGCCGGCTTCCTCGGCTCGGCGTTTGCGGCGGATAACTTTGCGGAGGGCCTTTCGAATTTCTTCATCGAGTCCTTCAACATCCCGGGCGCGTACACGAAGGCGATCAACACGGTGGCGGTCATCGTCATCACGATCATCCTCTCGTTCTTCACGCTCGTGCTCGGCGAGCTCGTGCCGAAGCGCGTTGCGATGCGGCATAAGGAAAAGCTGGCCGAAGCCGTGTGCGGCGTCATTTCGTTTTTGGCCGTCGCGCTGAAGCCGATCATCTGGCTGCTCACCGTTTCCACGAACGGCGTGCTCCGCCTGTTCGGCATCGACCCGCAGGCGAAGGAGGAGCCGGTTTCCACGGAGGACATCGTCCTGATGCTCGACGCGGGCGTCGACGAAGGCTCGCTGGATCAGAACGACATTGAGTACATAAAGAATGTTTTCAAGCTGGACGGCATGGTCGCTGAGGACGTCATGATGCCGAGAAAGTCCGTCGTGTTTGTTGCACAGGACGAGACCGACGAGGAGATCATGAAGAAGATCGAGGAGGAGGGTTACTCCCGTATGCCGGTGTACGCCGAGAAGGAAGACCACATCATCGGCATCCTGCATACGCGCGACTACCTGCTCAAGCGCGGGACGCCCGGCTTTACGCTCGACCAGGTCATGCTGCCGCCGGTGTTCGTTCCGGAAACGGCGCATCTGGACGCCCTGTTCAAGGACATGCAGACCGGCCACAACCACATGGTGATCGTCGTCAACGAATACGGCGAGACGGCCGGCATCGTCACGATGGAGGATATCCTCGAGGAGCTTGTCGGCGAGATCTGGGACGAGCGGGACGAGGCCGTGGAGGATTTCAAAAAGGCGGGAGACGGCACGTATACCGTGCTCTGCTCGGCCTTCATCGAGGATTTCTTCGAGTTTTTCTCGCTGGAAAATCAGGGGGAGACCGAGGCCTCGACCGTCAACGGCTGGCTTACCGAGCTGTCCGGAAGCATTCCGAAGGTCGGGTACACCTTCGATTACGAGAACCTCACGATAACCGTCACGAAGGCGGACGGCCTGATGGCGCACGAGATCAGCGTCAAGGTCAACGACCAGGCCAAAGAACCGGAGGAAGAAAAGCCGGAGGAATAAACAGAATAAAGCGGGGCGGGCTGGTCGGCCTGCCCTTTTTCTGTTGGCGCGGCCGCTTGTTGCGGCGCGCGCCGTTTTCTGGTAAAATGTATGTAACATTCTCGCGTCGATTTCCTGAGAGGAGGGACAGCCGTGCAGTATCTGTGCAGCCTGACGACGCTGCCGCACGTCAGCTTTATGAACTATTTCAGCCCGAAGGGGGAGTGGATGCACTTCCGCCGGCGCAACGTGGAATACATCATGTATTTCATCGCCGAGGGGGAGATGTATATTCAGGAGGACGGCACCGAGTACGTGCTGCTGCCCGGCGACGTCTTTTTCCTGCAGCCGTATCTCGAGCATGTCGGCACGCGCCCGGCCAAGTGCGCCTACTACTTCGCGCATTTCAGCAACCTTTCCCTGCTGCCGTTCGACTACGGCGAGGGCACGGCGCTGGAGATCACCGACCACCAGATCGCCGAGGATACGGTGGACAGCGTGTTCGATTTCGAACACTGCATGCTGCCCAAGCACATCCGCGTGCGGGATGAGGCCGTACGCGCGCAGATTGCGGCGCTGTTCGAGGAGTGCATCGAAAAGGGGCGTTCCGGCGCGAAGCATTACCGCGTGTTCTGGGCGTGCAAGCTGCTGGAGATCCTGACGACGCTCGCGCAGAACAGCCAGGACGCAAAGGTGGAGGCGCTCGGCAGCGCGCTGCCGGCCCGCACGATGACGAAGATCCACGACCTGTGCACGTACCTCGATACGCACTATGCGGAAAAGATCACCGGCAGCACGATCGAGGCCGAGACGGGCATGAATTTCGACTACCTGAACCGCACGTTCCGCCGGATCACCGGCAAAACGGTGTTTCAGTATCTGAACCGGGTGCGCATCAACCGCGTCAAGGAGCTGCTGAAAACGACCGACATGAAGCTCGCAGAGATCGCGGCGCTGACCGGCTTTTCCGACGAATTTTACCTGAGCCGCCAGTTTAAAAAAGCCACCGGCGTCTCCCCGGTGCTCTACGCCCGAGGGCAGATGAAGAATTGAATCCGCGCCGAAGCGTGCGGCGGCTGTGCGTTTGTGCTGCTGTGCTCTGCGGCGGAAGTTATTCGCGCATCATGGAAACGTAAAAAAATCCCCGGAAAGATGTGAACAGGCTCAGTTCATCTTTCCGGGGGTTAAATTTTTGTATGAACTGTTGAAGACGGAGGAAGGACGCCGCGGGAAAACGGTTCAGCGCGCCTCGTCGTCGTGCGCTTCGTCGTCTTCTTCGACGGGTTCGCCGCGGACGATCAGCAGGCGCGAAAGGCGCTGGTCCTCGACGGCGAGCACCGTGATGTCGAGGTTCTTGACGCGGACGCTCGGGTGCTCGCTCGGCTTCGGGATGCGGCCGAGCAGGTCGGTCACAAGCCCCGCGATCGTGTCGTAGTCGCCCTCAGGCAGGTTCACGCCGGTCAGGTCGGAGATCTCGTCGATGGAGGTCGTGCCGTCCACGGTGAATTCGTTCTCGCTGACCCGGAAGATCTCTTCCGCCTCGTTGTCGTACTCGTCCTGGATGTTGCCGAGGATCGATTCGATCAGGTCCTCCAGCGTGATGAGGCCCGACGTGCCGCCGTATTCGTCGACGATCACGGCGATCTGGATGCGCCGCTCCTGCAGCTCGCGGAAAAGCTGGCTGCATTTTTTCGTTTCGGGGATGAAGTAGGCCGGGCGCACCATGTCGCGCAGGCGGATGAAGTCCGGCATGGGCTTGCCGACGTAGGGGAGAAAATCCTTGACGTAGCAGATGCCGGTGATCGTGTCGATGTCCTCGCGGTAGACCGGCAGGCGGGAAAAACCCTTTTCGGCGGAGACCGCGGCGACGTCCTCGATCGTCGAATCCTCGCTGACCGCACAGATGTCCGTGCGGTGCGTCATGATCTCGCTGACCGTCGTGTCGTTGAAATCGAGGATGTTCGTGATCATGTCGAGCTCGGTCTCCTCGATCACGCCCTTTTCCTCGCCCTCGCCGACCATGTGGAGGATCTCCTCCTCGGTCACGGTTTCATCGAGCGCCCTGGGGTCGTTGCCGAACAGGCGCATGACGCCGTCGGAGATCAGGTCGCACAGCCGCATGAGCGGGCGCATCGAGGCGCTGAGCGTGCGGATCAGGCCGATGAGTTTGTAGTTATACTGCAGGCTGCGGGCGGCCTTGTGCGCCACGAACTTTTTGGGGATGAAGTCGGCCGCGAGCAGAAACAGCACGGCGCACAGCAGCATGCACAGCACAACCGCTGCGGCCGCGGCGAGGCCGGGCAGCAGGCCCGCCGCAATCAGCGCGTTGTCGAGCGCGGGTGTGAAGCCGAGTACGGAAACGCCGATGGAGAAAAAGCCCATCAGCATCATGCCGAACTGCAGGGGCGAGGCGAAGCTCTCGTTTGCGTCGAGGTAGGCGAGGAATTTCTTCGCGCGGCGGCTCCCGTTTTCGGCGTCGCGCTTGACGCGCGATTCGCTCGCCGTCGTGACGGCGGAGTCGCACATGGCATACAGTATGCCGAGCAGGAAAAAGACGATGAGCAGTGCGGCAGCCGCCGGGACCGGCAGTACGGAGGCGGCGTGCGCAGTGCCAGAGGGATCGTCGTTCATGAGTGTCTTGCATCCTTTCGATCTGAATGGTCTCAGTTTATAGTTACAAAAAATTTTACTGCAAAAACCGATTGTTGTCAACACAGGGTCGCGGCCCGCGCCCGCCGCGCGCGCAGGAGGACAGGGAGACAGGTACAGGATACGGTTGCTGGGGAAGGAGACGTGTTGGGAAACATATATCTTTTTCGAGCACAATGCGGACTGCAGCAGTCAGATACCTG